>JABAOH010079554.1_pt1 | contig 14428 bp, 14 predicted proteins | sample 7062181 | NCBI WGS metagenome assembly JABAOH01 (sample SAMN14538630, study PRJNA623070) | marine sediment metagenome | biome: marine biome [ENVO:00000428]; feature: marine pelagic biome [ENVO:01000023]; material: deep marine sediment [ENVO:00002113]; isolation source: pool of 5 deep marine... | reverse complement strand
AGACCGTGAAGGAGAACAGGTACAAAAAGTTCTTGACAAAGAGATGCAAGTAATGCAGCATTTAAAAGAATACTGAAATGGAAATGAAACATGGAAAGTAAGCAAGCCGAATTATTCAAGGTCTTGGGAGTCGAATCTCGTATCAGGATCATTGATCTTCTGAAGCAAAAAGGGCCCCTCGGTGTAAATAAGATATCGGAGGTATTAGGCATCACCCCTTCGGCTGTTTCACAGCATCTGAAAATCCTTAAGCATGCGGGCTTGGTTCGGAATGAGCGGAAAGGCTACTGGATACCATACGAGGTAGATCCGGTTGCCTTGGGACAGTGTCAGGAATTTCTTTCCGAGGTCTGCACCTGTGGCTGTGAAGGAACTGGACGTATTCGAGAGGCGGAATTAAGCCAGGCTAAGGATAAGCTTGCTGCTCTGAGAAAATACGAAAAAGAATTAGAGAGAGAACTGCAGGAAGTGCGAGTACGAATCGAGAAGGTGAAGCGAAAGGAATGATATTTTTTTAGGGGGTAATTCAGTATTTGCTGAAATACCTAAATTTCACGAGGGAAAGGAGGTGATCAAGAATGTGTCAACCAAGAGGAGGTCAGATATGTTTAGACACACGGAGTTGCACCTGTGGGTGTTGCGGGTGCGGATGCGGTCCATCTTTCCGGCGTTTCTTTTCTTCCAAAGAGGAAAAGGAATGCCTGGAAAACTACAGGGAACAGCTAAAGAGGGAGCTCGCTGGAGTCGAGGACCGCATCAGGGAAATTAAGGGAAAATGACAACGGGAGAAGTGTGAAGGAGGTGATACAGATGCAGATGGCCCGGAAGAAGCAGAGTCCTTGCGGGTGTGGTTGCGTGCCTCCCCCCAATAAAGGTTCCAAAACTCCAAAGCCAGAAGTCAAGAAGTCTAAAAGGTGAGGGAACTTTGGAATGTCGAGCATTGACCGAGGCAGGAGAGGACGCTTCTTCTGCCTCGGTCAATTTGGAGGCGGGGTCAAACCTACAAAATACATTTGAGGCTTTGCCATCGAGCGCTCTTCCAAGAAGCAGGAAGTCCATGGGCTGACCGCGAAAGGCAGGGGTCATCACGGCCCTGCTTTCTGTTAGGTCCAGGTGCAATCGTGCATAAAAAGGTGACGAAAAAGCGTTGATTTGGATCTCGAATAAACCTAGACCGTGGGTTCCTTTTTCTCAAGGATCGACGGCTGGGAAGTGAGGGAAAACGACCGTCAGATTCACAAATAGATAGATCTGGGCCTGACAAAAGGTGTTTGAATCCAGGCGGCCGTTTTTGCCTATTCGGTAAGATTGGCGACTGTCTTTTTGTCGAGTTTTTTCACAACAGCGGTAACGAGTCGCACCGCATGGTCGTAATCGTTCCGATGAAAGATCCCTGCATGGCTGTGGATATGCCGGGTCGGCACGCCAATCACGAGATTGGGGACGCCTTGCCGATGGAGATGAATGGCGCCCGAGTCTGTGCCGCCGCGCTCGAGAAGTTCGAACTGATAGGGTACCCCCAACTCATCTGCCGTATTCACGACGAGATCGCGGAGGCGGAGATTCGGAACCATGCTAGCGTCCCGAATGACAATGACCGGGCCCTTGTTGAGTTTCTCTTGGACCTCTTCCTTCTTCACATTCGGCACGTCCCCAGCAATCCCGACCTCCATGGTAAGTCCAACATCGGGTTCGACGATCCAGGCGCTGGTCCGTGCGCCTCGCAGGCCGACCTCCTCCTGAACTGTTCCCACGCCGAATACGGTGTTGGGGTGTTTTTCTTTGACGAGTTTCTTGATGACATCGATGAAAAGCGCACATCCGATCCGATCGTCCAAGGCCTTGGCCATATAGGTCTTGCCTGTTCCCAAACGGGTGAAAGGGCAGATCGGGATGATGGGATCACCCGTCCGGATGCCGAGGGCCTTCACCTCATCCGCTGAGGTAGCCCCAATATCGATGTACATGTCCTTGGGCTCTTGCAGCTTCTTCCGTTCCTCTTCTGTTAGGATATGTGGAGGCTTGGAGCCAATAAGGCCAAAAAGGTCACCCTTTCGGGTCTTGATAACGACCCGCTGAGCGAGCATTACGTGGCTCCACCAACCGCCCATAGGACTGAATTTAATAAAACCCTCCTCGGTGACAAGCTTGACCAAGAAGCCGATTTCGTCCATGTGTCCCGAAAGCATTATCCGGGGTCTCTTTGCTCCGCCCTCTTTACGGCAGACAATGCTGCCCAACCGGTCTTGCTCAATGGTGGTGATATCCCGGAGATGTCTCCGAATGATATCACGGACCTCCTGTTCGTAACCGGGAACCCCAGCGGCCTCGGTGAGTTCACGAAGGAGTTCGATGGTTGCCTCTTTCATCTGTCGGAGCCTCCTCTTGTTTGATGGGTCCTCACAAGATCGGGATCGAGCAGAAGACGATGCGCTAGGGGGTCTGAATCAGGGCGACCGTGTTACAGACCAGAGAAATGACTGCCAAAGACAGCAGAGACCAATACGAACCCATTAAATGTCATCGCATTGGGTTTTCAGGACAATGCCCGACCACGCTCTCTCGCCCTCTCAGCGATTCAGGTCAAAACTCAGAGATCTCCGTGTGCTCTGCGAGAGATGAAAACTGACTTCATGGGCTTGTATTAGTCAACCTCAAAAACGATCGTGACGCTGGATTCAATTGGAAACTCCCCAATTTCGATAGGCGTTCCGGCGCCCTGGGCCTGAAAAGCTCTGGCCTCTGCCATGGGGAATCTGGCTCCCCTTGGTGAATAGCTCATTTTGACAATTCTTTTGATGGTGAGGCCTGCCGCCTTTGCCAACTTTTCAGCTGTTCTCATCCCTTGATGAACAGCCTCAACCGCAGCCTGTGCCCGAAGCTCCTCTTCACGGTCATGGCTGAATCTGAGACCTCCCATGCGGCTCACCCCGGCATTGGCCGCCTCATCAATGAGCGCTCCAAGTTTCGCGAGGTCTTTTGTCTCCACGATAACCGTATTCGTCACTCGATAGCCCGTGATCCGCATTCGGTTTTCCTTTTGATATACGGGAGAGACTGTGTAACCTGAGGTCTTCAATCTGTCCTCTTTCGCCATGGTTCTTCTGAGAGCCTCCAGGAACGTCTCGGTCTGCTTCGCGTTCTCCTGCACAGCCTTCTCGGCGTTTTTGGCGCTCGTCTCCACGGCGAATGAGAGGATAGCGGTATTTGGTTTCGCCATGATCTTGCCGTGACCGACGACCTCAAGTGTCGAGATCTTTTTTTCTTCCTCAGCACGAACGATCGAAAAGGACGCGATCAAGAGCGAGATGATTCCGAAAGCAATAATGGATCTCTTATGCATTGCAAAACCTCGATTGTCGGCTCAAAGTATTCAAAGACGGGACCCCCCCGCCGCTCTTCATCCTACTCGACTTCGAGAATTGTCGCAAGAATGGAAGAAACACAGCGGGAGAAGGGTCCCCCGAGAGCAGGGAAGGAAAGAGGTTCCGGTATTTCCTCCCTGGTCAGTGTTTGAAGGCCCGCTGCCCCGTGAACACCATAGTGACCTGGGGATCGGCTTCGTTGCAGGCCTCGATGACCTCAAAGTCCCGTTCGGATCCGCCTGGCTGGATGACTCCNNACCATAATAGCGCCTTCGAGACCTGCCCGAATCTGCTTAACCCGGGTATCAATCCCCTCTTTATCTCCGGCCGGGCGTTTTCCCAGTTTGATTTCTGTCTCGAGGGTCTTGTAAGGGATTTGATAGGTATTGAAACAAAGGGCATCGGCGCATTTGGTGTAGGCCTTGAAGATGGCAATTTCAGCCACACCAACGCGATCCTGCTCTCCGGTGCCGATGGCAACCGTTACGCCTTCTTTCACATAGATGACCGAGTTGGAGGTGATGCCCTGTTCCACACTCCATCCGAAAAGCATGTCCTCTGCCTCTTGAGGTGTCGGGGAACGCTCAATCCGATATTCCTTTCCCTGATAGGAGGCAACTGCAGGGATGAAATCCTTAGGCGAGAGAATCTGGTTGATCGGTGATTGCTGGACCATGATCCCACCGTCAACAAGAGACTTGAAGTCAACAAAAGGCATGCGCTGAAATTCCTCCAGACGATCCATCCGTTTGATCTGAATGATTCTCAGGTTTTTTCTTTTTTTGAGAATGCCAGTCGCCCCCTCCTCGAATTCCGGAGCCACCACAACCTCCAGATAGTTCTGACCGATCATCTCGGCCGTGGTTTTGTCTAGGGTGCGGTTAAAAACTGCACACCCGCCAAAAGCAGCAATTCGGTCAGCCATATTCGCCCGATTGTAGGCCTCCGCTAGATTTTCTCCATAGGCGGCTCCGCAGGGATTGTTATGCTTCATGATGACCACCCCGGGCTTTCGGGTAAGGAATTTTAGGATATTTAGGGCGTTGTCGACATCGGTTAGATTGATTTTCCCCGGGTGCTTGCCGAACTGGAGGAGGTCCTTTTCCTCGAGAGAACTCACCAGGCCATAACCCGGCTCGATGAAGGCGCATTCACCGAGCACAAGGTTGCCGTTAACAAGCTCGTAGAGGGCCGCTTCTTGGTCTGGGTTTTCGCCGTAACGAAGGCCTTTTTCAATGAGTTCGCCACTTTTTTCGTCAGGGATCTTCCAGGTTCGCTTTCTGTAGACGAGTTTCTGGGAGCCAAAGGTAATCGTCATCTCGTCAGGGAAGTGGTCATCCATAATGCGCCGATAGATCTGTTTCAGCTCAGTCATCTCTTTTCTCCAAGGTCAGGTCTTAAAGGGCTCTTGCCCGAATTATTGCGCTCGATTTTTTTCTGACGAAAGCGACAAAGTCGCTCTCCCCTGCTCAGAAATCCCTTCTCAAGCCGTCGGAATGACCGATCAGGTGATTCTGGATCGCCAAATGGTTACTGGAACGTGACTTTGGGGGGTTCCTTTGCCCCTTCGGGAGCCTGGAAAAGCTCTCCTCTTCCAAATCCCAATATGCCGGCATAAAGGATCGTGGGAAAACTCCGAACCTTTGTGTTGTACAGACGGACAGCCTCGTTGTAGCGTCGCCGTTCCACCGCGATGCGGTTTTCCGTACCCGCCAGTTCATCCTGAAGACGAATGAAGTTCTGGTTGGATTTGAGATCAGGATAACGCTCAACAACCACCAAAAGCCTAGCGAGAGCGGAACTGAGTTCATTGTTGGCCCCGATCTTTCCCTCGACGGAGGTTGCCCCCGCCACCTTGGCCCGAGCTTCAGTCACTTGAATGAGTACCTCCCTCTCCTGCTTGGCATATCCCTTCACAGTCTCCACATAATTGGGAATCAGGTCGAGGCGGCGTTGAAACTGATTTTCGACTTGAGCCCATGCCGTCTTTACCCCTTCATCCAGACCCACGAGGCGATTGTACGTGCCGCGGATAGAAAGGAAGAAGATCAGGATAATCAGTGCAACGACACCGACGACGATCAGAGACTTCTTCATACTTAGCCCTCCTTGATCTCTAATTGGTCCACCCGTTTCCAAAGGTCTCGAATGGCTTTCATATACCTCTCGACAATTCCCTCCATTTGGTCTCGGTGAGCCTTCACGCTGCCCTCCTTGAGGTCTAAAACCTCGATGAAGGGATTCTCCTCAAAACCGAGCTCCTTGGCCGCGGTTGAGATGAGGTCTCTGTTCCGCCGAGGGATTTCGCGGTCCCGCAAAAAGAGCAGGGCTCGAAAGAGCGAGAGAAAAGCGGTCAGAGATGCAGAAGCGACCTGCCCGAAGCTCCGAGCCTTTCCTTCTGAATCGAGATAAGCCTCTCGCAGAAGAAGGACTTTCCCTTTCAATTCACGCTCGCACTGGAGTCTGACGTTCTTCTTGTCAAAGGAGAGTCCTCCCAAGATGTCCTTCCCAAAGACGAGGACGTGACTGTCCGTCATGTTGAGGAATTCCACTGGGAATGCGTCTAGAGACGAGGCGGTGTACTCCTCGGTCAGAAAGAGAGGGATGTTCACGCGCCGCTTTCGCCATTTGTGGATCAAAGCGAAGGCTTCCCTGAGCCGGTCCATAGCGGTTTCCGTCAGTACAATGAGGAAATTGAGATCCGACTTCTTCGGAATGTACTCTCCCCGGGCGCCGCTTCCGTAGAGAATAATCGATTTGAGGTCGTCTCCGAAAATTCTCTGGTAATCCTGTGTAAACTCTTCAAAAACCTCTTCGGGTTCCTTGGGAATTCTTGACATGTTTCGTACCCCCGCTCAGCGGGATGCTCCTCCCACCCCTAAAATCCCCTCCCGGCTCCGCCTCCACCGCTCATACCGCCACCGAAGCCTCCGAAGCCCCCACCGAAGCCTCCGAAGCCCCCACCGAACCCTCCTCTCCCTCCCATAGAACTCAGAAGCAGAAGTGGGAGTAAGCCCCCCCTTCCTCTCCGAAGGAAGGAAAAGAGAATCAGGATGAGGAAGATCAGGGGGAGGAAGCCAAATCCACGAGCCCGCCGTCGCGGTGCCTTGTAGATCTTGACCTCACCGGTCAACTCCACTTCCGCGTCTTTGGCGATCACGGAACTTACCGCTGCCAGGGCATTGTAAAGCCCTTTTCCATATTCGCCTCTCTTGAGAAAGGGAACAGCGTAGCTGTCCAGGATCTCTCCCACGAGGCCGTCTGGAAGAATCCCTTCAACCCCATATCCAGTCTCTATCCTTATCCTTCTCTCTTTCAGTGCCAGAAAGATCAGCGCTCCCTTGTCCTCGCCCTTTTTGCCAATTCCCCAGGCCTGGTAGAGGTCGGTCACATAGGTTGGAACATCCGCATCACCCAACGTCGGCATGGTGGCCACCACGACGGCGGTTCCAGTTTTCTGGAGGACCTCGTTTGCCAAGATCGTCATTTGCTGTCTCTCACCCTCAGGAATCACCCCGGCAAAGTCGTTTACGAGGCCCGTGGGTTTTGGGAAATCCTGCCCCCATAGGGTCTGGCTGGGAAAAGGAAGTGGGAGGACGAGGATAATCCAGAGCGGGATGAATCTTGTCATGACGGTGAAGTTTACAGTTTCCACGCTGAAAAAGTCAAACAGCCCTGAAGTGCGAAATCTCCGTTGACAGCGGTTTCCATGTTCGGAAAGGCATGTCTGGCATCTTTTCAGAACTTGAGAGAAGTTGAACCCCAGAGGCGTGGAAGTCGCAGAGGAGATGACGCGTTCCCTCCCGATCTCGTTCTCATCGCGCTGGCGTTCTATGAGGGCCTTGACCCGTTATTTCTTGCCTGTTAATCTCAGGCAAAACCTTTTGTTGGAATGCCATGGAACGAGAGGAAACAACCCTCGAAGGGACTGTTGAGCGGATTGTTTATGCCAGCCCTGAAACCGGGTATGCCGTGGTGAGGCTCAGAGAGAAAGACGGGATGCGAATTGTCACCGCTGTCGGGAATCTGGGCGCCACGAATCCGGGAGAGATGGTTCGGCTACGGGGTCAGTGGATTTCAGACAAACGCTATGGACTCCAATTCAAGGTCGAAAGCTATCTCTCTCTGGTCCCAGCGACCCTCGATGGCATCGAGCGCTATCTGGGGTCTGGGATGATCAAGGGAGTCGGCCCTGTCTTCGCTCGTCGTTTGGTAAAAAAGTTTGGGGCCAAAACCCTGGAAATCATCGAGAAACAACCGGAAAAGATATACGAAGTGGAGGGCATCGGCCCTGTTCGAGCCCGGCAGATCGTCAAGGCCTGGGAGGAGCAGAAGCAGATTCGAGACGTGATGATCTTTCTGCAGAGCCATGGTGTGAGTCCGACTTACGCCCTAAAGATCTTCAATCAGTACCACGACAGAGCCGTTTCGGTGGTTCAAGAGAACCCGTATCGCCTGGCTACCGATATCTACGGTATCGGATTTCGGACGGCCGATAGGATTGCACAGAATATGGGGGTGGACCCCAACTCGCGGGTCAGGGCCGAAGCGGGGATTCTACACGTTCTCAACGAACTCGTGGAAGAAGGTCACTGTTTCTATTACCGGGAACCTCTGATCGAGAGGGCCCAGGAGATGCTCAGTATTGAGAGAGAAATCCTGGAGGGGGTCCTTGACGATCTATCAAAATCCCAGCGAGTTGTCATCGAAGAGGGGCCTGAACGCCCCGTCTACCTCAATCAGCTCTACACGGCCGAGACCGAGGTTGCACGGCGATTGATCGACCTGGTCTCGAAGCCGTTTTCGGCTCTTGAGATTCCGCCAGAAAGCGCTCTTCAACGGGCGGAGGAGCTGGGAGCGATCCGACTTGCGAACGGTCAAAGGGAGGCTTTGGAAAAGTCCCTCGCTTGTCGGGTCCTCGTCATCACTGGGGGGCCTGGCACAGGCAAGACCACGATAGTCAAAAGCATTGTTCAGATCTATGAGGCCGCGGGTGTCCGGGTCCTACTCGCGGCTCCTACAGGTCGGGCTGCCAAACGGCTATCCGAGGCCACGGGGCGCGATGCACGAACGATCCATCGACTCCTCGAATTCAGACCGAAGGATGGCCGGTTCCACCGCAATCAGCACCGACCCCTGAACGCAGGGCTTACCATCATTGATGAAGCGTCCATGATCGACATCTCGTTGATGCATCACCTCGTCCTGGCTCTCCCCCCGGAGGGCTCACTGATTCTCGTCGGGGACGTGGACCAACTCCCGTCTGTTGGCCCAGGAAGCGTGTTGCGCGATGTCATTGATTCGGGTCGGGTGGAGGTGGTGCGATTGACAGAGATTTTCCGGCAAGCCCAGACGAGCTTAATTGTGGTGAATGCTCACAGGGTGAACCAGGGGGACTTTCCCTATTTTAGGAAGTCGGGGCAGAGTGATTTCTATTTTATCGATCGGGAGGATCCTGAGAAGGCTCTCGAAACGATCAAGCACCTCTGCCATAGGCGAATACCGGAAGGTTTCGGTCTCAACCCTGTAGATGACATTCAGGTTCTCAGCCCGATGCACAAAGGTCTCATTGGCGTGTCAAACCTCAACCGGGAGCTTCAGGGGCTTCTCAACCCCCGAGGTGAGTCCCTTCAGCGAGGAGCGAGCACCTTTCGAGTTGGGGACAAAGTCATGCAGATTCGAAACAACTACGATAAGGATGTCTACAATGGAGATATTGGGAAGATCGTCTCGATTGATCTGATCAACCGCGAATTAAGGATCCTCTTTGACGAGCATCCCTTGGCTTACTCCTTCGGCGATCTGGACGAAATCGTGCTGGCCTATGCCACTTCGGTTCATAAGTCACAGGGAAGCGAATACCCTGCAGTGGTCGTGCCCATCTCCACTCAACATTTTGTCATGCTCCAGAGGAATCTGCTTTACACGGCCATAACCCGGGCGAAGCGACTGGTCATACTGGTCGGCACAAAGAAAGCCCTGTCTATTGCGATCAAAAACGACCAAATCCAGAGGCGGTACTGCCTTCTCATGGAACGCTTGCGCCGTGGGGATGGGGGGTGAACCAATGGAGTCCCCCGGATTGTCGTGATTGGCGAAACCGTCCCCCCCGGTGACATCTTCTCTCGCACGGTTTCAGGCATGCGACGCAATGGGTTCTGAGAGGTTCGGTTCATGAAAATCGTCGCCCTCGTTCTGGCTGCTGGAAAGTCCACTCGGATCGGGATGAACAAACTTCTGCTGGATATGGACGGACAGGCGGTGGTCGAGTGGGTTGTCGATGCCCTTCTCGGCTCAAAGGTGACTGGGATCATCCTGGTCGTTGGGTATGAGGGCGAGCGGGTTCAGCGGCGGCTTCGGGGGAAAGACGTCCTTGTGGTTCGTAATCTGGAATACGAGGAAGGGATGGCAGCGTCAATACGCGAGGGAATCCATCACATCGAGGAAGGGTCCCATGGTGTTCTCATCGCGCTGGCCGATCATCCCCTGGTGAAATCAGAAACGATTGATCAACTCATCGATGCTTACCAGGACACCAAAAAAGGTATTGTCTGCCCCACATACAGAGGGAAACGGGGACACCCGGTGATCTTCAACCTAAAGAGATACAAGAAAGCCCTTCTCCAGTTGAGAGGAGATATTGGGGGAAGGGAAGTGGTCGAGGCTCATCGGGATGACCTGCTCGAGATTGCTGTTGACTCCCCGGGTGTGGTTAAGGATATTGATTCATGGGGGGACTATGAGAAAATGAAGGGGCTTGTGGCGAAGCAGCTGGATTTAAGTGAAGGATGAAAGGGTGATGACAACCAAATTCAGCGAACTGGTGGTCCTCATTCGTGGTGCGGGTGAAATGGCGACGGGTGTGGCTCACAGGTTGTGGCAGGCTCATTTATTGGTGTGCATGACGGAGATCCCCCATCCGCTGTCCATCCGGCGAGAGGTTTCGTTCTGTGAAGCGGTACACGACGGCGAAAAGACGGTGGAGGGCGTTACAGCGAAACACGTTGTCGATGTGGAAGCCATCAGGCCCATCTGGTCAAAAGGCAAGATTCCGGTACTTGTCGATCCTGGGGCTGTCGTCAGAAAGTTTTTGAGGCCTCACGTCATTGTTGATGCCATTCTTGCGAAGAAGAACCTCGGTACTGGGCTTCGAGACGCTGCCCTTGTCATCGGGCTTGGCCCGGGTTTCTACGCGGGGAGAGACGTTCATCTCGTCATCGAAACCAACCGCGGCCATAATCTGGGAAGGCTGATCTGGGAAGGCACCGCTGAGCCGAATACTGGGATTCCAGGAGACATTGGGGGCTATTCGGCCGAAAGGGTCTTGAGAGCTCCGGGCGCCGGTACGTTCGAGGCCCTGAAGAAGATCGGAGACTTCGTTGAAGAAAACGAAACGGTGGCAGTCGTCAAAGGTAAGCCCATGAAATCTCGGATTTCCGGTGTCCTCCGAGGTGTGCTCCGAGACGGGACCATCGTCGAGAAGGGTCTAAAGTCTGGCGATGTGGATCCCCGGGGCAACCGTAATGCGTGTTTCTCCATTTCCGACAAGGCAAGAGCCGTCGGCGGATCGGTTCTGGAAGCGATCCTGTTCACCTTCAATCGCTGACTTTCCAAAATGAAAACTTGCCCGTTCATGCGTCACTCTGACGCCTGACTCCTGTCTTCTGACTTCCCCTCGATTCGCAAGGGCCTCGGGTTCCCCTCCGTTTGCATTGCTCCCGCCGTTCTGTTAGCATCGGTCACAATAATATTCCCTTCGGTCGGAGGCTTGTGTCGATGAATCAGAGGCTCGTCACATCTTTTATGGACTTCGTGAGAATAGACAGTGAATCGGGAAACGAACAGTCCTTCTTATCCAAGTTAAGGGAGATCATCGAGGAAGATCTCAGTGGTCAGTGCGAAATCGATGACTATGGAAATCTTCTGGCCAGAATTGCAGCGAAAGATTGCAAAAACGCCGAACCGATCGTTCTCAGTAATCATGCTGACACGGTGAAGCCTGGGTCTGGCATCGACCCGATCCTTGAGAACGACATGATCCGATCAAGAGGAAACACCGTCCTTGGGGGGGATGACAAGGCTGGGATCGCAGAGGTCCTCGAGGCCTTGCGCTCAGCCAAAAGGCATCCGGAGGTCGAGTGGGTTGTGACGCGGGAAGAGGAGCTTGGCCTCGTGGGGGCAAAACGGTTTGACGTTTCCAGGCTGAAAGCGAATATGGGCTTTCTGATTGACAGCAGCGAGATAGACACCATTATCGTCGGCGGACCGTCACACATGGTGATGGACGTCGAGATCAGGGGCAAAGGAGCCCATGCAGGGATGGAGCCGGAGAAGGGAATCTCGGCCATTCAGGCGGCCGCTCACAGCATATCGAGAATGAAACTGGGACGGCTGGATAAGGAAAGCACGGCGAACATAGGGACCATGACGGCAGGGACTGTCAGAAATGCGATCCCAGAAAGCGCCCTCATCCTGGCCGAGTGTCGGAGCTTGGACCATGAAAAATGCCTCCGACAGGCACGGGCGATGAAGGACCGCTTTGATGAGGGGGCAGCGGCGTATGGCGCTTCGGCAAGGGTGAAGATGGAGATGAGTTATCGAGCCATGAGAATCCCCGAGGACGCCCCTCCTGTGTTTCTTGCCAAGCAGGCGATGGAACGCTGCGGCCTCACACCCAAAACGCGGATGATCACCGGAGGCACCGACGCGTCCATTTTTAATGAAAAAGGGGTCCAAATGGCCATCTTGGGAATGGGGACGAAGAGGGAGCATACCGTTGAGGAGCACATTTACGTTGGGGATATGGAAAAGGTCGTGGAAGTCCTGAACACGGTGTTTGAGGAACTGTGCCGTTGAACTCACTTCCGGAGAGGCCTCCCAGGCACAAATGGTCTCACCAAATCCTGGAAACTCCTGGCGATGGGTTTGAAGTCTCCCTAGCGATTGGCTCAGTCATTCCATAAGTAACCGAAAGACGAGTCATTTCGAAGTCAGGGAAGTGGCCGAATTCCTTTTCGCTTTTCCCAAAGGTTTTTGATGAATCTGCGGCTCGCTCCAGCCGTCGAACCCTTAGGGGCCACTTCGTGTCAAAACTCAACCTCCGGGCTCAGATCACGCCAGAGGCGGGACTTCATTGAAGATCTATGTGCAAGAAACATCTGAAGGAAAGCTCAGGGGGACGCCCGCTCGGGTTGAGGTTCCATCGAAGAGGCCTGGGGGCCTGAGCAGTGGGTTTCTTGACTTCCCCCGTGGGGTGAAGTATTTTGAGCTGTTTCTGAGCCGAAAGCCATCCTATGGAGAATAAAGCGTTTCTCGAATCTCTGGACTATCTCTACGGGCTCCAGCGGCTCGGGATGGTTTTTGGACTCTCGAACATAGAGAGAATCGTCCATGCGCTCGGAAATCCCCATGAACAGTTGAAGGTCATCCATATTGGCGGTACGAACGGCAAAGGATCGACCGCCGTCATGATGGCTTCTGTGCTTCGGCAGAGTGGTTACCGGGTGGGGCTGTACACCTCTCCGCATATTTTGTCATTTACGGAGAGGATCCAGATCAACGGTGAGAGCATCACCGAGGCTGAGGTGGCCGCGATGACGGCGAGCATCAGGGAAAGGATCGAGGAGGCCCGGATTCCACAGGAATTTACTTTCTTCGATTTCACGACGGCTATGGCCTTTCTCTATTTCGCGGAATCAGGCGTCGATCTAGCCATTATTGAAGTTGGCCTTGGTGGGAGACTGGATTCAACCAATATCGTCCGGCCCACCGTTGCCTTGATCACCAATGTGTCCGTTGAACATCGGGACGTCCTCGGCGATAGCCTAATAGGAATCGCGAGAGAAAAGGCTGGAATCATCAAGCAAGGTGTCCCCCTGTTGACCGGCATCACACAGGAGGAAATCATCCGAGAGGTCGAGCGTGTCTGTCAGGAGAAAGAGGCCCCCCTGTATCGTATGGGGAGGGATTTCTCTGCGGAAAAAGAAGGCCCCGGGATGCTCGGGTTCAAAGGGAGAAGGTGGAGTTTTTCAGGTATAAAGGTCAATCTGTTAGGTGAACATCAAATCGAGAACGCGGCAATGGCGATGGGAACCCTCGAGACTGCTGAAGAGGCTGGCTATCCAGTGAGTCGCGATTCAATCTATCGAGGACTGGAAAAGGTCAATTGGTCCGGCCGTCTGGAAGTTGTTCGGAAGCGGCCATGGGTGATCTTGGATGGCGCGCATAATCCAGCGGGCGCACAGGCTTTGCGCGAGGCCTTGTCCCAGGGTTTCTCCTATGAACGATGCTATTTCCTTCTCGGAATCATGAGGGACAAGGAGGTCGAGAAGATCATTTCGATTCTTGCCCCCCTTTCGCATGAACTCGTACTGTGCAAGCCTAAGCAGGATCGAGCCGCGCCACCAGAGCGCCTTGCTAAGGCCGTCGAGGCGGTGGGAGCGAAGGGACGGGTCATTCCGGATGTGGCTGAGGGGCTCGATACGCTCCTTTCCATGGCCGGTAGGGATGATCTGATTTGTGTGGCCGGGTCATTCTACACGCTTGGAGAGGCAAAGGCCCACCTGCTGGCGTCCGGTTAGAAGGAGCCAGCTCGGCAGGACAAGTGCAACCGAGAGCCCGAAGATCATGACGAGATCTCGCTTGATGCTGATAGCGATGGTGCCTTTCATGTTGTCCGCCAGTTTGTCTCAGGGTCAAGTCCTGGATGAACGAATCATTGGCCCAGCAGGGCCAATCGAAATTAAGGCAGATCGGTTAATCCATCTTTGGGAAGAGAATGTCTACCAGGCCCGGGGAAATGTCGAAATTCGCAGGGGCGAAGTCCGGCTCCTATCGGATGAGGTTGATTTTTACGCGGACACGCAGATTGCAGAAGCCCGGGGAAATGTCGAACTGACTGATGGAGAGGACGTGCTTCGATGTGATCGCCTGCGGGTCAACTTGGAGACGCAAAAGGGAGTTGTCGAGAATGCCCGGCTGGTGACTCGGGAGAATTTTCGCATCACGGGGAAAAGGGTCGAGAAACTCGGACCGAAGAGGTATCGCATCTATGATGGGACATT
>JABAOH010081346.1_pt3 | contig 14430 bp, 15 predicted proteins | sample 7062181 | NCBI WGS metagenome assembly JABAOH01 (sample SAMN14538630, study PRJNA623070) | marine sediment metagenome | biome: marine biome [ENVO:00000428]; feature: marine pelagic biome [ENVO:01000023]; material: deep marine sediment [ENVO:00002113]; isolation source: pool of 5 deep marine... | reverse complement strand
GCCAAAACCGCCGAATCTAACCATCCGCTCATTCCAACAAATTCCGGCTCCTTTGTCAGTACACCCTGACACGCTTTCTGAAGGGTTCGAACGATCGGCTGTTCCTTGGAAATTTCAAGAGCTGGCCGATAGAAGAACACGTCATAATTTGCCTTAAACTGTTTGTCTGATGAGTTCATCCTCTCAATTATACCCGCTATTTCTGCTGCAACAGTTTCACGATTCTCCCCGGGTAAGGTTCTTCTTTCCAGCTCTATTTTGCAGTAATCGGGATACGTGCTCAACTCGATGCCTCCACTGATGAGAGAGGCATGAACCGAGGGAGAACCGAGGAGGGGATGATTTCTTTGACTCAGATCGTGTTTTCCAAGGTTCTCAACCTCCACCAAAAACTTTGCGGCCTTGACGATTGCATCAATTCCCTCATCTGGAAAACTCCCATGTGCCGCCTTCCCGAAGACTTCGACTTTCGCCCAGGCAAATCCTTTGTGAGTAACAGTTATTTTCAAATCGGTCGGCTCGCAGATGATGGCGGCGTCGGCCGAGTATTTCATGATTAATGTCTCGGTTCCCAGACTTGCATATTCCTCATCGGCAACACAGGCCAAAATGATGTCTCCTTTGAGTCTCATGCCTGATTCAACAATTGATTTCACTGCTGTGATCTGTGCGGCCAGACCACTCTTCATGTCAAGCGCTCCCCTACCGTATACTCTCCCATTTTCAGATTTAGGATCGAGGGGGGCAATGTCCATCCTCTCTATGCTGACCGTATCTGAATGACCATTCAGCATAATGCTTCTGCCTCCGCCAATCCCCTTTAGGACGCCGACGACGTTTGCTCTTTTCGAATCTATCTCTTGGTAGTGTACTTCAATCCCTATCTTCTTCAGGTAGTTACCAATGTAGTGAGCGATTCTTCGTTCTCCATCTCCTCTATTGACGAGTGAAGGGTTAACCGAATTGACCCTTATCATCTCTTGGAGCAATTTCAACAAACCGTCCTCGTCAATTCTTATGTCACCCATATCAATTCGTTCCCCGATTTCGAGAGGATTCTTAAATCTTGAAAAACAGCATACTCTGATATTCGAATCAAGACAAACAAAAGCTGAAGTTTTCAGACTTTTTCGAAGGCCCTTACACACCAGCATCCTGGATCTCTGTGATTTTTCGGTAAAAGTCTCGAGGGATTTGGGCATTTCCCTGATCCAAAAAGCCAGGCAACTTCGATTGATTATCCCTTGACTTCTGATTTGTCCAACCTTTTAATAATGACCCCATAGGAAGGGCGTCATGCCTTCATCACATTTACTCGGTGTTCTCTTCGCGTTAACGTCAGCACTCGTTTGGGGCAGTGGGGATTTTAGTGGAGGGCTTGCAGCGCGCCGCAGTAACCAGTTCCAAATCCTCGCACTGGCTTCTGTGTCAGGACTTTTTGTCCTCATATTCTTTGCCGTTGTGAGGGGAGAAGCACTCCCTGATTTAAGCAGTTCTGGTTGGGCTGCCTCTGCCGGAATCTCTGGGGCTCTGGGAATCGCTGCGCTCTATCGAGCTCTCTCTTTGGGCAATGCAGCGATCGTCGCGCCGACAGCTGCAGTGATTGGCGCAATCCTACCAATTCTGTTTGGCATAGCGTTCGAAGGGGTTCCCCGATTGACGCAGCTTGCTGGTTTTCTTACTGCCATCATCGGCATATGGCTTCTCACCAAATCACCTTTTGCATCACGAGATGAGATACAAGGGAGTCTGTTGTTCGCTTTTTCCGCGGGTCTTGGCTTCGGTGGTTTTTTTATCCTCATTGCCCAGGTTGAGCCAGGCATCATATTCACACCCCTGGTGGTCGCGAAAGTCGTCTCTCTGGGGGTCGCATTGATCATTCTGTTCGCAAAAGACTGGGGGTTTCCTCGAATAGGCGGCAATCCAATCGCCCTCGTTGCGGGCATACTCGATGCGGGGGGGAATGTATTCTATCTATTGGCAAAGCAGTTCACGAGGTTAGATGTTGCAGCGGTTCTCTCTTCCATGTATCCCGCCTCAACGGTCATCCTAGCAAGTCTCATTTTGAAGGAACGGGTCTCCCATGCACAATGGAGAGGGGTACTCCTGTGTTTAGTTGCTGTGGCTCTCATTGCAATCTGAGGAGAAAGGCGACTTCCCCTTCTAATCCCATGAGCTCACCAGGAGCCTCAGGTCTTTAAACGGATCTTCCTGACTCGCCCTTTTGAGTTTCTCCAGGGCTTTTCGTTCGAGCTGTCTCACTCGTTCTCGGCTGACACCTAGCTCTCTTGAAATCTCCTCCAGGGTCTGAGGCCGCTCGTTATTCAGGCCAAACCGTTTTGTGATAATCCTCTGCTCCCTCGGTGGCAGAATGCTCAGTTCCTGGCTCAACTTTTCAGACCGCTCCCTCTGCATGACCGCCTGAAAAGGCGGTGGCGTTTTTCGATCGGGAAGCCGATGAATCATCGTCGCCGCGTCTTCCCTCATTGCGGTCTCAAGGGATATAGGTTCCTCAGGGTAGTTCCGGAGGGCTTTCCATTGACCACGGGAGAGTTTTGCCTTTTTCATGACCTTTTTTGGGCTTGGGACCCCAGGTTCCTCTCCCATCTTCCCCATGATCCGACGGTAACGATTCAGCGCCTCCGATATATGGACCGGTACCCGGATGGTTCGGCCTTTCTCGTCGAGGCCTCTCTGGATCGCCTGCCGTATCCACCACGTCGCATAGGTAGAGAATCGGACCCCCCTGGTCGGGTCAAACCGACCGACAGCCTTCATCAGTCCCAAATTCCCTTCTTGAATCAGATCCGCCAATGGCAATCCCCTGTTGAGATACTTCTTTGCGATGCTAACCACAAGCCTCAGATTCGACCGAACCATCCTGTCCGAAACCTCACGAAGTCGCCTCTCCGTTTGCTGCAATCGATTCAGAGGTCCTGCCCGTGGATCGTCCTCTGCGAACTCCCTGTTGATCTCTCGTAGTTGCAAGAGAATCTGTTCGATCAAGCAAGCATCAGAAACGAGTGACTCCCCTTTTCGGGATCTAGCCTTTCTAATCCTTTCTTTCAGTTCTTCTCCCCGATGGAGCGGCAAAGGGAATTCCAAGAAGAGGCCGACAAGGTTCTCCTGGCACTCGAGGATTTCTCTGCCCAACTCTTCCTCCTCCTCCGCCGTGAGGAGAGGATGCCGGCCGATTTCCCTAAAATAGGTCCATAGAGGGTTTTGTCTTTCCCCAGGACGCACCTCCCCCTTCTCCGAAGATTCGTTCCTCGAAGAATCCCTCCAGATATGGGCTTCCCATTCGGCGTTTATTTCTAGATCTTCAGGCATAAATGGTCTTCCTCCCCTATCGAGGCTGATACTTGAGCCCGACCGCCTGCGGCGACAAAGAATACTGTATTCAATATAGTAGATTCAGAGGACGTTGCGGGAGGATAGCGTATCGCGTGGCAATCAAGAAACAGTGCTCAGGAAGGTCTCCTCAGCAGTTCCTCCTCGAGACGCTTCACGCGTCTGATGAGATCTGTGATCACACCTGGTTTACTTGCCAATCCGGTGTATTCTCTCAGAGCCTCGTTGATCAGTGTTTGATAACGCTTTGCCGTCTCAGTCGATTTGCTCTTGAAGTAACCAATCACATCCCTGTCGAGATGGATGGTGATACGGACCTTATTATTCTTCTGGCTTTCTGAACTGCCCGGCAAATGCTGATCTATCCGCCCAGCGTCCTCCTCGTCGGGCCCATCCGCTCTCATTGCATTCCGCCTTTTTTGTGTTTCTATCATATATTATACATATTTTGTCTGTATATGTCAAGTCCTCCTTGGCTTTCATGCCCTCCTTGGTGATCGCAACCACTTGAGGCCTCAGAACGTGTCGCTCTGGTTTACAACCGAATTGAGAACCACTTTTTCTGTGAGGTGATCGCAGTGGAGTCGGAGGGCTGTCCCACCAAATCCGGAACAGATATTTCAGAGCAAAATCCCGGAGGGAACCATCAGCCACAAAGTCCATATGTGAATGCGATTTTACCCAATTGGAAAAATGGACGCACAGACTGAAGGTTCGAAGGGACTTTACCTCTCGTGCCATTCGATGGCTGATGATGGCGGGGTTTCTCATTGGACCCCATCAATGGGATCTCTTGGAGGGGTTCATCTCATGGTCAGGGGCACGACCCGAGAAAAAGCGTGAGTAGATTTTTCAAACCCGGTGATATAGACAACCGGCCCTGTTGAACTTTCTTGCTTGACTTTAGGATTCTCGAATCTTTTAATAGGCGTCAAGAAAGGGAGGAGCTGAGTCGTTGGCCTGAGCGGTTTGGAAGAGACCGCATCAAATAGGATATTCTGGTATACCCCCCCCGTGATCGGAGCCCGCCTAGGCGGTATTCTCTTCCTGGTCATCCTTGCCAAACTCCATGCGGTGGGGCAGAATGGAATCCTGCCACGGGCAACAGGAACTGGCGAAGGCGGTTTTAATCCCAGTCTACCCCTCGTCCTTGCCGCGTTGGCGGGATTCGAGCAGAGGAGAGTTATTTGATATATTCGAGACACCATTTCGCAGATTCTCCACATATCTGAACGCGGGCCCCGGGAGGCTAGATGAAATGATCTCGTTACCGCCAGCAATCATCAAGAAATTCAACCAAATCACGTGCATGGCGTTCACATTCAATCTATTCGAACGTGGGGACGGCTCTGACGGAATCTGGAGACACGGAGGTTAGCCCATGGTTTTTGATCAGGATATAGAAATCCGAGTTCAGAGATTCGTTTCAAACTGGAACAACACCGAGGACAAAAAGATGTTCGGCGGCGTCTGCCATCTCCTCAATGGGAATATGTTCTGTGGGGTCTACAAGGACTATTTGATCCTTCGGCTCGGTGAGTCGGATGCCCAGCACGCTCTGGAGTCACCATTTGTGAGACCCTTTGATATCACCGGAAGGCCCATGAAGGGATGGGTAATGGTCAAGCGGGACGGATTCAAAAGTGATCGAGAATTGGAGGCGTGGCTTAACAAAGCCAAAAGATTCGCAGAGACGTTGCCCTCCAAGTGACTCACCCCAATCGGACCCCTATTTTTGAGGAGTTCCTCCGTTTTCAAGATCACTCTTCTTCAAACTATTGATTTTTCACGAGAATTTTGTTTTTACAAGGTGGATTTCTTGCCCGGCATTCATCAGGAGTTTGCTGAAAGATGAATCGTTTGAGTGCACAAGTAAACGAAATTAAATATATTTTCGGATTAACGAGGTTTCTCAACCCCACTTCGCTGGTTCCCAAAGGTTTTTGATAGATCTAAGGCTCGCTCCAGGCGCTCTCAAAACGTTGCAGCTGAGGCGGATTCGACAGTTGAAAACGCTTGTCTTCTCCCGCCACAGGCGGGACCTCGGATTTATGAGCAGAAAATATTTGAAGGAAGGCTCAGAGGGACTTGGGCCCCTGGCCTTTAGGGTGGATCGAAAGCGTCCGGAAACGCCAAACATTCATCTCTTGACAAATGAGAACTTAATGTCTATTCTTATTAATGACCGACACGTCGGTCATTAATTTTGGAGAAAGATCGTGCCCCGGTTTGTAGACAAAACGAAAAAGGCTCGGGAGATTGGTTCTGCTGCAATCAAGGTTTTCAGGAAGATTGGATATCACAGGGCTCGGATGGCGGACATCGCACTCGCTGCTGGTGTTGGCAAGGGAACGCTTTACGAGTACTTCAAGAACAAGGCCGACATCCTCCGGTTCGAATTCGAACACTACTTTTTAACATTCAAAGCGGGAGCCACCGATGCCATGGCCGAAGCTTCGACATCCGGTAGCCGTCTCCTTGCACTCATTGATTTTGCCCTCGACCATATCGCTACGTGGGAAGACCACTGTGCCGTATATGNNATCAAACTCCTTTTTGAAGAAGGGCAGGCTGCTGGAGAGATCACCGCGGACATCGATCCGGTCGCAGCGGCGGAGCTTCTCGTTTCGGTGTTTGATGGCGTTGTGCTCCGCGGTGTCTTCGCTGAACGGAGGTGTGAAGAGGAGGCCCTTCGCGTTGCCGTCCAGCGGCTTGTTACCAGAGGGCTGTTTAAGGCCTTGCCACCTGGATTCTCAAAAAAGGAAGCGTCCAGGAGTTGACGGAATGTTCAGCTACGTGTTCATGAAGGTCCTGGAAGTTTGGCCCCGATCCTATGATCGGCAGATGGAAAAAGCCAGCTCGGGGCGGCTGAGCGTTGTGAAGCGAGCCGTCGCAGACGAGATTCCAAGGGGAGCCCATGTGCTCGAGATCGGCTGCGGTACGGGAGACCTTGCAGTCCTCCTCGTATCCAGCCGCGGCGCCATGGTCGATGGCTTCGATCTGAATCCCGCAATGGTGGCAATCGCCCGTGAGAGGATCGAGATGGAAAAGCTGAGCAGTCGGCTCAATCTGTGGGAGATGGGAGTCGAAGGCATGGATGGGTTAAAAAATCAGCATTTCGAGGCGGTTGTCTCAACGCTCGTCTTCAGCGAACTTTCGGCCGATGAAAGGCGATTTGCCCTGAAGAACGCTTACCGGGTACTCAAGCCCGGCGGGCGGGTCATTATTGCCGATGAGGTTGTCCCCCGCTCAAAAGGGCACCGCATTCTGCATTCCCTCGTTCGTGCGCCCATGGTCGCAACGACCTATTTGATCGCCCGGAAGTCTACGAAACCCATCCCTGATTTGAGGGGAGAAGTTGCCGATGTTGGCTTTGAAGTCGAAAAAGAAGAGCGGAGTCAGGGCGATGCTTTTGCGCTCCTTGTCGCTCACCGACCTGCCGAGGGGGTTGTCCAATGAAGCGCTTCAAGATATTTTGGAGCCTTCTCTTTCGGCTCTTTCCCTGCCCTACCCACGTCGGTTTACGGCGTGTGGGAAACCCAACCAGCAACAGCCCCGTCCTGGTGACGTGCAACTTTTTTCTCACTGTAGGGCGGTTAACCCGGACGCTACGCCGTGGCGGTGTGGATGCATGGCTTCTCGTCGCAGACTCCAAGGGTGTCAATGTCTGGTGTGCAGCGGGTGGCGACGGATTCGATACCCAATCCGTGGTTTCCGTTGTCAAAACAAGCGGAATAGCTGATTTGGTCAGCCATCGCACCCTGATCCTACCCCCACTCGCAGCCCCCGGCGTCCGTGCAGCCGACGTCGAGAAGCAGACCGGGTGGAAAGCCAGGTGGGGTCCAGTTCGTGTCTCGGACATCCCACGATACCTCGCCGATGGATACCGGAGAGACGAGGGGATGAAACGCGTCACTTATGACTGGAAGGAGCGGCTCGACACGGGTCTTGGAAGCCTTTTTCCCATCTATTTCTTGGGAGCAATTGGATTTGTGCTATTCGGCCGTGGTTTACTTGTCGAATATCTTCTTGTGGGCGCCGTGGCTTTCCTGTTTTTTGTCTTTTTCTGTCCCTGGATTCCGGGGCAAAGAGGTTTGACAAAGGCGGTCTCTATTGACATCCTTCTCGCCGGTGTGCTTATCGCCACCGAATTTCTCTTCACTCCGGGCGATTCGCCTATCCGTAGGCACTTGATTATCGCCATGGTAGCAATGCCAATCTACGGAGGTGAACTCGGCGGTATGGCTTCGACGCTACGGTCCGACCTCGATCCCTTCCTCGCTCGGTTAGGTATCGGGACGGTGGGAAAACTCTCATTTGCCGGAGCCATTCGCACAGAGCTTCTCAACGGGTACCGGGAACTAACTTGTGACCGAGAGTTATGTGTAGGCTGCCGCGCTTGTGTTGAGATCTGCCCGCAGGGGGTCTGGGATATGGACGAGCACAACCGAGCCGTACTGGCCCGCAAAACCGATTGCACTGCTTGTCGAGCCTGTATTACACAGTGCAGCAGTGGGGCTATTCAAGCCCGTGGGCCGGCTGAGATCCGCGATCGAGACACTGACCGGTCAACTCAGCCGACTCGCTGGTCAGTCCCTCAAATTAAACCATAAACGGAATCAGGAGCGGAGAATCCCATGAGAAGACAACGGCTCAAATGGCTTTTCCTCATTTCTTTGCTACTCACCGGGCAGACAATTCTTGCGAGTGAGACCAGGCTCGACCCCACAAGGCTGAAACAATCCAAGGTGAAATACGTCCATCACTACACCGTGAAAGTATTTCCCGCCCCAGTATTTGCCATAAAAAGGAGCGGACTGGCGTCAGGGCCACAAGAAATTGCAGAAATCAGGGAAAAGATCGTCTACCCCTTGATCGTCGAAAGCGTAGAGCCAGTCACAGCAATTATTGCGGAGTTCTTTTCAGAGAAGCGGAACGAAATCGGTGTCGGTGTCTATTGGAGTAATGGGGTTGTGCGCGAATCCCTCATCGCGAGAGATCCTGAGGGCCACTATGACACGGATGGATACCGCGTGTTTTTCAAGAAGCCGACCCCGTAGGAATCATCAGATTTGGACTCCCCAGCTATGTCGTTACCTTATCTATCAGGTAGGCAACGATGTGTTCATCGAGCTCGCCTCCCACATTATTCAGCTCCAGTCTGGGCACCCCGCCCCAGATCATGCCGGCCCTCGAGATGACGGGATCGGTCCGAACGGAGCTAACCGGGAGGGTCTCATAGGTCTCGGATCTGAAGAATTCACGAACGCCCCAGATGCGCCCAACGAAAAGACGGTTGATCGCACCTGGATAGGTCACATACGGATCTCCATACCAGGTAATTCGATCGCCTGGTGTTGTATACTCGCGGTTCCACAATAGCCACCCCAGAGAGACCATGTCATGGGCCAGGAGCGATTCGGAACCGAAGACCAGACCCGGATTGGGCTCGGCCACATAACCACGATCAGGACCGAAGGTGCTCTGTACTTTGTTGGCAACAGTCAAGACCAGCCTGAGTTTTTGCTGGAGCACCTGGGTGTCGCTGATCTCCGCGATCTTTTTGAAGAAGGTCTCTGCGTCGCGATGCAGCTCCAGCCGACTGTCGTCTCGCAGCCAGCCCACCGCTGCCTTGAGCCCGAGGGTTGCCCCTGCCAGAGCGTGACGGCTCGTCCTGGGTAAAAGCACGACGTGGTCCGCCTGACTCAATATGTTCGGAAGGATCAGCTCCCCCTTCCAATGGCTCTCATGGACTGTCCGGTCGCCGAAATAGGCATCATAGCCCGACTCATCAAAGTAATGGACCTCTCCCCCCGCACCCAGGGCTGCTTGGTGCAAACCGTTATTCATCATGACCCTGCGGCTTGAACCGCGCTGGTGACTGTTGTCTTGGTAGACGTACTGCACACCGGGTTTATCGGCCAGAATGACCTTCCCGGCACCTCTATCCTTCAAAAGACCTACCATCGCTCGGATTGCAACCGGAGAAGTTGTCGCAGGGAATCGCCGCGGGGAATTGGCAGCCGGTTTGATCAAGGCCGTGTCCCCTCGAGAAAGCCAAGAAAAATCCGTCACCCCTTCCGCCACTTTTCGCACAGCGGCGATGACCTCTTCTTCGGCAGCGGCAGGGGGAATTGCTTTTAGGACCACAAGCTCTTTGGTATTAGAAAACCCTGGTACAGGGGTTGAGACCCCCGATCCCCTGCGTGAACAGGCGAGAGAACTTCCCATCAGTAGGCACGCCATTGTCTCTAAGAAGTTCCGACGATTCTGATGCATAGCGGTTTGAAATCGGTACGACTATTCTCCATGTTTGACGAAAGTACCATTTTGGTATTCTTCGAAGGCTATCCTCAGCTCCTCCTGCGTGTTCATCACGATCGGGCCGTGCCACGCCACAGGCTCCACAATCGGCTTCCCTGATATCAAAAGAAACCTGACGGGCTTATCCTCGGCAGAAACGACCACTTGATCACCGCTGTCGAAAAGAACCAAATTCTCGGCGCCGATAAGGGAATCTCTCTTCACCTCGAAATCATCGGCACGGCCCCCCTCTTTGGTGTGCGGATCTCCGCCCTGATCGAAATATCCTTCCCCTTCGACCACATAAGCAAAGACCGTGTGACTCCCTTTGACTGGATGCCCGAAGGTTGATTTCGGCGGAACGGTGACATCCAAATACTCCGGTTCGATGATAATGTCCCGTACTGGACCCCAGGCACCGTTGACTTCGCCACAAATGATTCTGACTTTTGGTCCACAATCGAGAACGACTTCTGGCACTTGACTGCGCTTTACATCCTGATAGCGGGGATGCATCATTTTATGCGAAGCAGGAAGATTTGCCCAAAGTTGAAAACCCCACATGAGTCCGCCCTTTTCGCCTTTCGGCATTTCTTGGTGGATGATGCCACTGCCCGCAGTCATCCACTGTAGGTCCCCAGAGGAAATGATCCCTGCATTTCCCATGCTGTCTCCATGTTCCACCCTTCCTTGAAGCATGTAGGTGATCGTCTCGATTCCCCGATGGGGATGCCATGGAAAACCTTTGACATAATCATCAGGATCGTCTGAGTGAAAATCATCCAAGAGTAAAAAGGGATCGAGCCGTGGGATCTCATTAAATCCGAATGCCCTCTTCAAATGAACACCCGCGCCTTCGACCGTCGGTTTACCTCTGAGGACCTCTTTTATCCTTCGCGCCCTGCCCATTGCGATCCTCCAAAATCCAAATCCGAAAAGGGGATGCTGATCAAATCGTCACCCCCTGTGACCCGGGACCTCTGACGTGGATCCGCTCTGTCTGCGCCACTGAATCTCTTCAAATAACCGCCCCGAGCCAGCCCTACAAATAAACTAGCATCTTCTGAGATGCAAATACAATGCTGGGCAGGCATTTGAAAAGGCTTTTAAAGGGAACGAAAGGGTTCACCAACCAACCTGGATCAAAATCCAAGAAAAGAAATAGATTATTGTCTGGAGTTACCGGCCTTCTTGGTCTTCCCCGCCCTCCCGAAGGGACTTCAGATTATCACAACAATACTCAAAGGTTATAAAATCCATTATGCGTTTTCTGAGGAAACTCGAAATTATTGTCCCTTGACTTTCTCCTCGCAACCGGCGGAGATAGGGTATACTCAAAACGGATATGCCTGAACTGCCTGACATCACCATCTACATCGAAGCACTCGAAAGGCGAATCTTGGGCCAACCCTTGCAGCGGGTCCAGATCACCAATCCCTTTCTATTGCGGACGGTGAAGCCACCCATCGCCAGCGTGGAAGGCAAGGAGGTGAAAAACCTCCGCCGTCTCGGGAAACGAATCGCCATGGGTCTCGAAGACGAGCTCTGGCTGATCTTCCACCTGATGATCGCCGGACGCTTTCACTGGCAAGAGGGGAGGCGAAATCGAACCGCCAAACGGATCCTGGCCAGGTTCGATTTTCCCGCAGGGACACTAACGCTTACGGAAGCCGGATCGAAAAAGCGGGCTTCTCTCCATCTCGTCCGAGGGGAAGACGCACTTGGCGGTCATGACCCGGGCGGCCTCGAGGTGCTCAGCACTGACCCCGACACCTTTCGCGCCACACTCACCCTCGAGAATCATACTCTTAAGCGGGCCCTAACCGACCCGCGGCTGTTCAGTGGAATCGGCAACGCCTACTCGGACGAAATTCTGCATCGGGCGCGACTCTCACCCATAGCCATGACGCAGAAGTTGGCCCGGGAGGAGATCGAGCGCCTCTATCAGGCGACTCGCAAAACACTTGTCCAGTGGATTGAAGTACTGCGAAGCGAGACGGGAGAAGGGTTTCCGGAGAAGGTAACGGCGTTTCGAGCGGGCATGAAGGTCCATGGCAGGTATGGCAGGCCCTGTCCAGACTGTGGGGCTCCGGTGCAGCGCATTCGCTATGCGACGAATGAGACCAATTACTGCCCTCGATACCAAACAGGCACCAAGATCCTGGCGGATCGAGCGTTCTCTCGGCTGCTCAAGAGTGACTGGCCGCGAACGCTCGATGAGCTCGAACGACTCGGTAAATCCTCCGCCCGAGACTGAGTATGGCGGGCTGCGCAAAATGCCCTTTGGATAGATCCCTCTTGAATGCTAATTCTGNNGAACATTGGTCCCCCAAGATCATTGCTCAGATGAACGATTACCATTTCAAGTTGGTTAAATTGCGAGGCAACTTCATTTGGCACAGACACCCGGACACAGACGAGGTCTTCATCGTTCTCGACGGGGAGATGAGGATCCAATTCCGTGACGGACAAGTTACCCTGAGGGCAGGTGAGTTGTTCGTCGTCCCGAAAGGGCTGGAACACAAACCATTCGCCGAGCATGAATGCAAGATCATGCTCGTCGACCCCGCAGGTACTCTAAACACGGGCGACGCGGGTGGTGATAGGACCGCCGAAGACAACGTTTGGATATGACCGGAGCCGACTACTCCATGAACCCAAGAGGGGTAGCCTCTTCTGGCGCCCGTCCTTAAAGTGGGAAAGGAAGCTCTGAACCATAAGTCGGTGCTCGTGGTCCGTCGTCCGTGGTTTATTGTAAACAGACTAAGATTTGCGCATTCACGGCTGTTCGAGCAACGGGGCCAGGGAATTTGATTTTCAATCGAACGACGTGAATTGATCGTTACAACTGACCAATGACAACCGACAACTGACGGCACCAAAAAAACTGGGGAAACTCCAGATCCGGCTTGCCTTGACACCCCAATGACTTTCTCCCTATACTACAGCCGTCCTAGGGCAGATGGTTCTGGGTTCAATCGGACCAAGGAGCCTAAATTTAAGATGACAGGCAAACAACGCGTTGCCGCCGCTTTTAAGGGAGAGCTAGCGGATTACATCCCTGCCTATCCCATCACCGGTCAGGTCAATGCTCAGCTCGTGGGGGCTACCATTAAAGAATTCCTGACCGATCCCAAAGTCTTCGTGAAGGCCCAAATTGCCTCCTATGAACGGTTTAAACCGGACATCATCGTCATGGAAGCTGATCTCTTGAGAGAGGCTGAGGCCCTCGGGAATACGCTCAAATTCTCCCGCAATGGAATGTGTGTATCGGAGACTCTCTGCCTTGCCGAGAAGAATAAACTCGCGCGGCTCTCTCTTCCCGACCCCCACAAAACCGCCCGAATGCCCGACTACCTCGAGGCTTGCAGAGAGGCAAAGCGGCAACTGCCGGACTGCTCGGTCTCTGGGGTCGTCGCCGGACCCTGGACCATCGCCGTCGGCCTCAGAGGAGCAACAGAGCTCCTCCGGGATACATGGAAGGACAAGGATTACGTTCAGAAACTCATGGAGTTCACCACCGAGGTGGCCATAATCTTTGGAGAGGCCGTGAGAGAACAGGGCGTTGGTCTATCCCTGTCTGAGGCGCCTGCCTCCTGCAGCCTGATCTCTCCCAAGATTTACAAGGAGTTTCTCTTTGCCTATCACAAGCGGATCATCGACCACTTCAGAGAGAGGCGGGTGTTTGTGGGACTCCATATCTGTGGATACGTCGATCCGATTCTGGAGGACATGGTGGCGACCGGTGCCTCCAATCTGAGTATCGACGCCCCTTCGGATCTTGCCAGCGCGATGAACATGGCCAACGGAAAGGCGGTGATCATCGGAAATGTGAGTACGGATCTGTTCTCCCTTGGCAAAAAGGAAAATATAGAAAAAGCCATCAGGGACTGCCTGGAAACCACGGGGAAGAGGAGCGGCTATATCCTCTCGACAGGCTGCGAGGTGCCTGGTATCGCCCATCCGGAGACAGTCGAGTGGTTCATGGAAGCAGCCAGGAAATTCGGAAAGAACTGAGGGCGGGACGGAGACCCCCCATTTCTCAGACCTTGGCTTCGCCGAAGAGGCCCTGAGGGCGCCATATGAGAACGAAAGCCATAAAGAGAAACATAAAAAGCCGTTCAAAAAAAGGAACGTACAACGTCCCGAAGGCCGTCAGCTGTCCCAAGATGAGAGATCCCACATAAGCTCCCGGAACACTTCTGAGCCCCCCAATCACCACGACTGCGAAGGCTGTGATGATATATTTGTGACCCATATCGAGATTGATATTGATGAGGGGCGCATGAAGGACCCCCATCAATCCGGCAAGCCATGCTCCGAGACAGAAGACCAGCGTGTACATTCGGGGTACGTTGATTCCCAGCCCATTGGCCAATTCTCTGTCGGAAGCGGCGGCAACAATCGTCTTTCCGAATTTGGTTCTGTACAGAAAAATGCAGATACCCACGAAAACCAGAAACCCCATGGCGATGTGGAAGAGATTGTACAAAGGGTAGTCCATCCCAAGAATGGAGATGGATCCTTTCAGGAGATCGGCTTCCTCTACCGTTCTCCACTGAACACCCCAAATCAATCGCGTCATATCCTCAATAACCAGAATAAGTCCAAAGGTCAGAAGCNNTAGACGCACCGGAGAAGAAAACGCTCCACCAGAAATCCCACGGCCGCGACAAGGAGGGGGGAAACGACGAAGCACAGCCAAAAATTCTGGGTCCACTGGACGAGTTGGAAGGTGAAATAGGCTCCGATCATAAAGAAGGCACCGTGGGCCAT
>JABAOH010002818.1_pt4 | contig 14435 bp, 15 predicted proteins | sample 7062181 | NCBI WGS metagenome assembly JABAOH01 (sample SAMN14538630, study PRJNA623070) | marine sediment metagenome | biome: marine biome [ENVO:00000428]; feature: marine pelagic biome [ENVO:01000023]; material: deep marine sediment [ENVO:00002113]; isolation source: pool of 5 deep marine... | reverse complement strand
CCGAAGGCAGTGTAGAGCTGCACCCTCTCGATCTCTCCGAGAGACTTCTCCCTGATGACTTGGTTGACGACCTCATACTCGCCGGCAACAGGATCGATCAGTTCACCCTTCGGTATCTCGAAGACGGGACCCTTCGGGTCGACCTTCGCAGTGGCCCTGCCGTCGAACCAGCTAATGGCCCCGCAGTTGGCGTACCTCTGGGGGGTGATGACGCAAAGATGGGTTGGGGCGAAGGACTGGCAGAGGCTGCAGCCGTAGAAGACTTCCACCTCGTCGTCGCTCATGCCCCTCGCTCTGGCGTCCCTGGACTCGTAGATCTCGATCGCCTTGCCGTACCACTCTTTAACAACCTCAGGTTCAGTAATGAAGGTGATCTGTATCTTCTCGATGAAGGGCATCTCACTCTTGTAGAGGCGCATCAGGACCTCTGCCATCAGCTTGAAGCTGTTGAACCCCTTCTCGTAGGACTTCTTGCTCAGCCTCAGCTGGATGTCGTACCTCTGGTTTAGGTGCATGAAGCCCTCGATGAAGTTGACGTATTCGTGAATCCTCCTCTCGATGACGCCCTCCAGATCCTTCTCGATCTCCTTCCCGGCGACGTAGATAACCATACCAAACGGCGTGTTAGTGCCGACCGTCAGGTCTGACATGTCGCCGCCGACGATCTCGACCTTTCCGTCCTCGATCTCTTCCAGACCGAGGGACTGGACGAGCTCAAACTTGTGGTTCTCACGGGGCCCGCCCAGCTCGAACTGCATGTCCCTGCCCCTTATCCGCTCGCCCTCGTAAATTATTCCGACGTCCACCGGGATGTCGTCGAACATGGACACGCTATGCTCCCTCCTCTATATTCGAAACTATCACATCTAAAACCTCTTCCCAATCGTCCTCTAGCATCGCCCCGAGGGACCAGCTCGCGTTGGGCTGGTAGCTATTGTCAAGGGACATGGTCCTGAGGTCCTGGGCGAAGCTCTTGAGTCCTGAGAGGACGAGCCACTCCATGTAGTATGGGAAACCGACGAAGACCGCCAAGTCGTACGGGCCCTCGCCACCCAGGCCCTTCCAGTCTGGGTCCCTGAGGCGGTCTCCCAGGTTCATAAGGTGCATGCTGTGGACGCCGCCGGCGTTTCTGTCCCTGAATTCCTTGATGAGGTGCCCCGTCGCAACCACGGTCACCTTGCCCGTCTTCAATGCTCTGATGGCAAAGTCTATCAGATCCCCGTCTTTGGTCCGGATCTTGCCAGCGTTCGAGCCAACGACCAAGAGTGGCCTCTTCGCCCTCTTCACCATCGAGGCCGCGACCTCAGGTTTGGGTATCAGGAAGGCCTTCTTGGGGCCGGCTATCTCTGCCGTCTGGCCCAGGATCGGTTTTGCGGACATCACTCCCGCCTCCTGATCATCCTCTCGAGGAGTGTCGGGTCCGGCGTTGCGATCCTGTCCTCCACCCACCCCCTTCCCTCCAGGGTTTTCATTATCTCTTCTTTCATGGTGAACGGCACGTCTGCCTCCCTCCGGACGTAGAGGTGGAGGTCGTCGGGCATGGATCCATAGAGGCGCTGGTGGAGGTCGATGTAGTGGCTGAGCTTGATCGCCCTCCCTTTGTTCGTGTCGTTCGGCCGCATCGCCAACTTTGCGATCATCACCATTGCCTCCTCCAGGGTCTCCGCGGCGTAGAATAGGTGCTCTGGGGCCGGGCCAACGTAGACCTCGCTTCCGTCCCTGGCGTTGTATATCGTCCAGTCCTCCTCCTTCTCCTTCCGCCCGAGGAGCATCCTCCTATACTTGGAGCCGTGGGGGCCGACAACGACGGGTATACCGAGCCTCCAGCACCCCGCGGCGATGGCAGCTGCCTTCTGGGACATCGCCCCCCAGGCGACGCCGACGGCGCCCACCCTGTTGAGGATGTAGTCCGCTATCTCCTCGTAGTTCGCCCTCAGCGGCCGCTTCGCGAAGATGTTGGCGATCTTTATAGCGGCGCCGGTGATGTGGGCGTTGGCGACGCAGCTCCCGACGTTCACAAGTCCCCCCGCGTCGAAGTCCCCCGGATACTTCTCATAAAGGTTGAGGCCGTCCTCGTCCCTCGTCATTGCGATGTTCATGGCCGAGCAACCGGAAGTCACGACGATGAAGCGGCGCCTCAGGAACTCCTCCGCTATCTTCGCAACGTCTCCGAATCCTGCGGGGTAGTTGGCGCATCCTACCAGGGCGACGACCCCGGGGATCTCACCGAAGACGATGGGGCTCCCGACCTCCCTAATCTCCACGTCCTGTATAGCCCCGCGCCCAACCCTCATCGGGTACTTCTCGGCTGCAACCGAGCCTTCGTTGGCTTTCGTGATCATGGAGATGATTGGGAGATCGACGGGGCAGGCGCTCTCACAGCGCCCGCATCCGACGCAGAGGTTGTAAAGGGCTGCTAGCGATCCATAGACTCCGGACTTTGCCGACTGCATCGCCTCCGCTATGGGCAGGTTATTCGGGCATGCGCGCAGACACTCCAGGCACATCCTGCACTTTTTGGCTAGCTCCGACATATCCGCCATGTTGAACATCTTTGAGCCTTCCCTCCGTTTGGCGACTCCCATGACCGTCTTCACGGAGACCTCCCCCACCTTCCTCGGCTCGAGGATCAGCGCCCCATCCGCCCTCCCACTCACAAGATCGTCCACGATCTCGTCGGGGTCGTCGTCGGTCCTCTCAGGCAGTCCTAAGCAGACCTTCTCGCTCGCGGCGATGACGGGCACGCCTATTTTCCTCGCCTCCGTCAGGACGTCCGTCCTGATGCACTGCTCGTCCACAACGATGAGGTCCGGTATGCCTGCCCGTATGAACCGGAGCTGCCAGGAGATCGGGCCGATGACCCTCGAACGCTTGTCATACCTGCTCATGTCGTGGGCGGTGCAGCAAAGCCCACCGATCTCTACCTCTCCGAAGAGGTCGTTGTCCATGAGGTAGTCGATAATGTCGACGCTTGGCAGGACGTTGTGCCCTATGCACATGATGACCGGCTTCGTTATGTCAATGGAGCCGTAGCCCATCTCCGTTAAAGGTGCCTCTGGATCTCCCTTCGGCATACCAAGCGCCGCGATCTGCATAATGTCGGCCACTTCCAGCGCAACGTGGTCGAGCATCCCAGCGTGGAAGGTCTTCGACTCGAAGTCTATGTTGTCGCCCTCCTGCCCTGTGTGCGTGGCCGCGACCAACTGGACTATCTGGGTCTCGACATATTCGAGGGCGTCTTCCAGGTCCCTGAGAGTCTTGGGCCTTATACCGCATACGAGACGTACGTGTGGAGCCTCGACGTTAGTGTTAAGGGCCACGTCGAGAGGAACGTCCCGACCGTACTCCTCGATTAGGTGATCGAGCATGTGCCTCGCGTGGGCCGCGTGGGTCGAAGCGCCTATGCATGCTGCGATTAGGACTATCCTCGACTGCTGCCCCGCCATTGTGATGCCGCAGGCTCCCTTCTTATCGCCTGTAAGGTCGCATTTGCCAAATGTGCAGAGACAGCAGAGGTCGCAGAAGGGCATGTAGAAGGGCTTGTACCTATTCAGCAGCTTCCTATCCCAACTCCTCAGCGTACCCACGCTGGGGAACGGCGTAGGACCCAGAGACTCCTCCCAATCCTCCTCGAAGATCCTGCCGACTTCGATCTCGAGCCCCTTAAAAGTGCCAAAAACAGAAGACAACTCGTCGAGCTTGAGCTTCAGATCCTTCTTAGACAAAAGCCACACAACCCTTGACAGATCCCTGATACCTTAAAAAGGCATATTATAAAATTTATCATTCTACTACAATAAAAACTTCAATTTTTTTTATCAGTTACTGATAAGGTTTAAAAGTTCATCTGTAGATGGTGAGTGATCTTTGGAGTCATTGAGATGGTGATAAAACGCCCTGCTTACAGCAGCCTTGTTAAAGAGATTAAGAAAGGTAATTTTGTTCTAACAGGGGAGCTGGAGCCTGAGAAGACCACAGGTTTGGAGGAGATCCTGGCGAGTGCGAGGGCGATGAAGCCCTACGTAATCGCCGCAAATGTGACAGATAACCCCTTGGCGATGGCGTTCATGAACTCCCTAGTACCATCCTACATCGTCCAAAGGGATGTGGGTCTGGAGACGGTCTACCAGATGGTCATAAGGGACAGGAACAGGCTGGCTTTAACATCAGACATTCTCGCCGCAGCCCATCTAGGCATAAAGAACATCCTCGCAATTTCTGGGGACCATACAGCCTTAGGAGACAACAAGGGAGGCCTTCCGGTCTACGACCTTGACTCGGCCCAGTTTGTCTACCTTCTCCACAAGATGATAGACGAGGGGACAGACCTTGTGGGGAACGAGATCCACGGAAAGGTGCCAATCAACGTGGGTATAGCGGCGAATCCAAACGCCAACCCACTTGAGCCAGAGGTCCTGAAGATCGAGAGGAAGACGAAGATCGGAGTCGACTTCATTCAGACCCAGACCATGTTCGACATAGATCTCACTAAGGAGTTCCTAAAGGAGACGGAGAGGCTCAACTGCCCCACGCTTATAGGAATCTTCCCTCTGAAGTCCTTCGGAATCGCCGACTTTTTCGACAAATACATCCCAGGCGTTCATGTCCCCAAGGACCTCCTGATCGCCATGGAGAAATGCAAGGACGAGCCAGACAAGGAGAAGCGTAAGGACCTGTACGACGACGTCAACATGGACTTCTTCGGCCCCTTCATCAAGGAGATAAGGAAGACGACCAAGGCCGCAGGAGTCCACGTGATGGCCGTCCTATACGAGAGAATATTCGAGCCCCTGCTTGAGGAGACGCTTTGAGGTGATCATAGATGATAATAACGAAGCAGAAAACTGAAGAAGAGATTGCCGAGATGACTGCTCCCTTCAATAAACTGTTTATCATCGGATGCGGCTCCTGTGCCACGAGTTGCCAGACCGGCGGTGAGGAGCAGGTGACTGAGATGGAGGAGAGGTTGGGGGGAAAAGTCGTAGGTTCGGCCATGGTGGAAGAGCCCTGTGACCTGAGGCTAGATAGGAGAGACTTGAAGAAGCACAGGGACGCGATCAATGATGCAGACGCAATCCTAGTCATGTCTTGCGGGGCGGGCGTGCAGACAGTGGGAGAATACTCCAGTCAAGTGGTCCTCCCTGCCCTCGACACCCTTTTCATAGGAGAGACCAAAAGGATAGGCCAGTTCTACGACACATGTAAGGCCTGCGGCGATTGCATCCTTGACGAGACTGGTGGTATCTGTCCTCTAACAAGGTGCCCCAAGTCTCTATTGAATGGCCCATGCGGCGGCCAAGTGGAGGGTATGTGTGAGGTAGGGGAGTATGAACGTGACTGCGCCTGGGTCCTGATCTGGAAGGCGCTGAAAGAGCAGAACAGGATGGAGCTCTTCACTACGTTCAGGCCCCCAAGAGACCATTCTAAAAAGGCTCTATTGAGGGAACTCATCTTCTAAGAACTCAATCATCTTTTTTTAAAACCCAGATTTTTTACTCATATACCAGTTCATGACATAGGAATTTTTCTCTAAAGGTCTGTTGTTGCGGGAAAAGGATATTAGCTATACCTCGACTACATCAGTCAGTGTATCTGCGACGAGTTTTGTCGCAGAAAACGGGGACAAAAATATGGGTTCGGAGGAGATCAAGGCGGCTGCATTGAAGTATGCGGTCCAAAACGCCGCCTTCCACGACGGTAAAGCCCAGAAAGGCCCCGTGATGAGCAGGATCATGGGCGAGTCGCCCGAGCTGAGGTTGAAGACAAGAGAAGTACTCTCCATAGTCGAGGAAGTCGTGGAGGAAGTCAACTCATGGCCCCTTGAGCGCCAGCAGGAGGTGCTCCAAGAGAGGTGGCCGGAGCTTCTTGAGGTGAGGAAGAAAGAAGAGGAAGAGAAGGTCCTTCCGCCGCTTGAGAACGTCGATCGATTCGAGGAAGTCCGCACAAGATTCGCACCCAACCCTGACGGTCCCCTGCACCTGGGGAGTGCCGAGCCCATCATATTCTGCGACGAGTACGCCAAGATGTATGAAGGCAAGTTCATATTGCGATACGAGGACACCTCCCCCGACGTGAAGGCTCCCATCCCCATGATGTACGATTGGATCAGGGAGGACATGGAATGGCTGGGTGTGAAAATCGACGAGGTCTACATACAGTCCGACAGGCTCGAAATATACTACAAGTACGCCAGGAATCTCATTAAGTTGGGGGCGGCCTACGTATGCACCTGTAAAACTTCTGATTTCAAGAAATTCTATACTTCAATGCAGGCCTGCCCCTGCAGAGATGAGACAATCGAGGTCCACCTCCAAAGATGGAATAAGATGCTGGAGGGCCCTTACAGGAAGGGCGATGCTGTTGTGAGAGTCAAGACAGACCTCAAACATCCTAACCCGGCTGTAAGGGATTTTCCAGCCTTAAGGATAGCGACTAGCCCCCACCCGAGGACGGGAAAAAAGTACAGGGTCTGGCCACTCTATAACTTCAGCTGCGCCATCGATGACCGCGATATGGCGATATCCCACATCATAAGGGGGAAGGAGCACGAGGTCAACACCACGCGCCAGAGATATATCTACAAACACCTCGGTTGGAAGTACCCCGAGATAATTAATGTGGGTCGCTTGGGCCTGGAAGTAGGCGTCCTCAGCAAGTCCAAGATCAGGGCCGGACTGGAGAAGGGAATCTACGAAAACTGGGACGACCCACGGCTTGGGACTCTGAGAGCCCTTAGACGCAGGGGTCTACAACCTGAGACAATAAGAGAGCTAATGATCCTGGTCGGACCAAAGCCCATAAACGCAACGTTGAGCTGGGACATGATCGCATCCGTGAATAGAAGCAACGTAGAGCCCAAGGCTAACAGATACTTCTTCGTTAAGGACCCTATTCCTCTCCGAGTCTCTGGCATATTGGAGGAACATACGGCGAGGCTCCCGCTTCACCCAGATTATCCCGAACGAGGGAACAGGAGACACATCGTAAGGCCAGATAATGGCATGGCAAACTTCGTGGTCTCACAGGATGACGAAGAAAACTTGTCCATAAGCAAGGTTGTACGGCTGATGGGGCTGTTTAATGTCGAAATAACGGGAAAAGGTTCTGACGCCCTAGAGAGCCAATATCACTCGAAGGGGGTTCAGAAAGCCCGTGAAGCAGGTGCCCCCTTCATTCATTGGCTCCCAAAGGATGCGGGTATAAAAGCTGAAGTTATTATGCCCAATGCCTCTGTCGCCAAAGGTTTGGCAGAGTCCACATGTAAGGGGCTTGATGTCGACTCTATGGTCCAGTTCGAACGATTCGGTTTCGTGCGTGTGGACAGTATGGACCCTTTCGTAACATACTTCGCACATCGATGAAAGAAACGACGCGTTTACCAATGTAAACGAGTGTCGAGCTTATCATAAGGTTTAAAAATAGTTTTCTAGTTTAAGGGTATGCAACCGGAAGGAAATGACATGTCTAACCCAGATGTAGATCCTTCGAAGCCATTCTATGTCAGGTTCGAGGTCCCGAAGGAGGTCGCCGAGGCCGCTTACGAGGCCCTCAAGATCGCCCAGGAGTCCGGGAAGATCCGGAAGGGCACGAACGAGGCGACGAAGTCGATCGAGAGGGGGAGAGCCAAGCTAGTGCTGATAGCTGAGAACGTCGAGCCCCCGGAGATAGTCGCCCACCTGCCCCTGTTATGCGACGAGCGGAGGGCTCCCTATGTCTATGTTCCCGAGAAGCATAGGCTGGGTCAGGCGGCGGGGCTCATGGTCAGCTCGGCTGCAGCTGCCATCGAGGAGCCCGGAGAGGCGGGCGACCTTGTCAACGAGATAGTCGCGAAGCTGAGGGAGATAGTAAGGTAGGATGTCCAGAGAGTCCGAGGTCCTGACACCCGCTACAGTGATCCAGATCCTTGGGAGGACCGGGTTGACGGGAGAGGTCATGCAGGTGAGGGTCAGGATTGAGGAGGGCGTAGACAAGGGGCGCATCATCACGAGAAACGTGAAGGGCCCCGTCAGGATAGACGACATCCTTCTCCTCAGGGACACCGAGAGGGAAGCCAGAAAGATTAGGTAGGGAAACCCATGCCCCAGGTCTATAAGTGCAGCTTCTGCGGCCACGACATCCCCCCAGGGACCGGCATCAACTATGTCAGGCGAGACGGGAGGCTCCTCAGGTTCTGCTCGAGCAAGTGCCGCAAGAACAGCCTCAAGCTCGGAAGGGACCCGAGGAAACTGAAGTGGACCAAAGCATACGTCAAGCGATGATGTAATAAGCCTTTAATTATAAATTACAACCTCTCTTAGAGGTTTCCAATGTACGAGGAGACCCTGGTCATACTGAAGCCAGACGCCCTCGAGCGTCGGCTAGTGGGGAGCATCATCAAACGTTACGAGGACGCAGGGCTCGAGATCCTCGACATAAAATACGTTGGCAGTGTAAGAGAGGATCTCATCAACCGTCACTACCCCGACTCGATGGCGCTGGGGGTCGGCCTGAAGGCCCAGAANNTGGCTCCGCAGTTACGTGACGAGGGGGCCTGTCATAGCTATCAGGATCGGGGGCGTGGACGCCATCCAAGCCGTCAGAGATGTCACGGGGTACACGGATCCGGAAAAGGCAGAGAAGGGCACGATAAGGGGAGACTACGGAACCGACTCCTTGGCGAACAGCAACGAGGAGGAGAGGGCCTGCGAGAACCTCGTCCACGCCTCGGGGAACCAGCAGGAGGCAAGAGTCGAACTCGAACTTTGGTTCCCTGAAAAATGATCAAGAACCCCACACTGAATCAATTTCTTCCGAAATTTTAGACTGAGACAGCCTTTTTCAAACACATTTTGAGGTCGCTGAGCTAGACCTTTTTGGCTTTAATATGCTCGCCAACAATACCGTGTGCCCCATTTTAGGCTTAAATTAGGCCTCTATAGTCTGAGCTGCCTCTGAAGCGCTATGGAGATCGGAATGCCGACGATGCCTGCGACGAGCATCTGGACGAAGTTGAAGGGGAGCTCAACCAATGCGCCACCCAGCCCGTACAGGTACACCTGGACTAGGAAGTAGCCACTCACCATTACAAGCCCTCCGACGACCCAAGCGACCAATATCCTCTGCAGGCCCCTGTTCTCCCTGTCGCCAGCTAAGTAGCCCGCGACCAAGCCCTCGGCGCCCTTGATGACGAGGGTGAAGGGAACCCAGTTGTACCATCCCCCGAGAGCATCGGCCAGTGCAGAACCGAGGCCTCCGGCGAGTCCCCCGACGATTGGTCCAAATGTAAGGGAGGAAACTATCACGAGGGCGTCGCCGACGTTGAAGAATCCCTCCGTCGCCGGTATCGGTAGTTGTATGAGCATCGTCGCCACGCACACCAAGGCGCCCATGACTCCGGCTGCCGCCACGCTCCTTGTATCTAATCCCGACATGCTGATACTATAGTTATAACTAATATATTTATAAGGTTAACCAAACAATCGCAGGAGTGAAATTAAAGCAGTACCCTAAGCTCGTCCAAGGCCTGAAGGACTCGGTGTCCGTTCTCGGTTATCTCGAGATACCGGCGCTTACCCTCGGCGTGAGAGACGACGAGGCCCCTCTCCTCTAGGTCGGACAGGTGCTGATAGACCGCACCCAGCGTCATCTCCCTGCCCATAGTTTTCCATAACGCATAGCCGTATGTTCTCTTCCTAGATATCTCCTTCAGGAGGCGTTCCTTCGTCGCAAGCTTCGAGGCAAGACCTAGCGTTCTCCGCCTCCCACTCAGGCTTCGTAGGATGTCGTTGGTCTTTAGGCCACTGCTCGTGATGAGGCTGACAACCGAATCGGTTCGATCTATTACACCGGAATCCCTTAATCTTGATAGGCAAGCCACGGTAGCAGCGCTGGCGGGCTCAGCGAATATGCCTTCCGACCTGGCGATCTCTTTCCCGCATTCTATCATTTCCTCATCGGTAACTGAGACCGATAGGCCACCCGAATCATTTAGATCCTTTAAGGCTGCAGCCCCGAACTTCGGTTCGGAGACATATATCGCTTTAGCAACCGTATTCGCCTTTTCGAGGATCATCGGTGTGTCCTCTCCCTGATTGAACGCTTCCGTTATCGGCGAGCACCCGATCGCCTGGACCCCTATCAGTCTGGGCTTACTATCGACTAGCCCCAAATTTTCCAGCTCTCGGAACCCCTTCCATATCGAGTGGATTGTGACCCCGCTCCCCATGGCGACGACCATCCAATCTGGGGCCCCTCTCTGCTCGGCTATCTCGTATGAGATTGTCTTCAGTGCTTCTATCGAAAGAGGGTTTAGTTCGGTGGTAGCTTGGTACCAGCTTCTCTCCTCTGCGAGGCCTTTAGCCTCCTTTATTGCCCCTTCTATGCCCCCGTCCGACTCCCTGACCTCGGCGTCGTATGCGATCATCTGGGCGAGCTTGCCGATGTCTAGGTCGCCAGGGACGACGAGGTGGCAGGCGACGTCCTCTTTCGCTGAGTACGCTGCGAGTGAGGCACCGTGGTTGCCGTTGGAGGCACAGACGACCGAGCCGTACCCCTTGCCGACGGCGTCGGAGACAATGAGCGAAGCTGGTCTGTCCTTAAATGAGCTGGTCGGATTCCTCGTCTCGTCTTTCAGCAACAACCTTTCAAGGCCGAGGTGTTTACCCAGCCTCTCAGCCTCCCACAGGGGGGTGCCACCCTCTCCCAAACTTACAGGCCTGATGATCTTGGGCATTATGGGTCGATATCTCCAGAAAGTTAGAGGGCCTTGGAAATCAGCCTTTTTCAGATATTCTACGTCTACGAAGTACTCGGGAACCCCCCCGCACTCGGGGCACCTGAAGTAGGCTTCGGCTTCTAAATCCTTTGATCCGCAATGGGGGCATTCGAGTTGAAACGGGGGTCCCATCCAATATAATTCTGGGTATAGCCGTTTAAGTATTAAGCGCAGCCCGTCAGCCTTTTATTCCCTTCACCACATCGAGGACTTGAACGCTTGGAACAGAGTGCCATGAATTTGAAAGATCTTAGGCCAGGAATGGAGGGCGTAAACCTCAGGGTGGAACTGTTAAGACTCGACGACCCTAGGCAGGTAACGACTAACTATGGGGTAACTCACACTTTGGTCGAGGGCGAGGTGGAGGACGAGACTGGCAAGATGGATCTCACAGTCTGGAATGAACAGATTAAACGGCTTGTCGGTTTAAAGGTGGGGGACGTGTTTGAGGTTAGGAACTGTTTTATCACCTCTTTCCAGGGGGTCCTGAGCGTTAACGTGGGTCGGGACTCCGAGATAGTACAACCTGAGAGGTTGGGCTGATGGAGGACGAAGTTTTTGAGGCCATCAGACAAGAGGCTGAGAAGCTCATGCCGCCTTTCGGGACTCATGGCTTCGAGCACACTCTCCGGGTTTACAACAGATGCAGGATAATCGGTGTCTTAAAAGGAGCCGACCTCTCCACACTCTTACCGGCCGCCCTCTTACACGACATAATAAGAGACGAGAACGACCACGAAAACGCCAGTTCCTTGAAGGCTAGAGAGATACTCAAGTCCCTAGATTATCCCGCGAACAAGATAGAGGACATCGCGAAGGCAATAAACGTTCATAGCTTCTCGGGAGGTCTAACGCCTGATTCTTTAGAGGCCAGAATACTCTCCGACGCAGACAAGCTCGACGCCATGGGCGCTATTGGCGTCTACAGGGCTGCAATGTATTGTGTGGGGAAGGGTAGATCAATCGAGGAATTTGTGTCTCACTTCCACGAGAAGTTGCTGAGGCTCAAGGATCTATTGTACACAGAAGAGGGAAAACATCTTGCCGAGTCAAGGCACAAGTTTATGATAGATTTCCTAGAACAGCTCGGAAACGAACTTCGATTTGTAGATATGAAATAAACCGATAGCAACCTTCTATTGGCGCAGATAATACTCACTAATTTACTTCTGATTAATTAAACTGGCACTGGCTTTCTAATGCTTCTAGCTGAATAGTTATAATCAAAAAGTTTTTGAGATTTCCACGCAACTCCGTTTCTGGTCTTCCCCTTGAGAATCAGGCTTGTCATTCCAATAACCGGGTTGACAGATGCTGCTATAGAAGAGAGGCTGGAGTTCCTTAGGGAGATAGCCGATCCTGGCACTGATGTCGAAGCCACTCAGGTCAAGGTTGGGCCGCTCGCCATCGAGTCGGAGATCGATGCGATCATGGCTGGTCCTGATGTCCTCAGACTCGTCAAGGAGGCTGAGAGCGATGGGTGCGATGCGGTCATAATCTGGTGCGGAGGAGATCCAGCCCTCAAGGCGTCCCGGGAGCTCGTGGACATACCTGTGATAGGGCCTGGGGANNCTAGTATACCTGTTCTTGAGATGAGGAAGGACTTAGAGAAGACAGTGGAGGCCATAAGGTCCCTTGTCAGGTCGAGACTAGAGAGGGAGGAGGGCGACGTCTACTACCTTGGATGTTTGGCGTTGTGGGGCGTCGGAAGAAGACTCAGAGAGGCGACTGGGTTTCCCATCGTGGATGGGGCAGAGATCTCTCTGAAAGTGGCCGAGGTCATGGTCAAACTCGGTCTACATCACAGCAGGGTTGCTTACCCTAAATTTAAAAGAAGCTTCTGAAAGAATGATGCCCTATCCAATCAGACTCTGGTTTCTTTTTCTATTCTTGTTTAAGCTGGACTCTGGGTTCAGGTGGATGTGTTGGGTCGATGCATATATAGAGGATATTGTTACCCCTGATGAAGATGTCACCGTAGCTCGCGACGAGCCCCCGTCTGTCGTACTCCTTCGCGCCCTTCAGCATCAGGTTCATGTACCCGTCCGCCCTCGTCATCCTGCCGTAGTACTCCCCCCTGTTCTTGAGGGTGACCGTCACGTTGTTACCTACGCTCTTTATGAGGACGTTTAACGGCTTTTTCCTCGGCTCCAAGATTTGCACCTAATGTAAGATTCAACTATGTAGCCTTTCCCATAGATATAAAAAGATTCTGAAACCATAGACTGAATAATCGCACTTTATTCAACACATTTTGGCTCTAAAAACGCGAAGTAGTCTTTCGAATCCCCATCAAATATTGGATAGACAAATGTAAACCCAACATTTTCAAGGACCTTCTTAAATTTGTCTCTTGTAAAGGCTTTCTTCAAAGCAGTGACAACAAACTGGGATCTGCGTCGGCCTACCCGCTGCATCTCTCTTAGAGTCTTATCTGGATTTGGCATGTCTTGCATTAAAGTGACTGCGAAGATCCTGTGGAAAGTTGCATTCCTGAAGGGCAAGCAATCTGCGTCTGCCTGAATCAGGTGCGCCTTAAATTTCCCCCTGATCCTTACTCCAGCCATCGACAGAAGCGAAGAGGAGAAGTCTAGCCCAACGCCATAGGCGTTCAGTCTTCGAAGGAGGAGCCCTGTCCCGCAGCCGTCGTCCAACACGATGTCTTGAGGGCTTATTTCGATCTTTTCAAGAACGACTCCATACTTGGCTTCTTGCTCATCACGGTACCTGATGTCATAGATCCTTCCACCTAGAGCATCATAGGATTTGATGATCCGCAGCTTGTCCTTACCAGCCATCACCATACAAGCAGGAGGAAGTATTTTATCCCTTTATTGTTCCAACATGTTGAGACAAAAAACAGCTAGCGATAGTAAAAATACACATTCACAGTTCTTGCCTAAGAATTGAATACTGTGTGAAACATAAGACATAAACACTATCAGTGCTGCTAATCCTATTTTTATAGGGAGTACTGCGAAGAACCTCAGACGTATTAAAAAATTGTAGGAAAGATTCGATGACTGGGCAACGCGATCGCACGACTATGATGAGATGTTTTTTCACAGGTTCGCATGATTGAGTCAGAGCCTTAGTTGTAACGCCTTTTTCTTCAAAATTAATGAAAAGTGTTTATGGCCAATGATTTTGTCCCTTCAATCCCATGTAGTTTTTATTCAAGGATAGATTCTATCTTAGAAGAGTAAAATATAAAAAAGAAAAAGGCATAAATTGACGTGTTTATATCAATGTTTTGGTCGGATCTACTAGGCCTTATAGATAATATACCTTCGAACTTTTAGACTGGTTTTCTATCCATAACGAATAAGTGCTTCAAGGGCCGTTATTGCAAGTCCTTATTCGGAGCGAACGAGCCAGTAGATTCGCGGATTTCAAGAATCGAATTTACACACAGAATTTTTATCCATACTTATTAAGGCAGTTTGTAAACCCAAAAATATGATTTTTGTCCTATAAAGATGAGACCAAACTTAACGGTCTTGAATTCCATAATTCTCGAGTTGAATTTAGCGAGATCTCTATGTATGAGCTGTTGTCCGCACTGTAGGTGTTTATGTTGTTATCTGCTTCTTGGCTGTTGGTAGAAACAAGTTTTAATAATTTCGTACCATCCCTCACACCTATGAACTCTGTCTCGTTGCTGGGCGAGGATCAGAAATCT
>JABAOH010009113.1_pt5 | contig 14438 bp, 10 predicted proteins | sample 7062181 | NCBI WGS metagenome assembly JABAOH01 (sample SAMN14538630, study PRJNA623070) | marine sediment metagenome | biome: marine biome [ENVO:00000428]; feature: marine pelagic biome [ENVO:01000023]; material: deep marine sediment [ENVO:00002113]; isolation source: pool of 5 deep marine... | reverse complement strand
TTCAACGCACAGGAAGAACGCTTTGACCAATTCCAAGTCCTGGAAAATGTTATGTGCATCACGGAGGACTCCACTGGCACGATATGGTTTGGGGGGACTGGAGGGTTCGGCCAGTTGGATCCACAAAGCGGAGAGTTTACAGTCTACGCGGGCGACGCCGACGATCCTGATAGCATCAACTCAAATGCGGTTGTATCCATCCATCAAGACCAGGAGGGAAACTTCTGGTTGGGTACTTTCAATGGCGGTCTTTCCATTTTTAATCCTCAATCTCAACAATTTACACATTACATCCACGATTCCGACGATCCTAACAGCTTGAGCAACAACCTCGTCCTCTATGTGTATCAAGATCGTGAAGGCACGTTTTGGATTGCCACGCTCGGTGGGCTAAACAAGTATGTGCCCGAAACCAAATCCTTCAAGCGTTTCAGGGAGAAGGACGGCCTTCCAAATGATTCGGTTTACGGTATCTTGGAGGACGATCAGGGAAACCTCTGGCTCAGCACCAACCGAGGCATATCCAAATTCGATCCCAAGACGGAAATCTTCACAAACTACGATGTACGCGACGGACTGCAAAGCAATGAATTCAATCAGAACGCCTATTTCAAGAACGACAAGGGGGAAATGTTCTTCGGCGGAGTGAATGGCTTCAATATATTCCGACCGGAGAACGTTGTCGACAATCCGTATATCCCCCCCGTCGTGATCACCGATTTCAAGCTGTTCAATGAATCTGTCGAGATTGGTGAGGGATCACCTCTGCAGAAAGCCATCACGGAGACCGATGAAATCATCCTCTCATATCGAGACGATTTCTTTTCCTTCGAATTTGCGGCACTGCATTACTCCGATCCAGATGAGAACCAATTCCGATATCTTCTTGAGGGTTTTGACAAGGACTGGAACGAAGTTCAGAACCGGCGTTTTGCAGGCTATACCGGTGTACCGCCAGGGAACTATACCTTCAAGGTCCTGGGGTCGAACAGTGACGGCATTTGGAACGAAACCGGTGTAGCACTCGCTATTTCCATCACACCTGCATTCTGGCAGACCTTGTGGTTCCGCGGCCTACTAGCCCTCGCAATCATTGGGGGTAGCTTTGGCTATCTCCGCATGAGAGTCCGGACCTCCGAAGCCCAGAAACAACAGCTTGAGGTTCTCGTCGAACAACGGACAAAGGAATTGAGAGAAACGCTGGTCGAGTTGACGCAAGCCAAAGAGGCTGCCGAAGTTGCGAACCGTGCCAAGAGTGTTTTTCTGGCCAATATGAGTCACGAACTGCGTACCCCCCTCAACGCCATCCTCGGTTTCAGTCAATTGATGCTACGATCTGCAGACTCGTGGGGACGAGAGGATGCCCAGTTCGGCGTAGATCAGCGTGAAAACCTCGAAGTCATCGCCAGAAGCGGCGAGCACCTGTTGAGTCTTATTAATGAAGTGTTGGAGATGTCGAAGATCGAAGCCGGTCGCGCCACGCTAAACGAGTTGCCTTTCGACCTGCATCGCCTTCTCGACGGTCTGGAGGACATGTTCCGCTTAAGGACCGAAGAGAAAGGACTCTCGTTGTTATTCGAAAGAGACCCAGAGGTTCCTCAGTTTATCCTCGCCGATGAAGGCAAACTACGACAGGTGTTGATGAACCTGCTTGGCAACGCCACCAAATTTACACAATCCGGGGAGGTCAACTTACGCACGCGCATACGTAATGTGCCCAGAGATAAAACGGAAATCCAGAAAGACAAACTTCTCCGTTGGGGCCCCATGCTGCGCTTCGAAGTGCAGGACACTGGCCCAGGCATCGCCTCTGAAGAACTGTCGTTCGTTTTCGATCCCTTTGTGCAGACCTCTAGCGGACAGGAGGCGCAGGAGGGTACGGGCCTGGGTTTACCGATCAGCCAGCAATACGCGCACTTAATGGGCGGAGAGATCACTGTCGATAGCCAAATCGGACGCGGCAGTACGTTCACCTTAGAAATACCGAACGAGTTGGCCGACTCCGTCGAAGTAGAGACCATCAAGCCTCGACGCAGGGTGATTGGGCTTGAAGCGGTAGAGACGCCTTACCGCCTTTTGATCGTCGACGACAAAACGGTCAACCGCAAACTGCTGGTTAAATTATTTGAACCGTTTGGTTTCGAGCTAAAGGAAGCCACCAACGGCAAAGAAGCCATCGAAGCCTGGGAAGCATGGGAGCCGCACCTCATTTGGATGGACATGCGTATGCCGGTGATGGACGGCTACGAAGCGACGCGACACATCAAGGCCACCACGAAAGGGCAGGCGACGGTGATCGTAGCAATAACAGCGAGCGCCCTGGAAGAAGACCGTGAAATCATATTGTCTGAAGGTTGCGATGCCTATATCCGCAAACCATTCCGAGAGGACGAACTCTTTGGCGCTTTGGAGGAACATCTGGGATTACGCTTCGTATACGAGAAGATCGAACCCGAAGTCGACAGTGACGATGAAATCGAGCGGCTTGAAGACCTGCGTGGAAAGCCGTATCCACACCAAGTACTCGTGAGCAGGATGTCGGCATTACCTCCTGAGCTGATTGAGAATCTAGAGAAGGCAACGATCCTCGGGGATTTAAGCAAGATCCTCTCATCAATTAATGGGATACGCGAGCAGGACAAAACACTCGCGGCAGTTCTGGACGAGATGGCACATAAGTACGCCCACAATAAGATTCTGAGAATCATCCGAAATGCGCAAGAGGTAACCAATGCGAAGTAAGAAAAACGAAGTCTCAGAAGACATACTCATCGTTGACGACACGGCTAACAACCTGCGCCTGCTCTCCCAGATGCTGGCAGAACATGGATACAGTGTGCGCGCCGTAACAAGCGGAGAACGAGCCCTCGCCTCCGTTCAGGTCACACCTCCTAGCCTGATCCTGTTGGACATCAAAATGCCGGAGATGGACGGTTACGAGGTGTGCGAGCGCTTAAAAGCAGATAGTCAAACGCGCGACATCCCTATTATCTTCATCAGCGCGCTGGACGACGTGCAGGATAAAGTCAACGCCTTCACCGTTGGAGGGGTGGACTACATCACGAAACCCTTCCAATTAGAGGAGGTCCTGGCCCGAGTTGAGACCCACCTGGCTCTGAGAAAGTTGCAGCTGCAACTACAGGATGCCAACAGAAAATTCGAGCAGGAACTCACACTGGCCGGAAGCCTGCAGGCCAGCTTCTTCCCCTGCGAACCGCTTGAGATTGCGGGCTGGCAGATGGCAGTGTCGCTGAACCCAGCAAGGGAAACTTCCGGCGATTTCTACGATATCCTCTCCCTCCCCGATGGAAATGTTGGTTTTCTCGTCGCCGACGTGGTCGACAAAGGGGTAGCGGCTGCGCTTTACATGGCACTCTCTTGGTCTCTGCTGCGCACTTTCGCCTCCGAATTCCCGTCAGACCCGAAGCAGGTCCTTGCCGCCGTCAACCGACGTATCATCTCCGATACGGACGCCTCGCGCTTTGTCACCGTCTTTTACGGCGTCCTAGACCCATCGTCAGGAAAGCTGACATATGCCAACGCAGGCCATAACCCGCCTCTTCACTTACACAGTACGGAATCCCGGCGAGTCACAAAACTGACAAAAACCGGGATGCCTTTGGGCATTCTCGAAGACAGAACCTGGGAGGCGAACACAGCGCAGCTTGAACCTGGCGACGTGCTCGTGCTATACACAGACGGTGTCACCGAAGCGCAAAATCCTAGGGGCGCCTTCTTCGGCGAGGAGCGAGTCCTGAAATCTCTCAAAGCAAATTCCAAGCGCACGGCCGACGAGATCCAACACGCCCTGATCAAGGATATCCTTTCCTATATCGGCGATGCCCCTCAACTCGACGACATCGCTCTGATCGTCTTGGTTCGCGATCCAGCGCACTGAAAGACTTTCGAGATCAGATATCAGGGATCTGGGTTCAGGGATCAAGGCACTTAAATGAGTGACGATTTCCGGACCCCCGTGCTCTTCCCAGTCCCTGATCCCCGATCCCTATTCCCTGCTCCCTGTGTTCTGATGCTACAATCTTAGAAGTGAATCGCCAGGGGTGGGTCGTATGTCGAATCTGATCGCCGAACATACGCTTCATTTGGGTCAGACCGTGCGATTATTTCACGGCGACCTGACGGAAGAGAAAGTAGACGCGATTGTCAACGCCGCCAATGCACATCTTGCGCACGGTGGTGGTGTAGCTGGCGCCATCGTTCGTAAGGGAGGAAAGCAGATTCAAGTCGAGAGCGACGCCTGGGTACGAGACCATGGTCGAATTTCCCATGAGCGCCCAGCAATCACCAGTGCCGGCTCGCTGCCTTGCGACTATGTCATTCATGTTGTCGGGCCGAAATGGGGTGAAGGAAACGAAGATCAAAAGCTTCACGCTGCCGTGACCGGCGGTCTGACTTTAGCTGGTGAGCGCGGTATGAAGAGCCTGGCCCTTCCTGCTATTTCCACCGGCATCTTTGGTTTCCCCAAAGAGCGTGCCGCCAAGATCATCCTGGACGCCATTAGCGATTTTCTCAGCGCACAGCCACAAGCTTCCCTGCAGGATATTCGCCTCACGCTGATCGATGAGCCGAGCGTGCAAATCTTCGCGCAGGAATTCGAGCGCCGCTGGCCAGGAAGCATAGACCCACCATGATCACCTCAACTGCCAACCGCCGCGTGAAATGGGTGCGTGCACTCCAGAACAAAAGGCAAGCACGCGAGAAGGAGCGCGCCTTTGTTTTGGAGGGTAAACGCCTGGCTTATGAAGCAGTGGCGGCTGAATCTCCAATCCACCTCGTCCTGCACACCGATCACCTCGACGAGCGCGGGCGCGGCTTGGTCAACAGCATGGCCCGGTTGGGCGCTGAGACCGCCGTGGTATCGGATGCCGTGATGGCCGCCTGCTCAAGCACAGAGAGCCCGCAAGGGATACTGCTCGTGCTCCCTATCCCTTCCTTACCGCTGCCCAAATCCCTGACTCTTGCCTTGATCATCGACCGTCTGGCCGACCCCGGAAATCTCGGTACAATTTTGCGCACTGCCCTCGCCGCCGGTGTGGAAGCCGCCTTTCTCGCGGAGGGCACCGTGGATCCGTTCAATCCCAAAGTGGTGCGCGGCGCTATGGGCGCTCATTTCTACCTACCAATGGCGACGATACAAATTGTAGATTTGCCGGAACAACTCACTGGCTTGGACATGTGGATAACCGACGCCGTTGGAGGCGTCCCCTATTACAATGTGGACTGGCGACCGCCGATAACCCTGGTGGTCGGCGCGGAAGCCCAAGGGATCCAACCAACACTTCGGGAGAAAGCAATTGGACAGGTTCACATCCCGATGAGTGGAAAAACCGAGTCACTCAACGCCGCAATTGCAACAGCCGTAATCCTTTTCGAAATTTCGCGCCAACGAGGAGAGAGATGAAGATTCGCGCTCTGACAGGTTTCCTCGACCCAGGATGGCCGCTCGAGCCTAAGCGTATCAAAACGATGAGCGAGTGCCTGAAAGATAACCGGGAAACACTCCAGGAAGCTGGCTATGAGATCCAGACCCTCCGCATCGCCACACCGCCGCCGGTAGAGATGGCCCATCCCGTACCTCCCAACNNAACGACATCGATTATGGCGCCATCGGCCCAGCACTGCCGAACGAACTCGACGGCTATGCTTTTATCCCCAACGTGCTAGCTGCAACCGAAAATATCTTCGCCTCAGGATTATTCGCCGATCCCGAAGACGGCGTTTCCCTCCCTGCGGCGCGGGCTTGTGCACGTGCGATCCAAGAAACTTCGATGCTCACCCCTGATGGATTTGCCAACGTGCGTTTCGCAGCCCTGGCCAACGTGGCCGCCGGAACACCATTCTTCCCTTCAGCCTACCATCGTGGCGGAGACATGGCCCTAGGAATTGCCACTGAAGCCGCGGATCTCGCCGTGATAGCCTTGAAGGAAGCGCCCACCCTGGTACTCGCTCGGCGCCGTCTGGTGAGCGACATCGAAAACCATGCTGCCGCGCTGAGTAGCCTTGCCGAAGAAACAGTGTCTAGGCACGAAGTTCAATTTCTGGGGATCGACTTTTCACTTGCTCCTTTCCCAGAGGAAGCGCGGTCGCTCGGCACGGCGCTCGAGGCACTTGGAATTCCCACCGTCGGCTTGGGTGGGACGGCCGCTGGGATTGCCTTCCTTGCTGATTGTCTTGATCGGGCTCTATTTCAGCGCACAGGTTTTTGCGGGCTCTTCCTCCCCATCCTGGAAGACGCCATCTTGGCAGCTTCCGTCGCCAAAAAAGCACTCAGCCTAAGCGATTTATTGCTCTATGCCACCCTTTGTGGCACAGGCTTAGACACAATCCCCCTGCCTGGTGATGTCAGTGCAGAGGCCATGGCCGCTTTCTTGATCGACCTGGGCGCGATCTCCCTAAGACACAACAAGGCGCTGACCGCACGACTGATGCCGATTCCCGGCAAGGTGGCCGGCGATGAAATCCATTTCGACTTCCCCTATTTCTCCGACAGTCGTGTGATGAATCTCCCCGCCAGACCGTTGGAAGAGCTGCTCGCCGGACCAGAGGTACTCTACATCGGTCCCACCCTTTCCTGAGGTCTCAACCTTGTCGTGAAAAAGCTGGCTCGTTAGAATGAGGGCGGACTGAAGTAGAAAACAGGGATCAGGAATAAGGCACCTAGGCACCCGGACACCGGGGTACGAAGGTATCATGGAACCCAGGTGCCTTGGCGCCTAGGTGCCTGAGTGCCTAATCCCTTATCTTGATGGACTCTAAAATTGTCTGAATTAGCACCCAACCGAGATCCGCTACCGATGAAAATCCTCGACGCACTCAACCCCCAGCAACGACACGCCGTGACGACACCCCTTGGACCAGTACTCGTCCTGGCAGGACCCGGCTCGGGAAAGACCCGCGTGCTCGCTCACCGCATCGCGTATCTGGTCGGCCACATGGGTATCCAACCTAACAAGATCATGGCCGTGACCTTCACCAACAAAGCCGCAAGGGAGATGGCGAAGCGTGTGGAGCGTCTCCTCGGAGAAGATGATGCCTCGTACACGACAACGCGAACGGGTGTGAGCCTCGGCACCTTTCACGCTTTGTGCGCCAGAATCCTCAGGCGGGAGGCCGACCGCTTACCCATAACACGCGAGTTTGTGATCTTCGACGAAACCGATCAGCTCACACTCATCCGTGGGGCACTGAAGGACATCAATCTCGATCCCAAACAAGTATCTCCCGCTAAGGTTCATGCATCCATTTCGCGGGCAAAAAACGAGCTCATCGAAGTAGAAGATTTCGTTCCCGATTCGTACTTCGCTGAGATCACACATCGCACCTACGAGATCTATCAAAGATTGCTGCGTGCGAACAACGCAGTCGATTTCGACGACCTGCTGTTGTATGCCGTTCGCTTGATGCGCGAGAACGACGACCTGCGCAGGCACTATCACAACCGCTATCAACACATCCTGGTCGACGAATTCCAAGACACAAATACCGCTCAATATCGTTTGCTCCGCCTGCTCACGGGAGAGCAACCAGATTTGTTCGTGGTCGGGGACCCAGACCAGTCGATTTATCGATGGCGAGGCGCTGATTATCGCAACGTCCATCGATTCCGTCAGGATTACCCGCACGCACAATTGATCCTCTTGGAGCAGAACTACCGCTCGACGCAAACCATCCTCGATACGGCCATGGCGATTATTGATCGCAACCCCAATCGACAACCCAAGCGCCTTTTCACCGAACGGGGTGACGGTTCCCGAATCATCCTGCACGAAGCGTACGACGCGAACGATGAGGCCCGCTATGTGGTAGATGCAATTGCAATGCTGACACTCGCTGATGAGGCCGAACCGGGCGATTGTGCAGTGATGTACCGCACCAACGCGCAATCCCGTGCGCTGGAAGAAGCTTTCCTCATGGCAGGCTTGCCGTATCGCCTGGTCGGAGCTCAACGGTTTTACGGTAGACGTGAGATCAAGGATATCGTCGCTTACCTCCGTCTCATCCACAACCCCCACGATCAGGTTGGGCTGTTGCGTGTTCTCAACACACCACCGCGCGGCATCGGCACAAAAACCGTGCAAGCTTTACTCGACACCGCAGACCGAGCCGGCTTGCCACCTTCCGCGATCGTGCTCGATCTCGTTGCAGGAGAGCGCTCGGAGTTCGCAGGCGTCTTTTCGGGACGGGCACGCAAGGTTCTGGCAGATTTCGCCCAGTTACTTGAAAGCTGGATCAACGATCGAGACAAGCTTTCCCTCCTCGCAATGTTCGACCGAGTTCTGCAAGACGTCGGCTATAAGGAATTCATCGATGACGGCAGCGAAGAGGGGGAAGGACGCTGGGCAAACGTCCTCGAACTGAGGGGCGCAGCCGAGGAGTTCGTCGACACAGGATTGACCACATTTCTCGAGCACATCGCTCTCGTCTCAGACCAAGACACTTTGACCATGGCACAAAATGCTCCCACATTACTCACCTTGCATGCCGCCAAAGGTCTCGAGTTCCCCGTCGTGTTCATCATCGGACTAGACAACGGTGTGCTACCGCACCAGCGCTCATTTAACGACTCGGAGGCGATGGCTGAAGAGCGGCGCCTCTTTTACGTCGGAATTACACGCGCCCAGGACCGCTTAGTTCTGCTGCGCGCTTTCCGTCGTCGGCAAGCCGGAGTCTCAACGGTCAGCGATCCGTCACCATTCCTTGATGACCTACCCCCAGATCTTGTAGACGGTGCTCATCCGAGCCGCCAAACTTGGGACCAGATCTCCTATCAGCGCCAGACTCGCTGGAATGAGGCAGAGCCCCTCAGGAAAGAGGTCCGTTTTCACTCAGGAATGCGTGTCGTCCACCCGACCTTCGGCGAAGGGATCGTCATCTCCACCCAGATCGACTACGACGATGAGGAAGTCACCGTCGAGTTTGAAGGTGGCGAGACAAAGCATCTGGTCGCCTCGATGGCCGGACTAGAAATTCTTGAGGAATAGAGAACCCTAATAAGGCACCGGGGCACTATGGCACCAAGGCACTTAGGATCTTCAGTGCCCATGCGCCCGATTCCTGATCCCCTATTCCCGAAAAGGCTATAATACAGTAGCCTCGTAACCCACTGACATAAGGCAAACCCATGAACATCTTCCTCACGGGTGGCGCTGGTTACATCGGCTCCGCCGCCACCCAGATCCTCTTGGAGCACGGCCATCGCGTGACCGTGTATGACTCACTGGTCAAAGGCTATCGAGCCGCCATACCCGATGGCGCTCGCTTCATACACGCAGACCTCGCCGATCGCCCCACTTTGGAGGCTGCACTGCAAGCTGAGCCTTTCGATGCCGCGATGCATTTCGCCGCATTTATCGAAGCCGGCGAAAGCATGCAAAATCCAGGGAAGTATTTCCACAACAACGTTGCTCTATCGATCAGCCTGATCGAGGCCTGCATACAAGCCGGCATCCGGCGCTTCGTTCTCTCTTCCACGGCCGCCGTCTACGCCTCGAGCGATGAGCCACTATCCGAGCAATCACCTCTCGGGCCTGCCAACACATACGGGGAAACCAAGTTGATGATCGAGCGCATCCTCGAGTGGTACCGGCGGGTGTACGGCGTGCATTACAGCGCACTACGGTATTTCAACGCCGCAGGCGCATTACCCGGTCGCGGAGAAGCGCATGAACCCGAAAGCCACCTGATCCCGCTGGTACTCCAAGTGGCGCTCGACCAACGACCCGAGATCCAAATCTATGGCACTGACTATCCTACGCCAGACGGATCGGCCATCCGCGACTACATTCACATCGAGGATCTGATCGCTGCGCACCTGCTTGCCCTCGATGCACTGGAAACTCAAGATCTATTGATCTACAACCTGGGCAATGGCGCTGGTTATTCGGTCCGTGAAGTGATCGAAACTGCTCGCGTCGTCACCGGCCACTCGATCCCCTCCGTCAATGCAGATCGTCGACCTGGCGACGCACCCCGACTCGTGGCTTGCGCGGATAAGATCATTCAAGAATTGGGTTGGCAACCCAAACACCCTGAACTGGAGCAAATCATCACCAGTGCCTGGGAGTGGCATAAGACCCATCCGCATGGCTATTCTGGCTCCTGAAACCCAAACACTGATCACATTTACTGAGACCAAGACTAGCGGAAAGGCGCCAGGGCAACCAGGCACCTGGGCACCTAGGAGAACCACCTCAAACAACTTCCACGGTGCCATGGTGCCTAAGTGCATGGCTGCCCTTACGTACGTGCTATAATCCCCAAACACCAACTCGATTTCCAATTAAGGAGCTCTATTTCTATGGCTTTCAAGTACGCCCGGGTCCCCACCAACGGCGAGAGAATCACTTTTTCTAGCGGTGGCGTCCAGGTTCCAGAGCAACCCATTATCCCCTTCGTCGAAGGCGACGGCACTGGTCCCGACATCTGGCGCGCGTCCGTGCGCGTCTTCGACGCCGCTGTTCAACGCGCCTATGGTGATCGCCGCCACATCGCTTGGATGGAAGTCTATGCAGGGCAGAAAGCCTTCGACCAACACGGCGAGTGGCTTCCAGAGGAAACGATCGAAGCTTTTCGCCGGTTTCTGATCGGGATCAAAGGACCTCTGACTACACCCGTCGGTGGAGGCATCCGCTCGCTTAATGTCGCACTACGTAAAGAGCTCGACCTTTATGTGTGTCTGCGACCATTGCGACATTTCGAAGGAGCACCATCACCCATCAAATCTCCTCAAGATGTTGATATGATCGTATTCCGTGAAAACACCGAAGATATCTACGCCGGCGTGGAATTCGAACAGGGATCGGAAGCCAGCAAGCATTTCATAGCATGGCTCCGAGAGAATCATCCTGATGAATATGCAAAAATCCGTTTCCCGAACACCTCAGGGATCAGCTTGAAACCGGTTTCCAAGGAGGGCAGCGAACGCCTCATCCGTGCCGCAATCCGTTATGCACTGGAAAATAAACGCAACTCGGTCACCCTCGTTCACAAGGGCAACATCATGAAGTTCACCGAAGGCGCCTTTCGAAATTGGGGGTACGAGCTGGCGGCCAGCGAGTTCGGCGATCAGGTCTACACCTGGGCACAGTGGGAACATTCCAAAGCCGAGAAGGGTGAAGGCGCAGCCAACGAAGAACAGCAAGAGGCACTCGCTAAAGGCCGCCTGCTCATCAAGGATGCCATCGCCGACATTGCCTTCCAGCAGACCATCACTCGTGCACGTGAGTTTGACGTCATCGCCACCATGAACCTCAACGGTGACTATCTTTCGGACGCGCTGGCGGCACAAATCGGCGGAATCGGCATCGCACCTGGTGGCAATATCAATTACGAGACCGGCCACGCGATTTTCGAAGCCACCCACGGTACGGCACCTAAATATGCCGGTCAAGACAAGGTCAACCCCGGGTCGGTCATCCTCAGCGGGAAGATGATGCTGCGTTATATGGGATGGAACGAAGCCGCTGACCTCATCCTGCGCGGTATGGAGGGGGCCATCGCCGCCAAGACGGTAACTTACGACTTCCACCGTTTGATGGAAGGCGCGACGTTACTCAAGTGCTCCGAATTTGGCGACGCGGTGATCGCCCACATGGGTTAAACACAATTCATAGGCTCAGGGCAATCCCAAGAGCTCACTCAGCATTCTGCATTATATGTCGGGGCGCAATTGATTGCGCCCGACATAAACTCAAGCCAGAAATGTGACACCTAGAAGCTCTACCCGCTCATGGGTAGAGCTCCTTGCTCGTAAAAGATCGGCGAGGTTGCCCTGCCTATCCATTTTTTTATTCTGGTAAAGGTTTCGGGTGAGAGTGTATCTACGACAAAATAACTCTCCCGTACGAAATAAAACAGCCTCAAACCTTTTCTCAACGCACATGCTTTGACGGCGCGTGGTGTCGTCACACCATCCTTGCTATAATCACGACGTGAAAACACTCGAAGCACGCGCCCTGGAGGTGCATCGTCGCCTGCTGGAAGCATATGGTGAGCCCATTTGGCGCAATAGAATGCCACCGTTGGATGAATTGATCTCGACCATCCTTTCTCAAAACACCAACGATCTGAACCGTGATCGTGCTTTCGATTCCCTGCGAGCAGCATTTCCAACATGGGAGGCGGTCCGCGACGCCGATTCCGAGCTCGTCATCGAGGCCATCCGTCCGGCAGGTCTGGCAAACCAGAAAGGACCGCGGATCCAGCAACTGCTCCAGCAGATCACCGAAGAACGCGGGGACCTCGATCTCGAGTTTCTGCATCAGCGTCAACCTGAAGAAGTACGCAATTGGTTACTGCGGTTCAACGGCGTCGGGCCCAAGACCGCCGCAATCGTGATGTTATTCTCTCTTGACATGCCAGCCTTCCCCGTCGACACGCACATCTATCGTCTGACGGGACGACTTGGATTGCGACAGGAAAATGTGAACGCCGAAAAAGCGCACACGGTGTTGGCGGCGCTTTTTCCCCAGGAAGCGTACTACCCGGTTCACCTCAACCTCATCCGCCACGGTCGCCAGGTTTGCCTCGCCCGCCTTCCCGCATGTGATCGCTGCGTGCTCCAAGACTTATGCCCGTATTTCCAGAACGTGATCGCCTTGAGCGCTGTTGGGAATCCCAATGACTGATCTCGAATCCATGCGCGACCATTTGGCATTTTTACGCGCCACGCTAATCAGGCTACAAGGGAAAGTCGAGAAGCCCTTACGAGCCGAAGTGAAGAAAGCCCAGAAAAGCCTCGATCAGTTGTTTTCGACACTCGTAGCGGATGACGGCAAGGAACGGCTCAGCGTGCTCTACGAAGTCTCACGCGCCATCGGTTCCTCCCTGCAGCTCGACGAAGTACTCAATCATGCGCTGGACGCTGTTATTCAGCTCACAGGAGCCGAACGCGGATTTCTCGTGCTGGTGGACGAGCTAACGGACCACCTTGACCTTAAAGTCGCCCGCAACTTCGAAGGCATCAGTCTTGATGAAAACGAGATGCAAGTCAGCCGCAGCATCATCCAGGAAGTCGTACGAACCGGGGAGGGTGTGGTCACAACCGACGCACAAACGGACGATCGCTTTGCACAACGAGAGTCAGTCGAGCTCTACTCACTGCGCTCCATCCTGTGCGTCCCTTTGCGTGCGCGCGGCGAAACCACTGGCGTGGTATACGTGGAAAACAAACTCAGATCTGGCATCTTTAGAGAGCACGATCGCGAGCTCCTGCAAGCTTTCGCCACTCAGGCAGCTGTAGCGATTCAAAACGCCCGACTGTTCACCCAGACCGACGCCGCCCTGGCAGAGCGCGTCGAGGAGCTTGAAACTTTGCAACGAATCGACCGCGAGCTCAACGCCGGTTTCGATCTCGATCGCGTCCTCGAGCTCACGCTTGATTGGGCCGTGCACGGCTCGCAGGCGGATACGGGGTGGATCGCGATCTGCTCTGACGAGGGGCCGACATTTACCATCGCCGTAGGACAAGGGAAAGGGACGGTCCTCGATCCCGGTAGCGACAATATCAGACCCGCCGTCCATGCTGGAGAAGCCGTCTTCGAATACGGCGGGGATTTACCGGCAGCCAAGCTCGTGGTTCCCGCTCGCCGCGCGGGCAACACCATCGCACTCATCGGTGTTCAACGCCAGGACAACCCCTTCACCCCCATCGCAGAGAGCTTCCTGCAACGGCTTGCAGAGCACGCCGCAGTCGCCATCGAAAACAATCGTCTCTACCGGGCACTGCAGCAAGCCAACCAGGCAAAATCTCAATTCGTTTCCCAAGTCTCCCACGAACTCAAGACCCCGATGACATCCATCGCAGGATACGCTGATCTGATCCGCAAAGGCACCGTCGGTCCCGTGACAGATAGGCAAGCCCAATTTCTCGAAACCATTCGCACCAACATTGACCGCATGGAGACATTAGTCTCTGATCTCTCTGATATTTCACGCATCGAGACAGGGCAACTTCGGATCGAGCTCAGGGACGTCGATCTCTCGGAATCTATCCTTGAGGCTACCGAAAGCATGCGCCCGCAATTTAAAGCCAAAGGACAGCGCATCCACTTCGAACTTCCATCCACAATAGCGCACGTACGGACCGACCGCGTGCGTCTCATGCAGATACTCAGCAATCTTCTCAGTAACGCCAATAAGTTCACACCTCGGCAGGGCGAGATTTCGGTCTCGGCTCAAGCCCAGAATGATGGCACGATCCGTGTCAGCGTTAAAGATACAGGCATTGGGATCAGTGAGGAGGACATGGCCAATCTCTTTGCGCAGTTCTTCCGCGCTGACGACCCTGCGGTACACGATCAGCATGGTTGGGGATTGGGGCTCAATGTCACGCGTCGTCTTGTGGAGTTACTAGGCGGCGAGATCGGCGTCGAGAGCACCGTTGGGGAAGGCAGCACCTTCTGGTTCACACTTCCCGT
>JABAOH010004633.1_pt1 | contig 14439 bp, 10 predicted proteins | sample 7062181 | NCBI WGS metagenome assembly JABAOH01 (sample SAMN14538630, study PRJNA623070) | marine sediment metagenome | biome: marine biome [ENVO:00000428]; feature: marine pelagic biome [ENVO:01000023]; material: deep marine sediment [ENVO:00002113]; isolation source: pool of 5 deep marine... | reverse complement strand
TCCCTGTGTAACAATCTGACCTGGGACGAACTCAATGATCCTCGCCCTTTCTGACAAGGCCGGGAAGCGTAGATCCCTTGCCTGAACTCTAGGCACATGAAATGACCTCGCCAAGGGAGGGCTTTTGGTTTGGAACGCGGACTCCTGGACGACGCCACGCGCCACGATCCCCTTTCCTCCATGGAAGACCCATTCCACCCGGAAATCTTTTAGATCCTTGAGGACGACGAGATCCGCCCGGTATCCCGGGGCAATGCCTCCCATGTCCTTGAGACCAAAGTACTCAGCCGTGTTAAGCGTTACCATGCGGACGGCCGTTATGGGATCGACCCCGTGCTGGACGGCGTTTCTGAGTATGCTATCCATATGCCCCTGCCGAACGAGATCATATGGATGCCGGTCATCAGAAACCAGCATCAACCGACGGGAGTTTTCCGGGGTCACGAGAGGTGCCAAGTCAGCCAGATTCTTGGCTGAGGATCCCTCGCGGATCATAATGAACATGCCATTTGCGAGCTTTTCCTGGGCTTCCTCAAGGGTCGTGCACTCATGATCAGATGCGATTCCAGCCGCGATGTAGGCATAGAGATTTCTCCCTGAAACGCCCGGGGCATGACCGTCAATGCGCTTTCCATAAGAGACCGTGAGCTTTTTGAGGACCTGCGCTTTGCCAGCGATAACGCCGGGGAAGTTCATCATCTCGCCAATCCCGAGAGCCCATGGTTCCCTCATCAGGGCTTCGAGATCGCTTCCTGAGACTGAATCTCCCGATGTCTCCATGGAGGTCGCCGGAACACATGAGGGGACCATGACGAACACGTGAAGTGGATTTTTCGACGCACATCGGATCATCCAATAGATGCCTTTCGGCCCCATGACATTGGCGATTTCATGGGGATCGATGACCAGAGCCGTTGTTCCATGGGGAACGGCGGCTCTTGCATATTGGGCTGGAGTGACCATACTGCTCTCGATGTGGAGGTGGCCATCCATGAAGCCGGGAGCGACGATATGTCCCGAAACATCGATCTCCCTCTCGGCAGTATAGTCCCCAAACCCGACAATTCGATCATGGCTAATAGCGACATCGGCCTTGCGGAGGGAACCAGAAAAGACATCAACAATTCTGCCACCCTTGAGGAGAAGATCCGCTCTCTTCCGGCCCATGGCCGCATCGATCCTTTGCTTGAGATCTTTTACCCTGGGTCTCGTCACTTCTCTCATGATTCTCTCGTCGATCGGCTTTCATTCTTATCAGAGTTTCAGGAACTGATCAATAAGAGGTTTCCCCCTCCTTGGTCCAGCGCCCTCGCAATCTCGCTTAGGGACAAGAGACACCCTGAGATCTGGAGAGTCAGGAAGCTCCAGTCCACTATAAAGTTGACAAGGTTCGAAGACTTTGTTAAAAAAAGAACAAAGTCTGAGATCATGTCAGGAGAAGAGAATGACGAATCGTGTAATGGATAAGATCAGGATTAGGCCCATGGCCGAAGGTGATTTGGATGCGATTGTATCGATCGATGAGAAAGTACTAGGGGAAAAGCGCTACGGCTACTGGCGCCGAAAGATCAAATTTGATGAGAGGGACTCAGAAGTTACCGGTCTCGTCGCGGAGGTCGACGGAAAGATCGTGGGATTCATTCTGGGAGAGATGAGTGGTCAGGAGTTTCGAGTTCCATACACTATCGGCTGGATAGACACGATCGGGATTGATCCAGCCTACCAGAGAAGAGGTCTAGCCACTGTACTACTGGATGAGGTCATTAAGAACTTTCGTCAAATGGGAATCGAGACGATCTATACGCTGGTCAACTGGTCGAGCTGGGATTTACTTCAATTTTTCAAGAATGCGGGCTTTACACGAGGGGACATGATCAATCTGGAACTCAAACTATAGAGAAGCTCTCCTTTAAAGGTTTTTGTGAGAGTTTTTAGAAAAAGAAAAGCTCGGCACTGACCGAGCTTTTCTTTTTTGACGAGCATCCGTGAGTGGGCCTGACGATAGTCCCCTTATGACCGTTTCGATTTGAGAGACTTTCGGCCCTCCAAAAGGCCCTTCTCAAAAATCTTGAGGCTCACATCCCGAAATTCTGTGGGGCTAATCCTTTCGATCGTTGACCTGATTCTGTCTGCCGAAAAAGGTACCCGAGGATGGGCACATGAAAATCCAATGAGAGCAATATTGGCGGAGCGAATAGCGCCCATTTGTCGAGCCACCTCATCAGCCCCTAAAATGTGCAATTCTATTCCCTTTTCCCGCAGGTAGGCTTTGACCTTCTTGTTTATTGAATTAGGGCCCGGAGCATTGACAAAAAACAAGCCACCGTCTCTGCCATCTCCTCCTGGTCTGACGAAAGATAAAGTTTTGTAAGCCTCGTTTATTTCGAGAGAGAAAAGAATGTCTGCGCTTCCCTTTTTGACCTGGGGACTATCAAATTCGCCGATCTTAAGGTGGGTGATCACCGATCCTCCCCGTTGGCTCATACCATGAGTTTCTGAGCCGATGAGCGAATGTCCCTCAGCAAGGGCCATCTCCGAGAAAATCCGGGTGGCAAACAGCACCCCTTGTCCTCCAACACCGGAAATAATCATCTGAATACGCATTCCTGTGCCCTTTTAAACCTAGTTCCCTCCCCAAGATTAGTCCGTTAAACAACCGTCGGATCATATCGTTAAGAGCGAGAGAGCGAAGGGAGAATGGTCTTATCGTCCGAAGAACAAGGACTTTACTATGAGCAAGTTAAGAGAAAATTAGTCCATCCCAGCCCCGCTCAGCTGACTGGGAAGATCGCTTCTTGATTACAAGCCTCGACGCAGAGACCGCAGTCCACACAGGTCAATCGGTTGATCCGGACCCTGTCATCCTCTCCGCGAACAAGAGACGGGCACTCAAAGCGTTTGAGACAGTAGCCACATGCGATGCAAGCTCCCACGGCTGGCATGTCAATGGCTTGGGTGGGACACTCTTGGAAGCAGAGGCGACAACCCGTGCATTTGTCATAGTCGATACTGTAGCCCTTATCAGTCTTGGATATGGCTTCTTCAGGACACTGGATCAGACACATGTCGCAGTGATAGCAGGCGCCGCAGTGCAGACATCTCTCAGCTTCTGCCATGATGCGCTCTTGGTCTGGCAGGAGATGGACCTCGCTGAAATTCTTCTCTCGTTCGTCAACAGGGAGTAAGGGTTCCTCCACTCTCGGTTCCTTTTCGACCTGGTCGATATTGACTTCAACGGGTTCCAGAGAAGTCCCCTCCGACTCCCGGTCTCTCCTCATGTCCTCTCCTCTCAAGAATCGATCGATCGAGATGGCAGCCTTTCTCCCCGAAGCGAGTCCCTCGATGAAGTTCTTCGGCCCTGTCACCGCGTCTCCCGCAGCAAAGAGCCCGTCCATCCGAGTTGCCAATGTCAGCGGATCTACCTGGACGGTTTTCCAGTGAGTCACCGGAACCGCCTCGCCAAAGTTCGATAGGTCTGGGAAGTAGGTTGGTGAGGTAATAACGAGATCGGCTTTGACGCTCTTGGTTGCGCCTTTCACAGTTGAGACTCGAGTCCTGCCGAGGCTCGTCGGTTTATCGGGAACAGCGGTCTTGAAACTCACCTCTATCGCTCTTCCATTGGCTCCCGTGATCCCGAGGGGAAAAGAAAGGAATTTGAAAATGACCCCCTCCCTCTCTGCTTCTGATATTTCTGACGGTTCTGCTGGCAATTCTCTTCGAGAACGGTTGAATAGGACGGTCACCTTCTTTGCTCCCAACCTCAGAGCGGTTCGCGCCGCATCGAGGGCCCTGTCGTTACCGCCGATGACAGCCACCCGAGAGCCCACGGGAATGCGCTCTTCCATAGCCGCTTTCTTCAGAAATGTCAGAACATCCATCACGCCATCGAGCTCGTGGCCTGGAAGATTCGGGCTGGCAGCCTGATGAGCACCCAGAGCCAAGAGAATGGCTTTAAAGCCCCGAGCCCTGAGATCACTGAGGGAGAGTCCGTTGCCGATTCGTGTGTTCAGGCGGAATCGGACTCCCAGTTTCCGGATGTTCTCGATTTCCCGGTTGAGCACATCCTCTGGGAGTCGAAATCGGGCAGTACCGACAACCATCGTACCGCCAGGCACTGGCAGGGCCTCAAACACGGTGACCGGGTAACCCTGTCGTCTCAGATCGTGGGCAGCCATCAAACCCGTTGGACCCGATCCGACGATCGCGACCTTATCCCTCTTTTTGGGGCCGATGCTGAAATCTGCAGCAAGGGTCTTCTCTCGGTCAGCAAGAAACCGTTTCAAAAGATCGATGGCAATCGGTTGATCGACATCTCCCCTTCGGCATACCTTTTCGCACGGTCTGGCGCAGAGTCTACCGGTGATTCCCGGGAAGGGATTCTTCTTGCGGACGAGGGCAAGGGCCTCATCAAATCGACCCTCGGATATGAGACCGATGTATCCTCGGGCATCGACCTGGATTGGACAGGCTGCTGTACAGGGTGCGATCTTGTCACGGTATACGGGCAGAAGAAGATTGGGCAAGGTGCCGCTTTTCACCTGAGGAAGGTCCTTTTCCGGTAGGGGCACGTGGCGAATGTCAAGCTTGATCGGCTTGACTTTGAGTTGATCTTTCTGATGAGTGATGCATGGATACCGGGCGATAAGAACGGCGACGCCACCACGAGGCTCCTGGGTGTATCTACGAGCCTTCTTGGCCTCTCGAATGAGATCTTTGATATGGTACGGGTTTACCACCCGAATATATTTGACGCCGCATCCTCTGACCAACTCCTCCAGAGAAAGGGAAGCGCCAAGATGACCGTCTGCCGTAACCCCTGATTCGGGAGTCGGCTGCATCCCGGTCATCGCGGTAATGGAATTGTCCAGAATCACAAGAGTAAACCGGGCACCATTATAAACCGAATTCAGAAGGCCCTGGGAGCCGGAGTGGTAGAACGTTGAGTCTCCAATCGTGGCGATGATGGGCATATCGAGGCCGTCCTGATGATATGCGTGATAGAGACCGCTGGCAAATGTGATGCTCGCCCCCATAACGTGACACGTATCGACTGTATCCATATTCGTTCCCAGGGTGTAGCATCCGATATCACTGGTGAAGATGGCATCTGGAAATGCCCGCTTTAGAGCGTAGAAGGACGCCCTGTGGGGACAGCCTGAACAAAGGGAGGGACGTCGGATGGGTAGAGCCAGATCGACCAACAGCTTTTCCAATTTGTCCGGAGCCGATTCTTCAGGTATGGGGATGGAGAACTCCCGGCAGAGGCCTGATAGAATTCGAGTGACCCTTTCAGGCGTCATTTCGCCCTCGCCGGGGACGGTTCCGTCGAGTCGGCCCCTAATTTTTGACTTATCTCGGATCTGTAGCTCGATGACCGGTTCGGTTTCCTCCAGAATCAGCACCTTCTCGCATTTCTCGATAAACCGCTCCACCATTTCCTTGGGTAAGGGGTATGGGGTTCCAATCTTGAGAACGGGGACATCCTCCGTAACACCCATTTCAGGGAGGAGGTCGCGAACCATGGCGTGACAGATGCCTCCAGCAATGATCCCCAGGACAGCCTCGTCTCGTTCATGCTCGACGAAATTGACCGATCCCATGGAATTGAATTCCCTTCCAATCTCCTCGAGTTTCATGTTGAGCTGCTTGTGGAGGAGAAAGCGGAATCTCGGCGTCGCACTCCAACGTTGAGGGTTTCTCTGGAAGTTGGACCTTCTCTCCACCTTAGGAATCGGGTTGAACCGGATTGTTTGTCGGGCATGAGACACCCGCGTGACGGGTCGGAACAAGACCGGAATCTGGAATTTCTCAGAGAGATCAAATGCGATGGGCATCATGTACTGCGCGTCCTTCGGGCTTGACGGGTCAAAAACGGGAATTTTTGCGAACATGGCCATGAACCGGGTATCCTGCTCGGTTTGAGAAGAATGGGGTCCTGGATCATCGCAGCTGATGATCACAAGCCCTCCGATGGTTCCGATGTAGGCTGAACTCATGAGAGGATCCGTAGCCACGTTCAAACCGACTTGTTTCATGGCCACGGCAGCCCTTTTTCCCGTGTAGGAAGCAACGAGTGCATTTTCCAGAGCGACCTTCTCGTTGGTCGACCACTCGACGTAGGTGTCGAGGTTGTTTTCCTTTTTGAACTGGACTACGCTCGGAAGGATTTCTGAACTGGGAGTTCCTGGATAGGATGCCATAAAGTGACATCCACTCTCAACGAGTCCCCTGGCAATGGCTTCATTCCCCAGGAGGACTCTCTCTTCTGAATTGAACATTGCTATTCTTTCCCCAATCTTTACGTTTTAACTTTCACAAAGAAATCTCTGAAAAAGTCGCTCTCCGCAGCTCAAAATCTTTTTTTTGGCTCTAAGGTTCGGTACACTGCAAATCCAAAATCTGTCATTCCATGAAATCAGCACCTTCTCTCGCCCGCTCTCACCCGCAAATTCCTGTGGGAGATCGCTCGATCTCTCAGAGTTCGCCGAGTGAGCAGGTTGATGCGTCAGATTTTTGGCCTAATTTTTTGGGAGGAAAAATTAGGCCAGGTGATCTCCTCTGGATTGGCCTCTCACCAATCCAGAGGAAGCTCCCTCTGAGGCTCCGCGCGCTCTGTGAGAGATAGTGAAACCGTCCAATCTGCATGATACTTTTACCGAAAAAATCTTGATCTGCGCTCAGGGCTCCCTTTCTAGTTTTTTGGAGATCTCCTACGGGTCATGTGTTTTGATTATGATCGATCGACGCTATGTCCCACCCTTCCAGCGTTTCAAGTCATGGGGCAAACAGGAATTTCTTCATTTCGTCCCACCGATTGCGGACAATTTCTAGAATCAGGTGGCGATCTTCAGACCACCGTGTCTGGATAGACTCTGGGGTTCCATTTCGCGTTTCACCCGCCCATTCCATGAGACGAGTGGCAAGGCCAGATGCCTGTTTTGTAAACCAATCCTGGGCCTGTTGGCCGGAATAGAGTTTCGAAATACCTTCCGAATGATTCGCTTCCATCATGACCAACCACCCACGGTCGTAAGGGGACTTCCAGGCCAGGGTGGGATCCTCCTCCACGTCATGATTGACAGCAGAAATGGTTCCTTCCAAGGGTGATCGTATTCTCAGTTTTCTTTTCCCCGCAACGATTTCTGCAAGAATGTCATTTTTCTTGACGAAACTCCCGACGGGGGGGAGTTTGACGACGTTCGCCTCGGCGGCAAAGGGCGATGCGAGATCGTCCAATCCGAGTCGGATCATTTCGTTCATGGGTTTGGCCCAGACATGGCCATCACTGTAACGGAGAGTCGGGCAAAAGGTAAATCCGTTTATCTGGAGGGACCGCTTGTTTTTTGCCGGTTTCAAGGCGAATGCGGGGTGGGTATCGAACCTGTCTTCGATCATCTGATCGACTTCACACCGCCAGCATTCAAATCCGTTGGAACAGATCATGAAATCCACAAGCCCGAGGCGCATATACCGACAATACCTGTGGGTCCCTGTGTCTGAGTGTTTGATTTTTTGGATACGGTCCATCTCCATTTTGATAGCCCCGGTCGGGCAGACATACTCGCAAGCCCCGCAGGCCACGCAGCTCTCTGAATCAATGTTGAAAGGGGTTCCAACCTGTTTTTGAACTCCTCTTTTGGAAAAGTCAATGGCTTGTGCACCGACGATTTCATCACATGTCCTGACGCAGAGACCACACAGGATACAGTCGTTTTCTGGATTTTCGGCTTTGAAGCGGCGCTTTATAACCCCGAAGTCCCGGGCGAGTTCCTGGATGAGAGGTGCCTGGGGACATCGTGCCAGGAGAAGTTCGATCAGGACCCGGCGGGCCCGTAGGACCCGTTTCGTGTGGGTCCTGACTTCGATCCCTTTTCGAGCCGTGAAGTTACATGCTGTGACCAGTCGGGACCTTCCGTTTTCGCTAACCTCCACGGTGCAAAGCCTGCACGCACCCTGAGGCGTAAGGTCCGGGTGGTAGCAGAGGGTCGGAATCGGTATGGACATCTGCTGGGTGATGTCCAGAAGCGTCGCGTTCTCTTTTGTTTTGACTTTCTTTCCGTTAATGGTCAGGGTAATCATGAATCCGTTCCCTCAGCGCTGCTCAGAGAGGATTCCTCAATCATTGACTCACCACAGAGGCAGGGAGTGCACAGAGAAAACGCTCTTCTTTTGCCGGATCGGAAGATGCCGATCCGGCAAAAAACCTCGGCCCTCCGGGCGACTTCACACAGGAGCGATGGCATAAGCTCAAAGTCAAATCATCCTCTCACGGAGTCTATTCTTTCTGCCGAAGAAAGAGGCGTTTATCACTGAGCGGCAACTCCCGTCCAGTGATAACTCTCCAGTCTCCATAGTCTCTGAGTCTTTGTGGTTAGTTCTGTTTGGCCAAAGACAAGCAAATCCTCATTATTCGACCTGAATCGCTTCAAATTTACAGGCTTCATAACAAGCACCACATTTGACGCAACTGTCAATATCGAGGTGATGGATCTGTTTCTCATCTCCTGAGATAGCATCGACCGGGCAAGCCTTCAGGCATGCTCCACAGCCAGTACATTTGTCAGGGTCGATCGCAAAGGCGATCAGATTCTTACAGACCTTGGCCGGACATCTTTTGTCCCTGATGTGGACCTCATATTCGTCCCTAAAATAGCGAATTGTTGATAGGACCGGATTCGGCGCAGTCGACCCGAGGGCGCAAAGGGAGGTATCGACCATCACGAGAGAGAGATCTTCCAAGAGTTCGATGTCTCCATCCATGCCAGCTCCCTCAGAGATGCGGCCGAGAATCTCTTCCATTTGCCGGAGTCCCTCCCGGCAGGGAGTGCACTTGCCGCAAGACTCCCCTTCGAGGAATCGCACGAAATAGCGGGCCACGTCCACCATACAGGTATCTTCATCCATGACGATCAGGCCCCCAGAGCCCATCATGGATCCCACTTCTTGGAGGCGATCAAAATCAACGGGGATATCGAGAAGACTCTCAGGGATGCAACCTCCAGAGGGCCCTCCAGTCTGAACTGCCTTCAAACGCTTGCCGCCGGGAATGCCGCCACCGATGTCGTATATGATTTGCCGAAGGGTCATTCCCATCGGCACCTCGACGAGACCCGTATGGTTGATCTTTCCGACCAGAGAGAAGATCTTTGTCCCCTTGGAATGCTCAGTTCCGATGGATGAATACCAATCGGCCCCCTTGTCGATGATGATTGGGACATTGGCCCACGTCTCCACATTGTTCAGGTTACTCGGCTGGTTCCAGAGGCCATGCTCGACTGTGTGAACGTATTTGGCCCGGGGCTCCCCAACCCTTCCCTCCAAGGAGGCCATGAGCGCTGTCGATTCGCCACACACAAAGGCGCCTCCACCACGGTTGATTTTGATGGTCAAGGAGAGTTCAGATCCGAGGATATTTCTCCCTAGGAGGCCATAGCCCATCGCCTGATCGATTGCATGGGTGAGGTTTTTGACAGCAATGGGATACTCGTTACGGACGTAGACGTAGCCTTCCTGGGAGCCGATGGCATAAGCACCAATGATCATCCCCTCGATAACGCTGTGTGGGTTTCCCTCTAGGATCGATCGGTCCATGAAGGCGCCCGGATCGCCCTCATCGGCGTTGCAGATGACGAACTTTTCTCTTCCGGGAGCTTGCCGACAAGCTTCCCATTTTGCCCCGCTCGGAAACCCTCCTCCCCCACGGCCCCGCAAACCTGATTCTTTTATCCTATCGATGACACCCTCTGGGGTCATTTCCGAAAAGACCTTCTCCAGCGCCCGATAACCGCCGGTGGCAATATAGTCATCGATCCGTGTGGGATCGATTTCCTCGTTTTTACCGGAGACGATCTTCTTCTGGAGCTTGTAAAACGGAATGTCCTGCTCGTGAATGATTCTCTCTCTGGTCGAGGGGTCATGGTAGAGGAGCCGGTCGATGATTCTTCCTTCAAGGGCCGTTTTGGAGATAATTTCGTCCACATCGGCCGGTTTGACATCCGTATAGCACACTCGTTGAGGATGGAAGACGACCAGCGGAGCGCGCTCGCAGAAACCGTGGCACCCACTGGCCCGAATTCTTGTTTTGTCCGCCAGATTGTATTTCTCGATCCCTTTTTCAAAGGCCTTCACCACCTCAGTCGCGCCGCGGGCTAGGCAGCCCGGTCCGGCACAGATGGTGATGCACGGTCGGCCTCCGTCCCTGGATTTCTGAAGGGATCGACGAAGGTTTCTGAGTGCCGATATGCTCGTGAGTCGTTGGGTCATCTCTCAGGGGCCCTCATCGATATTTTTTCAGAGTCGCTTCGACCCGATTCATCCGCATTCGGCCATGGTATTTTTCATCCACGACCACAATCGGTGCGAGTGCACAGGCACCGAGGCAGTTGACCCGATCAAGTGAAAACCTCAGATCTTTGGTGGTTTGGCCGGCTTTGGTAGCCAGGTGGGTTTCGAGGTAGTCGAGAATCCTCGCTCCACCTCGAACATGGCACGCAGTACCGAGGCAGACTTGCACGGTATGTCTCCCTCTGGGCTCTAGGCTGAAGGCCTTGTAGAAAGTGGCAATTCCGTAAATCCGAGCGAGAGGAATGTCGAGACTTTTTGCCACCTGAATCAGGGCTTTTCGAGGAAGAAAATTCATTTTGGCCTGAATGTCCTGGAGGATGCCGATGAGGGAGGACTCCCTATAGCCATGCTTTTCAATAATTTCAGCGACTAAGCCCAGGTCTACCAGTGTCGATTTTTCTCCTGGCAAAGACTGCGCAGTGCGGTTCGCTTCGGTCGGGTGAATACTGGCCATAAAGAGATGCGAAAAGCCGTTGGACTCCTTTCAGTAGCCCGTGAATTGACGTAGCGCTTTGCGCCCGCGGTGTCGTGAATGCCTTAATTTAACCTGAATCCGCGGAAAATTGAAAGACCGTGAAGGGTTCTCTCGACAATTCGCCCACTGGGCCGAGGAGCGTACCGTGTGATCATTGCTTGTCAGGGTAGCGAGGTTTGGCTATTTTGTGAATTCCTGAACAAACCGGACCAAAAAAAAATTAAGGGGATTTCTCTTTAGCCTTCTTTGCCTTTTCGATCAGTTCCAGGAGGCTCTCGATTTTCGGTTTGGGGGGCGCAAAGACGCGATCGAGCTCTTCCTTGGAGTAATGGTCTGCCAGAAACCTATGGATATCCATTCGCCTCTGCCAACACCCAGCGATCCATCTGCAGGGAAGGCGTTCATTCATGATCCGGCAGTATTTGAAGGTAACCGCGTCGCCCAACTTCGGGCAGCGAATCGATTCGTCATCATGTTTTTCGATCAACTCAATCCCCTTTCAGAACAGAAGGGATGCACTCGCAGGACGAATAGGAGCCTGCGAGTGCACCGCTAGAAAACAACCCAGTCCCGTTTCATCTCATACAAGGCACTTACTCTTCGATCTCAGGCAGTTCGGCTTGGGCCTTTTTGACCTCTTCTTCCGGATAGGAATAATCCTCGAGTTTACCGGATAAGTATGCGTCATAGGCAGCAAGGTCGAAATGCCCATGCCCGCAGTGGGCGATGAGGATTGTTTTTGATTCACCAGACTCCTTACACTTCAGAGCCTCATCGATGGCGACCTTCAGGTCATGGTTGGGCTCTGGCCCGGTGATAATGCCCTCTGTACGAGCAAACTTGACTCCGGCCTCAAAGACCGCTTTTTGATGTGCGGCGACGGCCTCAACGAAGCCGAGTTTGTAGAGATGGCATATAATAGGTGCCATCCCGTGATAGCGCAGACCTCCGGCATGAATTGGGGGTGGAATAAAGTTGTGGCCCAGGGTATACATCTTGGCGATGGGACCCATCCCCGCTGTATCACCAAAGTCATAGGCATAGACTCCTCTGGTCAGGCTAGGGCAGGCCTCTGGCTCGACACAAACGATTCGTAGATCAGGCTTTTCTCCACTGAGCTTATCCCTGACCCAGGGCAGGAACTGTCCGGCAAAGTTCGAGCCCCCACCAATGCAACCGACGATAATATCCGGGTAGGCATCGGCCATTTCCATCTGCTTCCGGGTCTCTTCCCCGATGATGGTCTGGTGAAGGAGGACATGATTAACCACGCTACCCAGAGAGTAGTGGGTATCATCTCGACCCATGGCATCCTCGACTGCCTCACTGATCGCGAGCCCCAGGCTGCCAGGACAATCAGGCCATTTTTCCAGCATGGCCTTCCCCGCGTTGGTATCGGAACTCGGGCTGGGAACGACCTGCGCTCCCCATGTCTCCATCGCAATGCGCCGATAGGGTTTTTGGTTGTAGCTGATCTTCACCATGTAGACCTTCAATTCGAGGTCGAAAAACGAACAGCCCATGGAAAGAGCACTCCCCCACTGGCCTGCACCAGTCTCAGTGGTTAGCCGCTTGATGCCCTCTTTCTTATTGTAGTATGCCTGCGCTACGGCTGTATTGGGCTTGTGGCTCCCCGCCTGGCTCGTTCCTTCGTACTTATAGAAGATCTTGGCTGGTGTATCGAGGGCCTTTTCAAGCCGGTACGCGCGGTGAAGGGCTGTTGGTCTCCAGGTCCGGTAGACATCCTGGACTTCCTCCGGAATATCAATCCAGCGCTCGGTGCTCACCTCCTGCTTGATGAGTTCCATCGCGAACAAGGGAGCCAAGTCACCGGGCCCCATCGGTTTTTTCGTCATCGGGTGATAATACGGTGGCAGGGGCTCAGGTAAATCGGCAAGCACGTTATACCATTTGGTTGGCATATCCTTTTGGTCAAGGAACCACATTGATCTTTCCATTTTATCCTCCCCATTGTTTCCTGCTTCACGGTTGATCTTTCCTCTTCAAGGACCCAGGCAGATCGACTGCCGTAATCTCTTCCTCAAAATCTGGGTCTGTCTGTTGAATCTTCATTCCGTCTATCTAACGGCTTCACCTCCTTTCCTAGAAAAGTGAATCATCCCTAAAATGGCCACCACAAGGACAAGGCAGGCTACTGCATAGCATCATTCGTAGGGTTTGTCAAGGAGATTCCGTGAATGAGAGCAAACGCCTGCGTCCAGCAAATCGTTGCACAATCCTCACCTTGCTAATAGTTCTGAGCTCTTTGTTGGAGCTGCTAACGCCAGTTTGCCAAGGCGCTTGGCTTCGCTGTGGATCGTGGGCGGGAATACAAGAACCAGCAGAGAGAGATGAGGCTCCGCTGGGGGGCCCGTCATCTATTTTTTGAACTCATCCCAAGGATAGTCAATCAGTTCCAAGAGAACGCCATTCACATCCTTGGGATGAACAAACGCAAATTCGCAATTCCTGAATGGTCTTGCTCCACCGATGAAGTTGTAACCTTTGGCCTTCAGCTCATCGATGGATTCTCGGGTGTTATCGACATTGAGCCCGATGAGCATGATGCCCTCGCCCCGTTTCTCGATGAACTTGGCCACATCGCCGTCAGGGCTCGTGGATTCCATCAACTCAAACCCAACATCACCGAGCCAGTATCTCGCTACTCTGATTTTCTCAGGCTCATCCACATAGGGGTCGTCTGGCTTGGATTTCCCGAGGATGGGTTCCCAGATTTTTCGAGCAGCGTCGAGGTCCTTTACCGCGATACAGATGTGATCGATCTTGTTTACCTTCATGATGTCTCTCCTTATTTTTGTGAATCCTCCGGCGTCAGCGATCAGCATTCAGGTTCTGGAAGAAAAGGAAACACCCGATTTCGCTTGTCAATCCATGCGGCTTACTCTTGAGCAATCGTAGGGTAGCGGTTGCTCTTGTTGGTTCTGCCGATAGCTGAATGCTGATTGTTTTAGCGTCTGCTCATGTACGGCAGGTTGGCCGTGTGATACCCACCATCTGGAATCTCATTCTTGATAGCCACGTCTGGACAGACAAAGGCGCAGATGCCGCACTCCTCACAGAGATCGAGGAGAATGGTGGCTTTCTTGTTGAAGAGAGTAATAATATCCACGGGACATTGACGAACACACACACCGCAGCCGGTGCATTTGTAAACATCAACCCAGGGGAACATAACGACTTCTCCTTCTTCTCTTTCTCGCTCAGTCTTTGATTCTGTGATAAGTCTGGTAAGGCTCGAAATCGACTCTCATTCCCATCCGATAACCGTCATGAATGGCTGCATAGGCCCGCCTGACTTGAACGGCGTCTCCAATCATGTAGACATCTTTGGCATATTTTCCGTACTTAACGCTCTTGTTGGGGACTAACGTGGCGATCACGACGGTATCAGCTGGAAGGGTTTCCTCCTTGCCATCGGGTGTTGTGACGACCACCCCCTGGTCAGTAATCTCATTGACCTTCGTCTTGGTGATCTGCGCAACGTTTCCGTCCTTCAGCTTGAGCATGTATCTCCAGATATAGGAGGGATTGACGTCGGCCCCGAATTTCTTCTGTTCACCAACAATCGACACCTGGCAATCCTTGTGCTTATCGATGAT
>JABAOH010024510.1_pt1 | contig 14442 bp, 13 predicted proteins | sample 7062181 | NCBI WGS metagenome assembly JABAOH01 (sample SAMN14538630, study PRJNA623070) | marine sediment metagenome | biome: marine biome [ENVO:00000428]; feature: marine pelagic biome [ENVO:01000023]; material: deep marine sediment [ENVO:00002113]; isolation source: pool of 5 deep marine... | reverse complement strand
TCTGGGAGAATAAGCGATGCAGATCTCTTCGGTTTTCCAGAATCTGAGGAGACAGGAATCTTCCAGAACTCTTTGAGGTGTCCCCATCCGCGAAAGTAGAAAATTGCATTCCCCCTTGGGGACCAACGAGCTGAAAAAAGTTGAACATCATCTTCAACAACCTTGTGTTGTGTCGCTCCATCAGTTGTGATTGTCCAGATGGCATAGCGATTTTCATCGTCAGTCGTTATGAATAAAATGAAGTTGCCAGTAGGCGACCAATCGATAGCTCTTATGTAAGAGAAAGAATCCTTTAAAGGTATGGATGTTGTTTCATTAGATGACTCGTCTGTAATATTGATCTTTTTCCACGACATTCTAGCCCAAGCAAGTCGAGAACCATCAGGTGACCAGGCATGAGACGGAGCATATTCCAATCTACGCGCCGCTCCACCGAGTTGTGGGACAACGAAAATTGCCCGATCACCGTCTTTCTTTGCAGGGAAAGAGAGCCCAGAGCCATCTGGCAACCACCTTAACTCATGCCAGAATTCTTGGCCACTAAAAACCTCAATCGCCTGGCCGTTCACCATGTCTTGCACCATCACCTTTTTCTTGTCAAAAGCTTCATAGTTTATATAAGCGAAAAATTTCCCATCTGGAGATATCGCAGGTAAATAAGCATTTCCCGTAAAGACAATTTGCTTATGCGTTGGGAGGATAGGTCTCGTCGATGACAGCCTTCTGATAAGAAACATGGATAGTAAAAACACCGCTGCAAGGATTATAAACACCGATGCTGCGATTACTATTTTTCTTGAGCTGAACTTTGTGATTATTTTATCCGAGATAAGCGGTGTTTTCCCGGAAACAACTCCTTTTTCCTTGGGAGACGCGGTGGCCTCTATCCAAAGTTTGCCTTCAGAATCTTGTATTTTCCTATGGGAGACTATAATCGCGTCAGGCCCAATTTCGCGGCTTATCTGAGAAAGAACCTGCTTGGCCGTCAGCGCTTTAAATGTTTTAGGCCTCATGAACTCATTTCGTTGAGAAATGCCTCTTTTTTCTCTATTTAGCTTGTATCAAATTGTATTCCGAAATAATTATTTCCATGGAAATTGTATGTTAAATACTATTTTTCTTATTCAAAACAATATTATCCTAAGGGCGATTGAGTGTCAATAGAGGTTGGTTATGTAAAAGTAGTTCAAAAATAGGACTAGAGTCCTAGTAATAGGAGTCTTTTTTGAATAAAAATGAGACCTTAGCCCCATTGTAACCTCTCCTTCCCTGAAATAAATTAAAAATAAAGAATAAGATTGGATAAATAAGAAAAAGAGGGATAAATAAAGCATTTAAATTATTAGCGTCGTACAAGACAACATGAAAATTTGCAATAAAAGGAGGTGACGTGATGAAACGCACGTCAGTGATTAGCTTAGGTTTGGCAGCAATACTTATCATCTGCCTCGGAGCTGGGCTCACGGCTGTTGCCACGAATCAAGGCAAAGGCAAAAAAGGCAGCGGCCCGACCTATCTTGCCACGTTGGAAATCAATGATGATTTTTCCGGGACGTTGCTCTCTAGCGATGGCAAAGGTCTCTATGTAGATTGGCGCTTAGATGGAGACCCTTGCGTTAAAGCAAAAGTAGAGGAAAAAGGATTTTTCTTTATCTGGTTTTATCGCGGCAGCGATTTTGGCGCCGATTGCGAAGGGCCGGATGGAAAGAATTTACCTCCCGATAAAATTAGGCGGTACCGTTTGCCTGGTTCCATCTGCGCTGCGCTTGGCCTCGGCGGAGACCCCTGCGAGCCGGACAGGCAGGCGATCCGCGCCGAAAATCTTTTCTCGAAGAATGCTATTGAAACTCCGATTTCATTCATATTCCATGTATTCCACAACGACGAAGAAGAGTCCTACACACTCGATACTGAAGGCGACATAACGGGATCCGGAGACATACGGACAGTCACTAATGCTTGGCGTACTGCCCAGTTATGGAAATTTCCTCCCAAGGGTAGCCATCCAAAGGAAAAGCCCCAGCCGGTTGGTGACCCGTTTTTCTTCCCGTTCCAGCTAACGGTCACGCGAGTTGCTCAGTAGCCAGTTGGGCAAGGCCTCTCTTTCATCCTAGGTTTTGACAGTATGTTCTAGTCACGACTCTAGTATCCCAGGAAACCCCTCAAAGGCGAATATATTTTCAGAGAAGGATTACTAAATTAAAGTCCTGGGGTTGCATTATGCCTTCAAAACATTTGACTGGCTAAGGCATGAGCTTTTCTTAAAGGCTCGGGGATTCTGAATTTGGAACATCTCAAAATGATTTTNNCCTCTTCAAAATATTTGATTGGCTAAGGCATGAGCTTTTCTCAATGGTTCAGGGATTCTGAATTTGCAACATCTCAAAATGATTTCTGCCGATTCCTTAAAATCGATATTGTTTCCAGGAGAGACAAATACAGGCTTGATGCCTTCTCGGGTCCGTAGACACATCCCGACCCGCTCATTTCTTTCATTGTTGATGAATGTCAAATCACCCTTTTGCTTTCCTGGAAGAGCAAAGGGAAAAAAGGGAGTTTTTGCACATCCGATGGTGCAAATATCTTTAATCACACCGACAAAAGAGGCCAATCCCATCTTTCTTGGATGAGCGATTCCATTGCCATCGACCAAAGTCACATCAGGAATGTTTTTGATCTTATGGAAAGCCTCAAAAAAAGCCGGGGCCTCTCGAAAGGCTAAATAACCTGGAATATAGGGAAATCTTACTTTTTTTACAGCCTCAGTGACCTCTATGATCTTAAACTCCGGCATTTCCAGAACGACAATGCAGGCTCCTATATTCCTATTTTCTCTATCGTAGCTGAAATCCACTCCTGCCACCCGTTTCATTTCGCTCCCCTTCCAGGATAAGACCAGCTTGACAGAGAGCCTGCGTTGCCATTCCTCTGCCTTTTTCAAATCCATCTCTCTTATGCTTTAAGAAGAAGTCTAAAGAGATAACCAAAAAAGGTCAATGCATGTCAGCCCTACCGATGAGGAGTAAGCATTTCCAAAACTGTGATGAGTGAAGATATTTCACCCAGATAGGTAGCGAGATAGAGGTACCTGTCCCTCCCTATCCCCAGGTAGATGACGGGAGGGTCTTTTATTGGGGACGGTTTTAATTTTTCATTTTTTTCTCTCGCAATAGAAAACATTTTTTTACAAATCGGAGACATCGCTATAGTCCTGCGGGATGTTTATTTCTCTAGGCAAAAAAATAGAACCGTCCTCATTTTAGGATGGCAGGAGGGTCTTTGACCAAGACAGAGGAGAGCCTACGCTTTGACCGATAATATCTCCCCTCATTAGCTATCACAGAAATGCTTCTAGAAGAGAAAAGGACAATAGATTGACATGGTTTCTATCTTGTCCTAAAATTCAAAAATAAATGGCATCTGTAGGGCAAGAACTCAAAAGGGAAAGAGAACTACGAGGAATCTCTTTGAAGGAAATTGCAGATTCGACAAAAATCAGCCTAAGGCTTTTAACAGCTTTAGAAGAAGACCGACTTGAAATCCTTCCTGGTAAATTCTTCATAAAAGGGATTATCCGAGCCTATGCCAAATATTTGGGTCTAGAGGAAGAGGCAGTACTCAACATGTATTACGAAGATTCTCTCCTCCAGGAACGGGCTATGGAGACAGAAAGGAATAAAAGAGCACGACGTTTTATGTTTCCCAAAGACGCAAGAAAAACCATACAATATTCTCTCATATTCATCTTTATCTTGCTCATCCTCTTTGCCGTCTATTATTTTTTCCCCAGAGAAGAAGAGAGTGCGCCAATCCGCGAAAAAACCACAACACCGATAATCCAACAGGAAGAAACGATAGCACTGCCTACACCTCCTCCTTTAGAGGAATCCACCCCAGAAATTGAAGGATTGAATATTGAAATCTCTTTTGTCGAGAAGACCTGGATCCAAGTCTATGCTGACGGCGCATTACAAGTAGACGGGATAAAAAATCCAGGAGAAAAAGTCGAAATCAGAGCCTCTGAAGAGCTTCTCCTTAATCTCGGGAATGCAGGAGGAGTAATTTACAATTTAAACAATAAAAAGGGAAAACTTTTCGGTCCATCCGGTTCGGTTAAAAAGAACATCAAAATCACATTAGACAATATTCAGGAATATCTCGCCGAAGAAGAAGAAATAAATTCATAGATTATTAAAAATGGAAACCACAAAGAAGAAATGGCCGCGACTCATCGGCGGCATCATTGTTCTCCTTATCATTCTTTTTTTCGCTATAGAACTTTTTATTCGTGAAACTCAAGAAATCTCACCTACTGCAGTCACCAACACTCTACTCTCCACTCTCCAGATCATCGTCCTCATCCTTTTCCTTATTCTTCTTTTTGTTTTGATCAGGAATCTGGTCAAACTTTATCTAGAGAGAAAAAGAAAAGTTATAGGTGCTCATTTTAAGACGAAATTGCTTCTTTTCTTCACAGCCCTTTCTCTTATTCCCACCCTTCTTCTCTTCCTTTTTGCCAGCGACCTGATCAGCCGAAACATCGAAAATTGGTTCAAAACTCCTATAGACAAAATATTGGATGACACAAAGAATCTCGCCGATGGCTTCTATTTGAATGCCGAGGAGATCACCTTCCATTATGCCCAACAATTGAGCCGAGCCATCAGAAAACGAAATCTTGTTGATCCTGATCGCCGGCTTCCTTTGATGGAATTCATAAGAGAAAAGCTTACCGAATACAGGCTGGATGAGATTGGAATCTATCTAGAAGGCGAAGAATTATTTGCCTATCTCAATCCGAGTCTGGTGAAGTATTACCGTGATCTCAAGACAAACATCGTCAAAAGGGCCCATTTAGGGGAAATATTGAGCAGTATCGAGCCTATGGGAAATGGGGAAATGATCCGACGCGGCCTCTCTTTAAAAGTTCCTGAGGTAGGCAATGTTCTGGTTGTGGCAGGGAAATTCCTTCCTCAAAACTATGCCCAGAGAATCAACAACATCAGCTCTTATGTCCAGAGATATAATCAGCTTAAGATCCAGAAGAATCCCGTCAAGACTTTCTACCTTATCACACTGGTCTTCATCACCCTGCTGATCATATTTGCCGCAAGCTGGATCGGGTTCCGGCTGGCCAAGAGCATCACGGTGCCCATAGAAAAACTTGCCCAAGCTACCAAAGAAGTTTCAAAAGGAAATTTGGAGGTCAGAGTAGAAGACCCTGCCTCCGATGAACTGGGTATTCTCATCGATTCTTTCAACCAAATGATTTTTGACTTAAAAGAAGGACAAAAAAATATTGCTCAAAAAGCCTCTGAACTGGAAGCGCGAAAACAATATATTGAGACCATATTGAATAATATCGCCACCGGAGTCATCACGATCGATTCCGAAGGTATTTTGACAACTATCAATCCTACTGCCCGGGAGATGCTCGGGCTGAGAGAAAAAAATCTAATAGGGAAAAATTATGGAGAGGTCTTTAACCAAAATAAATATAAGCAAATAACAGAGTATATCAAGCGAGGGCTCTCAAAAAAGCATAAACTCGCCGATAGAGAAATAAGCCTGAATGTCGACAATCAAAATGCCACCCTCGCTCTAACATTATCCCCTTTAAAGCAGTCAAACAAAACATTCTCGGGAGTGATTGTTGTTATTGACGACTTGACCCAACTGATCAAGGCACAGAAAATCTCGGCCTGGAAAGAGGTGGCCCAAAGAGTGGCCCATGAGATCAAAAATCCCTTGACTCCCATTCAACTTTCTGCCGAAAGGATCATCAAAAACCTGAAGAAAAATAAGATAAAAAATGACGTTATCATCAATGAAGGAGCAAAAACCATCGTTGAAGAAGCTAGAACGATAAAGTCCCTTATCGACGAATTCTCCAACTTTGCTCGTATGCCTACTGTTCATCTCCAATCAGCAGATATCCATGAAATCCTTGATCAAACGATTTCTCTTTTTAAAGGCATTTTCACAAAAATAGAATTCGACGTCCTCCTCTCTCCAGATATCCCCTCGCCTCTCCAAATCGATCCCGAACAGATGAAGAGAGTTTTCATTAATCTTCTCGACAACTCCATCGATGCTATGGATAAGAAGGGCAAGATAGAGATTCATACCTCCTTTGATAAAAATAATCAGTGGGTAAGAATAGAAATTGCTGACTCTGGACCGGGAATTCCAGAGAAGGAGAAAGAAAGGCTTTTCCTCCCTTACTTTTCCACGAAAAAGAAAGGAACAGGTCTTGGTTTGGCCATCGTTAATCAAGTCATCAATGAACATGGCGGTTCAATCGACGTGGAAGACAATCAACCTCACGGGGCCAAATTTATCCTGCAAATTCCAGCATCATGAACGGCAAAATTCTGATCATCGATGATGAGGCCGGTATCCGTTCGACTTTAAGAGGAATTCTCGAGGATGAAGGCTTCACGATCAAAGCCACCGATACAGGAGAAGAAGGCCTCCAATGGATGAAGGGAGAGAATTTTGATCTTATTCTTCTTGATATATGGCTTCCCAGTATGGGTGGCATCGAAGTCTTGAAGCACATCAAAACAAACGAAGAAAGCACCCAAGTGATCATGATAACCGGTCACGGTTCTGTAGAGACAGCGGTCAAGGCCACAAAGCTTGGAGCCTATGACTTTTTAGAAAAACCCCTTTCTTTAGATAAAGTGGTCTTAACAGTCAAAAACGCGCTGAAACAAAAAAGATTAGAAGAAGAAAACATCCAGCTTAGAGAGAAGATCAAGATAAAATATCTTCTGGTGGGGAAAAGCCCGGCTATCCAGAGATTGAAGACTAAGATAAATAAGGCAGCTCCGACGAACGGCCGCGTTCTCATTTATGGAGAAAATGGCACAGGAAAAGAACTCATAGCACGTCTCATTCATCAGGAGAGTCCCCGAAAAGGAAAAAGATTTATCCAAATCAATTCAGCGGCAATTCCTGATGAAATGATCGAGAGTGAGCTATTCGGGTACGTCAAGGGAAGTCTTGTCTTTGCCCAAGAAGATAAAAAAGGAAAGCTTTTGCTTGCAGACGGAGGGACTCTATTTTTAGACGAAATTGGCGATATGAGCTTGAAGACCCAAGCCAAGCTGGTGAGGGTCGTTGAAGAGCAAAAATTTGAACCTCTCGGTTCACCAGAATCGATATCCATCGACACCAGGCTTATCGCTGCCACGAATAAAAACCTGAGAGAGCTCATTTCAAAGGGTCGATTCAGAGAGGATCTGTTTTTCAAGCTCAATGTCATTCCAATAGTCATTCCTCCGCTCAGAGAAAGGAAAGAAGACATCCCGTTGTTGATAAAACACTTTCTCAGTTTCTTTTCGACCGAATATGGCAAGAAACAAAAAACAATGAGCCAAGAAGCTATGAAGGCCTTTCTTAATTACACTTGGCCTGGAAACGTGAGCGAGCTGATCAATGTTATCGAAAGATTCGTCATCATGGTCGAGGATGAGGAAATAAAAGCATCACATCTTTCGCTCTTGGTTGAGCCCGTCGAATTTCAGGACCTTGTCGGCTCAGAGGAAACCAGGTCTTTGAGAGAAGTCAAAGATTATTTCGAGAGAGAATACATCCATAAGGTTCTCATAAAAAATAATTGGGATTTATCCAAGACAGCATCTGCGCTCCAGGTTGAAGATAAGGATCTTCGTCAAAAAATAAAAGACCTTGGTATCACATTTCTCGGGTAAACATTCCTGAGTCAACATTCATTTTAATCCACTCAAATCTTGTCTCCATTACGGTCGTGTGTTATATTCTATCATTCTTATCTTCTATAAATAATACCAAAGAGGAGGCGTAATGAAATTCAGAGTGTTTTTGGTAATGTTTGCTTTATTGGCACTTATCTCATCCTTTTCTTATGCTCCCGGTGAAGCCAGGATGCTTCGATTTCCTACCATATTCAAAGATCAAATCGTGGTTACCTATGCTGGCGATCTTTACGTTGTTTCTGCCCAGGGTGGAGTGGCCAGAAAACTGACCAGCCATGAGGGCTATGAGGCTTTTGCTCGTTTTTCTCCCGATGGAAAGAATATCGCCTTCACCGGAGAATATGACGGCAATCGGGAGGTCTTTGTCATACCTCACCAGGGTGGAGTGCCCAAGAGGATCACTTACACTTCCACATTAAGCAGAGATGATATATCTGACCGTATGGGTCCCAACAACATTGTCATCGGCTGGAAGCATGACAGCAGACATATCGTCTTTCGTTCCCGGATGCGTGAATGGAACTCCTTCAACGGGCAGCTCTATCTGGTATCGATTGAAGGAGAGATCCCCCAACAGATACCGTTCCCACGAGGGGGATTCTGCTCTTTTTCTCCAGACGATAAAAAGCTGGCTTACAACAGAATCTTTCGCGAATTCCGCACCTGGAAGCGCTACCGAGGAGGGATGGCAGATGATGTCTGGATCTATGATTTTGAAACAAAGAAGTTAGAAAACATCACCAACAATCCTGCTCAAGATATCATTCCTATGTGGAGCGGAAGCCGCATCTATTTCCTCTCCGACCGTGACGAGAACCAAAGGATGAACCTCTATGTCTATGACCTGGACACCAAGCAGACTAAAAAGCTCACCGAGTTCACCGAATTCGACGTCAAATTCCCCTCGCTCGGTCCCGAGGCCATCGTTTTCGAAAATGGCGGTTTTATCTACCGCTTTGACCTAGAAACAGAAAAAACAGAAAAAGTTCCGGTTATCATCGCTGATGATATGTATTCAGGGCGAGACAAACTGGTCAAGGTCAGCAATAATATTTCCAATTATGAGATTTCTCCTGATGGCAAAAGAGCTCTGTTTGGAGCAAGAGGAGAAATTTTCACCGTACCGGCAAAGCATGGAAACACGCGCAATCTTACCAATAATCCCGGAATTCACGAGCGCGCCTCCAAGTGGTCACCAGATGGCAAATGGATTGCCTATATTTCTGATGTCAGCGGAGAAGACGAAATCTACATCCTACCCAAGGATGGTTCCGGTTCTCCCCAGCAGATGACGACAAATGCCGATACTTATAAATACTCTCCTTTACTGTGGTCACCAGACTCAAAAAAGATCATGTGGAGCGATAAGCGGCTTCGATTGAATTATGTGAACATCGATACCAAGAAGGCCGTTGAAGTGGTCCAGGCCAAAGCTTGGGAAATCAGAAGCTTTGCCTGGTCACCAGACAGCAACTGGATCGCTTACGCTAAACCTGAGGCCGAATCCATGAGTAAGATTTATCTTTATGACCTCGTCACAAAGAAGACTTTTGAGGTGACAGAGGGCTGGTATTCTTCATATGCACCTGCTTTTCATTCAGAAGGAAAGTACCTGTTTTTCGTCTCAGACAGGGACTTCAATCCTGTTTACAGCCAGACAGAATGGAATCATGCCTATCTCTCTCTGGCAAGGATATATCTCGTCACGCTAGCCAAGGATATCAAATCTCCATTCGAACCCAAGAGTGATGAAGTGGCTGCAGAGGAAGCAAAGGAAGAGAAAAAGCCAGCCGCGCAGGAGAAAAAGGGAAAAGACAAAAAGCCTGAAGAGAAGAAAAAGGAAAAGCCTATTAGAGTAGATCCAGATGGCCTGAAAGACCGAATAATCAGTCTTGCCCATAAAGCCGGCCAATTACATGCAGCTGACATCAGTCGGAGATGTCCTTTACTACATGCAAAAAGAACCCAGAGATCAGAAGGGACCTTTGAAAATGTATGACCTTAAAAAGCAGAAGGAGACAGACCTTGGAATTATCAATGGTTATGAAATCTCCCACGACAAGAAAAAGATGCTGGTCTCAAAAGAAAAATCCTATGCCATAATCGATCTCCCGAAAGCTCCCATCAAGATATCAGAAAAACTGAATCTCTCCCAAATGGAGGTTAAGGTCAACCGCAGGCAAGAGTGGAATCAGATTTTCGAAGAATGCTGGAGACAGATGAAATATTTTTTCTATGATCCCGGTATGCACGGAGTGGATTGGGAAGCCATGCGGCTTCGTTACAGGCCCTTGGCTAAAGCTGTGAACCACCGGGCAGATCTCACCTATGTATTGGGAGAGATGATCGGTGAGTTGAACGTCGGACACACATACGTAGGTGGAGGTGACATGCCCAAACCTCAACGGATCAACGTGGGCATGCTTGGGGCTCAGTTTGAGCGAGATTCCAAGACGGGATTTTATAAAATCAAGAAAATCCTCAAAGGAGAGAATTGGAACAAATCCTTGCGTTCACCTCTTACAGAAATAGGAGTAAATGTTAAAGAAGGAGATTACTTGATTGCCATCAATGGCAAGTCCACCAATAAAATGACCAATCTGTATGAGCCCCTGCTCAATGCTGCAGGGAAACAGGTGACATTGAGAGTGAATGATAAAGCCGAGGAAAAAGGAAGCAGGGAGGCCGTCGTTACGCCCATCAAGGACGAACTATCACTTTACTACTACAACTGGGTACAGGGAAACATCCAAAAAGTAAACAAAGCAACCAACGGAAAAGTGGGCTATATTCACATTCCGGATATGAGTCGCCGTGGCCTGAGCGAATTTGTCAAACACTTTTATCCGCAGCTCAGAAAAAAAGGCCTCATCATCGATGTCAGGGGAAACGGAGGGGGAAACGTCTCGTCGATGATCATAGAAAGATTGAGGCGGGAAATCGCCATGGTGGGTATAGCCAGAAACACAATCCCCAACCCTAATCCGAGTGCACTGATTCTAGGACCCAAAGTCTGCTTGATAGACGAGTTCTCAGCATCGGACGGCGATATTTTTCCCTACCGATTCAAGAAGTACAAATTGGGAAAACTCATCGGGAAGCGCACGTGGGGAGGAGTAGTCGGCATCCGAATGCCTTTGCCCTTATTGGATGGCGGATATTTGATGAAGCCTGAGTTTGCCATCTATGGCTTTGACGAGAAAGACTGGATTATCGAGGGAAGAGGTGTGCAGCCAGATATCTATGTGGACAACGACCCAGCCAAAGAATATGCAGGAATCGACGAACAGCTGAACAAAGCCATAGAAATCATACTTGAGGAGCTTAAAACCAAGGGGAAAGAACTGCCTGAAGTTCCACCCTATCCGAAAAAGAAAAAATAGAAGACCTCGGGACCACCCTCTGCGGATAAACATTCCCGAGTCAATGAGCCTCTCAATCAATTAAAAATAAAGAGGGAAGTATCATGCGGGGCCAGAACAAAAGTAGATTCTTTTTATTTAATTGCAAAGATTATATTCTTTTCAATGAAAATTTTAAACTCGGATATTGCACAAGGAAATCAAAACACATTCAGTCTGTTAATCTCTGCGAAAGTCAGATAACCCAGTTTTTCTATCTTTGAAAAAAGGAAAGCTTGTCCTTATTCTATCAACCTCTTCTTCTTGTATCTCTCCGACAACAATTTCTTCTCGCTTTGAACCTTGTGCCACAATACCTCCAAAAGGACCAACAATCATTGAGGATCCAGGGTAATCGAGTGTTGGAGATCTTCCTGTCCTGTTTACTCCAACGATATAAATCTGGTTTTCGATTGCTCTTGCCTTAAGCAACGTTTGCCAATGCTCTAATCTAGTTGAAGGCCAGTTTGCTGGAACAAAGATAATCTTAGCTCCTCTCACTGAAGCTTCAATAAAGAGTTCTGGAAAGCGCAAATCATAACAGATAAACATGCTTGCTTTAATATGGCCGATAGAGAAGATTGGAATTGAACTTCCTTGACTATAATGCTTGTCCTCTTCGTCATAGGAAAAGAGATGAATCTTATTGTACTTGGCGATTTGCCTGCCCTCTTTATTATAGACAACACAGCTGTTTTTCGGTCTCTTATTTCTTCTAGATTTCTCAATTAAACTTCCGATAATATAAATCCTGTGCTTTTCTGCGAGCTCTTCTAAGAAATGAGTAGTATTTCCAGGAATTTCTTCAGCAAACCTCTCTGAATTCATCGTGAATCCTGTAGAAAAAAGCTCTGGTAAGCAAACCAGGGCACATTCTTGAGCTGCAGCTTCTCTTGTTAGCTTTTCTACCTTACTGAAGTTTTCTGTTTTATTCTCCCAGACTGTATCTATTTGCAGGCAAGCTATTTTCATTCCAGGAAAGCCCTTATCCTTGCCACTCCTTCAATTATCTTCTCTGGAGGTGTAGCAGAAAAGGAAAGCCTTGCATTGTCTGGGAAATAGCCTTCCTTACTAAAACAGCATCCAGGGACAATGGCCACCCCATTTTCCAAGCACAAGTTATAAATATACCAATCTCTTTCTTTCCCCTTCAAATCACGTGGCACAAATTTTGAAAAATCTGGAAAAAAATAAAAGGCACCTTCGGGTTTGACAACTTCCAGACCTTTTATTTCTTGAAGTCCTTCATAGAGCACATCTCTTCTTTTTTGTAATTCCCCCACTCTCTCCCCTACCTCATCCATAACGAGTCCAGAAAATCCAACCAAGGCTGACTCTTGGATGGGTGTCACAACTCCCGCTGTTTGGGTATAATCGGCTTTCCTGATAAGATCCACGGCTATTTTGTTTCTTGAAACAGCATAACCCAAGCGCAAGCCAGTCATAGAAAATGTTTTAGAAAAGGTAAATGCGGTTATTATATCCTGATAATCGTAGAGTTCTGAAAGGGAGGCTATACTGACATGGTTTTTATTGTCAAAAACAATGTGCTCGTATGCTTCATCGGATATGATAAAGACTCCATACTTCTTGCAAATCTCTCCTATTTGACTTAACTCCTCTTCACTAAAAATCTTACCAGTGGGGTTGTGAGGATTGTTAATATAGAAGACATCCGATTGTTCTATGGTGTTCTCGAGTTTGGCATATTCTATTGAGAAGTCTTCATTGAGGGGAACTTCAGAAAAAGAAATTCCAGAATAGGGAATGAAGTTTTCTAAAAGCACACTCCAAATCGGCGAAAAACCGCACGCTTTTTTCCCTGCGAATAGCTGGAAACTGAGTTGAAGTGCCTCTTGGCCTCCATAAGCAAGGACGATGTTGTCGGGGTCCAGATCTTTTATTTTGTTAAACTCTTCTAATTTCTCTAGTAAAGATTTTTTTGGTCCTGGCTCGCCACCTGCTTTGGGATATTTTGTTTTTCCTTCATCTAATGCATTTTTTATCGCTCCTGTAATTTTCTCAGGTGTTTTAAAATCAATTTCTCCTCTCTGAAATAAAATGAACTCTTTGCCTGCTTCTTTTTTAAAGATCGGGGCTCTATCTCTAACTTCCTCACTAATCTTTACAATGGGGGAAATCTCTATTTCATGCATGTGGGGATTAAACTTTTCTCTCATCTCAGCAACCTCCTTCTTTTTGCTTTATGTATAATGCCTTAAGATGTTTATGTGCACTAAAAAATTATGTATGCATTAAAAAATACAGTATAAGAATTTGATTTCTGGATGCAACATTTTTCTTATTTTTTTTTGTAATACGATTAAATTACGGCAAGTAAAAGATGATTTTGAACTTATCTTGGTGCAAGAAGAACCAGAAAGATTATTAACTTAACTTCTTGACATCGAGCTTTTTGCTTATATTATTATATATAGAACAAAAAACTATGCTGGAGAAGAGGAAAAGGAAGCTTTTCCCATCAATTTTTATCCAATCCAAAATGGAGGAATTAAAATGTTAAAACGCTTATTAGTCCTTTTTCTTTCTTTAAGTCTGTTTTTAATTTTTCCAGTTCTTGGAACCAAGGTCGAAAAGGATGCTTTTGATGCCACCCATGTTCTGATCGGCAAGGTGAAGAAAGTTGATAGTTATTATGGCACAAATGAATGGGGGGATGATCTCATCTTCAGCCAGGTTGAAGTGAAGGTGGAGAAGAAATTGAAAGGAAGGATAGGAGATTTTGTTGGCTTTGTCGTCGAAGGAGGGACAGTCGGAGAGATGACTCTAAAGGTCTCCAAATACCCAATTTTTGCTGAAGGAGATAGAGTCAAGCTCTATTTAAAAAAGATTAATCAGGTCTTTCATTTCATAAAAAGTAAAAAACTGGAAGACAAAGCAAAGCCGGAGAAACCAGGTAAGAAGCCTGGAGACAAGGGATGTTGCAAGACGTTTGCTTCGTGGCCAGACACAAATGTTCCTTATTATATCAACGCAAATTGTAACGATCTCAATGAGCACTGTGTGAAGCTCGACATCGAGGCAGGAGCAAATGCCTGGAATTCAGCTTCTAAAATAAGTTTAGATTATAAGGGTTCAACTGATGTAACTGAGGTAAACCAGAACTTCACTAATGAGATATTTTTCAGGCCTAATACTAGCGGGAGCACGATTGCGGTGACTTATACTTGGTATTATCGAAAAGGCCGACAGATTGTCGAATTCGATCTGGTCTTTTATGACCACTGGACCTTCTTCAGCGCCCAATGCTCGTCTGGTTCTTGTGAAAATAGCGACAA
>JABAOH010091334.1_pt3 | contig 14443 bp, 11 predicted proteins | sample 7062181 | NCBI WGS metagenome assembly JABAOH01 (sample SAMN14538630, study PRJNA623070) | marine sediment metagenome | biome: marine biome [ENVO:00000428]; feature: marine pelagic biome [ENVO:01000023]; material: deep marine sediment [ENVO:00002113]; isolation source: pool of 5 deep marine... | reverse complement strand
GGTTCGATTGCCATTGCGGGGCCGAGTCTAGCAGAGAGGCACCGTTCGATCGTGAACAGAGCGACCTTACGAAAAAAGTCGCAAGAAAAGACTTACTGCTTCAAATTTACAAATTGACTTTGCCCCCTTCACCCGGTCCATGACCGGGGCGGGAAAGGTTGATATATCACCTGATCCCAGACCCTGGGACGTCGAAAATGTGGATAGAATTTCCTATCCGCTGATCTTCATCACCCCGCTCGACGAGTGCATACGGATCAGCAACGGCGATCGGGGGAGCACGGCGATCGGCTGAAGGCTAGCGGATTTCCGGTCGCGGCCGGGCGGCTGGGAGCTTGCTACAATCCGGGGTCATGCCGCTCCAACCCGGACAACGCCTCGGGCCCTACGAAATCGAGCAACCGCTGGGCGCCGGCGGGATGGGCGAGGTCTATCGCGCCCGCGACACCCGCCTCGACCGCCAGGTCGCCGTCAAGGTGCTGCCGTCGGCGCTGACCGAGAGCGAACAGGTTCGCGCCCGCTTCGAGCGCGAGGCGCGCACCATCTCGCAGCTCAACCACAGCGGTATCTGCACGCTGCACGACGTCGGCAACGATGGCGGCGTCGAGTACCTCGTGATGGAGCTGATCGAGGGCGAGCCGCTCGAGGCGCTGCTCGAACGCGGCCCGCTGCCGCTCGACCAGGCGCTACGCTACGCGATCCAGATCATGAACGCGCTCGACGCTGCGCACCGCCAGCGTGTCGTGCATCGCGATCTCAAGCCGGCCAACGTGATGATCACCGCCTCGGGGGCGAAGCTGCTCGACTTCGGCCTGGCCAAGATCGCCGCGGAGGCGGTCGGGCCGAGCGGCGCGAGCCAGACCGAGATCGCCACCGAGGTCAAGAACCTCACCGAGGAGGGCACGATCCTCGGTACGGTGCAGTACATGGCGCCGGAACAGCTCGAGGGTGGCGAGGCGGATTCACGCACCGACATCTTCGCGTTCGGGATGCTCCTGTTCGAGATGATCACCGGGCAGAAGGCATTCGAGGGCAAGAGCCGCGTCAGCCTGATGGCGGCGATCCTCGAGCACCCCGTGCAGCCCATCACGGCGATCCAACCGCTGACCCCGCCGGCGCTCGACCGGTTGATCCGCACCTGTCTCGAGAAGAATCCCGACGACCGCTGGCAGACGGCGCACGACGTCGAACTGCAACTGCGTTGGATCGAGGAGGGCGGCTCGGAGGTCGGGCTTCCCGCGCCGGTCACGCGGCGACGCAAGGGGCGCGAGAAGATCGCCTGGGGCGTGGCGGTGCTGGCGACGATCGTGGCGCTCGCCTTCTTCGGGCTCTGGTTTACGCGCCCGCGGCAAGCGGCCCGGCACGTCCAGACCTCCATCCTTTCGGCCGAGGGCGCCACCTACCTCACGACGAGCGGGCTGGCGGTTTCGCCCGACGGCACGAAGGTCGTGTACGTGGCTTACGACGAGAGCGGCACGCAGCGCCTCTACATCCGCTCGCTCGACGAACTCGACGCGCGCCCGATCGAAGGCACCGAGGCCGCCGAGTACCCGTTCTGGTCGCCCGACTCGGCGCACGTGGGTTTCTTCGTCGACGACAAGCTCAAACGCGTCACCGCGGCGGGAGCGGCGCCCCAGACCATCTGCGACGCTCATGGGCCGCGCGGCGGAGCCTGGAACGAGCACGGCGAAATCGTCTTCAGTAGTGGCGGCGGGACCGGGCGCGGCGTGCTCTACCGGGTCGCCGCCGGCGGCGGCGAGCCGACCGCGCTCACGACCCTTCTCGAAGAGGAGTTCAGCCATCGCTGGCCCTCCTTCTTGCCCGGCGGTAAGCAACTGGTCTTCGCCCGGCAGACCGGCGAGGGCGGGGTCGAGGGAGACACCAGCACGATCGACGTGCTGGACCTCGCCAGCGGCGAAAACAAGACGATCCTGCGCGCCAACTCCTCGGTGCATTACGCCGACGGCCACCTTTTCTACTGGCGGGAGGGGGCGCTGCTGGCACACCCGTTCGACGTCGGGCGGTTGCAGCTCACCGGAGATCCGTTGCCGCTGGCGCCCAAGGTGGCCTATTCGAACGCCGAGTTCGCCTCGTTCGGCGTGTCCCGCAACGGCGTGCTCGTGTTCCATTCCGGAGACGCCAAGGAAGCGCAGTTGCGCTGGTACGACCGTGACGGGAAGTTCCTCGAAACCTTCGGCAGCCCGTCGGACAACATCTGGCGCCCGCGGTTGTCCCCCGACGAGTCGAAGGTCGTCTTCGTCGCCGAGACGGACGTCTGGGTCGGCGATCTGGAGCGCGGAACCGAGACGCGCCTGACTTTCGAGTCCTACAACCTGAGCCCGCTCTGGTCCCCGGACGGCGAGTGGGTCTACTTCGGCTCCAATCGCAACCCCTGGGGGTTCTACCGCAAGCGCTCCTCGGGGATCGGAGAGGCCGAACTCGTCATGTCGCTCGAGGGCGACCTGGATATCTTTCGGGGATACGGTTGGTTCCCGGACGGGACCATCCTGGGCATTCAGGAACGCGAAGGCTACGACTTCGACATCGTCCGGCTCGATCCCGAAGCGAAGACGATCGAGAGCGTGAGCGCGACACCCCACTCGGAGCGTTTCCCGAGCCTGACGCCGGACGGCCGCTGGCTCCTCTACTCATCGGACGAGACCGGTCGCGCGGAGATCTACGTCCAGCAACTCGACGGCTCCGGCGGTCGCTGGCAGGTCTCCACCGAGGGCGGGGAGCAGCCGCGCTGGAACCCCGGCGAGAACAAGATCTACTACCTCTCGCCGACCCAGGAGCTGATCGCGGTGCCGTACCGCACAGAGCCGGAGTTTCGCGCCGGTGAGCCGGAGCTCAGGATGGCGGTGAACGCTCGCTCGGGTGTCTGGGGCAAGTGGGACATCACGGCCGACGGCTCGCGCGTGCTCTGGGTCGAGGATGCCGTCGGGGGCGATGCGGCCGACCCACTGACGTTGGTGCTGGACTGGCAGGCGTTGCTGCGGCCCTGAACCGGGCGAGAAGGGGTCTGTCCCCTTATTCCGTCGGGACCTGCCGCTCCAACTTGTCCAGCCAGTTCACCACGACGGACCGAGAAGGTCGAGCGGCTGGGCCGGCCGTTGGGCCCGGTGACGGTGGTCAAGCTGCTTCGAACGATCCACCGCATCTTCAAGATGGCGGTGCGGTGGGGCGTGATCGAGGTCAGCCTGACCTGCCCCCAAAGAACCGATCCACTTCGAGAGGTAGAATCTCACGGATGGGCCAGGGGGATCCAGGATGGCGAAGAAGCGTTACATACCCGAGCAGATCGTAGCCAAGCTACGGTAAGCGGAGGTCGAGCTAGCCAAGGGCCACACCACCGGCCAAGTGTGCAAGAAGCTCGGCATCAGCGAACAGAGCTACTATCGCTGGCGTCGAGAGTACGGCGGCCTGACGATCGACCAGGCGAAGCGGCTGAAGGAGCTCGAGAAGGAGAACGCCCGGCTGAAGAAGCTGGTGGCGGACCAGGCGCTGGACATGGCGATCCTGAAGGAAGTCGCCTCGGGAAACTTCTGAGCCCGGCGCGTCGGCGGCGTGCGATCGAGCACGTGCGCCGGCGATTGGATGTGTCCGAGCGCCGGGCGTGCCGCGTGATGGGACAAGCTCGATCCAGTCAGCGCTATCGTCTGCAGCCGCGACCGGACGAAGGTCTGCTGACGAGGCGGATCCTCGAGTTGGCCTCGGCGTACGGTCGTTACGGGTACCGGCGGATCACGGTCTTGCTGCGTCGCGAGGGCTGGCGGGTCAACGCGAAGAGGGTCGAGCGGAATTGGCGGCGGGAAGGGCTGAAGGTGCCGAAGAAGCAGCCGAAGCGAGCACGCCTTTGGCTCAACGACGGATCGTGTATCCGGCTTCGGCCGCAGCACCGCAATCACGTCTGGGCCTATGACTTTGTGGCGGACCGAACGCACAATGGGCGGCCCGTAAAGCTGCTGACGATCGTGGACGAGCACACGCGGGAGTGCCTGGCGATCGAGGTGCGCCGCCGGATCCGGTCGATCGACGTCATCGAAACGCTGGCACGGCTGATGACCGAGCGTGGCGTGCCGGACCACATCCGATCGGACAACGGCCCTGAATTTACGGCGAAGCTGGTGCGGAAGTGGCTTACGGGACTCGACGTCGGGACACTCTTCATCGAACCGGGCAGTCCGTGGGAGAACGGCTATGTCGAGTCTTTCAACGGGAAGCTGCGAGACGAGTTGTTGGACCGAGAAATCTTCTACACGTTACGAGAGGCTCAGGTGCTGATCGAAAGCTGGCGCTACGAGTACAACACCTTTCGACCGCACAACTCGCTCGGCTACAGGCCGCCGGCGCCGGAGGCGGTCGTGCCGCTGCCGCTCGGCTCCGCTACGCTCCGCTCACCGGCAGCGACAGTTGGTCTAACATTGGGCTCGGTACAGTGAACTGGGGTAGGTCAGATACGAGAACTGATCGACAGCTATCCGCCTGACGGTCGTCGGGTTGGAATTGCCCGAATTCTGGTTCGGCTGAGTATCGGAATACTACGGGGGCGAATCAACCTCTCGGCCTACAGCTATGCGCTGGTCAAGAACACCTTCCCCTGCACCTACCGCGGCAAGATCGAAACGAAGGACCGCGGAAAGATGGACATGTACTTCGTCGATTGACGCGGCCCCGGCCATACCAAGCTCAATAAAGGCGCTTTTCCTCATCCTCCCTGATCACTCCTTCCAGGGCATCTACAGGGCCTTGAAACGATGAAGCGTCCTTCATCGTCTCCGCGAGAGTCGGGAGTCCTTCCAGGGCTGGCCAGTGTTCTGGTTGCCACAGGCGCGATCGAATCATGCACTTCGAGCAATGAAAGAAAGCTTCATCAACACTCACAACGGTTGCCAGGCCAGGGACCTTTCCGTTTACAGCCATGGATTCGAGCAGTTCCGAATCCCGGACGATTTGGGCACTGCCCCCAACCCTCAAAGTCTCACGCTTGCCGGGGATCAGGAAAATCAACCCGACCCGAGGTGACTGAAACAGGTTCGAGAAGGTGTCGAACCGCTGGTTCCCGGGACGGTCCGGAATTGCCAACGTCTTGTCATCCAGGATCTTGACGAATCCTGGCGCATCACCCTTGGGCGAAATGTCCATCCGCCCTTGGTTATCGCTTGATGAAATGAGCACGAAGGGTGAGCGGCCGATAAACGCGCGACAGTGCTGATCGAGGAACGCGAGCGTCTTTTCTACCACCGGCGGAGCAACAGGATCGCCCATCAGCTCTCGTAATTCAGCTTCCGAGTGAACGACATCCTTGAATTTCATTGGATTCCTCCCGGCGTCCGCAGTTGCTCACCGGCGGAGCGATCATAGCCCGAGCCAGGCGACCGTGGCCTCAGCGGATAGGAGTCTTCTTTCGATTCGACTCCTGCGTGGTGCCGGAGGCAGGGCTCGAACCTGCGTACAGGCCATGTGTCGCGAGCTTGGTCATGACTGCCATCTCCTCTTTGTGCTGCCTGGGCTTCATTACCGAGGCGCGCGTTGGTTGGGATCGACGGGCAACGATGGCAAGGTGTTTCCAGGATTAATCATGTACGCAATTCCCCTTACAACACATCATGTTGTGCTAGATGCAGGTTCGTACTAGATGCCACCAGGAAGACACTCAAACCGACAATCAGGCACAACCCTCTCGAGTTCGCTGTTCCCATTCCTGCTCCCTGCTCTCACGTGTATGGGCCGCCCCGGACTCTACCGGAAAACTCGCTACCGAACTAAGTACGCGCAGGTCATCGAAGTACGACTGGTGCCGGAGGCAAAACTCGAACCTGTACTCCCTTGCGGGAAGGGGATTCTAAGCCGAAACAGAAAGGGAAGGCGAATCAACGTTTATTTGATTCGTCGCCCTTTCCCGTTTACGAGGAGTACGAGGAGTGCTCTACAGTCCGAGGGTCATGGACACCCGGATGGACACCTGAATACCCTCACTCCATTCAAGGCTCGGAAGCTATTCGGCGTGACGACCAGTGAAGATGTCGAATCCGATAGGTCGCCTCGTGTCGGGCCAAAACGAATGTCACGGTTCCCCGGCTTTTGATGACCCGCTCGTCCTTCAGCGAAATCGTGTACTCGATGGGCCACGTGATGACGGCGAGGGTACCGTCTCGACTGGAAGTGAGTTCAGGCTCGTTCTTCGAGTCGATGGTGAACTTGGCGATTCCGTCGACCTCCGGTCCAAGGTGGTGCTCACGATAGTGCTGCCAGGTCCCTTCTACCCCACCGGTCTCGAAGATGGTCGAATCGGGCGCGAACAGAACCCCCGCCGCGTCGAGATCGCGCACTTCGATCGCAGCCAGGTAGGCAGCGGCGACCTCTCGCGGTTGAGCCGGTGCCTCACCGGCAGTGGCGATGTTGGCGCCGAGTAAGACGAAGGCAACGGTCCACAGTCGCGACATGGAACTTCCCCCCTGTTTCGACGGCTCGTGAAAGGGCAATTTCTAATCAGTAGCCTACGTCTTGCCGCAATAGTCTAATCTGTTTCACACGAGAGCCGATATCATGGGTCGGCGATGTCGCGGCGCGGCAAGGTCTGGCAGCAAATTGCCGGCATGACGGGCGCCGAGGCGACGGCCCTCCGACCGGCCTGTATCGTGCCGGTCACCAATACTGAGAATAGGTCGTTCTTTGCGAGAAGCAGGAGACTACAATGAAAACCAAGATCGTTGCCCTGGTAGCCACTTTGGTTGTGATGCTGGCAGGAACAGGCGTCGCTTTCGCCCACGGTGAAGAAGAGCACGGACAGACAACCGTACGTGGCGAGATCCTCGACATGGCCTGCTACGTCGCTCATGAAGCCAAGGGTCCCGATCACGCCGCATGCGCGGAGCGTTGCGTCAAGGGAGGACAACCGATGGGGTTGCTCGCCGAGGACGGCACCGTCTACTTGCTGTATGCCAACCACAAGGATGGCTCGGCCTTCGAGCAGGCGAAGGAGTTCGCCGGTCAGAACGTCGAGATCGTCGGGATCGCCGCCACGCGGGCCGGCATCAAGGGTCTCGAGGTCAGCGGCGTCAAGAAGCTTTGACCCTCGGTTGAGTGATGAAGGCGCCGCGACTACGAACGGTCCTGCTGGTGTTGGGGCTTGCGGCCGTGTTGACTGCGGCCGCATCGCCCTGGATCGTGGCCAGCTACTGGCGCGTACGATCGGACAACCCAATTCGTCGCGGCCTTGCGCGGGCCCAGGAGCTCGGATGTTTCACCTGCCATGGCGAGTTGGGCCGGCGCGGGATTCCGATTCCGGGCGGCGACGACGACGTACCGCGGTGGGATGGAAGCGTTTGGATGATGTACGTCGAGAATGATGAGGACATCCGCAGATACATCGTCGACGGCTCCCCTCCGAAGTCACCGGAAGAACGCGACACGGCAATCCCGATGCCGGCGTATGGCGACGTGGTCAGTGCAAACGATGTAGATGACCTGGTCGCGACGTTCAAGGTCCTCGCCGGCATGGTCGCGCCCGAGAGAGGAACGTCCGCACGCACCGGCTACGACCTGGCGAGAGAGTGGGGCTGCTTCTCCTGTCACGGTGCAGCTGGCTCCGGTGGATTGCCGAACCCCGGGTCGTTCACGGGGTTCGTGCCGGGTTGGTACGGCGCCGATTTCAGAGACCTGGTTCGCAGTCGCGAGGAATTCGACACCTGGGTCCGCGACGGTTCGATTCCCCGACTTACCGAGCACCCGATCGCCGGCTTCTTCCTGGAGCGGCAGCGACTCCCCATGCCCTCCTATCGAGAGATGACGCAGGAGCAGCTCGACAGCCTTTGGGAATACACACGATGGCTCGCAGAGACGGACGGCGGCCACCGAGCGGAGCCCGTGCCATGGTAGGCACCGCAACTTGAGAAGCCTGCGTTGCCGTCGTGTGTCGGTCCTCGCTTTGACGTCAGATCCCCGCCTTTCGCAACCGAAGCGCATTCGCGATCACGGAAACCGACGAGAAGCTCATGGCGGCGCTCGCGATCATCGGGCTCAACAGCAACCCGAACACGGGGTACAGCACGCCGGCGGCGATCGGGACACCCACGGCGTTGTAGACGAACGCGAAGAAGAGATTCTGCCGGATATTGCGAAGGGTCGCCCGGCTCAACCGGCGCGCCTTCACGATTCCACGCAGGTCGCCCTTGACCAGGGTGACGGCGGCGCTCTCCATCGCGATGTCGGTGCCGGTACCCATGGCGATGCCGATCTGGGCACGGGCCAGCGCGGGGGCGTCGTTGATCCCGTCCCCTGCCATGGCGACGACTCGGCCCTCGGCCTGGAGACGCTGCACCACGTCGGCCTTGCGATCCGGCAAGGCACCCGCCTCGAACTCGTCGATGCCGAGTCGACTCGCCACGGCGCTCGCCGTGGTGGCGTGATCTCCGGTCAGCATCACGACCCTCAGCCCCTCGCGTTTGAGATCGGCGAGAGCCTCGGGGGTCGACTCCTTTAAGGGGTCGGCGATCGCAAGGAGACCTGCGACCTCTTCGTCGACCCCGACGTAGACCACGGTGGCCCCTTCCGCTCGGAGGGCTTCCGCCTCGGTGGCGAGATCGCCCGGCGCGAGGTCTTTCTCGTCCAGCATTCTCTCGTCGCCAAGGACCACGCGGGCTCCATCCACGTCGGCCGTGACGCCGAGACCCGTCGACGACTCGAACGCGGTGGCGTTCTTGGTGGGCACACCACGCTCCTCGGCGCCGTGGACGATGGCCGCGGCCAGAGGATGCTCGCTCCCCCGTTCGACGGCAGCGGCCAACGCCAGCACGGCTTCTGCGCTGTACCCGTTCGCCGGGACGACCGAGCTCAAACGGGGCTTCCCCTCCGTCAACGTTCCAGTCTTGTCGACGACGAGGACTTCGGCCTTCTCGAGCAGCTCCAGGGCCTCCGCGTCCCGTACCAGCACTCCGGCCTGCGCTCCACGCCCGGTTCCGACCATGATGGACATCGGCGTGGCGAGGCCGAGAGCGCAGGGACAGGCAATGATGAGCACGGCCACGGCGTTGACGAGGGCGTGCGCGAGCCGCGGCTCCGGGCCGGCCAGGCCCCACGCGACGGCCGTGATCACGGCAACGACGAGGACGGCCGGCACAAACCACGACGCCACGACGTCGGCCAGGCGCTGGATCGGTGCCCGGCTGCGTTGTGCCTCGCTGACGCGCTGCACGATCTGGGCGAGAAGCGTGTCCCGACCGACGCGCTGTGCCCGTAAAACGATCGACCCGGTCTGGTTGAGCGTCGCTCCGATGAGCGAATCGCCTTCGATCTTCTCGACCGGGATCGGCTCGCCGGTGATCATCGACTCGTCGACGGAGCTGTGGCCCGATTCGACGACGCCGTCCACGGGGATCTTCTCGCCCGGCCGGACCCGGAGACGGTCGCCCACTTCGACGGATGCGAGCGGCACGTCTTTCTCGCGGCCATCGTCGTCGATCCTGCGGGCCGTCTTGGGTGCGAGACCGAGCAGGGCCTTGATCGCCCCAGTCGTCGCGTGGCGCGCTCGCAGCTCCAGGACCTGACCGAGAAGGACCAACGTCGTGATCACCGCGGCCGCCTCGAAATACACCGGGATGCGGCCCGCATGACCCGTGAAGCCTTCCGGAATGAAGTCCGGGAACATCACGGCGAATGCGCTGAACACGAATGCCGCGCCGGTGCCCATGGCGATCAAAGTGAACATGTTGAGGCTGCGGTTCACGATCGAGGCCCAGCCGCGTTGGAAGAACGGCCAACCACCCCACAGGACGACCGGCGTCGCCAATACGAACTGGACGATCACCAGCAGCCGGTCCGGGATGGCGGCCTGAATCGGCTGCCCGGGGATCATCTCGGACATTGCCAGGACGAAGACCGGCGCCGTGAGCGCGAGGCTGATCCAGAATCGGCGGCTCATCGAGCGGAGCTCGGGACTCGGGCCCTCGTCCGCCGTGACCGTCACAGGCTCGAGGTCCATCCCGCAGATCGGGCACGAACCGGGTTCGGGACGGACAATCTCGGGGTGCATCGGGCAGGTGTACTCGGTCGCTTCGCCCCCGGGAAGCGGCACAGTTCGCTCGACGGCCTGGTCTCCCGTGTGGTTGCCTGGCCGGTGGCCGTGGTGCTCGTGGCAGTGGTTTTCCATCTTCGTCCCTCCTCACCCCGCAAGACGGATCAGGCCGCGTCACCTTACACTTCACGGATTCCCGGGCCGGAGACACGAGAAACCGGACGAGAACGCCTAGAATAGCCGCTGATGAACATGGACGATTCCCAGGCTGCCCGGCCTCTCGATCCGAACGTCGTCCAAGTATTGGTCGAGAACCACAGGCGTTTCCTGTTGTTTCTCGAGCGGCGCGTCGGGAACCGGGCATCGGCCGAAGAGATCCTGCAGTCGGCCTATGCCCGCGCCGTCGAGAAGGGCGTCCCTGCCGACGAATCCGAGGGGGCGGTGCACTGGTTCCTCGCCGTGCTCCGGAACGCCGTCACCGACCACTACCGCCGTCGCGCCGCCGAGGCGCGCGCCACCGAATCGGTAGCTACCGAGGGGATCCCCGAGATCACCGACCCGGAGTTGCGGGCCGAGGTTTGTGCGTGCTTTCGTCGATTGCTGCCGACGCTGCGGGAGGGCTATGCGACCATTCTCGAGCAGGTCGATCTCGAGGATCGTGCGGTGTCCGATGTCGCCGAAGAACTGGGAATTACTCCAAACAACGCGAGCGTCCGCCTTCATCGAGCTCGCGGCGCCCTCCGCAAACAACTCGAGCGAAGCTGCGGGGTCTGCGCGACCCACGGGTGTCTCGAATGCACCTGCGCCGATCGGATCTCGATCGACTATCGCGCCCGACCACGCACTCGTCCTCGTCCCGGTAGTCGAGGTTCCGATGGATGAAGGTTGGAGCTCTGAGCGCGACTACCGCGCGGCCGGCGCCGGAAGCTGGAAACTGTACGTCGCGTAGTGGGTATCCCAATCCGCCGCTTCACGGTCCTCGGAGGGGCGAATGACAGTCGCCCGGATCACCCAGCGGCCCCGGTTCGCGAGCGAGAATGCGGCCTTGCCGTTCGCGTCCGTGCGGGCTTTCAACACGGCGACCGATCCATCGCCCGTCTCGACGAGAGCCTTGACCGGGAGCCCCTCCACGGGCTCTCCTCTGAACAACAACTGAACCGTCAATTCCGCGCGGGGCTTCACCGACCAGGGATCGTCGAGGAGCAAGATTTCCAGCTCCTGCCCGACGCGTCGATCGTGTAATCGCTGATCCCCAACATCCCCGACACGCACCAGGGCCTTCAGATTGCGTGCGTAGCGTCGCCGCATCGGGGTCTCCGCCGCTACCTGGCTCACCTCTCGGGCCAAGTCGACCGCGTCCTCGTGCTCAAGAAACTCGACAAAGCGCTCGTACGTACCCTCCGTCAGCACGAAACTTCGATCCATGACGACGAGCGCCGTACCCTCTCGCGTGACCTTGCGCTCGAAAACTGGTCGTGCGTTCTCCTGCGTCTGATCCAGGAGATTGACGGATTCATCCAGACTCAGCCATTCGAAGCGTGTCGTGATCTCGCGCCGAAAAGGTCGCTCGAGCTCTGCCTGAAGCTCGTCTCCGACCAACAGTCGCAGGACGCACGTATCGCCGACTTCGACCGCCGACGGCTCCTGAGCGAACCAGTAGTCGTGAGCCCGAGATGGAATGGGCACCAGAAGCGTCACGACGGCGGCCAGGGTCACCGGCCAAATCCAGTTCGTGCACAAGAGCCGTTTCATGCCCTCTCTCCTTTCCGCTCGCCCGGACGCCTCGAGCGTGACTTGGAATGGACGCTTAAAGTAAAGATGCAGAAGCTTCTGCTGAGGGTTGTGGACACCTAGATGGACACCTGAGTCGACACGCACTTCGATCAGCTACTGCCACCAGCCGGAACGATGTTCTGGTTGACACGGAAGAGGTTGTCGGGGTCGTACTTCGCCTTCACCGCAGCTAGGCGCTCGTAGTTGGCGCCGTAATTCGCTTCCGAGCGATGGCCGTCATCGTCCGACATGAAGTTGACGTATCCCCCCTCGGTGCCCGAGAAAGGATGGATGGCGTCGTAGTAATCGCGCACCCACCGGATATTGGCTTCGTTCTCCGCCGGGTCGTCCCAGATCCCGGCGATCACCGGAGAAAAGTTCTTGTCTCTATGACCGAATGCGGTCTCGTCGGGGCCGACTCGTTGCGCCGCCCCGTTGATCGCGTGGAGATGCATGCTCGAGCTGATGTGCGGGGTGTTGCGGCCGTGCCGGACGTGCACGGCGATCGCCTCGTCGCTGAGGTCGGTGATGTAGTCCGCCTTCCAGTAATGCTGCATGCCTTTGGGGACAGAGCCGTCGAAGAGGCTGTTGAGTGCCGGCATCGGCATGGACTCGACATACTGGGCCTTCACCTCGGCGATGTCGCGGAGCGGTTGCAGCACCTTCTCGGCCTGTTCGTGAGGACCGTTCCAGCAGACGACCAGTACGCAGAACAGCTCACCGACGCGGTCGGCGGGAATGAACGGAAGCTCCGGTGCGATCTGCCAGCCGAAGAAGCACCCTAGCTGCTCGGGCGCCTGCATGATGTATTCGCTGAATCCCTTCAGCACGGCCGCGGCATCGTCGAATTCGTAGAACATCGGCCCGCCCACAATGTCGCCGGCCTCGTGGAGCCGAAACTCGAAGCTGGTGACGACGCCGAAGTTGCCGCCCCCACCGCGCAACGCCCAATACAGATCCTCGTTCTCTCTCGCGCTGGCGGTGACCTGCCTGCCGTCGGCGAGCACGACATCGGCCGACAGCAGGTTGTCGATGGTGAACCCGCAGCTGCGGGTCAGGTAGCCGAAGCCACCGCCGAGTGTCAGGCCGCCGACGCCGGTGGTCGAGATGATCCCGGCGGGAACGGCGAGGCCGAAGGGGTAGGTCGCATGGTCGACGTCGCCCCAGGTCGCGCCGCCCCCCACCCAGGCGACCTTGTTTTCTGGATCGACCCGTATGTTGTTGATCGGAGCCAGGTCGATCACCAGGCCGTCGTCCACGGTGCCGAATCCGGGCACGCTGTGGCCCCCGCCCCGAATGGCCAGGTCGAGGCCGCTCTCGCGGCCGGCCGCAACGGCTGCCATTACATCAGCCGCGTCCTCGCACTGAACCACCGCAACCGGTCGCCGGTCGTGCATCCCGTTGTAAACGGCGCGAGCCTCGTCGTATTCGGGGTCTGATGGGGTTACGACGCGTCCACGAACGGTCTGGGTGAGTCCCTCGATCACCTTGCTCATGGTGTATTCCTCCGCTCAGCTCTACCGGAACTGGCCGAGGCGAACTCTCTTTAGTTGCCGAATAAATAAGAATAAAACTGTCACGCCCGCCGGCCGTTCCCTATACCCTAGAATGCGAGAGCTAGGTCAGTATGTCAAGGGCCTGCGCTTGCCGGCACTGCATCACTTTGAATCAAAGTGATGCACTACCCAACTGGCCCCCTCGGATACAATTGCGGCGAGGCGCTCGACAAGGAAGATGCCTCCAAGGGGCGGAGACCCGAAGTTGATCGGAAGCAAGCTCGGACATTACGAGATCACCGCCAAGCTGGGCGAGGGCGGGATGGGCCAGGTCTACCGGGCGCGGGACACCAACCTGCGGCGGGACGTGGCGCTGAAGTTCCTGCCGGCCGAATTCGTCCGAGACGCCGAGAGGATCGCCCGGTTCGAGCGCGAGGCTCGCGCGCTGGCCGCACTGCAACATCCCAACATCGCGTCGGTCTACGGCTTCGAAGAAAGGGACGCGCAGCGCTTCCTGATCATGGAGCTGGTAGAGGGCGAGGATCTCGCCGCAAGGATCGCCCGGGGCCCCTTGAGCCAGGAGGACACGCTGTCGATCGCGGTGCAGGTCGCCCGTGGCCTGGAAGCGGCCCACGAGCAAGGCATCGTGCATCGTGACCTGAAGCCGGCCAACGTCCGCGTCACGAACGAGGGAACCGCCAAGATCCTCGACTTCGGCCTGGCCAAGGCCCTGGCCCCGGATCCGGCGGACGAATCGCGGGACCTCTCGCATTCCCCCACGGTGACTTCGGCCGGAACCCGTGCCGGCATGATCCTCGGCACCGCGGCCTACATGAGCCCCGAGCAGGCCCGTGGACGGGCGGTCGACCGGCGCGCGGACATCTGGGCCTTCGGCTGCGTGCTGTACGAGATGCTCGTGGGGCGTGCGCCGTTCCTCGGGGACACGGTCACCGACCTGCTGGCCGAGATCGTCAAGAGCGAGCCGGACCTCGACGCCCTTCCGCCCGAGACGCCGGCGAGCGTCCGGCGTCTCGTCCGGCGCTGCCTCGACAAGGACCCGTCGCGTCGGCTCCGCGACGTGGGCGAGGCACGACTCGTCCTCGAGGAGCCGGAAGCCGAATCCTGGGCCGTCCCGGACGTCGACCGCGCTCGTCGCGGG
>JABAOH010019230.1_pt1 | contig 14445 bp, 17 predicted proteins | sample 7062181 | NCBI WGS metagenome assembly JABAOH01 (sample SAMN14538630, study PRJNA623070) | marine sediment metagenome | biome: marine biome [ENVO:00000428]; feature: marine pelagic biome [ENVO:01000023]; material: deep marine sediment [ENVO:00002113]; isolation source: pool of 5 deep marine... | reverse complement strand
GGGTCAACTGTTTTTGCCCTTTGCTGTTCAACTCTGGTAAAAATTTTGGGGAAAGTCCCCATCAGTATATCTTGACAAGGCGTTTGAAAAGTATGTTAATTGTGCTCCTGCGAGGAGCTTCCTCTTATCCAGACACGCTGGAGGGGAGATAAGTTATGAAGATCGTTGTCGTTGGCGATGCCATGATCCCGGCCCGGTTTATTGCCGGTGCGTGTGATCTCATGAGGGATTTCCAACCCGATGTAGTGAGCCTTAGCTGGTTGGGTGAGGAGGATAAGGTCGGATTACAGGAGGAGCGGATCAAGGTGGAGAGAGGAGGGCCAGATGCCGTTCCCATACTCGAGGGGCTTGTGGAGGCCATTCGGGATGCTGAGATGCTCCTTGTCCATTATTGCCCGATCTCCCGGAGGGTCCTTGCTGCTGCGCCTCCTCTCAAGGTAGTCGGTACGTGCCGAGCCGGTCTGGAGCATGTAGACGTCTCTGCTGCCACAGGCCAAGGAGTCGTTGTATTCAACGTGCGAGGTCGGAACGCCGGGGCTGTCTCTGATTTCGCTGTGGGCCTGATTTTGGCGGAATGCCGCAATATTGCCCGCTCCCACCTGGGGCTTGCGAGGGGAACGTGGCGCAAGGATTTCGTGAACAGTGCCCATATCCCAGAACTGAAGNNGGAAGCTGTCCGGGTTCGAGGTGAAGATACTCGCCCACGATCCCTATGTTTCGGAGGACATCATAGCTGCTTCGGGTGCCAGGCCCGTTGACCTCCGGACCCTGATGCGGGAGTCCGATTTCGTATCCATCCACGCACGGCTCACGCCTGAGAACAGGGGCATGATAGGTGCACGAGAGTTATCCCTTATGAAGCCTACAGCATATCTCATAAACACAGCCCGGGCAGGCCTCGTGGACGAGCAGGCATTGATTGATGTGCTTCAAAAAAGGGCCATAGCCGGGGCAGGATTGGATGTCTTCCACCATGAACCCATCCCAACGGATCACCCCTTGCTGCAGCTTGACAACGTCACGCTGACCTCTCACCTTGCCGGGACTACCAGTGAAGCTCTGGGCCGATCGCCCATCCTCCTGGTGGAGGATATTGTGAAATATCTCAGGGGGCAAAAAGCAGAGTTCATCGTCAACCCGGAGGTCCTCAGTAAAGATTGAGTAATGATAGGAGGTGAGCCTAGTGATGGGGCGAGATACTGAACTGGTTGCAGCGGTGGACATGGGGACGAGCGGTTGCAAGGTTATTTTATTTGATCGGCGCGCAAAGACAGTCTGTTCAGGATTTGCCGCCTATACCAATCGCCAGATTCCTCCTGAACGCGTCGAGCAGGATCCGGAGGTCTGGTGGGATGCTGTCTGCAGCGCTTCAAGAAAGGCATTGGGGGATATTCGTTTCCCTGAGCGAGTGAAAGCCGTGGCCGTCACCGGGCAGAGGGCAAGTGCGATCGCTGTTGATCGAAACGGCAAGGCGCTTCGACCGGCCATCCAAACGCAGGACAAGCGTTCAACACCCCAGTGCGAGAATATACGGGATTGGTTCGGAGAAGATGAAATCTATCGACGCACCGGCCTCATCATAGATCCTTACTTCGTCGCCCCTAAGATCCTCTGGATCAAGGATGAGGAAAGAGGAATCTTTGCGGAAACACACAAATTCCTCACAGTTCAAGACTTCGTCACCTATCACCTATGCGGCGAATTCGCCATCGACTTTTCCCAGGCCTCCCGGACGATGCTCTTCAATATTGCCTCTAGAGGATGGGACTGCGAAATCCTTGAAGGGCTTGGGATTCCATTGGAAAAGCTGCCCAGAGTTTATCCCTCAGGTTCTGTAGTGGGTGAACTCACACCCGAAGCCGCGGAGGCCACTGGTTTTCCGAAGAGGACCCCTGTGGTGGCGGCAGGAGGGGATCAGCCCTGCGCTGCCGTGGGAATTGGCGCTGTCGTACCTCACATACTCTCCGCAACGACTGGGACCGGAACATACGTGCTTGCTTCCCGCAGCCAGCCAGAGTGGGATCCCCAAAGGCGGTTCCTTTGTAGTTGTCATGTCCTACCAGATCACTGGGCCATTGAGGCAGGGATCCTTGTTACGGGCGCTGCCCTCCCGTGGTTTCTGAATAACTTTTACCGGGTTGAAGGCGAAGAGGAAGATCCGTATAGCGCTCTTGAGGATATGGCAAGAGACTCACCCATCGGGGCAAGGAACCTCCTCTTCATTCCCCATTTCGCCGGTTCAGTATCTCCATACTGGAATCCTAATGCCAAAGGGTGCTTGCATGGACTCACATTGGGACATACCACGGGGGACATTGCCCGAGCTCTGGTGGAGGGAATTTTTTTGGAGGTAAAGAAGAACATCGATCTTGTGTCTTCTCAGGCTGCGAAGAACGTAGAGGTACGGGTATCCGGTGGAGTCACCAAGTCTGACTTCTTCAGTCAACTCCAGACGGATATCTATGGTTATCCTCTTCGCAGGGCACGAGGGGAGACAACATCTCTGGGTGCGGCGATCCTCGCCGGGACGGCTATCGGGTGGCATCGATCACTTCGGGAGGGTCTCGCTGCAATGCTAGGGCAAGATGAGATGGAGGTCAAGCATCCCGATGCCGAATCACATCGGCTTTATCAACAGATCCTTAAACGTCATCACAAATTGTATGTAGCGCTCGAGCAGGGGAAATTCTGATTCGGGTCTCGTGGTGTTCTGTCTATACCTCAGGCCTTACCAGCAGAGCCGAAGAGCTGAAGTTTGGCACTGACCACACCCTTCATGGCATCAGTTGCACTCTGCATGAGTGTGAGCAAGTCCGGAGATTCGGCGAGGTGATCTCTCAGTGCACCCAGATAGGCCTCGCGGAGCTCCGTGTTGACACTGAACTTGCAAACCCCGAGTTCAATTGCCCGTCTCACCATGCCCTCAGGTAGACCCGAGGCCCCGTGAAGGACAAGGGGGACCGAGACGGCCTTCCGTATAGCATCCAGGCGATCGAAGTCCAGGCACGGCTCACCCCTGTACCGTCCATGGATATTGCCGATACACACGGCCAGGGCATCAGTGCCTGTTTGGACAAGGAAGTCAACTGCCTGGTCAGGGTCAGTAAATCGTGCCTCATATTCCTCAACCGTTAAGTCATCCTCTGTACCAGCGAGTCGGCCAAGCTCAGCCTCCACCGTGCCCTTATGCTCATGGGTCAGAGCGACCATCTCCCGGGTGAAGGCGAGATTGTCAGCATAGGAAAGCCCTGAGCCATCCGCCATAATAGAGGTAACCCCGGCAGCAAGGACCGCCCGAATCTCATCAGGGGAGGTGCTGTGGTCCAGGTGAACTGCGATAGGCACAGAGGCCTCCTGTGCAGCGGCAAGGCAGAGGGCAACAAGTGGGATTCCCCCGTGCCTGAGGGCACTGGGATGGATTTGCACTATGGCCGGGCTGTGCTCCATCTCCGCGGCGGCACCCACGGCGCGGACACCTTCGAGGTTATACACATTGAATGCACCCAGTGCATAGCCATTCTCCCTGGCTGCCTTCATAAGCGCAATCGTTGTGCTGAGCATGGCATTACTACCCTAGACTATCTGCTTTTTAGGAGAGAAGCATAGGGAGGGCGAGCATATGTGTCAAGGAAAAAGGCCTCGCAACCTATGGTGTCTTCCGGATTGAAATTGGCGAGAGTTGAGTGTATTTTGACCCTTAGGTCTTCTAAGGGGAATGGTGTATCCCCCGCACGATTCTCGGAAAAGGAGGATAGAAAATGATGGACAGGTCTTCAAGGGTGCTTTTGACTGCTCTTCTAGGCTTTGCAATGATGGTGTCCATCTTCAGCCAAGGGAAACCTGCTGAGGCAAAGAAAATACTGATAAGGGCATGGGCAGTGGGCCCTGACGACCCATCTATCACCAGGGCGCAGAACCTCGAGGCTGCTGGTGAGAGGCTTAACAGGATACTGGCAGATGCGGGCTCTGGGGTAAGTGTGGAGGTGGAAGCGGAGTTTAACACCGAGGACTGGGCATCCTTTAAGCAGAGGAACCTCCTCGCCTTGCAATCAGCTGATCCCGAGCAGATTCCCGACATACTCTGCACGGGCCATGAGATGATCGCCCCGTATGCTACAGCCGGCTTCATAAGGCCTCTTGACGATCTCATCAAAGAATACTGGGATATGACTTACGGTGATATCGTCCCCTCGCTGTGGGACTCCGTCAGGTACAAGGGAAAGATATGGGGTATCCCTCAAGACACCGAAGCCAGGCTTTTTTGGTACCGAAAGGATGTGCTGAGAAAGATGGGATGGAGTGAAGATGACATAGATGCCATACCGAAGAGGGTTGTTGACGGGGAGTTCACCTTGGACGACCTCGCCCATCTTGCCAAGAAGATGCAGGCAAGCGGTTTGGTAAAATGGGGAATCTACCACCGCCCGACCCCGGGTACGGACTGGCTCCAGTTCATATACGCCTATGGTGGCGAGCTTCAAGACCCCTCGACTGGCAACCTGGTAGTAGATAAAGAAGCCGTCTTAAAGATGCTTGATTTTATCCACAAGATAGCAAACCAGCTCAAAGTAGTGCCCTCCGGTATGACAAATGTACCGTGGGCATCCATACACACTGGCTTTACAAAGGGAGAAGTCGGGATATTTTTGACAGGAGGAACCTGGCACTGGGGTGAGTGGAGGACGAAATATAGGCTATCTGAGGATTATCTGTGGGAGAACATCGGCTGGGCCCCTATCCCTGCCGGCTTCAAGGGCGGCAGGCCTGTTTCCGTATCCCACCCACTCGCCTATATAATCCCGGCACGGGCTGAAAATCCGGGACTCGGCTTTTTGATCGTAACACTTGCCACGAGCAACGACCTCAATACGAGGCATGCGGTTCAAAGTGCGCACCTGGCAGTCCGGGACTCCCAGGTGGCTTATAGGGCATACGCGGAAAGCAGAGCCTTAGTAGAGTTTACTAAGCTGCTCCCCTACTCACGGTTCTCTCCCAACCACCCTAAGGCCCCGTTCTATTGGGAGGCCATACACAAGGGATTAAGCGGCGTTGAGACAGGTCAACTCATCCCCAAGAGGGCCTTAGACTTTATCCTTAATAGGCTCAAAGGGCAGATAGGTGACGAGCTGATCGTGAGACAGAGATGATTGAAGGGAATCTCTCGAAAGCGTTTCTGTTCCTGTTACCAGCCCTGCTCCTTACCGCTGTATTTTTTATCGCCCCGGCGATCATGACTGGAGGCATGAGCCTTACGGGGTTGGACTATAGGTTCGTGTGGGAATGGGTGGGCCTCGAGAATTACGTGAGGATGGCCAGGGATACCCTGGTTCCGAAGATACTCCTCAATACAGGGGTGTACACATTCGGAACGCTAGCCCTCTTTAATGTGACCTTCGGCTTACTCTTAGCCTTATCAACCAGCTACATCGAGGATAGGGCTGGTCTGTTCTTCAGAGCCGTGTGGCTGCTGCCGAGGTTCACACCCCCTGTAGTCTATGCTGTGGTCTGGTTTTGGATTCTGGATCCTACCGACTACGGGTTGCTCAATACCATCAGGCAGGCAATTGGATTTCAGTCCGTGGATTGGATCAGCAGCTATCCCTGGGGGACTATTATAGTTACCAACGGCGTCATAGGTGCATCTATGGGCATGGTCATATTCGCCGCTGCCATTGAATCCATTCCAGATGACTATCTCAGGGCCTCAAGGGTCGATGGGGCCTCCTGGTTTGGGCAGGTAAGGTACGTGATCCTACCGATGATACGATGGCCGTTGCTCTTTATTACCGCTTATCAGACGCTCTCATTGTTGACGTCCTATGAGTACATACTCCTCATAACAAGAGGCGGTCCGTTCTATGCGTCGGAGGTCTGGTCCCTTTACGCATACGATGTGGCCTTTAGCACGTATTCCGGGACCTTTCAGTTCGGCTATGGTGCTGCACTGGCAACTGTTCTGGTTGTCATAGGGATTGTAGCATCTGTGGTGTATTGGCGTGGCTTTCGGTTTCAACGACTCATGGAAGCCCCTCGGATCGAGGTAGCATAAAATGGCCAGGAGATTTGAGCCGGGCTCCCTCAAGCGCGAGCACAGGAAGGAGCTCACACTCAAGGTCTCCCTGTATGTATTCTTAGTGGTTGCAACCCTGCCTATCTTCCTGGGATATGGGTGGTTGCTCGTAAACTCCTTCAGTGGGGAGATGGTCTTTGGTATTGTGCCCAAGGATCTGACTCTCCATAACTGGCGATTCCTATGGCAGAGGCCAGACCCAAGCTACCCAAACCTGTGGTTGACCTTTCTGAATACACTGGCGCTTGGCCTAGGGGTAACCCTGGTTGTGGTTATAGTATCCACCCCGGCCGGATACGCCATCTCCCGTTTAAACTTCCCCGGGCGGGCCTCTTTTCTCGCCTTTACCCTGATCCTCCATGCTTTCCCTGGGATTACCCTCCTTATTTCACTCTATTACATCCTGAAGCTACTGGGCCTCCTGAACTCTATCGCTGGGATTGTCCTGGTCAGGGCTGGCTTGATGACACCCTTCGCGATATGGGTGATGAAGGGATTCTTCGACGGGATTCCCTGGGACATTGAGATGTCGGGCTTAGTAGATGGTGCTACCAGGTTCCAGACGTGGTACAGGGTGATGTTACCGCTGGTGAAGCCGGGCATTGCCGCCATCTCGATCTTTTCCTTCATCTCGGGGTGGTCCGATTACATCTTCGTGGTCACCTTCATTTTGAAGAAGCAGAGCTGGACCCTGGCAAGCTATGTCAACTCGGCCATTGGGGGCTTTAGGTTTGTCGATTACGGGTTGCTCGCAGCGACAGCCATGTTTTATATCCTGCCGGTCCTGCTGTTTTTCATCTTTACACAGAAGTATCTAATGCAGGTTACTATAAGTGGGATGAAAGGAGGACGCTAGTGGCATCTGTAAGGCTCGAGAACCTAAGCAAAGATTTCGGGGATGTAAGTGCGGTCAGAGACCTGAACCTGGATATAGCGAATGGTGAGATGATCTCCGTGCTGGGTCCCTCGGGGTGTGGCAAGACCACCGTACTTTTGATGGTGGCCGGTATCTACAAACCGACTGACGGACACATCTACTTTAACGACGTCCTCGTAAACGATGTGTCCCCCAGAAACAGACATGTGGGCCTTGTGTTTCAGAGTTATGCCCTGTATCCCCACATGACCATTTACGAAAATATCGCGTTTCCCCTGAGGCTGATCAGGTCCAGCCCGGAAGAGATACGCAAGAAAGTTGAAGAGCTTGTGAGGCTTACACGGATCGAGGAGTTGCTCAACAGGAAACCAGGGCAACTCTCCGGGGGGCAGCAACAACGGGTTGCACTCTGCCGGGCGCTGGTCAAGGAGCCGGAATTGCTATTATTGGACGAGCCGCTTTCGAATTTGGATGCGAGGTTGCGGATCGAAACGAGGGCGGAGTTGAAGAGACTGCAAAAGGAGCTCGGCATTACCACGATCCTGGTAACCCATGACCAGGTGGAGGCCATGACCATGTGTGATCGTGTTGCTGTGCTCGTGCAGGGGGAATTGCAGCAATTTACCACGCCAGATGAGCTGTACGAGAAACCGAGGAACCTATTTGTGGCAGGCTTCGTCGGCGACCCGCCAATGAACCTGGTTGACGTCCAGTATCGCCCAGAGAAAAAGTGCCTACGGGCGGAACACTTCTCAGTTTCCATCAACCAGGAGATGGCCTCATTGATCGAAAGGGGGAGCACGAGGCCCCAGCTCGTCCTCGGTGTGCGCCCTGATGATATTGAGTTGAGCAAAGAGGAACGTCCCGACGGGTTCAAAGGGAAGGTTTATATCACCGAGCCGCTCGGAGCAGGAGTGCTCGTGAATTTTAAGTTTGGGGATCTAACCGTGCGAGCCCTCGCCCCTCATGGCTTCCAGGCTGCCATAGGGGATGAATTGTGGATCGCTCCTAACCTGGATAAGATACATCTTTTTGAAAAGGAGGGCCGTCATTCCCTCCTATATAGGAATTAGCTGACTCCTACGGGGTTTCAGCCCTGTTCCACCTTGTTGATGACATCACGCAACACCCGTGCGGAATTTCTCAGGCCCTCCCTTTCCTCCCCGCTGAATTCAGTCCATACGACGTGATCCACACCATTTCGGTTGACCACGCAGGGCAGGCTCAGGCATACGTCTGTGATGCCGTAGATGTCCTCTATCAGCGTGGACACCGTGAGGACACTGTTTTCATCGCGCAGGATGGCACTCACGATACGCTCCAGCGCAAGGCTCACTGCATAGTAGGTTGCTCCCTTGGACTCGACGAGGTGGTAGGCAGACTCTCGAACCTGGCGAAGTACCTCGTCGTGGTCGAGGTCGGGAACCCGTCCCTTGCAGAGATCGCAGTAGGAGTCGAGCGGCATTCCAGCTATGTGAGTCATGCTCCACAGTGCCACCTCACTATCCCCATGCTCACCCACGATATAGGCGTGGACATTCCGCGGATCTACGCGGTAGTGACGGCTCAAGAGGTACCGGAAACGAGCGCTATCGAGGACAGTTCCGGAACCAAGCACGTGGCTTTGGGGCAGTCGCGAGTGCTTGAGGGCAAAGTAGGTAAGAACGTCGACCGGATTGGTGACCATGATAATGACCGCTTCCCGTGTGCGGCGTCTCATCCATGATACCCCGACAGATGCCCACGTTGCTGTGAACTACATCAAGCCTGGTTTGGCCAACTTTTGGCTTGGCACCAGCGGCAATGACAATCACCGACGCCCCGGCGCAGTCATCATAGTCACCGGCCCGCAATATAACCGGTGGTGTGAAGAAAAGGCCGTGGTTCATGTCCATTGCCTCAGCCTCTGCTCTCTCGCGATTCATATCGATGAGCACGATCTCCCCTGCAAGGCCGCTTCGCATCAAGGTATAGGCGAATGTTGTCCCCACCATACCTGCCCCGACAATCACCACTTTTCTCCCGGCTTCCATTGTCAGACCTCCCTCCATGCCCGATGCACTGTATATACCACAAAAAATAGGGCTATAGAACCTTCAGAACTGGGAGATCCATTATTTGACAATGTCCTCTGCTACGGTTACGATGCATTGATTAGGAAAAGGTTGTCGAGGGAGAGATGAAGGTATTTGATTTCTTTTTGAGAAAACAGAGACTGATAGAGAATCATGTGTTTGATTATCTGGAGCAGTGGGGGAAATGTCTCGAGGATTTCAAAAGTGCCATGGACGTTTACATGACTGAAGGTCTCGGGGAGAAGTTTGATTATTACGTTGAACATACACACAAAATGGAATCCCGGGCAGATGACCTGAGGAAGAAGATCGAGTGGGAGATGTATTCAAAGGCGCTACTTCCGGAATCCAGGGGCGACATCCTGGGATTTTTGGAGACGATGGATAAGATTCCCAACAAGGCTGAGTCAATCCTCTACCAGATTCAACTTCAAAGGCTCAGATTGCCGGAAGAATTGACTCCGAGCTTGCGGCGAATTGTGGATCTTACATGTGAGGCAATTCAACTGGTCTATGAGGCTGCAAAGGCTCTCATCAGCCAGGAAGGCAATATTCACCAGCTTGCAGATCGAATTGATGATAAGGAGAGTGAATGTGACCACGCAGAGAGGGATATCATCGCAAGGATATTTGCGATGGATATTGATACAGCAGAAAAAGCCCTCCTAAAGGAGCTCATCATCGAACTTGGAACTCTCACGGACAGGGCTGAAAATGTCTCTGATCGGCTTACCCTCTTAAGCGTGAAGAGAAGGGTTTAGATGTTGTATCTCATTTCGGCCCTGTATCTCGGCTGGTCCATCGGTGCAAACGACGCTGCCAATATCTTTGGCACAGCAGTCACCTCTAGGATGGTCAAGTTCATAACAGCTGCAGTTCTCTCATCCATCTTCGTCATACTCGGCTCCGTTCTCCAAGGCAGGCCAGGGATAGAGACGATAGGCACTATATCCCCCCTGGGCCTCGGTGCGGCGGGCATCTCATCACTGGGAGCAGCCATAGCAGTCACAATTATGACGGTCTTGAAGCTGCCGGTTTCCACATCACAGGCAGTGGTTGGGTCCATCGTGGGTGTTGGAATAATGCAGGAGCAGGCAGGTCTCACAGGCCTCCATAAGATTGTCATATGCTGGATAGGAACACCGATCGGCGGGTGTATGTTCAGTGTCATTCTATATATAATCTTGGCGAGGGTTATGAACAGGTTCCGGCCATCCTGGGCAGGCTCCGATTTCATTACACGGGCAGGGCTTATCATTGCCGGATGTTACGGTGCTTATGCGCTCGGTGCGAATAATGTGGCAAATGTAACTGCAGTCTTCTATAGCGCTGGGTTCCTTTCCCTCCAGGCTGCCGCTCTGATTGGGGGCGCAAGCATTGCCCTCGGAATTCTATCATTCAGCAGGGGTGTTATGAAGACGGTAGGAAGAGGTATCGTAACTCTCGATGGGTACTCCGCCCTGATAGTAGTACTCGCGAACGCAGCGACAGTTCACATCTATGCTCTTATTGGCGTCCCGGTATCTACATCCCAGGCAGTTGTCGGGGCAGTTCTGGGAATTGGTCTGCTCAAGAGGGCGGAGGCGTTGAGAAAGAGGGCCGTTCTTGGTGTAGTTTCAGGCTGGGTTGCAACACCGCTGATTGCCGGTCTGGCTTCAGTCCTCATCTATTTTGTCACGCATCTAAGATATGTGGGGTGATCTCTACCCTGCCACCGAGGCGTCATTTCGCTGAAATCCCACCGTATTCCAGGAAATTCCTGATCTTCTGGAACAGCGATCTCCTCACTCGTACCTTCAGATAGAGGTCTCCCGCCTCGGCTTCACCTTCAGCGCCCGCTCCCATTCCTCTCAATCTTATTCGCTGACCATCTCTTATCCCAGGAGGGATCCTTACCAGCAGGTCTTTGGATCGCCTACGATTGAAGTACCTTATCTCCCCTCCCTCCATAACGCGCCCCCTCCTCATACATGGCAACGATGTTCTCTGGAGGGATGTCTGGCTGGAGGTTGTGAACGCCTGCTTATGGTAATAAAGCCTTGCAGGGGTTCGCCCTTTCACAAGTCCGAAGAGTTCAGCCTGGTAAGGCTTCACCATTTCCCGGTACAAGGCCGGAGACGCAGCAGGCCCGTTTTGGGTGGCGATGTCGTCTCCCAACTGGATGACATCGAGATACTCTCCGACCTCGCGAAGGAAGATCTCCGCGTTCTGCTTCCGTACTTCCAAAATCCTTGCCAAGAGCGCATGGGCGAAATCCTTGTTGAGCAAGAAATCCATGAGGAGCTCCGCATATCCCCTGAGATACCATGCCTGTTCAAAGAGACTTCCCGGGATATAACCAACCAAGGCATAGTCCGTGTTTTCGCGCAGATGACGTGCCCGGTCTCGAAGCCCTTCGACAACGAGGTATTCCTCGGGATTAGGCCATGGGTAAGACTCGATTTCCTCCAAGGACCCAGCCTCCCTGAGGGGATGCTCCGCGATTTCATAATAGTGCATGACAAACCGCCGCGTGATCCCCCACTCGTCCACGAACTGATCCTCCACAGCTCCCTGATGGGTTCGAGAAGGGGTTTGTTTGTCGGATGGCTCCGGAGGATACTGAAGCTTCGGAAAGATGTAGCGGGTGTCTATGGAGAGGCGCTCCAGAATCCGCTCATCCGGACCTACGATCTGCCATGTCTTGGACAAGAGCCTTGTTGGCAGCTCGTGCATCCCCAGGAAGCCCTTTAGCCTCTCGTATGTCCCAACCATCAGGGTCGTATTAATTCCTCCGAGGTCCAACGGGACACGATCAGGCTCCTCGTGGCTGAGTGCAGCACAAAATCTTTCCCTTGGTGTCATTGCGCTCTTCTCATCCTCCTTTATTTCTACTAATTAGAGCGTCAAGGCTTTCCTTGTACGTCTCACTCCTTCCCAATCTTAAAGGCCGGGGCGATAAACTCTCCAAGGCGGTGGTACTGCATAGTGCCGGGGATATAGATAAGGGGATCAATCTTGCCCGGGTCCCCCTTTCCATCCCTCAGACACTCCTGATTCATGTAGGTCTCAACTATCTCACCGACAACCAGGGTATGGCTTCCCAGATCCAAGTAATGGACTGCCTTACACTCCAGGTTTACCGGACATTCTTCAATGAGAGGTGCTGTTTTAAGTTCGCCGTAGAAGCTCTTGAAGATTTGCGACTTGTCCTTGTTCTTACCGGAGTAGATACCACAGAAATCCGCCTTCTTGACCATATCTGAGGAGGGGACATTAGCGGAAAAGGCCCCGTTTTCCTTAATACCCTTTAGGGTGTATCGATCTTTGTGCAGGGCAACTGAAATAGCCGGAGGTTTGTATGCTGCAATTCCGCACCAGGCGGCAGTCATGAAATTTGGCTTTTCATTCACCTTGGCACCGACCAAGATGGCGGGCATGGGATAAAGCAAAGTCTGTGGGCCGAGTTTGATCTTGTCCATCTTATTCCTCCTCTTTCAGTGTCCGTGGTAGGGTGTCTATGGTCAGTTGTATCTTGAGGATTCCAACTCACCAGAGTTTACCAGGAGGCCTGAGAAATGCAAGTGAGAAACGGGACGGTTTGTTAGGGAAGGGAAAGGGTGATTCGAAGCCTCTCTATCTCCTCTATTACGCCTATATGAGGCATTACGTGTGAAACGACGCATCAGGATAGCAATAGGCGCTCAAGGAGCTCATGCAAAAGGCACGGGTGAATCAGGAGGAAAGTGAAATATTGGCACGTATTCTGCAGCATGGAAATCCACTCAGCACCGTAATGCTGGGTGATGGTAAGACTGGAGAGCTGGCACTCGGTGTGGCCACAGGTCCAAAGCCAGACAAATTGACTGATAGGCGCCTTGCAGCTGAGAAGGGAATTGCCGGCTGGGTTGCGGAATACAAGGCAAAGACAAAACCGATCCCTGTGCTGGAGGCTACGAGAGCAAAATGAAACACATCCAATTGCCACACATTGTAACTATGGAAGATCCCCAAAGCGTCTTCGGTGAGGCCCGGAAGATTGCGCTCACGATGTTCCCGCAATTCGACTGTAAGGCTCTAGACACCATATTCAACGATATTGTGCACCTCTTTCGGGGCGAGTATCCCGGATATGGCGGATGTACTACGCAATACCATGACCTCAAGCATACTACTGATACCCTTCTGGCCGTGGCGAGGCTCATGCATGGTGCATTTGTATGCGGAGGGAGTTTTACCAGAGAACAGGTGTATCTCGGACTAATCTGCGCCCTTATGCATGATACGGGATATATCCAGACGCTTGATGACGATGTTGGAACAGGGGCTAAATACACGCTCATACATATCGAGCGCAGCATCGCCTTCATGGACAAATATATAGCCGATAGGGGACTGTCACAAGAGGATTTCAAGGAGTATCCCAGTATCCTCAGGTGCACTGGCCTGCGTTCTAAGATCAACACAATCCGATTTACGTCTCCTCCGGTTGAACTCCTGGGTAAAATCCTGGGTACTGCCGATCTCCTTGGCCAGATGGCAGACAGAACCTACCTTGGGAAGCTCCTCTTTCTATTTTACGAATTCCGGGAAGGAGGCGTTATCGGATATGACAGTGAACTGGAGCTCCTGAAAAGAACCATAGACTTTTACGCTATGACCAAGAAAAGGCTCGCCAGTGAACTGGGCAGCGTGAATAAATATATGCACTATCATTTCAGGGCACGCTGGAACCTGGACAGGGACTTATATATGGAAGCCATTGAAAAAAATATGAGCGATCTCAAATTCATACTCGAAAATCACGAAAATGACTATCGTGAATACCTGAGCCGAGATGGCAGATCCTGAAGTTCATGCCATGAATCAGGGGTACCACTGTGGACCTCTACTGGTCCTTACCTTCTCTATATCCTGAATCTGATAGCTTTTCTGGGAGGGCGGAGCATTCTCCTTGCGCAGTGCGGTAGGGAACACTCATCAAGCACAGCCCAACGTCTGCCCTTTGTGTAATTCGCCACAAGCGGCCAGTAAATGTATCGAGCATGAACTGGTCTTTGCTGGAATCGGATATCTGGCCAAAAACGAATCTCCCCTGTGCAGAGGATAAGACGCTTTGTTGTGGCTGTGGCGAGGTAATTCCGAGTGGTTGCCCATAAACACCTATACAGGGATACAGTATGAGTGAAGATAGCACCATCAGTATCCCAATAGCTTTGCCGTATACGCCCATATTCTTGACCTCCTGTCTAAGGTTCTTGATTTAGAAAACCACCTTTGCTCTCTTCTTATTACCACAGGTCCATTTAAGATTTAAAGATCCAGGGCCACGTCATAGTGAAACATAACCTGGTGATTCCTTCGGCTATTGTTGGGTATGGATATCTCTTTTTTTGCTATGCCCTCTCATACTCAAATCTCGTGGCAGTTTCAAAATGGTGTAT
>JABAOH010084324.1_pt2 | contig 14449 bp, 14 predicted proteins | sample 7062181 | NCBI WGS metagenome assembly JABAOH01 (sample SAMN14538630, study PRJNA623070) | marine sediment metagenome | biome: marine biome [ENVO:00000428]; feature: marine pelagic biome [ENVO:01000023]; material: deep marine sediment [ENVO:00002113]; isolation source: pool of 5 deep marine... | reverse complement strand
GAGGTCGGCTTCTTCGACGCCGAGCTGGCGCGGATCCACGGCCCCGTCGGCCTCGACATCGGAGCCTCGAGCCCCGAAGAGATCGCGCTCTCGATCATGGCCGAGCTGCTGGCGGTGCTCAGAGGAAAGCGAACGTAACGGCGCCGTTCAGTCGCTCAACCTTGCCATGACCTCGGCCAACGTTTCCAGGCTCGCCAGATTGTGACCTGCGAGGAAGTCGTCCACGTAGGGAAGGGCCGCCGCCATACCGCGAGCCAGCGGCTGATACTCCGGGCTGCCTTTGAGGGGGTTCACCCAGATCACCCGCTGGGCGAGCCGCGCCAGTCGCTGCATCTGCGCGGACAATAGCTCGGGGTCCCCGCGCTCGAGTCCGTCGGAGAGGATGATCACCACCGAGCCACGCACGGGTCCGCTGCGCCCCCATCCGTCCAGTAGCTCCTTCAACGACTCGCCGATGCGCGTCCCGCCTTCCCAATCGGGCACCGCTTTCCCCAGAGCCCGCAGAGCGGCATCGGGGTCGCGGGAGTGCAGCGCCGAGGTGATCCGCGTCAGGCGGGTGCCAAAGGCGAAAGCCTCGACGTTGCGGCCGGCGTGCACCGCCGCGTGGGCGAAACCCGCCAGGCTGCGCGCATAGGCGCCCATCGATCCCGACACGTCCAATACCAACACCAACCGGCGCGGCTTGAGCCGCCGTCGGCGCCAGGAGCGCTCGAGCGGCTCCCCCTCGGTCCGCAGGGCCCGCCGCAGCGTTCGGCCGAGGTCAGGCCGCGGTCCGCGTCGCCGGGTCGTCCGCGTTCGGCGCGATAGACGGCGTGGCCGACGACGGGCCAAGCGCGCCACGATGGAACGGGCCTCGGCGTGCTCCTCCTCGGAGTAATCCTCGAAGGAGCGGCTGCGCAGGACTTCGCCAGGGCTCGCCGCCGTTAGCAGCATCTCCCGGGCAGGCCCGGCCTGCTCACGCAAATCAGGTCCGGGGTCCTTGAGAGCGGCGCCCGTGCGCGCGCCCTCGATTCTGATCCGCATACGCCCACTTTCGCCACGCGCAGTGACCTCGGCCTGCGCGCCGCGAAAGCAGCTGTCGAAGGCGGCGTCGTAGATCGGCAGATCCTCGCGGCGGCCGACGAGCGTGAGACGGCCGGCCCAGTACACGTCGTCCAGCACGGAGGGCCGGAGCGCGCCGACGGCTCGCGTAAAGGCGAGCACTCGCTCGGTGCCGACGACGAGGCCGTGTTCCTTCAGCCGCCGCGCGAATCCGATCAGTTGCTCGAGGAGGCTGTCTTCGCTGGTCTCACTCATCGGCAGCCGTGATGATCTCCGGCAGGGCAGGCCGCACCCGCTCGAGGTCTTCGCGCTCCTTGAGGAGGGCGCCGAGTGTGTCGGCGGCCACCTCCGGCTCCAGCCGCTCGGTGTCGAGGGCGCGGAGCGCCGCGGCCCAGTCGAGCGTCTCCGCCATCCCCGGCGGCTTCGCCAGGTCGAGGCTGCGAATCTCCGCGACCGCCGCGGCGACCTGGCGGGTGAGCACCTCGGGGATCTCCGGGGCCCGGAGGCGGACGATCTCGACCTCGCGCTCGAGGGAGGGATAGTCGATCCAGTGGTAAAGGCAGCGCCGCTTCAGCGCGTCGTGGAGATCGCGAGTGCGGTTGGAGGTGAGCAGCACGATGGGCCGCCGCTCCGTGCGGATGGTTCCCAGCTCCGGGATGGTCACCGAGAAGTCGGAGAGGACCTCGAGCAGAAAGGCCTCGAACTCGTCGTCCGCCCGATCGACTTCATCGATGAGGAGGACGGCGTCGCCGCCAGCGTGAATCGCCGCGAGCAGCGGGCGCTCGACCAAGAAGTCAGAGCCGAACAGCTCCGTCACATCGGCGTGGTCCGCTTCTGCCGACGAGAGCGTGCGGATGTGCAGCAGCTGCTTCGGGTAATTCCAGTCGTAAAGCGCCTGGTGCGCGTCGATACCCTCGTAGCACTGCAGCCGGATGAGGCGAGTCGAAAGAGCTCGGGCGAGGGAGAGGGCGACCTCGGTCTTTCCGACCCCCGCCTCGCCTTCCAAAAGAAGCGGCTTGGTGAGACTGATCGACAGGTAGATCGCCGTAGCGAGCCCGCGGTCGGCGAGGTAGGCCTGCTCGCGCAGCAGCTTCTGTACGTTGGCCGGGCTGAGACTCTCTCTCATCGTCGGATCATAAGATGGCCGGCGTAACGCCGCCAGCCGCCCGCTGCGCACGCTATCGGCCATTCGTCTGTTGCCGGACGGCCTTGACAGCTCCTACTCACGGGAGGCTATGATAGGCGTTCACCTCAGCGTCGGCCGCACGCCACCTCGTGATCATTACGCTAGATGAGGGGGACCCCGTCGCGCCAGTCGGCGTCGGTCCGCCAGGAGAACGGAGACGTGAAGCTGGAGAACTCTTTCGTCGTACCGGGCGCCTCGGATCAGGTCTGGGACTTCATGCTGGATGTGGAGCGCGTCGTACCCTGCATGCCGGGCGCCGAGATTACCGAGACCGTCGACGAGCGGACCTGGAAGGGCAAGGTCATCGTGAAGCTCGGGCCGGTGAGCCTATCGTTCGCCGGCACCGTGGTCAGGGAAGAGACCGACGAGGCCGCGCGGCGTGTCGTGCTCAATGCCCGGGGCTCGGAGTCTCGCGGCAAGGGGACCGCCGCGGCGACGATCACCTCGCAGCTCGAGCCGGCGGACGGCGGGACGCGGGTAGGGATCGTGACCGACCTCACCCTATCCGGCGCGGTGGCACAATACGGGCGTGGTCTGATCGCGGATGTGTCGAAGCGCATGACGGATCAATTCGCCGATTGCCTTGCCGGCCAGATCTCGACCTCGGGCGGGGAGGGGGCAGCACCGCCGCCTCCGTCAGCGAAGCCGATCTCCGGCTTGCGATTGGGGCTTTGGGCGCTGTTCCGGGCCGTCGGTCGCCTCTTCGGTTTGCGGGGCCGCGATTCGGACTGACCGCGAGCGGGATAGCGCAGCCATGATTGCCGGAGTCGTGCTCGCCGCGGGTACGTCGTCGCGGCTCGGGCGTCCCAAGCAACTACTTGCCTACCAGGGTTCTCCGCTGACCCAGCATGTCATCGACGCCGCCATTGCCGCCGGCCTCGATGATGTCATCGTCGTTCTGGGCGAGCGGGCGGAGGACATGCTCGCGCAGCTCGTCTTGCCCGCGCCGGCGCGTGCGCTGCTGAACCCCGATTACCTGCAGGGGCAGTCGTCGTCTCTGCGTGCTGGACTTCGCGCGGCCGGCCCGGATGTCCGGGCGGCGGTCATCCTGCTCGGCGACCAGCCGACGGTCGGGGTCGAGGCGATCCGGGCGGTGATGGCGGAGTACGAGCGCCGGGGCGGCCCGGTGGTGAGGGCGACCTACGGCGGAGCGCCGGGGCATCCGGTGCTCATCGACCGCGGCGTTTGGAGCCAGGTCGAAGCCATTCGGGGCGACTTCGGGGCCCGGAAGCTACTGTCCGATCATCCGGAGTGGGTGGTCGCGGTCGCGGTGGCGGGCGAGCGTCCCCACGATGTGGATTCTTGGGAGGACTATCAGAGGCTGGTCGAGCCGGTCGGCCGCGGGCCCCGCGCGAAGGGGAAATGAGTCAACGAGTGATGGACCGATCGAGCCTTCGCGGCTAGTTGGCGCGCTCGGTCGTCAAACGCTCCAGCCCCCGCCGCGCCGTCTCCACCAGCGGCTGCAGCTCCGGGTCGGCTTGATCCCACAGCCGGATGAACTGCGAATACGCCTGGACGGCACCCGCCGCATCGCCCTCGGCCTCGAGCGCCTGGCCCAGCAGCAGGTAGCGAATCGCCACGTAGGTAACATCTCCAAACGTGAATCCCGCCCGCAGCCGGCGGATCCCCTCGGCCCTCGTTTGCGGATGAGCGGCCAGCGTCGAGACGAAGGCGAAGCGGAGCGGTTGGCCCATATTGAGAGCAGCGTTCATGCCGTACCCGGCCTCTTCGATGCCAGCCCGGAGCTCCCTGAGGCCGCCCAGCGTGTCACCCTCGATGATATCGGCCCAGCCGTTGGCGGCGCGGACCAGCGGATCGGGCACAGACCGGTCGCCTGTAGTATCGGCGAGCAGACGCTGCCCGTCTCGTCGTCCCTCTGCCACCCGGCCCCGGCTGAGGGCGTAAAGCATGCGGAGGTAGGTGAGCGGCCGCTCGGCGCCCGGCAGCGGCGGAGGGTTTCGCATGCTTTGCAAAGCCCGCAGAGCGAAGGTCGTGTCGGCAAAGCCGGCGAGGACCGGTAATATGCTGAGGTAAGGCCCGGCGGTGTTCGGAGCGACGACCCACAGCGAGTCGAACACTTCCGCGGCTTCGTTGAGTCGCCCCAGGCTCACCAGCAACATGGCTGCCGCCCCAAGTGCTTCGGGCTTGTCCCGTTGGATCTTTTCGGGCGCCCCCAGAAATTTCGCCATCTCGTTCAAGAGCACGTTCGGGTGCAGCCGTTCCGATTGGTAGGAGGCGAGCAGGGTCGTGCCACCGAGGTTAGCGCTGCTGTGAAACAGATCTTCAAGCCGGGTGAGCAACGAGTCGGGCCGGTCCCAGAAGAGCTTGGCGAGCTCGAAGCGCGCCAGCTCGGCCGAGTCGGCGACGGATCTGAGGGCGGTGAGATAACTCAGGTAGCGGGCGCTGTCATCGTGGACCAGGCTCAGTTCGAGCGGGTGAATCATCGCCGGGGCCAGAGAAGGATCCAGCTCGAGCAACCGGTCGAACGGTGAAAGAAGGTCATCGAGCGCCAGGCCCAGAATCGGCTGCGCGTGGTAGCGCACGTCACCCAGCATGTACCAGCCCTCGGGATCGCCGTCGTAGCGATTGACGTAGCGCACCATCGTGTCGTGGGCGGCCAGGTCTCCCACCTCGAACAGCTGGTGGGCCGCCACCAGCGTCCGCTCCTTTTCCGGCAAGCGTGCCGCGTAGCGGAGCGCCAGCTCGGCGTGACGGCGGGCGCCCCGGGAGCCGAAGCCGCCATGCCGGACGCTCCAACCGTAGGTGAGCGCCAGGCGGTAATGGGCGAGGGCGAAGGTCGAGTCGGCGTCGACAGCGGCCTGGAAAGCGACCAGAGCCGAGTCCCAATGCGACTGCCGGTAGTGCTGCTGCCCCTTCAGGTAGGCGCGGATCGCGTCCACGTTCTCGGTGGTGATACCGGCGACGCGCAGGTTGGGCACGGGCTCACGGGCGAGCCAGATCTCGCGCAGCAGGTTGGCGCCGAGACGATCAACCAGCGCCAGAACGCTGTCGGCCGGCCCCTGGGCCTCGGCCTGGGCCAGACGGCTGCCACGCACCGAGTAGAGCTCCCCGCGCAAGACCACCTCGGAGCCGGCGGCGACCACGCTCCCGAGCAGCACCGAGCCGGCGTCTACGTCGCGACCGACGGCGAGCGACCCGTCGAGGTCAAGGCTGCCCCCGGCGGCCCGCAGCCGCCAACGGTGCAGGACGGTGCGTGAATCGACCGTGCGGATCCCGCCGACGGCGTCGAGGTTTGGCGAAAGCAGATCGACCACGCCTTCGCCCAGCAGCTCGACTCCGGGGCCCGAGGTGTTGAAGGGGAGCACCGCGATGACCTGGGCGTCGGGGTTCACCGCGCCGAGGATGTTCGGCCGGATCCACCAGAAGACGCCGCCGAGCACGAGCAGGGAGCCTGCGGCGGTGTAGGCGAAACGTCGCCGCCGACGCCGGACCGTACCCCGGGCGGCAGACTCGGCTTCGTCCGCGTCGTTCTGCGTACGCTCCGCCGGCCGGGAGGCCAGCCACCAGGCGCCGCCGACGACGGCGATGAAGCCGACCGCGAGTACGACCCCAAGCGCCCGCACGATGTCCAGGTTGGGGAAGAAGATGTCCGCGACCTGGATGAGCGCCCAGCTGCCGCCGATGTAAACGGCAGCCGCCTGGACCGCTGGGTGGCGGCGCAGCTCTTTCCAGCGCGAGATGACTGCGGATTCCTCGCTCATGCGTTCCGGTCGCAGGGCCGGGTTGCCGTGGCTAATGCTCCGAAGTCTTGGGACCGGGCGCGCCGCGGTCAAGGAGGAAGGGGAGGCCCTGACCGCTCGCCTCCGACGAAAGACGTGGAACCCGGAGGACTAACGCTCGAGAATCTGGAACGGCTCGACGCCTTCTTCCTGCATCCGCGTCCGCTGTTCCTCGAGGGCCTGAATGATGTCGGGGATGTGCGTCTCGCCCTCGGTCTCGACGCAGATGTCGAACACCGTGTACTCGGGCGAGGGCGGCCGTCCCAGAATAGGTGGCTGCTGGATCTCGGCCACATTGATCCGCAGACGGTCGAAGATGCTCACGATGCGGGCGAGTTGGCCGGGCAGGTCTCGGACCCTGATTCGGAATACCGCGCGCCGCCGGCTCTTGTAGAGGTGCGACGTGGTGATCTTCTGCATGGCGCCCACGTCGATGTTGCCGCCGCTGATCACGATTACCGCGGTGGAGTCCGGCTCCAGCGGTATGCGCCCGTCCAACAGCGCGGCCACACCGACCGCGCCCGCGCCCTCCACGACCAGACGCGAACGCTCGTAAAGGTAGACGATGGCCTCGTAGATCGACTCTTCGCCGACGCAGATCACGTCGTCGACCCAGCGGCGAATGACCTGGAAGGGACGGACACCCGGCCGGCCGATGCGAATGCCGTCGGCGATCGTCGGGCGCGTCGCGACTTCCAGCGGCAAAAGCTCCTCGCTGCTTGAACCGCCCTGCCGCGCCAATCGCAGCGACTCCGCCAGCCCCGGCGCTCGATCGCTTTGCACCCCGATCACGCGTGTGCGCTCGCCGTAGACCGTTCGCAAGTAAAAGAGGACGCCGGCCAGCAGTCCGCCTCCACCTGCGGGCACCAAAACGACGTCAGGGGCGCGGTCGCCCAATTCGTGGAAGATCTCGTGACCGATCGTCGCCTGTCCCTCGATGATGTCCCAATCGTCGAAGCCGTCGATGAACGGCACGCCGCGCTCTCGAGCGTAGGCGAGGGCGGCGGCTCGCGATTCGTCGTAATTACGCCCGGAGATCTGAACTCGAGCGCCCAGCCGCTCGCTGGCCCGACGCTTGGACAGGGGCGCTTCCTCGGGCATGAAGATCGTACTGCGAATGCCCAAGCGGCTGGCGGCGTAGGCGACGCCCTGCGCGTGGTTGCCCGCCGACGCCGCGGTGACCTCCGCAACTCGCTCCAGCGCCGCCAGCTTGCGCAGCTTGTTTACCGAGCCGCGCACCTTGAACGAGCCCGCCCGCTGAATGTTCTCGGCCTTCAGCAACACCGTGGCCCCGGTGAGCTCGGACAGGTCGGGGGAGGGCAGCAAGGGCGTCTCGAACAGATGCTCCTTGAGGGCGGCGTGGGCGTCGACGACGGCCTCGGCGCTCAAGGGCAGCGGGCCTGCCGCGAGCGGGTTCTGTGGTGTTTCGGCGTTCATCGGCGTCAACCTAGCGTTTGCCCCCGGTTCGGGGCAAAACTCGGGCCGGTTTTGGATCGCCGGTTGCCGGGTGAGGTCGGCGGCTCGATCTTTAGTGAGGAGACGATATGCGGACCACAGTTCTGAGGGTTTTGGCGCTATTTGTGCAGTAAAACCCGGGCGAATCCGTCTCCGTAGTGAGGACATAGAGGTACAACGCTGTGCGATTTTCGCTCGAGAACGACAAGCCGGGACCCAGCCATTGGATCATCATCGATCCCCGGCCGCCGGGCTATATCGGACAGGAAATCGTTGACCTTTCGATGGGCGCGATCGAGCTGCGGCGGGTTGCGCGGGCGCTGCGGGCGTTTGCGGAGCAACGGGAGCACTGGATCGAGCTCGGCGAGCTGGAGCGTGACTGGAATCGTTGGCCCGGCGACCGGCCGGACCACATGCGGAATCTCTCGTTCGGTCTGCGTTTGATCTACGGCGTCGACTACGATGAGGGTACCGATGTATTCGAGGGTAAGCCGGTCCGTCACCTGGCGGTGCATGGACTTCGGCGGGCGCCAACGCCGGCGACGGTCGGCGAGGTGGCGACATTCTTCTGGGGCCGCCGGCCGGCGCAGATGCGGATCGCGCCGTCCGGCTTGGCCCATGTGGTGGTGGGGATGGATTGGGAACAGCTTGACCCGAAACACCTGATGCGGTTGCTCTGATGACCTGGACAGACGAACTGCTCGAACTCCTGGGTTTCAGGAAACGATCCCTGATCGGCCGCTGGACCGACCGGCTTGTCGAGGCCGTGTCGCTCGCCGCCGGCTCGATGGAAGGGGCGACGGAGCGCGCCGGGGAAGTGGCGCATGAGGCGCGCAAGCGGACCGAAGCGGGTCTGCGTGGCGCGGGCGAGCGAGCGCGTGCCGGCCGCGACGCGGTGTCGGAACGCCTCGACTCCATCAGCCGGCGCGCCGCCGAGATCCAGCAGCGACGACGGCATCACCGCGAGACGCGCCGCGCCGCACGCGCCCAGAGACGGCGTCGGCGTCGGCTGACGCCGATCCAGCTGGAAGGCGGCCGCGCCGACCGCATAGTGGTTCGCGGCCGTCGGCCGGTGGACGTGCGGGTGTCGGGAGGCGGCACGGTTCGCTACCGCTATTACCGCCGCCCAAGCTTCGCTCGGCGCGTGCTCTTACACCTCACAGGCCGACAGGTGTGGCCGCGGCGATAGCCTGAGCCAGACAACAGGAAACAGGGTGGAAGGTAAACGCCCGGCGCGAATCGTCGGAATACCCGTCTCCGCCGTGCGGTGGGGGCTCATCCTATTCGCCGCGGCGTCGGTCTTGGGCTTTCTATTCGCCTTTCTCTTCTCCCAGGACTGGGGCCAGGAGCTGGTGAGCCTCCAGCGGTTCAACCCCATCTGGTTTCTTCCGGCGGCCGGGCTCAGCCTGCTCGACTGGCTCGGCTCGGGGCTGAGGCTCAAGGCGCTGGTCGGCCCGCATGAGAGCCGGGTCTCGTACATCAAGTGCGCCCAGATCGGCGTGACCAGCACGGCGGTAGGCTATCTCACGCCGTCATCGACAGGGAGCGGCCCCGCGACCATCTACGGCTTGATGAGACAGGGGTTGTCGTTCGGGCGCGCCGCCGCCGTGAATACGGTCTCCTATCTCTCCAACGTCATCTTCCTCTCGCTCGCCGGCCTGATCGCCTGGGCGCTGGGCGCCGGTGGAAAGATCGCCGACATCCGCCTGCCGGTGGCTGGGTTGTCGGCGGCCGCGCTGTTCAGATGGTCGGCGTGGTTGTTCGGGCTAGGCGTCGCCGCGGTCGTCGTGCTGGTGTTGCTGCCCAACTTCACCCGCGGGGTGATTCGTCGATTGATGGGGGCCGAGCACCCTCGCATCGAAAGGGTGCTGTTCCAGTTCGATGAGATGCACGAGGGAGTGGTTGCTTACTGGCGATCGGGTAAGCTGCTGTTTCTGGCTGCGGTGCTGAGCGGGCTGGTCCACTTCGGCTCGCGCTTCGTGCTCGGTTACGTGGTGCTGAGAGGCTTTGTCCTGGAGGCACCCTTCGTCGAGGTCGTTCTGCTCCATATCGTCATCCAGTATCTGCTCTTCGTGGTGCCCACGCCAAGCGGGGCGGGCATCGGCGAGATCATCGCGGCCGCCGTGATGTCGCCATTCCTCAGCCCGGGGCTCGTGCTACCCTACACCGCCGTCTGGCGCCTATTCCTCAACTACGGGACGGTGACGGTGGGGGGCAGCCTGCTGATGACGTGGCTGGGCGCCGATGGGGCGCGCTGACCTCTTCGATCGGTCGGTAACGTCAGCTCGCGTCAGGTGACGGCTTCGCCCTCCGCCGTCGAATCCATCCCGTGAGCAGTGTGAAGGCCACCAGCAGGCTGGCCGCGATCAAGAAGTGGACGAAGGCCTCGCGCTTCGCCTCACCGGTCCCGCGGATCAGCGCGTCGGCGAAGTAAGTATAGACGAGCGTGCCAGGTAACATGCCGATCAGCGAGCCCAGCACGTAGTCGCGAAGTGAGACGCGGGAGATGCCGGCGCCGAAATTGAGCGCGTTGAAGGGGACGAGCGGGATGAGGCGCAGATATAATATGGTGCCGAATCCATGCTCTCCGATCTTCTCATCGAACGACGCGGCCCGGCCCTTGAGGATACGGGCCACGAAATCGCGCCCGAGGTAGCGCGCCAGCAAGAAGGCGAGCAGCGCACCCAGGTTCGCGCCGATGGTGTTGTAAAGCATGCCGCGAGCCACGCCGAAGATCGCGCCGCCCGCGAGGGTCGGGATCGTGCCGGGCAGCCCAAAGGCGACGCCGCCGGCGTAAAGCGGAACGAAGATGAGGGGTGACCACCAGGGCGTGCCCAGGCCGCGGAAGAAATCGGCGATCACCTGGGGCTCGGCGTAGTCGGCCAACGGGGTCAGGCGGAACAGGGCGAGGCCGCCGAGGAAGATGAGCGCGAGGACAGCGAGTCGCAGGCCGAAACGCCGGCCCGAGCCGCGCGCCTGCGCCGCCGCTGCCGACGTGTGCTCGGCGTCCCGGTCGCCGGTTAGTTCGGCCGCTCGCGCCACCTGCTCCTCCACGTTCAAGTCCATGTTCTGCTCGTCGTTTCTCGTCAACTTTCCTCGAGACCGTGGTCAGAACGCGCGCGCCACCGCCTCTGTTCCCGCGGAACGCCGCCCGCGCCGTCATTGTTGAAATCGAGAGTCGCCATCAGGCCCGCTTCTCGAGCCTCTAGTTGCCGGGCAGCGGGCCCGCAGTCAAGCCGGGGCCCTCTCGAGGCCGGTGGCCGACCGTCGGGGCGCCGCAGAGCATGGTGGCGTGACCGAATGGTCCGTGTTATGCTGCGGCGCCTTGCAGACCCGCTCGCATCGGACGCGATCGTGACACTCGCGAATCGACCTCTTAGGTGATCGCCCAACTCGTTCTCGGCGCCTACGCGCTGACGCTGCTGGGATTGGCCGCGTTCAGCTTGCACCGCGGTTGGCTGGTGCACTTGTATAGCCGACGCGGCCCGAGCGCGCTGCCGACCGGCTGGCCCGGGGCGTGGCCGGTGGTCACCGTGCAACTGCCGGTCTACAACGAGCGCTGCGTTGTAAAGCGGCTCATTGATGCGGTCTGCGCCCTCGATTATCCCCGCGACCGGCTCCAGGTCCAGGTCCTGGACGACTCGGACGATGAAACCGTGGAACTGGCGCGCTCTCGCGTCGCGAAGCACGCGGCGTGCGGCGTCGCCATCGAGCACCTGCGGCGCGGAAGCCGCGCCGGTTACAAAGCGGGGGCCCTCGCCTACGGCCTGGCGCGGGCGCGGGGCGAGTTCGTGCTCATCCTCGATGCCGACTTCGTGCCACCGCGCGACCTGTTGAAGCGGCTGCTCCCTCCCTTCGCCGATCCGCGGGTCGGGATGGTGCAAGCGCGTTGGGGTCACCTGAACGCCGACGCCTCCTGGCTGACGCGTGCGCAGGCCTTGCTGCTCGATGGGCTCTTCTTGATCGAGCACCCAGCCCGCGCCGCAGCCGGCCTCTTTATCAACTTCAACGGAACCGCCGGCATCTGGCGGACTTCGTGCATACGCGACGCGGGCGGCTGGCACGCCGACACGCTCACCGAGGATCTCGATCTGAGCTACCGGGCTCAGTTGCGAGGCTGGCGCTTCGTCTACACCCCGGACGTCGTCGTCCCCGGCGAGCTGCCCCAGGGAATTCGCGCCTACAAGAGCCAGCAGGCGCGCTGGGCCCAGGGCGCCATGCAGACGGCTGTGAAAGTGCTACCGACATTGTTGCGCGGCCCCTGGCCGTGGCGGGTGAAGCTGGAGGCGGCGGCACATCTGACCTCGCACCTCGCGGCCCCGTTGACGCTGACGCTCAGCCTCCTGGTCTTCCCCGCCGCGATCGTCCGCTTCGAGCAGGGGTGGCCGCTGCTGCTGCTGGCGGATCTGGTCTTCTTGCTGTGCGCCATGGGACCGGTCTGTTGGTACTGCGCCGAAACGTTGAGGGCGCGGGGCGGCCGCGCCTGGCCCGCCGTCCTCTTCAACCTACCGGTCGTCGTCGCCTTGGGGATCGGCATCTCGCTCAACAACACGAGGGCGGCGCTGGCCGGGCTCGCCGTTCGGCGCGAGGCCGAGTTCGTTCGCACCCCCAAGCAGGGTGCGGCCCGAGAGTCCTACCGGCCGCGCGGCGGCCCCTGGAGCACGGCGACCGAGATCGCCCTCGCCCTCTATGTCGCCGTCGCCGTCGGCTATGCCTTGCTGAACGGCATCTATCCATCCGTCCCATTCCTCATGCTGTTCCAGTGCGGGTTTTCAGTGGTCGCCGCCCGCTCGCTCACCGAGACCGCGGCGCGGCAGAAGGTCGGCTTTCCGAGCCAGGGGTGAGCGCCTGCCAGGCGGACTGCCACCACGAGCCGCGCCAGCCATCGACGACCAGCAGGGCAAAGAACGGCCCGTAGATCACCAGCCGGAGCCACCACGGCTCAGGCCACACGCCCATATCCCGGTAGGTGGCCAGGCCATAATAGGCGAGGAAGACCGAACCGCTCAGGTAAAGCCAGGCCCGGCTGGGGCGCAGCGCCACCAGCGGGACCATCCACAGCAGATACCAGGGGTGAACGGTGGGTGAGAGTACGATCAGGGTCCCGGTCACCCAAAACGCCGTTCGCGACAGAGACCAGTCGTTACGCACCGACTGGACCACGATCGCCAAGACGACGGCCGCGGCCACCGCCTTCGCCGCTCGCTCCGAGCCCACCCCCCAGGCCACGATCGCGAAAAGACCATCGTTGAATCGCCAACTGGCCGAGTAGGTGAAGAGCCCCTCGAACAGACGCGGCCCGGCGCCCAGGTGCGGCAGGTAGAGGGCGGCCGTCGCCAGCAGGAAGGCGGCGGCGCAGAAGTGGCCGATGCGACGTGTCGCCGCAGGCAGCAGGGCCGCCGGGAAATACTTGACCAGAGCGGCGCCGGCGAGGGCCAGGCCGACCCCGGCCGAGCGGGCCAGAACCTTCGGCCAAGGCGCGGCCGCGGCCCCGCCGGGTGCGTCGTTGCGGATCGCGCGCGGCCCTGCGTGGCCCAGCCACAGGGCCGCCAACAGCGGCAGCACGCCCAGCAGATCGAGGTGCGCGTTCCAGGCCACCTCCACGACGACCAGCGGCGACCACCAGTAGAGCGTCCAGGCAGCCAGCCGCCGTGCTCGGGGAAGCATCGTGAACAGGAGCGACGCCACCCCCAGGTCGCAGATCAGCCACAGCGCCTTCAAAACGAGCCAGTCGCCCGAGAAGACGGCTGTCAGGAGAAAGGAAAGCTGGGCCAGAGGAGGGTAGATGGTGGACACCTGGGGGTGGTTGATTCGCCCACGCAGCGCCTCGTCGATCCCCGCCACCGCCGGATCGACGGGCGCGTAGCGATAAGGGTTGATCCCCCTAACTTGTACGAGCCCGTCCCACAGGTAGCGGAAGTAGTCGTCGCTGAGAGACGGGGGCTCGGGGATCAAGATCGCCCGGAACAGCAGGCCGAGCACGGCGGACGCGATGAAGGCCCGGCGGCCGGCGAGCGGTTGACCGATGGCCAGGGCGGCGACGTAGAGGGAAAAGGCGAGAACGCAGAGGAGCATGGCCGCTGTGGGCGGTGGGCTCGGGCCCGGCCAGGCCGCCAGGGCGAGATAGACAAGCGCCTGGGCCGAGCCCAGGGCTGCAAAGGTGGCCAGGCGCCCGCTACGATCGCCGTCTAATCTCAGGTGGCTCACCCGTGATCGGTAACCTTTCCGTCGCCGTGGTCATGCCCGCCCTGAACGAGGCGGGCGTCATTGGCGCCACGCTTGCCACGATTCCTCGGGACATCGTGGATGCCATCTGGGTCGCCGACAACGGCTCGACCGACCGCACGGCGACCGAGGCGGAGGCACACGGCGCCCGGGTGGTCCGGGAGCCGCGCCGTGGATACGGCGCCGCCTGCCAGTCGGCTCTCGGGGCGATGAAAGAGCCTACCGCGCCCGACATCGTGGTCTTCGTCGATGCGGACGGCTCGCAACCCGTCGACGAGTTGCCGCGGGTGCTGGAGCCGATCGCCGAGGATCGCGCCGACCTGGTGATCGGCATTCGTCGCTTCGGCGCCACGCCGGCTCATGTTTCGCTGGGCAACCGACTGGCCTGTAGCATTCTGCGCTGGCTCACCGGGCACAAGTTCCACGACCTTGGCCCCTTCCGCGCCGTTCGCTTCACGTCGCTCGCCAGACTTGGCCTGACCGACCCGGACTACGGATGGAACGTGGAGATGCAAGCCCGGGCGCTCGGCGCGGGTCTACGCGTTCTGGAGGTGCCGGTCTCGCACCGCCCACGGCGGGCGGGCCGCTCGAAGATCTCGGGGTCACTGTCCGGCACGCTCCGTGCTGGTACGAAGATTCTGGTCACCGCGGTCCGAGAGGGGTGGCGGGCGCGGCGCCGAGGCGGAACAACAGCTTCAGGCCGGCAGTAGACTCTCGGACAACTCGCCAAGGAGGATGGCATGACCGTCGGCGGGCTGGCGGCGAAGAAGTGCGTGCCGTGCCGGGGCGGTCTCCGCGGCCG
>JABAOH010122143.1_pt2 | contig 14451 bp, 17 predicted proteins | sample 7062181 | NCBI WGS metagenome assembly JABAOH01 (sample SAMN14538630, study PRJNA623070) | marine sediment metagenome | biome: marine biome [ENVO:00000428]; feature: marine pelagic biome [ENVO:01000023]; material: deep marine sediment [ENVO:00002113]; isolation source: pool of 5 deep marine... | reverse complement strand
GATCTTTTCAATGATAATCTTGACCCTAATGAATCAGTTTCACGTACAACACAATTTGATATTGCTTTTGATGAAAACATGCAGTACAGAATTGGAATTTTACCAACTAAAGAACAATCATCAACTGATATTGGTATAGTCTGTCTTCTAAACTGCTAATTTTCAGCTTCTACAATCATATCAATTTCTACAGTTGAACCAAGAGGAAGACTTGCTACTCCAACTGCAATTCTTGAATGTTGACCCTTTTCACCAAAAATCTGAAAAAGCAAATCAGATGCTGCATTGATTACCTTTGGTTGGTCGGTAAAATCAGGCTCTGAATTTACAAATCCTGAGACTCGGAGGATTTTTTTGATCTTATCAAGACTGCCTAACTCCGACTTTAGCTGGGCCAAAGCATTGATTGCGCAAATTTTTGCTGCTTCTTGCGCTTGTTCTAAGGACTGAACGGTAGGTACCTTTCCTTTGAATGCAACTTTGGCATCTTTTATTGGAATCTGTCCAGAAACATACACCATATTTCCTGACTTTACAACTGGAATGTAAGCTCCTGCAGGCTTTGGAGGTTGTGGTAGTGTAATGTTTAGCTCATTTAGCTTTTCTTCAATCATAAAACTTGTAAAAATATTCTCTAGTTTTTAGTTTTTGTTTATTTTGAATTAATTTTAATGAGTACTTTTTCGCCTTTTTGAGAATGATTTTGCAAAATCATTTTTGTCTTGTATCCTTGTTTGTGTAAATACCCATCAATTACTGAAACCCAAGGAAGCGAATGTCCACTATTGACTTTAGATTCAATTGTTATGTTTTTGTTACTAGCATCAAAGTCAACATGGCCTGAACATGTTATTTGCAATGCTGAATTCATCAATTCAATAATGTCTTCTAGATTTTTTGATTTTAGATTAATTCCATTTTTTTCAAGCATTTTTATCAAATCAGCATCAATGCCTTTAGAATTAAATGACGAATTGAGAAGATGCCCCAAACCATCTTCTTGAATAAGATGAATCATACGAATAACTTCTTGTGCTTCATTTTTTGTCATATCTACAATACTGTCTATTTTTAATGCGTTCTTCCAGCTGTGCGCAAACATTGATGATTGATTTTTTCCTAAAACTTCAGTAGAGGAAAACAATGCTCCTTTACCATTTTCATTATCAATGATTAGCAATTCTGTCTTATCGAAAATAAAACTATTTTGAGCAACATCAAAAATTCTAATTTTTGCACCATTTGGAATTACATGAAAAGCTTCAGAGCCAACCTGTGAAGAATTTATGAGAATTTTTACATCTAGATCTCTTCTAAGAACTCCAATTAGCTGCTCTTTGCATTCAGCTAATAGGCTCAATCCCCAAGGATCTGCCATTATCTGAATTGATTTTTTTGAGCCCTCAATCATTTTTCGAAGCTGGCTCAAAACGTTATTTGCATTTAGATGAAAATACCTTTTTTCTTCTGAACCCTGTGCTTTTTTAGTATCTTCGCTTACCTTTTTCAAATTAGTTACTAGTGCATTCATTCCATTTACTTTGTCGATTTGCTCATGAATGATTTCATCAAATGCATCTTCAGGTGCAATTGCTGTGCACATGATGGGTTTGCTTTTTGAAATTATGACTAGTTTCTTTTTTTCAAGTTTTAACAAAACTGGATAAACCTTTGTTCTAGGAATCTCAGCATAGTATGATAATTCGCTAGCAGAAATTGTGCCCTTTGTAATTAATGCCACATATGCTCGAGCCTCATATTGACTCAAACCAAATTCTTCAAGACTAATTGCTATGCTACTCTCTTTTCCCATGATTACTAATGATTCATTCTTAGGTAAGACAAAGAGCTAATTTCCTTTCTTCAATTACTCAAAAAAAATCAAAATTGTAACCGTGGATAGATGTCACTGTGGTTAAAAACACGCTTGAAACAACTTCCTATAATACAAATTTCTTGAAAACGAGTCCTGGATGGCTACAAGGTGGCCAAATTCGAATGCCCCCTGCGCGGATTTTTTTAACACATTTGTGTTTCCGTTCCTATCTCATGGCTACTTTAGACCATCCTTTTTTTTGATTAAGCAAAATTGATGGCAGGCTCTAAAATTAGCAAGTTGCATCCTAAAGAAGATTTGACTGAAGCAGATTCTGTTTAAAATAAAATGGTAGGCACAAAAACTCGAAATTTTGCAAAGGACCTAAAAAAAGTAAGTAAATTTTCCTCAATTATAGAAGAAAAGCTTTCTCAAAGTGATAAAAAAAAGATTGATTCTCTTACAACTGAGCAACTACAAGATTTACGTCAATTAACCTCTATTGCAAATTTCATTTTAACAAAATATGAGCACAATAAAGAGGTCCATTCACTACTCAAAGATTTTGTAGATATGATTAATCACTCTACAGACTCGATGGACCTTCTTAATGACAAAATTGTAGAAATGGTGGTATCTGCTGAGAGCTCAATTTCAAGAATTAAAAATCTCCAAGGAGATGTCTCTGAGAATTATTCTTTAATATCTGGAATCAATGCAAAAGAAGAAAATCCTCAAAAAATCGTGCCTAAATCAAGTACAATTAATTTAACTAAATCTGCGACACCAGTTTACACCTAAGGATACCTAAGCAAATTTACACTCAAAGTCGATTAGATAATTGAGTTTAGCACCACAGGAACTAGAGAACAGTGCGAGCAGATATGCTTCAGAGGCCATAAAATGTGATTCTCAAGGGGCAAGAGGCATGGCAATTGCCAATTACCAAAAAGCCATAGAATCGCTTGTAAAATTAATGCATCTTTATCCAAATAACAAACTTAACAAAATTTACACTGAAAGAATGGCCTCTTATGAAAAACGCATCAAAGCATTGCAAGCAACTCATGGCGTAGAGCCAGTTTTAGATCCTAATGCTAGCCCAGAAGAACGAAAACAAACCATGAAGCGACATGAAGAGGAGCAAGATGATGATAAATTCAATGATTTGGTAATGAAAGAAAAACCAAACATTAGCTGGAAAGAAGTTATTGGTTTAGAAGATGCAAAAAGTGCACTACGTGAATCTATTGTTTATCCAACTAAACGTCCTGACTTGTTTCCATTAGGTTGGCCAAGAGGTTTGTTGCTGTATGGACCACCTGGATGTGGAAAAACAATTTTGGCAGCAGCTACTGCAAGTGAGATTGATGGATATTTTGTAAATGTTGATGCAGCCTCTATGATGAGCAAATGGTTAGGAGAAGCAGAAAAAAATGTATCAAAACTATTCAAAATGGCTCACACTCTAAATGAGAAAGAAGGAAAACCTGTAATTTTGTTTATTGACGAAGTTGATTCACTTTTAGGTTCTAGAAATAGTGAGGTAGGAGGAGAAATTCGAACCAAAAACCAGTTCTTATCTGAAATGGATGGAGTCAATGGTAAAGCTAAAGACGTTAAACTGTATGTAATTGGAGCAACTAACAAACCATGGAGTCTAGATTGGCCATTTTTGAGAAGATTCCAAAAAAGAATCTATGTTTCTCTTCCAACTCTAGAAGCAAGAGAGAATTTATTTAATTTGTATACTGCTCCACTCAAAAAAGATATTCGAGTAAAATCTCATGATCTTGCCAAACTATTTGATGGCTACAGTGCAAGTGACGTCAAAGATGTCTGTCAAGCAGGACAGCTAAAAGTCGTTCATGAATTATTTGACTCACCTGAATACCAAGAACCAATTGAAGGACAAACCCCTCCACAACCAAAAAATCTTACAATGGCTGACTTTAGACTAATCAAATCTCAAAGAAAACCAAGTGTTTCAATGGAAATGATCCGTGCATATCACAAATGGAGCGAAGAGTTTAAAGCTCTATAGAAAAATTTTCCAGTGATACTAACAAAAATTTAAGCATAAACTTTGTTTTCATGTTGATGAATTTGGGTTTCACTTGCCATCCTACATTGAGGACAATAGAGTTTTAGTGGTTCCTTGCAAACAGGACATTGCTCACATATGTTACAAGGAGACATCTGTTCTCCACATTGCCTACATGATTCAATTCTCATACATATGGTGACTCGAGATTGGATATTAGATACGGTCATAATCGATTATGACCAGTCATAATTTGCTTTGACTAGATTCTATCAATACCTTCCAGTATAGCAATACCATGAAGACTCAAACAATCCAAAACAACCCCCGAAGTACCTGGGACAAAATGGTGCACGCAAGCTTCCGTAAGGTTGTTGCCTTTGACCTTTTATTTTTAGGTCTTGGAATAACCGTTGGAGCAGGCATTGGAGCATTCCTAGTTTCCTAGGAATCTCATCTTCTTTTTTATTCCGGATAAAACTATGGATTGATATGGATAATCTTTATGAAAAATCAGCAGAACATTTTTTAGAATTAGCTAGTCCTCAACGACTTGAAATTCTATTTAACCTCTTAGAAAAAAAATATACTATTACCGGTCTTGCAAAAGAGCTAAACACTACAAAACAAGAAATGCATCGAAATTTTACAAGATTAGAAGATTCTAAATTAATTCAAAAAGATTTTGATGGAAATTATTCACTAACAACATTTGGCAAGACAATGTGTACTCAGGTACCATCACTAGTTTACCTATCACAAAACATGGAGTATTTTGAGGATCATGATTTTGGTGATGTTCCTACAAAATTTATCATGAGATCAGGTCAGCTAGCTGCTGGAAAGCATATCAAAGGTGTGGTAAAGGTAATTGAACAATGGAAACAAATCTACAAAAATGCTAATGAATACATCTACGAGGCCTTGTACGAAGTTCCCTTAGACTTGATTGAGCCTTTAATTAAAAAAATTAAAACCAACATAAAATTCAACTATATTTTTTCAGAGTCTGCTGTAACTCCAAAGGGAAGGAAAGAGCTTCTCAAAAAACTTGGTTTTCCTAAATTAATTGAAAAAGGATTAGTTGAAAGAAAGATGAAAGACAAGGTATCAACTGTTGTGGTTTTAAATGAAAAAGAGGCATGTATTCTATTTCCAAAAACTGATGGAGAGCCTGATATGACTGAGATGTTTTATGGAAATGATCCTATGTTTCATGAATGGTGTTTAGATTACTTTAGATATTGTTGGTATGGTTCTGATGTTTTCAAAGAGAGTAAATTAAAAGAATAACAAATTTTCAAACTCTTTTTAATTTTTTCACAACAAATTTTTCTTTGCGATCAAGCTTCAAAAAACTTAAATTAATAATCCAGATGAGTCGTCGAGGGTCACAATAACCACAAAGAAAGCCAAACACGTGAAAAAGTTTGGAAAGCTGATCCTTTCTGATGGAACTGTTCTTAATGGAGAAGGCTTTGGATATTCTACTCGAGTTTTTGGTGAAATAGTATTCAATACTGGAATGGTAGGATATACTGAAACTCTAACAGATCCATCCTATAGCGGCCAAATTCTAACCCTGACTTATCCATTAATTGGAAATTACGGAGTGCCTGATCCTGCCCTAAAAGATTCTGATGGGATCTCAAAATACTTTGAATCTGATAGAATACAGATTCGTGGTTTGGTAGTCCATGACCTTTCGATGGTAGCCAGCCATTGGAATATGGCAATGACTCTAGATGAGTGGCTCAATAAAGAAAACATTCCTGGAATATCTGGAATTGATACTAGGGCATTAACAAAAAAACTTCGAACAAATGGCGTTATGATGGCAGCTCTTGTAGTCTCTGCTAAAGAAATTGATGAAGAGGAAATCAAAAAGCAGTTAGCTAGCGCCCAAGATTATAATTCTGAAAAATTCATGGATGTCGTTTCTACTAAAGACGAGCAAGTGTATGGTGATGATAAACAAACAGTTGTAGTAGTTGATACTGGTGCAAAAAATGCAATTTTAAGAAATATTCGAGATATTGGCTACAAGGTTGTCAAAGTTCCATGGAATACATCAATTGAAAAAATCCTTTCACACAAACCAAAAGGTGTAGTAATTAGTAATGGTCCAGGGGACCCTCAAAACTGTCCTGATACAATTGACACTGTAAAGTCATTAATTGAAAAAAACATTCCAACATTAGGAATATGTCTTGGTGCTCAGATAATTGGACTTGCTGGAAATGCAAATACTTACAAACTAAAGTATGGACATCGTGGACAAAACAAACCTTGCATTGATCTTGATGATAATCGTGTTTATGTTACAAGTCAAAATCATGGATATTGCATAGACCCTGATTCTCTAAAAGAATCTGATTTTGATTTATGGTTTACAAATGCTGATGATAAAACAGTTGAAGGTATAAAACATAAAAAACAAAAATGTATTGCAGTTCAATTTCATCCTGAAGCATCACCAGGACCTTTTGACTGCAAATTTGTTTTTGAAAAACTTAAAACCTTAATGGAGGAGGGCACAGCTGCCAAAAAATGAATCGTTAGAAAAAATTCTAGTTCTAGGTAGTGGGGCAATTAAAATCGGAGAAGCCGGCGAGAGTCGTTAAAGCGACCGTCAATTTGACTACTCCGGAAGCCAATGCCTCAAAGCAATTCATGAAGATGGACTGAAAAGTATTCTTATCAATCCAAACATTGCTACAATTCAAACCGATACTAGATTTGCAGATAAGGTGTACTTGTTACCTGTTACGCCAAAGTATGTCGAATCAATAATTGAATCAGAAAGACCTGATGGAATTATGTTAGGATTTGGTGGACAAACTGCTTTGAACTGTGGAGTAAAACTTGATGACCTTGGAGTTCTAAACAAATATGGAACTAAAGTCCTTGGAACTCAAATTCCTGGAATAAAAGCAACAGAAGACAGACAAATGTTCAAAGATTCTATGAAAGAATGCGGTGTTCCAGTACTAGAAAGTAAAACCGTTCAAACATTTGAGGAGGCAAAAAAGGTAGCAAAAGATCTTGGCTATCCAGTAATTGTTAGAGTAGCCTTTACACTTGGTGGAAAAGGCGGAGGAGTTGCTCATAATGAAATCGAGCTTCATGAAATTGTAGGACGAGGATTAACTGCAAGCATGGTTGGGCAAATACTAATTGAAGAATACGTTGGAGACTGGAAACAAATTGAATACGAAGTAATGCAGGACTATGGGGGAAATAATGTCATTGTATGTAATATGGAAAATGTTTTGTCTATGCGAGTGCATACTGGCGATAACATAGTTGTTGCACCTTCACAAACAATTGATAATCATGAATACCATGTTTTAAGAACCGCAGCTTTACGCGCTACAAAACACGTAGGAATTGTTGGAGAATGCAATATTCAATATACACTTGATACCAAATCTGACAAATTTGCAGCAATTGAAATCAATCCAAGATTATCTCGTTCTTCAGCTCTTGCAAGCAAAGCAACTGGCTATCCTCTAGCTTACATGTCTGCTAAAATTGGTTTAGGCTATTCACTATCTGAGCTTGTCAATAGTATAACCAAAGCAACTACTGCATGTTTTGAGCCTTCTCTTGATTATATTGTTTGTAAACATCCTCGTTGGGCTTTTGAAAAATTTGAACTTGTAAATAGAAAATTGGGACCCACAATGAAATCTGTTGGTGAAGTAATGGCAGTTGGAAGAACGTTTGAAGAATCACTACAAAAAGCCATTCGTATGTTAGATATTGGCAACGATGGATTAGTTTTGAATAGACAAACAGGCAAAGTCATTGATGATGAAGATATAGAAAATTCTCTGTTAAATCATGATGATCATATTTTGTATCACGTTGCAGCCGCATTAAAAAAAGGAATGTCTGTAGAAAAAATTTACAAACTTTCTGCAATAGATCCTTGGTTTATTGAAAAAATTAAAAACATTATAGAGGTAGAGAAAAAACTTACAGACTCTGCATTAGAAACTGGTTTATTACGTGAAGCAAAAAAGTTCGGTTTTTCAGATAAGCAAATTGGAAGAGCAACTAAAAAAGAAGAAACCGAAGTTAGAGAAATTCGAAAATCAAAAGGAATCTTGCCTGTTGTAAAGCAAATTGATACTTTGGCAGCTGAGTGGCCTGCTAAAACAAACTATCTCTACATGACTTATGGAGGAGACAAAAATGATTTGAAAGTTGAAGATTCTGATAAAGGCATTATCGTTTTAGGAGCAGGTCCGTATAGGATTGGAAGTAGCGTAGAATTTGATTGGGGCACAGTCAATATGGTGTGGGGCCTGCAAGACAATGGAGAAAAAAATGTAGTTGTTGTTAATTGTAATCCTGAAACCGTATCTACTGATTATGATATTTGTCAGCGGCTTTATTTTGAAGAGCTGACCCTTGAGAGAATTTTAGATATTAATGAATTTGAAAATGCTAAAGGAATTGTAACTTCTGTTGGTGGACAAACTGCAAATAATCTAACACCTAAAATTTTAGAACATGGAATCAAACTTTTTGGTACAAGTGCAACTGATGTAGATAGGGCTGAAAATAGATCTAAATTTAGTGCAGAATTAGATAAACTGCATATTAAACAACCAAAATGGCAAGCATTCTCAAACATTACTGAAGCTAAAAACTTTGCAATAGAAGTTGGGTATCCTGTAATTGTTAGGCCATCATATGTTCTGAGCGGTGCTGCAATGAAGGTTGTGTGGTCTCAAGAAGAACTAAAAAAATATGTTAATGAAGCAACCACATTATCGCCAGACCATCCAGTTGTTATTTCAAAATTCATGTTAAATTCTCTTGAAGTAGATGTTGATGCAGTATCTGATGGGAAAAACATCATCATAGGTGCTCTAGTTGAACACATTGAAAGTGCCGGAGTTCATTCTGGTGACGCAATGATGTGTATTCCTCCTTGGAGATTAAATAACAAAATTATAGAAACAATTACCGATTACACTGAACGGATTGGAAAGACGTTTAACATTAAGGGCCCGTTTAATTTACAATTTTTAATTAATGCAGGACAAGTTTATGTCATTGAGCTAAACATTAGAGCATCTCGTTCTATGCCATTTGTTTCAAAACTTGTTAAAACAAATCTGATAAACTTGGCATCTAAAGCCGTTTTAGGAAAATCTCTTCCAAAAATTCCAAAAGATCATTGGACAAAAAATAATATTTACGGAATTAAGGTTCCACAATTTTCTTTTATGCAGCTAGAAGGAGCTGATATTGTCTTAGGAGTAGAGATGCAGTCTACTGGTGAGGCTGCATGCTTTGGTGAGAGCTTTTATGATGCACTATCAAAAGCACTAATTTCCGTTGGCTATAATTTGCCTGAAGAAGGAACTGCTCTCATAACTATTGGTGGTGAAGAAAACAAAGAAAAACTTCTCCAAACTGCTGCATCTCTTAAAGAATTAGGCTACAATATCATGGCTACAGAGCACACTGCAGAATTTCTATCAGAAAAAATTGGTAAAGTCGATATTGTTTACAAGATTAGCGAGCCAGAAAGAAAACCAAACATTGCAGATTTGTTATTTGAGAGAAAAATTGATTTTATCATAAACATTCCAAGCACTTCTACTTTGGAAAAATATGTAGGAATGCTTTATGATGAGTATCAAATTAGAAGAAAATCCCTTGAGATGGGAATTCCTGTATTGACAACTCCTGAAATTGCAGAGTCATTTGTAAAAACACTTGCTTGGCTGCAAGAAAATGAACCTACGCTTCATCCATTAGACTCTTACAAAGAGATCAATTAGAGAATCTGTTTGATAATTGATTCATTACCAATGATGGTGCCATCAAGGGTAACAATTTTTGCTGAAGAATATTTTTTTATTTTCTCTAAAATAGGCGAGATTGATTTTTTGTAATATCTTTTTTCTGTTGCGTAAAAGTACTTGTTAAAAGAAGGTACAATAATTATCTCAATTTCTCCAGAGGCAGATGGGAAGATTTGTTGTTTTTGAGTTTTAATAGACACCCAAACACGTTGACCATTGAGAACTGACTCTTTTTCAAAAAATACTGGATGCACATGCCCCATGATTATTTTATCAACATGAGAAAAATTCTCTGAAGGCATTGTGTGGCCATGAGTTAACAAAATATTTTCAATCACCATTCCAGCTGAGCTAACAAGTGAAACTCCATCTGGTACTAGCTTTTGTATATTAGCATCATGATTTCCTGGAATAAGTGTAGTATCGATTTTGTCTTTCATTTTATTAAAAAACTTTGGAACTTCATCCCATTCTGATTTTGAAATTGATTTTATGCTTGATTTTACATCTCCTAACAAAATTAGAGAATCTGCCTTTGTTGAATCAATAATTGATTCAATTTCATTAATTGTTTCATCAGTTGTTGTATTTTTTCCAATGAAAATTTCATTTGTTGCTAGTTTGCTTTCAAAACCAATGTGTAAATCTGAAATAATGAGATTTTGAGTCTCTCCTTGTAAGAGTAGTGCAGGATGAGAAGGAACGATGACTGTTTTTACCATCAAAAATATACTGCCCCTTGAAGATTAAACCCTTGTGACAAAAGATCCTACAAAAATCGAATCTGTAGTTTCACAAAAACGCATAAAACTTCACATTTTTGAGCCTAGCCAAAGAACAATTTGGACAGTTGTTGGAAAAGAAAAAGAATACTGGATTGATCCTGAACAAAACTTTTGCTCGTGTCAAAGCTTTTACTTTAATTCAGTTTCAGGAAAAAATGATTGTTATCACTTGCAATCAATTGCTTTAGCTAAAAAAGAAAACAAAATAGAGACAATCAAGTTTTCTGATGACGAGTTTTCTGATTTTATCTCTGGAATAGTCTCTGATCTTTAATTTTTACAGAGGAATAGTATCCAAGTCGTCTTTTGATACACCTTTCCATAAACCAATCATTCCTTCTGGTTCAACTGGTTCTACTTTGGTGATCTTTTGAAGTTTGATGTGATCTGGATTAGGTGGCATCCATAACATTGCCATATAGTCTCCTTCATTGCCAACTTTGTTTGGTAATGCCATAACTATTTTGTCTTTATTTACACCACTTGCAACAAGTGCATCAACTGACTTTTGCTGCAAATCCATTCTTCCATGCAAAAACAGGTATACGTCTTTTTCTTTATCGATTTCGACCATAACGTTTTCCATTCATTTTCACTAAATCAACGTTTCCAAATTGTGCCAAACTTTTCTAAAAAGGGTTAAATTGGTAAGGCAAAAACGCGAATTGTGAAGATTGTCACTGTAGGCAGCAGAGTTTTTGTAACAAGCTCACAGCTAGCTGGAATTCAAGGAATTATTGCTGAAACTTCAGATAAAGCCTATGACGAAATAAAAAAACTAACTGATGACTCTGATGTCGGATTAGTTCTAGTCAGTGATGATATTTCTGAACCAATAAATGACAAGCTCACTGCATTGCGTGCAGAAAAATCCACACTAGTGTTTTCATTACCTGCACCCGGTAGTGAAAAAGCTGAAGTAGATTACAGAGTAATGCTTAAAAAAATATTAGGAGTTTAAAGAAAACTAAATTCCATCAAATTCAGTTTTACTTGCAAACTGCGAAAAAGATTTTTCTTGCTCATCTTTTTGCGCTTTTTTCCTCAAATAGATTGAAATAATAACTATCTCTGCTGCTAGCGCTACTGCAGCTAATGTCATCATTGAAAACTTTGTATCTGTGCTAATGTATTCAATGTACATCAATGCAGTTGAAAATCCTGCTATAATGATTCCTTGAATTACTGCCATTGCATGAAGATATCTTCCAAAAACTCTAGATTTTTGAGTATTTTGTAATTTTGGGGAATTTCTTTTTTCAAACTCTAATTGTTCTAATTTCTTATAGTCTTCGAACTTTTTGAGTAGCCTGATTTCCTCATTTTCTGCAGCTAGATTGAATCTTTCACTATCAAAACTAGCATCGTCCCATCTTGACATGCAATTTGTTTGGGAAAAATGATAATAGATGAATCTATGTTCGGAATGACCATACTGTCACGAAAAAATAAACAATTTTTGAAAATTCTTTAATGTACTTATACTGTCTACTCGTGAAAATTGCCATGAAAGCAGCATTTGTAAAAGAATCATCAAAAGTTGTTGTAGAAGAAATTACACAACCAGAACTCGGTTCTGGCGATGTTTTGATCAAAATGTCTGCTTGTGGTATTTGTGGTTCTGATCTAGAAAAAGTGTATGGAAAATACAGCAAACCATCAAACCGCTTGGGTCATGAACCATCTGGAATTGTTGATCAAGTCGGAGAAAATGTAACTGATTTTAAAAAAGGTGATCGCGTTTTTGTTCATCACCATGTGCCATGTTATTCTTGTCATTTTTGTTTGCATGGGAATGAAACAATGTGCAAAAAATATTCAGAAACAAACCTTTCTCCATGCGGGTTGGCTGAAAAATTTATCGTTCCTGAATGGAATGTAAACCATGGAGGAGTTTTGAAAATTCCAGATTCTATGAGCTTTGATGAGGCTGCAATGATAGAGCCTCTTGCCTGTTGTATTAGGGCATGGAACAAACTTTCTTTTCAAAAAGGAGATTCTGCTGCAATTTTTGGTGTGGGCTCAACTGGTATGATGCATGTAATGCTATCTCATGCGCATGAGTTTGAAAAGATATTTTGTATTGATGTTAATGACTTTAGATTAGACTTTGCAAAACAATTTGATATTACTGAAGCAATAAAGTCTGGCGNNATAGTCGTGGAGTCGATGTTGCAATTGTTGCAACTGGAAACTTGCAAGCATTATCTAGCGCAATTGATCTTGTAAGAAAGGGAGGTACAGTAATTTTGTTTGGGGTTCCTTCAAGTGGTGCAACTTTGAATCTAGATATGAGCAAAGTTTACTCTAAAGAAGTCACACTTTACACTAGCTATGCAGCGTCTGATGCAGACACAAAGGCTGCACTTGAATTAATTAGCTCTGGAAAAATCGATGTTAAAAAACTAATTACTCATAGATACCAAATTGATGATGCCGCCCAAGCCTTTGAGCATGCTCACAATGGTGCTGACTCTATGAAGATAATAATTACAAGTTGAGAAAGGCTTATCAAAGGCAAACATTTTCTTTTAAAAATCGAAGAACCATGGACTGGGGATTACAAAACAGACTATCACGAATAATCAAACCTAATGATGGCAAAGCAGTAATGCTAGCAGTTGACCATGGATACTTTTTAGGACCAACTGAGAGCTTAGAGCAGCCAAAAAAAACTATTCAACCATTGTTAAAGTACTGTGACTCTTTGATGTTAACAAGAGGTGTTTTAAGAACATCAGTTGATGCACGCTTTCCAGTTCCTGTAGTGTTAAGAGTTTCAGGTGGATCAAGCATTATTGGACAAGATCTTTCAAATGAAAAAATTACAACAAGTGTAAGAGATGCATTACGACTAAATGTTAGCGCATTAGCATTATCAATTTTTGTTGGAGCAAAATATGAGCACAATTCTTTAGTTAATTTAGGAAATCTAGTAAATGAGGCAGAAGAATACGGCATTCCTGTTCTTGCAGTTACTGCAGTAGGAAAAGAGCTTGCAAAAAGAGATGCTAGATATCTATCACTCTCATGTAGAATTGCTGCTGAATTTGGGGCTCACATTGTAAAGACATACTATTGTGATCACTTTGAAAAGGTAGTTGAAAGCTGTCCTGTTCCTATAATTATTGCAGGCGGTCCTAAACTAGAAGAAAGAAAGGCACTAGAGCTTACATACAACGCTGTAAAGGCAGGAGCCGTAGGTGTTGATATGGGCAGAAACATTTGGCAATCTAAACATCCTGTGCCAATGATTCGTGCAGTTCGAGCAATTGTACATGGAAATCTAAACGTAAATGAAGCATATGACTTGTACAAGAGACTAGCAAAAGAGTCTCCATCTAAACCAAAAAAATCAAAACCACAAGCTATTCCACAAAAACAATCTCAAAAGAAAAAACCAAAAAAGAAACGATAATCACTTTATCTTAGATAGATGAATGTGAACAATTTTCCATGTAGGCTTTTTTACTAAAACAAAAGTTCCTCTACCTTGTATTGTAATGTGTTCTCCAGTGTAAGCTTTAGTGTCTACTAGCATTCCTTTTTGCACTAAATCCAAAGCCACTACTGCAGTTTCTCCAAAAATGCTAATTTTTGGATTTTTTATTTCATAACTATAGTCTGATATGCTTACAAAACGCAGCTCCTCTAGCGTAAGCGTGTTTTTGTAGTCTTGTAGCTCAAAGGGCGGAACGTCACTGTAACTAGAAAAGTTTGGATCATCGAGTTGAATTTCTCGAAGTGGTGCGAAATTTTTTGTTTTACCACTTTCAAAGAACTTTTCAATTACGCCAATGATTTGTTCTGAATCAGACAAGTTAGCTTTTTTTGTTTTAATTCACATCTAAGTCTTGTGTGTAGTGTTCAGAGGCATTGAGCTTGCTTGCAAAAATCAAAAAAATTTTCCTAACAAATTTTGCCAAAAATCTCGCAATGTTTATTAATTATCTTGGAATGCAATAGATGACTGCAATG
>JABAOH010007649.1_pt5 | contig 14451 bp, 13 predicted proteins | sample 7062181 | NCBI WGS metagenome assembly JABAOH01 (sample SAMN14538630, study PRJNA623070) | marine sediment metagenome | biome: marine biome [ENVO:00000428]; feature: marine pelagic biome [ENVO:01000023]; material: deep marine sediment [ENVO:00002113]; isolation source: pool of 5 deep marine... | reverse complement strand
GAATGGCTTTTGGCAGGCGCCCTGATATTCCTTGGCGCTTGGTTGATCGGTCTGATCACAGGACGCAGAGAAAAGAAGCGTCGAAGGGCCTTGAGTCGATGAATCCATAGGCTTTATGCCTTTGACACTCTCCCCGGAAGTGGCAATCTCCCATCACGCTCTGCCACACCCCGGGTCGAAAACATTAAAGCCCCAGTCGAAAGTACTGCCCTACCAGCGTGACGCGAATCCTGCTGTTGATTTCCGACACAAATAAACGGAATCCCACTTCGCGCCAGATGCGCTCTTGCATCTTGATAATTATTAAAGGCGGCCTCCTCGGGGTAAGATGATAGGGATTGACTGTATCACTAACCCCAAAACACGAAAGGAGGCCTATCATGAGGTTTTATTGTGGTATTGATTTGCATGTGCCAAGCGCAGTCTCACCAATTGAACCCGTTCGTTGAGTTGGAGATGAAGCACCCACCTCCTCCGCCACCTCCTCCACCCACAGGAGCCAGGGAAGGTGAGGCCGGGAGCTCAGAAAGGTGTCCAATTACTGAAACCGTATCATCACCCGAATTTGCCACATAGGCATAATTTCCGTCTGGCGTTACCCCCACACCGAGCGGGTCAGAACCCACAGAAAATGTATGTACAGCGTTATCTGATGTCTGAATTATCGAAACTGTGTTGTCGTTCCTATTCGTTACATAAACGTAGCTTCCGTCAGGTGTCACTGCGAGGCCCATAGGCCAGTCCCCCACAGAAATCGCATCAATGACAGTATTATCCAATGTTCGGATTACTGAAACCGTGTCGTCAGACCTATTTGTCACATAGGCATAATTGCCATCAGGGGTCACTGCTACACTACGAGGGAACCTCCCTACAGAAATTGTGTCTGTGACTGTATTGTCCAATGTCTGGATTACCGAGGCTGTATCGGCATTTTCATTTACCAGGTAGACGTAACTTCCGTCGGGCGTCACTGCTATGCCACTGGGCCCACTGCCCACGGAAATTGTATCAACCTCAGCATTATCTGATGTCCGAATTACCGAAACTGCGTTGTCAGCCCAGGTCGTAACATAGACATAACTTCCGTCGGGCGTCACTGCTGGTTCGATTGCATTCGTGCCCACAGAAACCGTATCTATTACCATATTGTCCGATGTCCTGACTACTGAAACGGTGTTGTCGAGCATATTTCCCACATAGGCATAACTGCCGTCAGGGGTCAGTGCCGGCCTACGGGGTTCGTAACCCACCGAGATTGTACCGGTCACAGTATTATCTGATGTCTGTATTACCGAAACCGTGTTACCACCCCGGTTTGCCACGTAGACACGGCTTCCATCAGGCATCACAGCCACCCCATCAGGATGGGAACCTACGGAAATTGTCTTTATCACGGTAGCCGGAAGTGTTGTCACCGTCAGTCCAGGGGACCAAGCGGAAACAATTCCGGGGTTGACGAAACATCTTGTCCGAACCGAAACCGTGTGTATCCCGGAAACTGACCAGGAATGAGAAGCGCTCTTTGAACTCGACCAACCCGAAAGGCTCCCATCTCCCCAGTTAAACCGATACTCCAGACTGTGGCCTTGAGAACAAGATGAACTCGGGCTGCTATCGGTATAAATATAGGAGGTGTCTAGGTCTATATTTGAGACGCCACTCGGTGTGCTCGGCGTAGCAACGCTGTGCGGGAGGGTTAGATAGAGCCGTCCTGATCCGTAGCGATTGTCCTTGCCCGGAATCCCGAGGTCAATGGCATCGGACTCAAGGTAGCTTTCCAGCTCAGTTACTGTGTAGCCCGGATAAACCCCCTTTACCAGAGCCGCCCCTCCCGCCACGTGTGGCGTTGCAGCCGACGTGCCGTTGAAGATCCCTGGCCCGTGGCTCACAGTCGAGACATTGGCATAACTGGCAATGTCCGGCTTGGTTGAACCCCCGGAGCAGGTCCCTCCAGGCCCGAAAGTGGGCCCCCTGGAGCTGTAGGACTCCAGGCCGTAAGAGCCCACATCGACAGCCCCAACTGTAAATGCATCAGGCGCGTCGCCTGGAAATGTCAAACTGCGGCCCGGTACCCATTCATCGAGGTGTCCCGATTTCTGGGTGAATAGGCGAAGGCAGACATTACGGGTAGCGCTGAACTTTTCAACCACGATCCCGTAGTATCCGGTGAAGGGCGCGATTAGAAGGATCTCTTCGGTTGGTTCCTGGCCTGATCCTCCATCTTGAGTATTTACCGAGAAAGCTGCGACATTCCAGGTGGAGCCGTCCAGAGAGTAAAGCAGGTATAGATCGTAATCCTGGTCGACAGCTGTCCAGTCGTCCCAGTGAAGGCTCGCTCGGATGGAGCTGCCGCCTGGGATAACCGTTCCGGTGCCATCTCCGGGTCCAAAGTAGTTGATATCCTGCCCCGGAGCCCATAGATGACTGTTGAAGCCGCTCTCGTTGTAGGTGCCGCTCCAAGACTCGTATGCATTGTTGCCTGCTGCAACGGCAAACAGTATGCCATTCGAACGTGCAGTGTTTATGATATCTGCCAGGGAGCCTGTCCCATCACCTGGCCCGTTCAGATCCCATCCGAGGGACATAGAAATAATGTCCACACCGTCGGCGATGGCCTGGTTGACGGCATTTCCCACCTCAACCTCGGTGCTGACCTTGTGAAGGTCCATCGTGAGCCCGGGGGCCATGTCGTAAACGATCTCAGCACAAGCCGTTCCATGTGAAGAGCCGCCCATGCCGGATCCGGTCCAGTCGTAAGTGTTAACCGAAGCGGGAAGGTCGGTACCCAAGAGTCCCGCAAAACCTGTAAAGCCAATGTCAATCACCGCAACCCGCACCCCAGTGCCATTGTGACCAGCTGTCTGCCAGGCAGCGGCGTTCGATGCTAAAACGCCTTCGCTAGTCTGGCTCCCAGCCATGGGAATAGGAGCTACAGCTTCTTGAGGCTGGGCCCTGTGCGGTTCTCGGATGAAGAGTACATCTGGGTCCAAGGCCAGCACTTCCAGAGATCCCACGGGGACCATCGCCTGTAAGAGGTTCTTGTAGTGGAGCTGGTACTCGCCTCCGGCGCCCTCAACCGCATCCCGAACGTCGTCGATCGCCTCCTCGGAGGTCACGATTGTCACCTGAACAAGGTCATCTTGGAGGACCATGCTGCGCACGGAGGAAAAGACCTGTGCCTCGGCCATACCTCTGCTTCGGTAAACTTCTAGTAATTGATTCAGCGAGGAACCCAGGCTGGGGTTACCTTTAGGTGGCCTCGTGCTCTTAAAAGCGGCTGTGGCAGTCGAAATTCGCGAATCGCCGTTCAGCAGTGGAAGAACAGGATCGTCCGCCTCAGCAGGGTTACCTGGCAGCAGAATGACAATCGCCAGAGTGAGGCTGACAACGAAAGACCATCCGTTCCCCTTGAACATCTTTGAGTGTTTTTTCCTTTCCATCATTTATCTCTTCCTCTTTTTTGCGCCCTCCGCCACTCAAAGATGTAAACCCGAGGAAGTCTTTGGCTTTGGTGTGGTATTGTTTTCCTTACCTTCAAACGAATCCGCCCTGCTGTTAATTCGGTGGACTCGACCGGGTTTTAGATCGAAGTCTTCGATAACCATGGCCGCCCCGTATGACTGGTGCCGTTAAGAACAAGACCCTTATTGTGTAACAGCCCGCCGAGGCCCTCGGACAAATAGCACGTCTGGCCGTTGGACTAGCGACTCCAGGGCATCAAGAGGCACCATCGCCTGCAAGAGGTTCTTATAGTGAAGCTGGTGCTCGCCTCCCACTGCCTCGACCGTCTTCCTAACGTCGTCTATCGCTTCCTCAGTTGTCACGATTGTTACTTGGACTCGGCTATAGTCGAAGGTCATCGTATGCCTCTCGGCGAAGGCTCGGGCTCCAGTCATCCCGTCTTTGTGGTACGCCTCTAGCAACTGGCTCAGTGACGAACCTAGTTTCGGATTGCCCTTCGATCTCTCGGTATCGCCGAAACTGCTGTCTTTCATCGTCCCCTCGGACCCTTCTACTTGTGCCTCGATGTCCCTGATAGGGCCAGAGCACTGAATAAAGGACAGAGTAGCAAAGAGAAAGACGATCCCTATTGTCGTAAATGCCGCAGGTTTCCCTCTGGCTTTTGCACTGTTTTCAATCTGACCGAACAGTGACCGTCGAATTGGCTTGTGTCGCATTTGCAAGGTTGCCTCCGTTTTGACAAAATATAAAAGCCGAATCGCTGCTAGGCCTCAGCAACCCGGCTATCTGGTAATTCTGTGATGTTAAGTCCTTAGTGCTTAGGGTCTTTCCCTCCAGACCCGTGGCTTTCCGTCCCCACCTCACGATGGGTTTGGCTTTGTCGACCAGTATCTTTTATCGGCAGGTCGTAAGAAGACCTTTAGAAATTTCTGAGGTTAGAGCATGGGGAGAAATAAGCTGTATTATTTCAATTGGATACATTCTCTCAAGGCAGACTTGATCGTATGGATTAAGGCAAATACGAGCCCATACCGAGTTAAGTATGGATGTTGAAAGTCTCATGCTATCGCAGTTAACTCCAAGGCGCATTTTGTTGGCAAGGTCGAAAATGGTTTGCCTTTCCGTTTGATCGTAACTGAGATATTCTATCTGGACCAATCCGCCGAAGTGTTTATGAAAACCCGCCAGAATACCCCGCCCGGAAGGGCGGGGATGAATGGCGAGTGGGGTTCAAGGGGATGCAATCCCCTTGAGCGGGGTTTCCAAAGGGGTTGTAGACCCCTTTGGTCAAGGGCAGGGCTTTACTTGCTCTGGAACTAAACAGTTTCAAGCATCGGTGATAACTTGCGGTCTCATCTTGAATTCGATAACCAAGTAGGGTTACGCAGCTCACTCTTTCCCGGTTTGCCAGATCTTTCTGGTATGCCTAACCCAAAGCTCAGCGGTGGAGATTCTCTGCGTCCGCTGAGGCGTCTTTTTAGCTGGTCAACGAGCTGTGTTGCCGCCAATGTTTTCATCTCCTTCATCGTTGAGAAGGCTGATACGGATCTGGCGTGCCCGCTTTGATTGGAGGTTCTTGCATGAGAGATGCGGCGTGCGCCTTGAGGAGTTCTCCCATTGGCCAAGGCACCCAGAAATGGCCAGCTGTATCTTTGGTCAGTGGACACTCTTCCTTCGGGTCACTATAAAGATTGTAGAAACGGGGAAAGTCGTAGGTCTTCTTCTCGTCCGTGCCGCGCTCGACCTCTTTGAACATCATCTTCCAATTTCGCCACTTGACCCCGAAGAGGTCGTTACCGACGTAGACGATGAACCCATCGCGATTGGATTTCTCCTGCTTGCCGAGAAAGAAGTCAGATTGATCAATACTGTCGATCACCCGGTCACCTGGAATGGTGCCTTCAACGATGTGCGCAAAGGTTGCAAACAGGTCTATGGCATGGACTATCTCGTTAGAAACCGTGTGCGCAGGGACTTTATTGGGCCAGCGCATGATAAACGGCACACGGAACGAGCCTTCGAGGCCGGTGAAATAGCTCCCGCGCCAAGGGCCGCCCCACCTGTTGTGGCCTGGGAGCATTTCAGGACCATTGTCGGAGGTGAAGATGAATATGGTGTTATCCGCAATGGCGAGTTCATTTATAGTGTCGAGCAGTTCGCCAGTGTAGGCATCGATTTGCATAAGCACGTCGGCCCAGTCGCCGTTGCCGCTTTTCCCCGCGAATTCCTTGCTCGGAACAACTGGCATATGTGTTTGGGTGTAAGGCAAAAAAGCAAAAAACGGTTTGCCCGCCTCAGCTTGGCGTCTGATGAAATCTTTAGCTCGGTCTGTGCATTCCCGGTCGATCTTTAGGCGTGCTGAGCTGTCATAGATTTTCACCTTCTTTGGCGTGGAGCCTCTCTTGCCGTCGCAGACGTATTCCGGCACTGCGTACAGGCTGAGTTTTTCTTTCACTACGGCCTGAACTGCGGTTGGCCGGGCCACAGGCTTTCATCGGTTGAGTTGGGGATGCCATACCATTCGTCGAATCCCTGATCGGTCGGGAAGCGGCCTTCTGTGTGTCCAAGATGCCATTTGCCGAATATACCGGTCGCATAACCCGCGTCTGATAGCATCTCAGCCATCGTAATCTCCCACTGAGTGAGGCCATACATGCCCGTGGTGATCGGCACCGAGCCGTTCCCGGAGCGGATGACATATCGCCCCGTCATCAGTGCCGCTCGACTTGGAGTGCACTGGACTTCGACGTTGAAATTAGTAAGACGGATTCCTTCGGTGGCAAGTCTGTCAATACGTGGCGTCGGCGCGCCTCGTGTGATCTCACCACCGTAGACACCTAACTCGCCATAACCGAAGTTGTCCATGAAGATCAGGACGATATTGGGCTTTTCTTGAGCCAATGCTGATCCTGACGAAGACAAAAACATTACAGAAAGTGGCGCTACAATAATGAATATTCTCTGTCTTTTCATTCGGATTTCTCCTTTTATTTTCCAGCTAACATTATATATTGAACCAACTCAGTTTTTTTCACCGGGCTCTGTTAGCATCCATTTCAAGGAATTAGGGGAAAAAAACAAGATATGCCGAATTGCAATTAATATTAAGCAGATATAACTTGTTTAGAAAGAGAGGGCTGACTTTCTATGAGTCTTCGCATCCGAGTGGGAAGGAGAAAAGCTTGCTCTTTGTTGGATATAACGAGATCATCCGATATCGACTCAGGGCAGCCTTTTAGGTTTGTTTCTTTCTAGCAGGGTCTTTAATGCCACAAACGAACGTCAATGAGTGCGTAATACTTGAATAGAAACCGCCGTTCCCCTTCAAAACTCACGAATTGCGGAACAAATAAACACCTACCTATTCCCCATCTCATTCCTCAACTTCTTACACCTCTCCATCAGCTCGTTTTGGGTAATGATTCCCTTCTCCATCAAAAGCTCAATCAACGCCGAGATTTCGACCATATTGGTTATGACTATCTCATCGGTGGTGACGATTTCTTTTGCGTCGAGTGGCTTTGCCATTATCACCGCATATCATCTTTAAGACGCACTGGTAAGTCTGATAATTTCCTATGCGGATCTACCCTTTTTTCGCATTCATCCAGCCAGCTTAGAAGTTCATTGGTCTTAAATGGTTTCTCGAATGTCCTGCACCTAAGCCTCTGGCCTTGCTCACGTTCGGAATCTGTCCATGCCCCTGACATCACAGCTTTGTTTTTCTCAATAGCTTTACAACCATGGCGTAACTGGTTTTCTATGAATTCCAGTCCCGTCATCTTGGGCATACCATTATCAGTTATGAAAATATCTCCACACGCATAATCTTCAAGACATGGACATTCACGATCCAAATAGGCGGGACAGGCAAGTGGCTCCGAGTAGGAAAAGACTTCGTATCCACGACTCTTCAGGATGGAAGAGATTGTACCTCGAAGCGCCTCATTGTCCTCGAAAACAAAAGCCCGTAATCTCATAGTTCACTTCCCTTCTGTGGTTCGCCTTTCATCTGTCCCACAATCCTCTCTTATTCTCTCTGGCCTCCCTCTCATACCTCCAAAACTCTTCCATGTACTTGAATGGGAAGCGAGTGTCGGGAAACCCTTAACTCTGCCTGATTATCTCAGCATTCAAAAAATCCCATCCTCCAGATAGACATAGATGCGCCCGTATTTGTCTCTATGATTGATGTGAGCGTTAGCCTGATCGAACTGTAACCTGACCCCTTTCTTGTCTACCCGGGATTTGGTAAATGCGGATGCCTTCTTTCCAAGTGCCTTGATAGTCTAAATATCCTTGCGAGTGCGTTCAGCGTCACGGTAAAGCTTCTCGGATTCATAGACCTCTGGGGTATCCACACCGATCAGCCTCACGCTTTCTCCGTTAATCAGAAGAAGGATATCACCGTCAACGACTCGTTTGACTTAGCAGATTTTGTCCTGGGAATCTGAAGGCAGGGATACGAGGAGAAGAACTAGGAAGGGAAATAAGATTAGCCTTCTGGCTTTCATATTTGACTCCAGACGTAAGTTCTGGAAAAGGGCTACTTAACTATCGTTACGCTGCAATCAGCCAGATGACTTACCCTGTGGGAAACACTTCCAAGAACAAACTCCTTAACTCCGCTCAGTCCTCGATTTCCCATGACAATCAAGTCTATGCCCTCAGCCCTTGCAAATTCGATGATTCTGCTAGCAGGATTTCCTTGAATCAAAGTGGACTGAACCTCCTTCACGCCCCGCTCTTTGGTTTCCCTTTTGGCTTCCTCAATGATTCTCTTGCCTTCCTCCTCCTGGAGCTTTTGGAGATCAGGTATACTGAAAGCCGCTTCGTGGAATAGTGCGGGAGGCAGAGGTACAACATGAAGAAGACAAACCGTGGCATGGAATTTCAAAGCAAGTTCACAGGCGTAGTTAACAGCCTTTCTGGCATGTTCCGAACCATCTGTCGGAACAAGGATTTTCTTCAACATGAGCTTGGATTGTCCTATCCGGAATTTGGATCTTCCAGTAATACCAATCCTCAGAGGCTCATACTTACCCTCAGTGAGGCGCTCTCTTCCCATTAAAGCAAATGCTCAAGGGAAGTCAAGGAAATTGTGAAGGTTGTGAAATTTGATGGAGGGCGATGATTGGCGTTGAGACTGTCGAAAAACCCTAAAATCACCATTTTTGGACTTGTAAGTACCTGAAATTATTACAGGCCGATTTTGGGAAAATGCCAAAATTGGACTTTTTCGACAGTCTCGTTTGAATTAAACACCACCATAGCTCTCCTCAAATCCAAAATCTTTCCGACTCGCCACCACAAAAATCCTTGACTAACCTGATGAGGGTGCTACGAGAGAACCGTTCCTGCTGAATGCCAAAAGGAGATGAAATAAGTTAAGCGGATCGAAAGCTGAAGTTCGATTGAAGCCTACTTTTTCTTAGAAAGGAGAAGGGTGGGCTTTTTTGCTTTTCAACACGAAACAAGGAGGGATTAAAATGGCAACATTTTTCATGTTTGGAAACTGAGCCACTGATAAACGCTTGAAATCCGGTTGAGATCTGCTGAGATTTCAAGAATTCGGCTCATTGCGGGTACAACGGGGGAGAGGCCCGATTGACCCTGGGAACCTGGCTCCTTTCCGCCAAATCTGTCTACTCATTTAATCAGCAGGAAGGCGAGGCCATCCTTGGCCCTGCCGTATCCATCACACGTGGCGATGTATCGTCTTCAAGATCTTTTCTGACCTCGATTTGTCGTGGAATCCCACCCGTATTGTAATCTTACTGGATGCTTCCGTGATTGCACGGATATCAATCCAGACGTTTTTTCCATCGGCAAATTGTGACTTGACCTTTGCCGTCAGCTGGTCACTTTTCTCCTCGATCACAGGAAGCTGGAGGTCCTTCAATGCGGCCAGTGTTGCCCGGTGGAGCCTTGGAAGGGGCACATTGACCTCCTCCTGTAGTTTCCCCTTGACAAACATGGCGGTCCCAACCCCACCTGTGGCTCCCACTCCAAGAAGGACTGCAGCGCAGCTGGATAGCTGAATTGAGAGAACAAGTAGGAACACGGTTAGAATCCACTGCTTAACCATGGCTTGCCTCCTTTAGACTCGGAGCTTTCCCGACTATCAAAGAAGGCAATATTCATGCCAGCCATGGGACCCGCAAAAAAAACAGGGCCAAGCCACCTACTACGGGGAATGACCCATGGAGCCAAAAAATAGGAAAATTTTCTCAGGAACCTGAGATTGTCGTGAAAACCGAATGCAAAGCCGACGACTTCAACTTAAAACTCTCTAGGAGGACGACAACGCGTCTCCCGTTCCATTTTCCTCGTCAACCAAAAGCTTCCGTAATACATAAGGTAGGATGCCGCCGTTTTTGTAGTATTCGACATCAACCTCAGTATCCAGTCTGGCAATCACTTCGAAGTCTATCCGACTCCCATCTTTTTTGAGGGCCTTTACATGCAATACGCTCCGGGGCTTTATCGCATCGATGCCGCTGATGGAGTATGTTTCAGAGCCGTCCAATCCGAGGCTTTTCCAACTATCACCCTCTTTGAACATAAGGGGCAGGATGCCCATTCCAACGAGGTTGCTCCTGTGGATGCGTTCGAAAGACTCGGCGAAGATCGCCCGAACCCCAAGAAGGCTGGGTCCCTTTGCCGCCCAATCCCGTGAGGAACCGGTTCCGTACTCCTTGCCTCCCAAAACGACGAGTGGCCTGCCTTCATCCTGGTAGGCCATGGCAGCATCATAGATAAACATCTCCCTTGCGGCTGGAAACCTTCGGGTGAAGCTCCCCTCTTTTGGAGTCACGAGCTGATTCTTTATTCGGATGTTTCCGAATGTCCCCCGTATCATGACCTCGTGGTTTCCTCTCCGGGATCCGTAGGAATTGAAATCATCAGGATCGACGTTCTTTACAATCAGATATTGGCCCGCGGGGTAATGCTTCGGGATAGCACCTGCAGGAGAAATGTGGTCAGTTGTGACAGAATCCCCGAGTAAGAGGAGTGCCCGAGCGTCGTTCAGATCGATCCGGTCGCTCACTTCGACGCTGAAGTCATCAAAGTATGGCGGCTTCTTGATATAGGTGGAACGATCGTCCCAAGCATAAGTCGTGCTCTCTGTAACCTGAAGATTATCCCAGAAGCTGTCGCCACCGAAGATTCTCTCATACTCAGTCCTGAAAAACTCCTGCTTGACATGTTTTAACATAAGATTTTTTATCTCTCCAGATTTTGGCCAAATATCCTTAAGATAAACCGGCTCACCATTTGGATCGAAAGCGATGGGGTCGGTCGTCAAATCCGTATCGACCCTCCCAGAAATGGCAAAAGCGACGACTAACATCGGCGAAGCCAGGAAATTCCATTTGACGCTCTGGTGTATTCTGGCTTCAAAATTCCGGTTTCCCGAGAGAACGGCTGCAACGCTCAGGTCGTTTTCCGATATTGCCTTTTCTATTTCCGGCCGCAAGGGACCGCTGTTGCCAATACAGGTGGTACACCCGAATCCGGCGAGGTGAAAACCGAGAGCCTCGAGATAAGGTTGGAGGCCCGAATCTTCCAGGTAGTTCATCACGACCTTCGAACCTGGTGCCAGAGATGTCTTAACGTACGGAGGCACTCGGAGTCCCTTCTGAACGGCCTTTTTTGCGATCAAGCCTGCTCCAAGCATCACAAAGGGGTTCGAAGTGTTCGTACATGAGGTAATGGCGGCTATGACAACGCTGCCATCGCCGATTCTGACCTCCCTTCCGTCAAGGTTCACCTCGTGCATCGCCTTGCCACTCGGTTTGAGGCCGTCGTCGCGGGTGTTACAGTTGCCCGACTCGTCGTGAAACCTCGAAATATCCGCGACCTCAGAATCTCGTTCGTACTCATAGCCGAGTAATCCCCCGAAGTTCTCTTTCAAGTCCTTCAGGGCAATTCGATCCTGGGGCCGAGCAGGACCGGCCACTGAGGGCCCGACCGTGGAAAGATCAAGTTCTAGCACCTCGGTGTACTCTGGGTCCTCGTCGCCCTTATAGAACAGTCCGTTCTCCTGGGTGTAGCGTTCGACGATTTCCGCCTGATCCTTCCTATCGGTCATCCTGAGGTACTCCACGGTTTGTTCATCGACGGGAAAGAAACCGAGTGTCGCGCCGTGCTCGGGAGTCATGTTGGCTATGGTCGCCCTGTCTGGGACTGATAGTTTTTTCATTCCAGGACCGAAGTATTCGACAAATTTCTCTACCACTTTGTGTGTTCTAAGGAGTTCAGTTATGGTAAGTACGAGGTCGGTTGCAGTGACTTTCTCATCTAATTCGCCGACCATTCTGACGCCGATGACTTCTGGAATCGGGATGTAATAGGGCTGGCCGAGCATGACCGCCTCCGCCTCGATCCCACCAACACCCCAGCCCATGACACCGATTCCATTAATCATCGGTGTGTGTGAGTCAGTTCCGACCAGCGTATCCGGATAAGCGATGCCCCTTCCATCCGTCTCTTCAGCAATGATCACTTTTCCTAGGTATTCCAGGTTGACCTGATGGCAGATCCCGGAATTGGGAGGTACAACCTTGAAGTTGTCAAAACTCTTCTGAGCCCATTTTAGAAGAGCGTATCTTTCCCAATTCCTTTGGTACTCCTTCTCAACATTTTTTTTCAGGGAATCGGCGGTACCATAGTAATCGACTTGCACAGAGTGGTCGACAATCAAATCCACGGGGACAAGGGGATTGATTTTGTTTGGATCCCCTCCGAGATCTCCTACGGCATCCCGCATGGCGGCGAGGTCCACAACAGCCGGTACACCGGTAAAATCCTGCATGAGGACTCGGGCCGGATAGTAGGGTATTTCCACGGGCTCGCTGTATCTTTTTTCCCATCCAGCTATTCTGATCAGATCCTCTTCCTGGACGACACGGTGATCCAATTTCCTCAAGAGGTTTTCAACAAAGATTCTGATGGCAAAAGGCAGCCGCTTGACCTCGGTCAGTCCTTTTTCCTCGAGCACGTGGATGTCGAAGAGGTCATACTTTCGGCCTTTGAGATCTATCGTTCTTGTAAACTCCCCTTTTTCCATGGTTCACTTTTCCCGGCTTTCAAGGTTTGTGACTATTATATTCAACCAGGTGACACCTGCTCAATCTTTTCTGAAAGGCGATTGCAGAGATTATCACACCACGAAGGTATTTGGGGAAATTTCTTGTGTTTCGAGGCCGCTCCTGCTCTCAGGGACGTCTATGGAAGCCGTGGCGTACTCACACGGGGGAGCAGATTTCGCCCTAAGCCTTCTCGAGGGAGAGAGGAGAGATCATCTTTGGCACGGGGAAGAAGCAAGATTTGCAGGCGTGCCCAGGCTTTGGCTGGGGTAGAATCACCGCGAAAGGTCAAGAGCGAAGGGAAACGAGGCTCCCACTTGAGAACCTGGAAATATCCTAAGAGGCTTTTAGCCTGTTAGAACTATCCCTCAAAAATGGGAAAACTCCTCTGCTATTTCGGGTTGACGGATAAGTAGGCATTGATAAAGATGTCTACGAGTTCTTGTAGTTGCTCTCGGACGATTGACAATTTGTGAGAGGTGCCGGTGGCCGCGACTGACCAAGTGGTGGCAGAGGCTTTAACGCTGGGCATTCGAATGAGAGAAACCCCTTGGTTGAGCTCGAGTTTGATGTTGAAAATGTATCGGTCGAGGGAGCCGTATTTCAGAATCTTGGCGTTCACGTAAAGCAATGGCTTTCCAGGTATCTCAGGAGATTCGGCCGACGGCACATTAATTCCCGCTAACCGAAGTTTGAGTTCCGTGTCCTGCTGTAACTGGTCAGCAGTGAGCCCTTTTTGTTCGATGGCCCACTTCTGAGGGGCGACCATGACCCGGACTCCTTGAAGGCCACGGAGTGTCTCCCGACTCAGCTGATTGTCAAAGGCAAAGACGGAACTCTGAAATTGAAGTGAGGCCAAGGCCAGCGTCATTAAGACCACGCATGTTCTTGCCTTGCTCATATCTTCTCCTCCTTCCATGGGATGGCTCGTGCTTCGGCACGAGAAAGGCTATCAAAAGCATTCTCACCGGCACCGAGCCCCTTGTGATTGTTCTGATCTATCTGATAATTGGCCCGACAGCAATAAAGGTGCCGCCGCGGACTGGAAGACAGGAAATGAAACAAATCGTTTGATATTAACGACTTAGTGTGTATGTCGAGTCTATTGAAAAAAGAAATCTGGGGACGATTCGATGCGCTTGGTTTTCAACTCTGAAATTTCGGGTTACAAAAACGTGATTTTCACCAACAAGATGAATCAAGACCCCCGTTCGTCTTTGCCTGTGGCGGAGTAAACCGTCGAACGAGGAAATAACTGGCAAGGAGATAAGAAACTCCCCCTGCCAGTTTTGGGGGGCAAAACCAACAGGGAGAGCCTTTGGAAGGAGATAATTCCCTCCTCCATTGATATTAGAAAACTCACTGATGGTTTTTCAAGGGGTGAAGGGTTTAATTCTCTGTGACCGCTCACGGGTTTTCGGTGAGTGTGATTTTCCATCCGACCCTGTATCGCTGGCCGCAGCTTGGACAGATCAGCACGATCTCGTGACCGCCGTTACTGCTTTCGAAAGAAACGTGAAAGCCGTTTTCGTACTGACATTTGTCGCAGATGTGAAATTCTTTGCCGATTTTTTTCGTCATCGCTTCTTTCATGAATCGCATACCTCGTCAAGTGTCGTGAAAAACCGGTGGATAAGAAAGTTTCTCATGCGCCCTCAGGCGTCGCGTCCATATACCCTATAGGGGACAGACAAGGGTTGTCAAGGAAGCTGAAGCTTCATCGATCTGGTCTGGTTCTCCCTCCAGCCATCCACCCGATGTGGGATCCGTTTGTCTGAAGCAAATTGTGTATGTTCTGTGGGAGCCCCTGATTCAGCAAGGCCTCTGTATTCAGGTTCAAGGAATGTGGTATAGAAAAAGTGAGAACTCCTCGCTCGGAGGGGGTGTTATCGAT
>JABAOH010001857.1_pt2 | contig 14453 bp, 17 predicted proteins | sample 7062181 | NCBI WGS metagenome assembly JABAOH01 (sample SAMN14538630, study PRJNA623070) | marine sediment metagenome | biome: marine biome [ENVO:00000428]; feature: marine pelagic biome [ENVO:01000023]; material: deep marine sediment [ENVO:00002113]; isolation source: pool of 5 deep marine... | reverse complement strand
CAGCCAATCAAAAAAATCATTAAAAGTTATTTTGATTTTTTCATCATTGGCTTACTTTACCTTCCTTGGCTGTATCCCCTTTACTACCAAACCTCTTTAGTTGGCAGTGGCTTTTGGCTTGGCAAACCCAATCCAGAAGTTTTTCTGGGAACCGTGCTGAAATTCCTTGTTGGCGATGGTCTTGAATTAACCCGACAGTTAGCTTTGCTTACGATTATCATCACTTTGCTCCTTAGAAATTGGCTTAAGGATAAAAAGAAATCACTTTTCCTCTTAGGTTGGTTTTTTGTACCTTTAGTTCTGACTTATCTTGTTTCTCAAATCTTTCAATCAATCTTTTTTGACCGCTACATGCTCATGGTTATTCCTGCCAGTTCACTTTTGATTGCTTCTTTAAGAAGAAAGTCCTCTTTGATTTTCATTTTGATAGCCATTTTCCTTCTGGCTACTCTCAATTACCACTATTTCACCCACCCTACCAAAAGACCCTTCAGAGATTTGGCCAATTATGTTAAAGCAGAAGCAGCTGATTTAACTTTGGTTAACTACAATGCTGCTTCTCATCATCTTTTTGAGTCTAAGTACTATGGCTTGAAGGCACCAATCTACGCCCCTGAACCTTTGCCTTTTTATACTGGCACCGCCCTAATGGAAGAAAATGATGTTATTAATCAATTGCCTGATGAAGAAAAAATTGGTTTAATCACAAGTGCTAGTCTTCAAGAAGTGAGCGTACCTGGTTATGTAATTGAAGACAGTAAACAATTTGGCAGTCTTTACTTTGTATGGCTAAAAAGGCTTTGAAAAATCTGAAAAAATATTGGTTGATATTTGTTCTGCTTTTTGTTGTTTTGTTGCGCTTGCCTTCCTTGTTTGAACCATTCACTTACGGCGACGAAGGGATTTACCTTGCTTTGGGTCAGGCCGCAAAAAAAGGTTTGGTTTTTTATCGTGACATCCATGACAATAAACCGCCCATGCTTTACCTTCTTGCTGGTATAGCCGGCAATTTTTCTACCTATCGTTTAATTGCCTTTTTTTGGAATTTGGTTACTATTTTTGTTTTTTACCAGTTAAGCAAGATTCTTTTTAAGAAAAACCTGCCCGCGGTCATTACCACAACAGCAATCTTTGCTTTTTTCACCAATATTCATTCTTTTGAAGGCAATGTTGCTAATGCCGAAAACTTCATGCTCTTACCAACCATTGCTGCCTTTTATCTTGTCTCAAAATATTATTTTGGCAAAAAAACTCAAGTTTTTAAAAATATTATTGTTTGGCTTTTAGCAGGAGCCTTTTTGGGAATCGCCACCCTTTTCAAGGTTCCTGCTGCCTTTGATTTCGCTGCTTTAGTTATTCTCTTGCTTTTTACTTTGTCAAAAAGAAATCTCATTTCTCTTATAGGCAATGCCTTTTTTGCTGTTTTTGGCTTTGTTCTCCCAATTTTCATTACTCTTATCTACTACGCTTTTCAGGGGGCGTTTTATCAATACTTAGCAGCTGCTTTTTTTCAAAACATTCCTTATCTTTCCTCTTGGGCTGGCCAAACTCAGGCAAGTGGTTTACCCTTATTCCTTTTGGCCAGAGCTTGGGTGGTTGCTCTTCTTGTTATCCTTCTTTTTCTTCTCAGAAAAAAAATCTCTTTTAGAGCTCAACTAATTCTAATGTGGTTTGCTTTCTCATGGTTCGCCGCCTTGCTTTCTTCAAGACCTTATCCTCATTACTTAATCCAAGTCCTACCAGCGCTTTCTCTTTGCTTTGGTTTGTTGTTTGCTAAAGAAAAAGGCTTTCTTATCGAAAGAGTTATTCCCGCCACTCTCTTAGTTATTTTTATCGCCACCTTCTCTGGCTTCCAATTTTGGAGTTATCCTAGTCTTCCTTATTATCTTAACTTCTATCAATTCGTTTTAAGAAGTAAAAACCAACAAGAATACTTTAAAGACTTTGATGGTCGCGCTAATAATATTTACCAAGTGGCTAATTATCTCCAATCCCGCACCATTGCCAATGAAAAAATCTTTATTTGGGGCAATATTCCTTTTATCTACCCCCTTGCTCGGCGCCTTCCAGTTGGTCGCTATGCGGTTGCCTATCACATCATTGACTTTGATGGCTACCAAGAAACAATCGCCAAACTCCAAGAGCTGAAACCCCGCTATATCATTGTTGACCCTCAAGAAAAACGACCTTTTTCAGAATTCTTTCTTTTGCTAGATGAGAAATATTTTCTGGCTAAACAAATCGGTGATTTCCGAATCTTCCACCGGCTTCTCTAGCCATTCCGTGTTAGAATTAAAAAAGTGAGAAAACCAACTAAAACTTTTACCCAAACTGGCTTTTTTTTGTTAATTGCCCAAGTCTTGATTATTGTTTCTGTCTGGCGCTTTTTGCCCCCTGAAATTCCCCTTTTTTACTCCCGTCCTTGGGGAAAGGACCAGTTGGTTAATTATCCGGGAATTATTATTCTTCCAGCTATCTGCCTAATTGTTCTTTTTGCTAACATGGTTGTCGCTCAACTGGCAGCCCAAGAAGAAACTTTGGTGAAAAAAATGTTGGCAGCAGCGAGTTTAGTTTTTTGCCTTTTGATTTTAATTAGCTTAGTCCAAATTATCCGTTTAACCATTTAATGGACGGTTCTTTAATCAATAATTTAATTTTTTTACCTCTTTTCTCTGCTTTTCTTATCTCATTACTAGTTACTCCTGTGACCATTTTTATCTATCGCCGTCTGGGCTGGGTGGAAGACCCTGTTAAACACAAAACTCCTAAAACCACTCATGTTCAACCCGTTCCTCGAGGAGGAGGGGTTCCTATTTTTTTAGCTTTACTAATTAGTTCGCTTATCTTTTTACCCCTAGATAAACATTTAAAAGGAATTTTGTTGGGAGTAACGATTATGGCCGTTATGGGGATACTTGACGATCGTTTTGATCTTAATCCCTACCTTCGCTTAATTCTCTGCTTTTTTGCTGCCGCAGCAGTTGTGGGTGCTGGAATTGGAATTGCTTTTATTACCAATCCTTTTAATGGCGTTATTCGCCTTGACCAGCCCCAAATCCAATTTCAACTTTTGGGAGAAACGCGCAGTATTTGGCTTATTGCTGATATTCTGGCTCTTTTTTGGATTGTTGGTTTAAGCAATATTGTTAATTGGTCCAAGGGTTTTGATGGCCAATTGCCAGGCATTGTTGTTATTGCTGGCCTTACTATTGCCGCTTTTTCTTTTCGTTATTCGGCTGACATTACCCAATGGCCCATTGCCATTTTGGCTTCAATCCTGGCTGGAGCCTATCTTGGTTTTCTTCCTTTTAATTTCTATCCCCAAAAAATTATGCCCGGTTTTGGTGGCGGAACACTAGCTGGTTTTATGATTGCCGTTCTTACCATTCTCGCTACCAGTAAAATTCTTACCGCCATGGTGGTGTTAGGAGTACCTTTAATTGATGCCGGTTATTCCATTGTTCGTAGAATCCTGGTTGGTCGTTCACCTGTTTGGGGAGATCGGGGGCATTTGCATCATAAACTTCTTGACGAATGGCGCTGGGGAAAACGAAGAGCGGCTGTGTTTTATTGGGGAATCACTGCCTTTTTAGGCCTCTTGGCCCTTAACTTGAACAGCCAGGGTAAATTCTATACAATAGCCATGTTAGCTGTTCTTATTGGGGTATTATTTTTGTGGTTCAATTTCCTCTCTACATTTTTTACTCCATTCGGCCGAGGCAAGCCTTAAAAAATCTTGCTTTAGCAGCTCCTTTAGTCTTTTCCGGAAAACTCTTTTTAGCTGAACCCTTTTGGCTGGTAGTCAAATGTATTTTTATCTTTACCATTCTTACCTCATCAATTTATTTTTTCAATGACATCATTGACATTCCTCAAGACAAACTCCATCCAGTTAAAAAAAGGCGTCCTATTGCTAGTGGCAAAATTCCTATTGCCACCGCTCTTTTTGTTTTTATCACTGGAAGTTTTACCAGCCTTTATTTAGCCTATTTAATTAATTTTTTCTTTTTCTTCGCCTGTCTTGCCTATTTTATTCTTCAAATTAGCTATTCTTTGGTGCTCAAAAAACTTGTTCTCATTGATATTCTTGCTATTGCTGGCGGCTTTATCATTCGGGTTTATGCTGGTGCCCTGGCAATCAATGTTCACATGAATGTTTGGTTCCTACTCTGTGTTATCTCGTTGGCCTTATTTCTAGCTGCTGGAAAAAGGAGAACAGAGTTAGCCATTCTTGAACAAAAAGCTCCTCGTCATCGAGGAACCCTGACTCATTATTCTCCAGCCCTTCTAGATTCTTATCTTTCCATGTTTGCCAACTCTGCTTGGATGGCGTACGCTCTTTATACCTTTTTTGCCCCACCACCGCCGATTGGCCAAAGAATTTTCTTTTTAGGGGATCTGCCCCTGACTTTTGCTGGGATTAATAAGTGGTTAATGGCCACGATTCCCGTAGTTATTTTTGGAATTATGAGGTATTTAAGAATTATTCATGAAGGCACTGACCGAGCAGAATCACCAGAAAGAGTTCTTCTTGGTGACAAAACACTTCTAGCCACAGTCGCTATTTGGATTTTTTTAGTGGTAATAATTATATATGGAGTAAGACCTTAGCTATTCAACAAGTTCGGAGTAAGTACCACTAACCCAACCTTCTTCTCCTGTTTCGTATTCAATCTTATACCAACCAAATTTTTCTTCATCAAGATAAGGAAATGCCTCGCCAGGATTAACTTTGGCAAGTTCTTCAGACTCGGTTGAAGGTTCGGCTCTTACTCGCAACCAGCCAGTGGGTGTCTCTTTAATTCTCACATAGGGCGTATCTGGCGGCGTTGGGCTTGGTTTGGGAGTGGTTTCTGGTGAAGGAGAAGGACTCTCTTCCTCTTCCTCCTCCTCCTCTTCCTCTTCCTCCTCCTCTTCAAGTTCTCCGCTTGGTGTTGCTTCCGCAATTCCCTCAATCTTTTGAGCTAGCTTAACGCTAACGGTTAGCTTATAACCAGCCACGGTTTGAGCAGTAATGCTTCTTTCTTCAAAGCCCGGAGAGCTAACAACTACTTGATAATCGCCTGGGGTTAAGTTTTCTTCCAGAACCGGAGCAAAGCCTTTTGGTTCACCATTAATTTTTACGACTGCTTGGTCAGGAATGGAAACAACCGTCAAAGAAGCACTATTTCGACTGGCAATTTTTTCTAAAGATAAAATTTCTCCGGATGAATCTGCTTCGGTTGCCCCTAAGGTTCGATTGATTGCCGTAATAATGCCCGGAGCCAAATTAACTTTGCCCTCCCAAGTAACTAAACTATCAATCGTTGTTTCAGGAACAATTCTAATCGTGTGTTCACCGGCTTCAATCTTGTCACTAAAAAACGGGGTTAAACCCACTTGTTCACCATCAATATAAACTGTTGCCTTGGGGGTAGCTGAAACCTGAAGGGCACCTGCACCCGGTCGGGAGAAAAATTTATTCTTAATTATTAAACCGCCAAGAACAAGAACTAAAATGGCGACAGTAATAATCAACCAATTTCTTTTCATCAGAGGGATAATAACATAGATAAACAAAGGAAGCAAGAAAAAACTCAGTTGACTTTCAAGGAATTTTGTGATATATTATAGGCTACTTAAAAGGGTTCCCTGCCTTTTTTTTCATTTCGCGAATTAAAGGCGGTTAGCTTTTTTCAGAAGTACCTTGGCATCACTGATATGATTGACTAGTATGACTGGAGGAGAAGATGAGAAATTTAGGGTTTCTACTGTTTCTCGCCGGCTTTCCAATAGGCGGTTTCCTCCTCAGCTACGACAACAACCTAGCCAATCAGCCCGTTCTTCTCCAATCCCAAACGTGGGTTGCAATAGTAATTGGAGGAGGGCTTTGGTTTGGAGGCTGGCTATTGATGCTTCGAGCTGAGAGAAAGGAATGGAAGAATGAACTTCATAGGTGATCTTCTAATAACTGCGTTAGGGGTTGGCGAGGTCTGCCTGTTGGTTGTTCTCGCCTTTACGGTGATTGTTGGATCCCCCCCTCATCTACGTAGTCATTAGAGGAAAGATCGAGGATCGATTTCGATCTCGGTCATGATGCCGAGAAGAAGGGGCCGACGCAACGCAGCGTCTTGTAGTAACAAAGCTGTGTGGTTGAGGCCCTTTTCTTATGGAAAAAAATTGCTTTTTGAACCTAAAAGTGAGATAATGCAAGTGTGGCGCAGTGGCGAAGAAGTTAACGCGGCCGTCTGCAAAACGGCTATACGTCGGTGCGAATCCGACCTGCGCCTCCAAAAAGAAACCTTTCCAGAAAGTTCTCACGCTTACCTCTTGACTCTTCGGGTTATTTTCGGTTACACTACTCCTAATGCCCAACGTTTATCACTCTAGAAAATACAAACTAAATGAAAGCTTTTTCTCCTCCTGGTCCCCTACCATGGCTTACGTTCTCGGTTTTTGGTTTGCCGACGGCAGCATGAAACACGATCGATCTTACCGAATAAGATTTCATTCTATTAATCTCGAACATTTGCAAATAATAAGAAAGACATTGAATTCGAACTCTCCCATTGTCCGTGAACATCGTAATGGAATCTTAAAAAACACTTTTGAACTCTGTATCCACTCCAAGAAAGCTTACTTTGATATTCAGACACTTGGAGGCACACAAAATAAATCAAAAACGCTTAAATTTCCTCCAGTTCCTTTTAAACTTCTGCCAGATTTTATACGTGGATATTTTGACGGCGATGGTAGTGTTCACTTTATTAGATATAAACACAGCAAAAACGGAAAATTTTATACTAACATTCGAAGTAATTTTACCTGCGGAAGTAAGCCTTTTTTAAGAAGAATAAGAGATCACCTTACAAAAGCGCTCGGCGTTAATAAAAGAAAGTTGTGTGGTTATGGAAAACCTCCAACAAGATGGAAACTTGGCTATGGAGAAAAAGACACCAAAAAAATCCTAGAATATATATATTATCCTAACCATAGAATCTCTCTTCAAAGAAAAAACGCTTTTTTACAACATTTCATTTAACCTCAAAAATTGCCTTTTTGTGGTATAATATATGTAGATCCTCTCTCGTTTATCGGAGAGGATTTTTTTGTGGGTGAATTAGCCCACTTTATGACTTACTCAATCACTTTTGGACAACGCCAATTTGCGGTTTCTTTTAGCCGCAAGCGGGGTCGTCCCAAACAAACTTCAGTCGGCCATCTTTTTGAGCTTATTTCCCTATTAATCAAAATTGGGACGAGTAAGCGCTATGCTGGCCATCCAGTCAGCCGAGTTTTGCGTCGCCTTTTTGAAAAAAAACAATCAAGAAAAGTTTTTGGTTTTAACTTGGCCTTGGTGGCTCTTTTAACGGGAATGGTTATTCCTCCTATTTCTGCTTTCAGTTCAGACCAACCAGTAGAAACAGCAACCGTGGTTGCCACAGAAGATTCATTAGCAACCGAAAAATCGGTTCGAGTTCCGGTGGATTCTTTTAATATCACTTCAGGTTATAATGCCCTTCACCGAGGGATTGACTTAAACGAAATCGAAGGAGCGCCGGTTTATCCTTTAATGGAAGGAAAAGTAGAAAGAGTTATCTACAACCGCTTTTCTTACGGTAACCATATTCTTATTAACCACGGTTCGGGGTTTAAATCCCTTTATGCTCACTTGGCGAAAGTGGTTGTAAAAGAAGGTGAAGAAGTTGATAAAAACACGGTTATTGGTACTGTTGGTCATACTGGTTGGGCAACCGGTGCTCACTTGCATTTAGAGGTTTACGACAACGGCAAAACTTTTAACCCGCTGACGATTTTGAAGTAGTTTTTGTCCCTATAAGAACAAGATCATCATTAACTGGCTGATCGGCTATATTTCCTGGTATTCTAATAGTCTCCGTATCAAGATTTGTTTTTTTGCGAATTTCTTCTAAAAGAGAATAACAACCCTCCGCCGCAGTAATAACCACCTGACCTCCTGGCCTCAAGACTTCTTCAATTTGTTTAATTGGTGGTTCGTATCCAATCCAAAAACAAGTAATTAAGCTAACTTCCCAACCTTCTTTTCTAACAATCTCAAGATATTGCTCGTTAGACATGTCAATAATTTTTCCTTGTTGTTTAAGAGTCTCTGCCGGCGGAAAGACTTCGTGGGGATTAAGAGGATAAGGAGAGGCAATTTCTTCAATCACCGCCTTTAATCCTCTCCCATCTTCAACACCAACTACTTGGGTCGCTCCTAAAGATTCCAGAGCTACCATTCCTGCCCCGCTTCCTGTGCCCAAATCAATTACCCTCCCTTTAAGGTTTTTCCAATCAAGTTCTCCTTTGAGGAGAATATAAGTAAGTCTCCTCCGTATTTCCTCCCCTCGCTCTTGGAGCCAGGCTTCACAATCTAAAGGTAAAATGGCTTCTTTTGTTTGAGACATATTCAGGGGCAGTTGAGGCTAATTATAGCATGAAGACCCTATATTTTACTGCTTTTTTTAGGCCATTTGTAAACAACCAGAGGAAAAACAAGGGCTAAAGCATAACCCAAGGGAACGAGGACGGCAAGAAAAAGGGGGTTAAGATTTAAAACTCTGTCAAGCAAAAAAACATTAAGACAAATCATTGGTATCGAAACAAAAACACTAATCAAGATGTAGGGTTTGAATTTCATTGAAGTCAGACCAGCGGCATAAGAAACGTAGTCTGCTGAAGCACCGCCAAAAAGCCGGGCAATGAAAAGCATTTTTAAACCAATAATTTCCGTAACATTATCTATTTTTTCTATCCCTTTTTTACCCACTAATTTGGCTACTACTGGCCTTCCCCAGCGCTGAGCAATTAAGAAATTGATTGTCGAACCAGCACTATGGCTAGCAAGGACAATCAAGCAGGTCTGTAAAAAGCCGAATAAAGCCAAACTGGCAAACCAAAAAGGCAAAGAAGCTAAAGGAGAAACAACAATTGTCATTGTCATCAAGACAATCAAAACCAATGGTCCCAAAATCCCAAAAGAGCGAACAAAGGTTTTTATTTCCTCAATATCAAAGCGGTAAATGTACCTTTGAATTAAATAGAGAACGAGAATAATTAAAAGAGCACCTACGATTATTAAAATAGCCTTCTTTTTACCTTTCATGGGTTAATTCTAGCACGAAGTTAAGAAGAGAATTAAAGACCTTGGGATTTGGACTCAACTTTTTTTATGAGTTCATCCCGTAAAGACTCAGCATCTTTAGGAGCCAATCCCGGAAGTCTTCCTTCAGAAGAATAAAATTTTCTATAAGAATAACCAGCAGTTTGAATTTGCAAATCACTTAAGCCAAGTATTCTTGCCAGGGGTCCTCGGTAAATATCCACATTTTGGATTCTGCCATAAGGAATGGTAATGTAGCGCTTCCAAACTACTCCTCTTTCGATTTTGATTCCCTCGGGAGTCAAGCCGTATCTATAAAAGCGATAAACCAATCTAGCGTAAACATAGCTTAAAAAAATTGGGGCAACAATGAAAACAAGAAGAGTAAAAATTGAAACGCCCAATATGTCTAATTGGAAGGTGCTAATGCCAACAGTGAAAAAAGTGGACATGCCAAAAAAACCAAACACAAGGAACAGGAACAAAAAGCCAAAAATATTTTTAATAAAGAAAAGCCAAACTGCTTTGGGATGAAGTTGTTTCATAATCTCATTCTAAAAAAACCATGGAATGATGTCAATAAATTTGAATATTATCTTAGTGAAAAAAGAGGCTGAATGCTGGGTCACCCAGCCTCTTTAGAGGTTATTCTTTTCTCTTGTAAGCATAGAGGGCTCCTAAAATCAGCGCGATTGCTGATAACCCCCAAACTGCTAACGGAGAAAGAGCGAAAGTGAGCAAGCCAGAGGCAAGCAAGCCAATGGCGGCACCAAAAGTCCCGCTGGCACTTCTGATCGAGTTGGTGGTTGACCGAGTTAAGTCATCTATGTACCGATTACTGTAAGTGAACAGCAATGGTTTAAGAGCTCCCCGACCAACTTCATGGGCTAAAAAGCCAGACACCAACAAGGGCCACGCAGGTGAAAGCAAGGCAATTGCCAGTAAAGGGCTGCCAATGAGAAACAAAGTCAAGGCAATCTCAAGGCCATTGTGCTTAAGCCATTTATTGGCTAAGAACGCACCAAAAGCACTGGCAATGGCAATTCCCACCCACATTGAACCCAACCACCAGGCTGAACCACTAGCATCTCGCAGAACCGGTGCCCAAAACATATTCAGAGGCTGGAAAGCCGCTGTTGACACTAAGGCAATCACCACGGTAAAGCGCAAAGGCGGACTTCGCCAGGTTCTTTGAGCGATTTCGAAAATACCTGGTAGGACTTCTTTGGCTTCATTCTTAGGTTGACCTTCAGGCAAACGGCGGAGAACAATACAGATGAAGCAAGCGCTCACCTCAAGACACAAAGCTCCTATTAGCCATGGCCAATGAAGACCAAAAGCTTCGCCAATTATCCCTCCAGCAACAGCAGTAGGAATCGTTGCCAAAGAAAAAACAGCATAAGCTTGACTAATGACTTTGTGACTCGCTGCTGCGTCCATATTGTTGCGCAACCATGATTCCATGGCTTCGGACATTAAAGCCGCTCCAATAGCAGCCGTTATCTCCGCTAAAAGAAAAGCCTGAAATGTTCTGCCTAAGCCGTAAATGAGCGTTCCTAGTCCCGAAACAGCCAACCCCCAGATATAGACTCTCTTCTGCCCCACCCGGCCAGCCAAATGACCAGTAAAAGGATCAAGAAGAAAGTAGGTGGTCATGAAGCTTAGGTTAAGCAAATTGGCGTGAAGAAGCGTTAACCCATGCTCCAACAAGAACAAAACATAGGTACTGAAAATCCAGCCAACACTCATACTTCCCAGGGCCTTAGTTACAATAAACACTTGACTTATTCTTTTCATCTCCCTCTCCTCTTTTTCAATGTTCTGACCCAAATCACAGAATCCCAGCTGCGTTTTTCGCTTTTCGCGCTTTTTGAGTCAGAAAAACCTCCGAAGAGAGAGAAATTTAGGGAAAGAAAAAAGCCTCCGTTCTCGGAGGCTTGCCTGAAGCAACAAACTCAAGATTTTAGCTTGAAACCAAGGCAAAAGCCTCCCATTTGGGGTTTTTAACCGCATAAGCGGTATTCCCCATCTTAAAAATGGGGTGAAGGCAGGATTGAACTGGCTTTTGCCATTTGTCCATGTTGGAAGCTATCTTACCAGGCTTGTAGGCATGTGTCAAGGGGAATAAAAATGGTAAAATTAGTCAATGGATAAAAGATTTGCAAATGTAAAATATTGCCTCTGGGATGTTGATTTGACTTTTTACACCGTATCGCCTCAAATGAAAAAGGAGTTTAAAAATAGAATTTATGAATATGTTTCCCGAAAATTAAAAATCCCAATAAACGAAGCTAAACAAAAATATGAAAAAGAATTCAAAAAAAGAAAAAGCAAAACAGCCACTATGGAAGCATTTGGGCTAGGAAAATTTGCCATCCAAGAGGTTATTGACAGCATTGATAAAAGCAGATATTTAAAAAAGGATTTGCGTCTTATCCAGTTATTTAAAAATCTAAACAAATACAAACACGCAATCGTTACTAATAGTACGAAAAACTCCATAGATAAAACATTAAAAATTCTTGGATTAGAGAAAAATCTGTTTAAAGCAATAATCACCAAGGAAGATGTTTCCGCTTACAAACCAAGTCCCGAGCCTTTTTTAAAAGCCATGGACATGCTTGGAACAAAAGCAGAAGAATGCGTTTCTATAGGTGATATTGATCACAGTGATATTATTCCTGCCAAAAAACTGGGAATGAAAACTATTTTTGTTTGGGGAAAATCAAAACACGCAGACGCCTCTGTACCAACTGTCTATGATGTTGAGAAATTATTAGTTAGGGAATAAAAAAACCCGCTTGCGCGGGTTTAACTTTAAATTTTATTTTCTTTTACATTCCCATTCCGCCACCTTGAGGCATTGGAGGAACTGGTTCTTCTTTTTCAGGAATATCTGTTACAAGTCCTTCGGTTGTCAGAATCATCATGGCCACGGAAACAGCGTTTTGAAGAGCGGTTCTGGTTACTTTGGCTGGGTCAATAATGCCTGCTTTAATCATATTCACATATTCGCCTTTTAAAACATCAAAACCATGCCCTTTTTCTTTTTTCTTAATGTTGGCAATAACAACATTGCCATCTTCACCAGCGTTTTCGGCCAGGAGATTTGTGGGTGATTCTAAGGCTTTTTTAACAATCTTTGTGCCAGTTAATTCATCGCCTTTCAAACCTTTTGTTTCAATTGCTTCAGCCGCAGCCAGTAAAGCCACTCCACCACCAGGCACGATTCCTTCTTCAATGGCTGCTTTTGTGGCCGAAACCGCGTCTTTGACTCTTTCCTGTTTTTCCTTCATTTCTGTTTCTGAAGCAGCCCCAACCTCAATCACCGCTACCCCGCCAGTTAGTTTTGCCAGTCTTTCTTCGAGTTTTTCCTTATCAAATTCTGAAGTGCTTCGGTCTAATTCAGCTTTGATTTGTTTAATCCTGCCGTCAATCGCTCGTTTACTCCCTTTGCCGCCAACAATAACCGTATTGTCTTTATCAGATGTTACTCGGTCTGCCCGACCCAAGTCTTCTATCGTTACTTCCTCTAATTTTCTGCCTACGTCTTCGGAAATAACGGTCCCTCCAGTCAAGACGGCAATATCTTCAAGCATTTCTTTTCTTCGGTCACCAAAACCAGGAGCTTCAACCGCTAAAACATTGAAGGTGCCTCGAAGTTTGTTAACCACGATTGTTGCCAAAGCTTCACCTTCAAGTTCATCAGCAATAATAACCAAATTCTTGGAAGTTTTAACTAAGTTCTCTAAAAAGGGTAAAAGTTCCTGAAGAGAAGAAATTTTCTTATCAGTTAAAAGAATAAAAGGATTTTCAATTGTAGCCTCCATTGAATCTGGGTCAGTCACAAAGTAAGGGGAAACAAAGCCTTTATCAAATTCCATTCCCTCTTTGTAACCAATCACCAATTCCAAACCTTTGCCCTCTTCAACCGTAACCACACCGTTGGGACCAACTTTTTTCAAAGCCTCAGCAATTTTTTCACCAATTTCTTGATTTTGAGCGGAAATAGTGGCTACTTGAACAATTTTTTCACCACTGTCTCTAACTGGCTTAGATTGTTTTTTAATTGAACTGACTGCTTGTTCAGCTGCTTTTTCAATCCCTTTATTAAGAACCATGGGATTGGCTCCAGCAGTAATGTTTTTAATTCCCTCATCAACAATTGCCTGAGCAAGAATCGTGGCGGTTGTGGTTCCGTCTCCAGTAGCATCATTGGTTTTGTCAGCCGCTTCTTTTACCAATTGAGCCCCCATGTTTTCAAACGGGTCTTCAAGCTCAATTTCTTTGGCAACGGAAACACCATCATGAACCACCGAGGGCGAACCCCATTTTTTATCCAAAGCAATGTTTCTGCCTTTGGGGCCAAGAGTTGTGCCAACGGCTTTAGCCACAGCATCAACACCTTTTTTTAGTTTTTCTCTTGCTTCAGCAGCGTATTTAAGTTGTTTCGCCATATTATTCAACTATTGCTAAAACGTCTTCAAATTTAACAAAAATCAATTCTCTGCCAGAAATACCTAATTTAACTTCATCCCCACCCCATTTTTTGTAAATAACGGTCTGGCCGACTTTAAATTCGGGCTTAATTTCTTTACCGGAATCAGTTATTTGGGAGGTGCCAATGGCAATGACTTTACCCCGTTGGGATTTTTCATCATGAGTATCAGGAAGAACAATGCCCGTAGCGGTTCTTTTTTCCGCTTCAACTGGCTCAATCAAAGCATAACCAGCCATGGGTTTGAGTTTAGGAGCAGTTGTTTTCTTTTTTCGTTTTGCCATCTTAGAAAATTCTATCAAAAAAAATTATCACTTTCAAGTGACGATTGCTATTTTAAAGGCTGATAACATGTTTGTCAAGGGGTTACACTCATTTGACTCTTAGCCTAAAAAAAAGCTATAATTCCTTTAAAATTGGGCATTGGTCCAATTTTTTTAGCACTTTCTAGAACTAACCTGCATAGCGCAGGTGTGATTTTAGCTTGAGGTAGCAAAACCTTGAAAGGAGTCGGAAGGTGAAAGGATCTGGTATGTTTAGGCGTATCTGTATCTATGACAAGCGGCCATGTCCGTTTGTCGAGCCACTTTGCGAGAAAAGCACCAGGGACGATCCTCGGTGCAGCAGGTGGGATCCCGACGGCAAGGAAAGGGAGGAATAAGAAGGTTTTGTTTTCCTCTCTACTATGGGCTGGGGTCAAAGGTGACCAAACTTATCAACAAGTTGCCTCCCAGCCCGACACTCTCTTTAAACCATCCCATAGTATTGACTTTAACTTAGCTTTGTGATATTATTTTATCAGCCTCGGAGGAGGCTATTTTTCATTCTTGCGCTTGACAACCTAAATCCAAT
>JABAOH010007157.1_pt1 | contig 14464 bp, 11 predicted proteins | sample 7062181 | NCBI WGS metagenome assembly JABAOH01 (sample SAMN14538630, study PRJNA623070) | marine sediment metagenome | biome: marine biome [ENVO:00000428]; feature: marine pelagic biome [ENVO:01000023]; material: deep marine sediment [ENVO:00002113]; isolation source: pool of 5 deep marine... | reverse complement strand
TAAACGTAAGTATAGCAATAATTAAGGATTATGACAAAAAACGACGTACAATCAGCAACGAACGTTATTCAAAACAAAGCCAAACAAAGCCAATTTTTCAGCGAGGCTAATTATGGTCATGAGAGAAAAATCAATATTAGCAATTATCANNTATGAGAGAAAAATCAATATTCGCAATTATAATCGGGCTTCTGTTTCACATTCAGGCCTTCGCCGGGGACTGGCCTCAATGGCGGGGCCCTAATCGCGATGGCATCTGGCGGGAAAAGGGCATTATGCAAAAATTTGACACTCCGCAGCTTCCGATCCGCTGGCGCACTGAGATTGCAAACGGCTACAGCGGGCCGACCGTTGCCAACGGGCGGGTCTATGTTACCGACCGCTTAACCACGCCGGTTGCGGTCGAGCGCGTCCACTGCTTTGATGCCATGGACGGCGAAAAAATCTGGTCTTATTCCTATGAATGCGAATACAAAAAAGTCGGCCACCCTAATGGTCCACGAGCAGCGGTTACCCTCAATGAGGGCCGTGCTTATTCGCTCGGGACTATGGGACATCTGTTCTGTTTGGATGCGGCAGAAGGAGACGTCCTCTGGAGTAAAGATTTATACACTGAATATAAAATCAGGATGCCAATCTGGGGTATAGCTGCCGCTCCCCTTGTTCAAAACGATCTGGTTATATTGCACATCGGCGGCAAAGACAACGCCTGCATCGTCGCCTTTGATAAAGTCACCGGAAGCGAAAAATGGCGGGCCCTGAACGATAAGGCCTCGTACTCGGCGCCTATTATTATTAAACAGGCAGGTAAACGTGTGCTGGTTTGTTTGACCGGTGAGAGAATTGTCGGCCTTGACCCTCTTAGTGGAAAGCTCTACTGGCAGCATCCATTTGCACCATTCCGGGAGGTCATCAGCATTGCTACTCCGGTATTCGAGAACCAGCATCTTTTCATCAGCAGCTTTTATGATGGCTCACTGCTGCTCAAGGTCAACTCCGCCGAGCTTGCCGTCGAAAAAGTATGGCGACGCAAAGGGGCCAGTGAGAGAAATACCGACAGTCTTCATTGCTGCATATCCACCCCCGTCCTTCAGGGCAGCTACATTTACGGCGTGGACAGTTACGGCGAGCTCCGCTGTCTGGACCTGCACACCGGCGACCGCATCTGGGAAAGTCTCGATGCCGTCCCGAAAGACCGCTGGTCCAATATTCACATGGTACGACACGAAGACAAGATATGGATGTTCAACGAACGCGGCGAACTGATTATCTGCAAACTCTCACCTGAAGGATTCCACGAAATCAGCCGAACTAAACTCATCGAACCTACAAAAGGACAACTGAACCGACGAGGCGGCGTATGCTGGGCCCACCCAGCCTTTGCGTACAAACACGTTTACATCAGAAATGACGAAGAGCTCATCTGCGCAGACCTTTCAGCCAAAGATTAAATATTGGGGGCAAAAAAAATGTTGCAACAGCTTGAAAGTCGAATATATTATGTGGATGCCAGGGCCCGTAGCTCAGCGGTAGAGCAGTGGACTCATAATCCATTGGTCGTAGGTTCGAATCCTACCGGGCCCATTAACAACCCCATTTTTTTCCATTATCAAAGGTCGTTTGTCCGTCATTGTCATATATGTCCCTAGACGTATGCAAAGTGGCGCCCAACTGCGCGCCCAACTTTTTCAACCAGCTTTCTCACTTTGGGCCTCTTCTCTTACGGTTAAATCTGGCAACTTGGCTGCTGTTTCAGCCTCAGCACCTTTCACCTGGCGGCCCCCTAACCAACTGTCTTTTTACCTCCTTGGCCAGTCCGAATGCGGATGCACTCGGATAAATCCAATACAATTATCCTGCCATCGCCGATTTATCCGGTCCACAGAGTCTAAACCCTTTGCATAGCATCGTGCACAAACCTTTATGAAATTGCAATTAGCGTGCCAGCACAGTTTTTTTTAAACAGGGACAATAAGTGTTTATTCCATAAGAAGATAAGTGGTAGTTGGTGCAAAGTGCCAGATGCATCAACCGCGACAATTATGTCGCACTCTGAATAAATGAGACAAATTTGTAAATAATGGCATCTCCGAGGACAGTTTTTCTTCTACACGCTATAACCTCTTTTTTCTTAAGTACTTACTTCACGTATTGCAGTTATCCAGCTTAACTTATACTACATATTTGTAATTTTTATTTGACTATGGTGTAATGATGTGCTATACATTAGCTGGGTTTGAGTCCCGAGGAGTTACAGATTATGACCGATAGCAAACTGAATTTGCGGAATCCCGTGGCGCAGCCAACTGGCTATGTGCACGGATTGGAGCCGCTTTACAAGATCAGCCGGGTTTTAGCCGCTGGCACTCACCGCAAGCAGGCCCTTGCCGATGTAGTAGACATACTTGAAAAGAACCTTGGTCTGAATAGAGGTACGGTAACACTTCTGGCACCGGATGGTAACGAGATTAGAATTGAAGTTGCACATAGCTTTCCGGCCGAACGCAGCCGCACGGTCCGGTACCGATTGGGCGAAGGTGTGACGGGCAAAGTAATGCAAACCGGCAAAGCAATGATCGTACCGAAAGTGTCCGAAGAACCACTGTTTCTTAACCGATTCGAGCGGTGGAATGTTACGAAAGAAGAGATCAGCTTTATTTGTGTTCCTATTTCGATTGGCCAGGAAGTAATAGGCACAATTTCAGTTGACCGGACATACGATAAGGATGCGTCCCTTGAGGAAGACATGCGAGTGCTGAGTATCGTGGCGAGCATGATTGCCAATGATGTGAGAACAAGAAGAGAGGAAGCTCTACGCCGACAAGAACTTGAGGATGAAAATGTGCGATTGCGTCACGAGTTGGAAGACAGATTTCGGCCGGAAAATATTATCGGCAACTCTAACGCTATGCGCGATATGTATAAGCAAATTCACCAGGTTGCCGGCAGTGACACAACGGTTCTCATTCGTGGTGAATCCGGTACAGGTAAGGAATTAGTTGCTCACGCAATCCATTATTCCAGCCAAAGAGCAAAAGGGCCTTTTGTTAAGGTCAACTGTGCTGCCTTGAACGAGAATCTCCTGGAGAGTGAACTGTTCGGCCATGAAAAAGGTGCCTTCACCGGTGCCATCCAGAGCCGCAAGGGTCGGCTTGAAGAAGCTAATGGTGGAACATTGTTTCTTGATGAGATAGGTGATTTCGCGGCAGCCACTCAAGTCAAGCTTCTTAGAGTTCTTCAGGAACGCCAGTTCGAGCGTGTAGGTAGTAATCGTACCTTAACGACTGATGCCAGAATTATCGCTGCCACAAATCGCGATCTGGAACAGGCTGTCAAGCAGCGTGTTTTCCGACCAGACCTCTACTATCGGGTAAACGTATTTCCTATTTTTCTGCCACCGTTGCGCGAACGTAGAGATGATATACTTCTATTAGCCGATTATTTCGTTGAACAATATTCGAAGAAGATGGGCAAAGATGTTAGACGCATAAGTACGCCAGCAATCAATATGATGGTGGCATATCATTGGCCGGGCAACGTGCGAGAACTTGAGAATTGCATTGAGAGAGCTGTGCTTTTGAGCAGCGAAGGTGTTATACGGGCCCATCATTTACCGCCGACACTGCAGACTTCCGATGCCTCAGACACCATTGGAACCGGTTCGTTCAAGGAAAGGATCAACTTATTTAAGCGCGATATAATCGTCGACGCGCTGAAGCGATGTAACGGCAGTCTTGCCGCAGCGGCACGGGATCTGGGTTCTACCGCCCGGATCGTAAGATACAAAGTCAAGGAATTAGGAATCGATTACAGGAAATACCACACTAGGAGAGGTTGATTTATGGCAGCTTGGGCAGGTACCGGTCTTAAAGGCTTAGATCAAATTGTTTCTGGTCTTAACAAAGGCGATAACGTTGTCTGGCAGGTCGATAGCATAGAGGACTATCAACGATTTGTTACTCCCTTTGTCACCGAGGGTTTGAAAAATGGTAGAAAAGTAGTATACATGAGATTTGCGGACCACGCACCTCTTGTCCAGCCGGATTCACGTATCACGATTTATAATCTTGATGCCAGCAGTGGCTTTGAGAGCTTTTCCACGCAGGTTCACGCTGCAATTACACAAGAAGGCGTGGAAACCTATTATGTATTTGATTGCCTGTCAGATTTACTCAGTGCTTGGGCAACGGACCTGATGGTAGGCAACTTCTTTATGATTACTTGTCCTTATCTTTTCGAGCTGGATACTATTGCTTACTTCGCACTGTTGCGCAGTAACCATTCATTCAAGACTATAGCTCGAATTCGCGAAACCACACAGTTACTGCTGGATGTCTATAATTTTGAAGGAAACTTCTACGTTCATCCCTTGAAGGTGTGGCAACGTTACTCTCCGACGATGTTTCTTCCGCATTTGCAGCAAGAGGAGAATTTTTCTCCCATTATAAGCAGTGTGGATGCCGCTAAACTGTTCTCACAGTTCGCAGACAGGGGCCTGAAAGGTTCTGCCAGAGCATTAGATTATTGGGATAGACTTTTTATGAATGCCGAAAGTTTGCAGTCGGCACCCGAAGATTCTGAAAAAGTCAAAGAAACCGTTAAGCAACTTTGCAGAATAATGATTGGCCGTGAGAGAAGAATTTCAAAACTCGCAGAGGACAATTTTTCTCTGGAAGATTTAATAAATATCAAAAACAGGCTGATTGGGAGCGGATTCATCGGCGGTAAAGCTGCAGGTATGTTGCTGGCTCGGAAAATTCTATCGAAGGATTCCTCACTTGATTGGGACCAGCGATTGGAACTTCATGACTCATTCTATGTGGGCTCAGACGTCTTTTATAGTTACATAGTTGAAAACGGCTGGTGGAACTTATTTATGAAACAACGAACCAAAGATGGTTACTTCAAAGTCGCGCCTGAAATGAAAGAAAATCTGCTACGCGGCAAGTTCCCTGATGAAATACGCGAACGTTTCCAGGAAATGATAGAGTACTTCGGCCAGTCTCCCATCATTGTTCGCTCCAGCAGTCTGTTGGAAGATTCGTTTGGAAATGCCTTTGCCGGTAAATATGAGAGTATATTTCTGGTGAATCAGGGCGACTCACAACAACGTTATGCTGAATTCGAGAATGCAATTCGAAGGACTTATGCGAGCACTATGGACGAAAATGCACTCACATATCGCTTGCAAAGAGGCCTCGATCAGCAAGACGAACAAATGGCTTTGCTGGTTCAGCGAGTATCAGGTTCGTATCAAGACCATTGCTTTTTCCCTGATCTTGCAGGCGTTGGTGTTTCCTACAATACTTTTGTCTGGAAGCCCGACCTCGATCCGAAAGCTGGTATGTTGCGGCTCGTTTTTGGGCTGGGCACGAGGGCTGTAGACCGCGTGGAAGATGACTATCCTCAAATAATTGCCTTAGACCAACCGTTGTTACGCCCTTACTCCGAAATTGAAGATGCTGCGAAGTTCTCGCAACATAATGTTGACTTGCTCGATACAAAAGAGAATATGTTAAGGACTGTTGAACTGCCTAATCTACTCAAAAAAGTCGATGTGAGATTAGACCTGGTGGCAAGTCCTGACCGCCACACTGAGCGAAGGATAAAAGAACTCGGTATGAAAAGTAAGCGCATCTGGATACTGACATTTGAAAAACTTCTGTCCAAAACCGACTTCACGCAGACCATGCAAAAAATGCTTAAAATTTTGGACAGTCATTACCAATACCCTGTTGACATAGAATTTACTGCCAACTTTACAAAAAACGATGAACTAAAGATTAACCTGGTTCAATGTAGACCATTACAGACAAAAGGGCTGACGGCAAAAGTAACGATACCTGAAAAAATCGACTCAGAAAAGATTCTGTTCAAATCTCGTGGATATACTATGGGCGGCAGTATCTCCCAACCGATAAGAAGAGTCATCTATGTTGACCCTGCAGCGTATGTGCGGATGCCTCTCTCGCAAAAATACGACATCGCCAGACTGGTAGGCAAATTAAATAGGCAAATTGATAGAGAAACTACCCCAACAATCCTGCTTGGACCTGGTAGATGGGGAACAACAACGCCGAGCCTGGGAGTGCCTGTTAGTTTTGCTGAAATAAACAGAGTTGCTGTGTTGGCGGAGGTCGCTTACGAGGGTGGTAATTTGATGCCGGAGCTTTCTTTTGGAACCCACTTCTTCCAGGACTTGGTTGAAACTGATATTTTTTATGTAGCTATTTTCCCCGAGAAACAAGGCGCAATATTCAATAAGAAGTGGTTTTTGCAGATGTCCAACCTACTAACTGAATTCCTGCCGGATAGTAGCAAGTATGTAGACGCCGTCAGGGTGTATGAAACCAACGACGAACAGCTGCAAGTCATGTGTGACATCCTCTCACAGAAGGTTATTTGCTTCTTCGAATGATGTAAACTAAGAACTCAGCCTGAGTTATTAACGACTCATCATTAACTACCGGAAGATTTGTGCCCGTTTTATGAACAGATATCAGATATAAGACTTACTTCAAGCAACGGCTTATAAATGGTCCATATGGACTTTGACACAGCATGTGATAAGTTTGATAGGAACACAGAAGCAAGGTTTGGCAGAAAGGAGGAATGATAAAAATATTAGAGGATTTCCATTTTGCGACTTGTTTCAAAATGGGGCCGCAAACTAATCCCAGCCTTTCCTCGAGTTGTTAGCATGAAAAATAAAACGCCCACCTGGGTCTGCATCTCCTATGCAGGCCACCACGGGTGCAGGTGGCCGATTTGATTTTAATGTGCGGGTTTGGGAACATTATAAATAGTCAAACGGGTTGTTCGTTTCACTTTTGTCGGTATTATCCTGCTGGTGAGGTACGCAACACTGAAACAGGTTAACACGCCGATAGCGCCGTATAACAGACTATCGAGGTCTGTTGCTAATTTCACATACAACAATGTGCCTATACTCGCAATAGCTCCAATCCACGCATGAGTGGTGCCGACTCTTTGCGTAAAGATGCCGAGCATAAACAAGCCGGCGAGGGTCCCTCCCAGCAATCCCATAATCCCAAGAAAAAAGTCCCAGAGGTACTTGATTTCAATACTGGCTAACAACATAGCGGTTGCTGTGCTAGATAGGCCCAGAGCTATAGTTAAACATCTTGCAAAAAGAAGATATTTGCTTTCTGAGAGGCGCCGAATAAATCGTCGAACAAAATCTGTCGTCACTGCGGTTGAGATCGAGTGCATGCTACTATCGAGCGTAGACATGGCGGCTGCGAATACACCAGCAATAACAAGTCCAGCTAAACCAGGTGGCATTTGCCGAGCGATGAACGAGGCAAAGATCTGGTCAGTCTTTTCGAGAGGAACTAAACGCTGTGGGTTGGCTTTGTAGAAGACGAATAGGCCAGTGCCAACTGACAAAAACAATACGCCTGCAAAAATGGCCAAGAAGCCATTAACCCAGATGGCCTTGGCTGCCTGCCTCTCATCCGGCGTAGTTAGGTAACGCTGAATGACTGCCTGGTCGGTTGTGTATGGTACAAGGGAATTTGTAAAGATGGCTCCAAGGATAACGACGATTAGAGCATCTGTGGTCCAGTTCCAATTTAGATGTGCGAGGCTGAACTTACTGTTCTCGATGCCGATGGAAACGAATTGGCTGAAACCTCCGTCCAGATTCCCCACGATAATACCCAGCGCGGCCAGTGCCCCTCCTACTAAAATAATTGCTTGTAGGACATCCGTCCATATTACGGCTTCAATACCACCGAGGACAGTATAGACCGTGCTCAAGATACCCATCAAGGCAATGCATAGGTAGACATTTAGACCTGTCACAGCCGACAAGGCTAAGGCTGGAAGCAGGACAACGACACCCATTCTGCCTAATTGAAACGCCACGAATGACAGGCTGCCTAACAATCGAATGCTTACGTGAAACCGTTTTTCAAGGTATTCGTAGGCCGTGGTAATGTTGAGCCGCCTGAAGAAAGGAAGATATAGGTAGATAACAAAAGGGGCTATAGCAAATATACCGATGTTCAATATCAACAGCACCCAATCCGTCGCATAGGCTCTTGCAGGCATGGCCAAATATGTAATCGCACTTAGTTGAGTTCCGAAAATACTCAGACCTGCCGCCCACCAGGGAATTCGTCTGCCGGCCAGAAAGAAATCATCGGTTGTTTTCCCCCGCCTGGCAAAGTAGAAACCTATGCTGACCAACAACGCTAAATAGGCCACCAGGATTATCCAGTTCAGACGGCCGAAACTTCCTGATATGCTAATTGGTTGTGCCCAGAATATGTTTGGTGTGCGGACTCCAGGCCGGGCTTCGCCGGTAGGGACAACATATCTTCCTTGCCACTTAGTAATAGTGGTTGTCACTGGCGGCCAGGTCCCTGCATTGTGATATTTACCAAGGTCACTTGGAATTCTCTTCGGAAATTCCCCCATTTTTGTCCAGGTGTCAGTGACGGTATGGTAGACGAAAAGGTCAGCAGNNTGGGGCGGCTACTATGGGACGGGGCGCATCGGCTATGCTTTTCCATTGCTCTGTTTTTGGGTTGTAGCGATAGCAATCGGTTAGAAATTCGCGTGTTGCTTTCCCATCGGTTCCTTCGTATAGCCGGGCGCCGCTAATGAGAAATACATCCTCTTCTTGCGTGGCCATGACCGGCAGTATTCGCGCTTTACCAGGCCAGGGCTCCAGTTGTTCCCATTTCATGTTCTCTTTTGGCTGGGACAAATCCAAGGCCCAGAAATTCCTAAGCGCCTCTGCGCTGGATGGCGTCTCCTGGCCCCCGGCTATATAAACGATATTGTTCAACAAAACGCCTGCTGAGAAAGCACAGGGGCTGGGCATTGATGGCAAGGGAATGGTTTCAAGCTTGGTCCCGGTCCAATGAAGTACGAAAGCATCAGCATAGTGCCGGTTCTTATCACCGCCGCCCAAGCAGATAATATTCTTATTCCACGTTACGGAGACGCCATATCCCAGTGGACGCTTAAGTTTAAAGCCACTCGTCCATTTTGTCTGCGGGTCTGTTAAGACGAAAACCCGGTCATGCCAGACTTTGGGGTGCCCCTCCCAGGAAGGGCCATCTGGAAAATTGGCGCCTCCGGCAATTATAAGGACATCGTTTGAGGGTTCCCCTGAAACACCTACGAACGGACCAGCCAAACCAACAGGGTCGGGTAAAGGCGGCAGCTGCGACCATTCCAACAGGTCAGGGGCGTTCCCGGTGCCGGCCATCGCCGCTATGGTTTGCGACAAGACCAGAAAAATCACCAAGAGCAGGCGGCCATAACTCACGCCTTTTGCGGAGAGTTTATACTCATAATTGCGTTCATGTTCAGTCTTATTCATCAATCAAGCGGTTACTTTTACTTGGGATTCTCAAACGCATTCTTTCTCGGTTGGGGAATTCCTCCATTGAACACATTCTTGGGCCTGCCCGCGAGGAATGAGACCGCATTATCGACGGCTATTTTTAGTAATCTTTCTCGTGCTGCGCGGGTAGCCCAGGCAATGTGAGGTGTGATGAAACAGTTCTTGGCCTTAAGAAGAGGATTGTTTTTCTCGAGGGGCTCCAAAGATAACACCTCCGCCATTGGATGAGTCCTTTCATTCCTATAGTACCTGTCACTTCACGTTGACTTTGCTACATTCTAAGCGTTAACACGATTATTATCAAAGAATTTCTTTTTCTCCCTTAAAAAAATGTCACCCTTTTTTGCTCACCACTACTCTAATATCACCGATCCATGAAGGAACATGTGCTGTTGCACATTTGGCAGTTACCGCAGGAACTTGAGGCTGGAATCGCTCGATTTGCGGACTGGTATAATAGCCGTCGGTATCATGAAGCCGTCGGGAATGTGACACCTGGTGATGTGTACTATGGCCAGCGTGAGAAAATCCTGACAAAACGTGTGGAATTGAAAAGAAATATAATTCTTGAAAGGAAAGAATACAACAGTACAATGGAAACCAGAGCTGAAATCGTCTCCTAATTCAGAGACCTCTTTGTCTCATTCTTGCTGACGACCTACAGTGCAATACCGAGATAGAAGGGATTAAAAAATGAAGTTGGAAAAGATGTACCGGTGGAAATTCAGAACTATGGCTGTAATGCTGATGATTTTGCTTAGTCCATATGCCTCCGCTAAACCATTGAGCCAAAAAACTCTTTTTGTCCAGGGAGGGAGGGGCTATAAAGGTGACGTCACCGATATCCGGGTCGTCCGGCGCATCGAATCGCACCCGGACGCTTGGCGGCTGTGGCAGCCCTTCATCGCGCAGTGGAAGCGGAAGCATCTGGTGGTGGCGTTTGGCGCGATGATCAACGGCAAGAAGGATATGGGCGATATCTTCGCAAGCGTTTCCAAGAACGACGGGGATACCTGGAGCGAGCCAGTAGCAATATTCGATCACAATCGGCGGCAAGGGGCGATACAGTTCGCTTATGCGAATCCAGTTCTGTTCAAACCGCCGGAGCAGGACATAATATGGTGCTTCGCCATGCGGTGCCCCATTGTATATGTGAACAGCGAGGATTCGCAGCTCGCCGGCGCCTTCAGCGCAGACGGCGGATACTCGTGGACGCCCGTGGAACTGGCCGTATATTATGCTGGGCCGCTTATTCTCAACGCAGGTGTCCAGCCGACACATATCCAGGGCCAACCGTGTTATCTTCTGCCCGCGCACCGCAACTCGCTGCAGAAAGACCCACTCGGCTCGCGCGAGCATTTCATTCTCAGCAGCACCAGTCTTTTGGAATGGAAACTCGAGTCCTTCATCCCGCAGCCGGTTAGCGGCAAGGTATTTCTCCACGAGGGCAATATCGCCCCCTGGGGTGCACCAGGCGAACTGAAGATCGTGATGCGCACCGCCAACTACGACGACACGAATCTCACCACGGATCCGCCGCGGGCCTATTCCAGCCTTAGCCGCGACGGCGGCCACACTTGGAGCGCCGCGCAGCCGGAGCCGGAACTGCATAACGCGAAGGCGAAAGGCTTCTTCGGCCGCGCGGCGGACGGCACTCACATCTATGTCTATAACGATGGGCCCGCCCAGCGGGAAATTACGCCGGAATTCCCTCATGGCGGTAGGATGTCCCTGCGTTATAAGATCAGACCGGCCGGCGGCACCTGGAGCGAAGAAAAAACCTTCTTTGATGCCGGGATCAAGAACTCGTATCCCACGCTGATCGAGGTGAGGCCCGGCGACTTTCGCGCCGTGTGGGACAGCGGCACCACCAAACGCCCCCGCACTCATATCCACTTCGGTAAATTAAGGGTTGCGCCATGACTCCAGCCGTTCTTCGCCAACGTCTACACACCGGGGACACGGTCTTCGGCACGCTCATTGTCTCGCCCTCGCCGCGCTGGCCCGATGTGGTGCGCGGCTGCGGATTGGACTGTGTGTTCATCGATACCGAGCATATCGCGCTTGATCGCGCGGAACTGAGTTGGATGTGCCAGACCTACGCCGCGCTCGGCCTGCCGCCGCTGGTGCGCATACCGGCGCCGGATCCTTACGCGGCCACAATGGTTCTTGATGGCGGCGCCGCGGGCGTCATCGCCCCTTACGTGGAAACGGTGGAGCAGGTGCAGGACCTGCGCGGCGCAGTGAAACTGCGGCCCATCAAGGGGCAGAAGCTCCAGCAAATGCTCGAGGGTGCCAAGGTTGAGCCGGAACTGAAGTCCTACATGGAAGATGGCGCGAAGAACCGCCTGCTCATCATCAATATCGAAAGCGTTCCCGCCATCGAGGCGCTGGATGAAATCCTCGCAGTGGCTGATCTCGATGCCGTGCTCATAGGACCGTACGATCTCTCGTGCAGTCTCGGTGTGCCGGAGCAGTGGGAACATCCGAAGTTTCTGAGCGCCTGCGAAACAATCTTCCGCAAGGCGCGTGCCGCCAACATCGGCGCGGGCATTCACTTCTGGGGCAGCTTAGAGCAGCAGGTGCGTTTCCTCAAGCTCGGCGCTAACCTGCTCATCCACAGCGCGGATATCATCTTGTTCCAGCAACATCTTCGCACTGAACTCGAAGCCATAAAGAAAGCCGCCGGACTGTGTAGCACAACCGACGAGGCTCGGGCGGACATCAAAATCTAGCAGCCAGTCAATTTTACGGGCAAAAAGCCATGCACTTGAAAATATCTGAAATTGTTTGTTGAGTGCACAGAAAGAAATGAAACATGAAACTTAGAGAGATGTACCGTTGGGAATTCATAACTATGACTGCAATCCTGCTTACTTTGTTCAGTGCATGTGGGTGGACTAAAACTTTGAGGCAGAAAGCCCTTTTCGTTCAGGTCTGGGGCGGCTATAACAACTACCGGATCCCAGCGTTACTGACCACACCAGCAGGTACGTTGCTGGCTTTTTGTGAAGGCAGAGAAGGCGGAGACAGCAGTGACATCGACCTTTTGGTACGGCGTTCGGAAGATGGCGGCAAAACTTGGGCGCCCAAGCAGGTGGTCTGGGACCAGGGGAGAAATGTTTGTGGAAATCCGCATCCCGTACAGGACCGTGAAACTGGTGTTATCTGGCTGCTCTTGACATGGAACGACAGTACGGACAGTGGTAAGAGACTCCATGATGGTACCGCAAAAGATACGCGTCGTGTGTATGTGTGTTCCTCGGAGGACGATGGCCGTACTTGGTCGAAACCAATTGAGATAACAGCGACGACAAAGAAAAAAGACTGGTGGTGGTATGCAACAGGTCCCGGAGTAGGTATTCAGCTTTTAAAAGGCCCTCATAAGGGGCGCCTGGTTATCCCCTGTGATCACACGGACAAGAACGGCCACGCTTCACATATTATCTATAGTGACGACCACGGCAAGAGCTGGCAATTAGGCGGTTCAGTATACGGCGGATGTAATGAATGTCAAGTCGTGGAACTGGCTAATGGCAAGCTTATGCTGAATATGCGTATGCAGGAAAACAGCCAGGGAAAACGAGGCATTGCCACGAGCGCCGATGGAGGGCAGACGTGGTCTAAATTAAAACTCGATCCTGTTCTTATAGAGCCTGTGTGCCAGGCAAGTTTCCTGCGTTATACTCTCGCTTCCTATAATGGAAAAAATCGCCTACTTTTTTCCAATCCTACCAGTGCGCCTTCTCCCCGGCAATCCAGGGGAGATAGGGTCAATATGACCGTCCGTCTGAGTTATGATGAAGGCAAAACATGGCCGGTCTCGAAATTTCTTCACGATGGTGCATCGGCCTATTCATGCCTTGCAGTACTGCCCGATGGTGATATTGGCTGTTCGTACGAAGGAGGGGAAAACGAGGTATGGTGAGATAGTTTTTGCACGATTTTCGCTGGAATGGCTCACAGATGGTAAAGATTACCGGTAAATATTATTGATTTGAAATTATGAGAGAGGAAAGTTCGTATGAATAGACGCGACTTTCTCCAATTATCAGTGCTTAGCATAACATCTGTGTTTTCGCGCAGGCTAATGGCATCTGAGCGTAAGCCTAATGTTCTGTTCATTGCCCTGGACGACATGAACGATTGGATCAGTTCTTTAGGCGGATATTCGGGAAAAGTGCATACACCCAATCTCGACCGTCTTGGGCGCAAGGGCATCACATTTACCAATGCCCACAGTCCATCGACGGTTTGCAATCCGTCACGAACAGCGATAATGACCGGATTGCGGCCATCCACAACCGGCATATACAACAATGGACAATGGTGGCGGCCTGCTCTGCCTGATGTTGTGACTATGCCTGAGCACTTCCGAAAGAACGGTTACCACGTCGAAGGTGGAGGAAAGATATTTCACCATACACTTGGTAACAACCCACCGGGGATTTGGGACAATTATCATCCCCAGGTTCAAGACAACCCATGGCACTATGATTATCCCGTGCCGGGACAACATGCATTCAAGAAAGGCTTGCATTGGCCCGAAGGCTTTCCACTAAATGGTATTGAAAACGTAAAACTTGGAAAGAAACCGCCTGGTAACTACCGTTCATTTGACTGGGGGCCCTTTGACAAGCCGGATCTTGAGATGGGGGATGGTCAGATGGTTCAGTGGGCCATAGACTTTCTTGAAAGAGCACACGATAAACCGTTCTTTTTGGCCGCTGGAATCTACCGCCCGCACCTGCCATGGTATGTCCCAAGGAAATATTTCGATTTATATCCTTTAGACAGCATCAAACTGCCCGAAGTTAAAAGAGATGACCTGGATGATGTCCCTGTTGCCGGCAGAAAGATGGCCGAAGCTCGACATGCCGATTTCGAACTTGTAAAGAAGGAAGGGAAATACAAGGAAGCGGTCCAGGCATATTTAGCTTCAATCAGTTTTGCCGATGCAATGGTTGGGCTTCTATTAGATGCTTTGGAGAAAAGCTCATACCACAACAATACGATCATCGTAGTTTGGTCCGACCATGGCTGGCAATTGGGTGAGAAAGGGGCATGGCACAAGCAGACGCT
>JABAOH010025656.1_pt1 | contig 14467 bp, 16 predicted proteins | sample 7062181 | NCBI WGS metagenome assembly JABAOH01 (sample SAMN14538630, study PRJNA623070) | marine sediment metagenome | biome: marine biome [ENVO:00000428]; feature: marine pelagic biome [ENVO:01000023]; material: deep marine sediment [ENVO:00002113]; isolation source: pool of 5 deep marine... | reverse complement strand
ATTGAGTAAAAGCGGCTTCTCAACTTCTCTTCACGCAGGTGAAGTTTTCGGATTTGCCTCCAAATCGCCATGGCTTTTTCAATGGCATTATCGAAGAGCCAAGGAGCGGCAGAGTGCCCTGAGGGGGTCTCACACGTTATTTTAATGTTTAGAATTCCCTTATACCCAAAGACCAATTTTCCAGCGCCGCTTGGCTCCCCAAATATGGCATAATCGGGTTGAATTTCCTCCTTGATAAAATGTTTAATTCCTCTACCTGACCCTTCTTCATCAACTACACCAACGACAAGAATTTTGCCCGGAAAACTTTCCTTCACGAAAGTTGACGCGGCTACGATCATTGCGGCGAGAGGTGCTTTTGCGTCGACAGCCCCTCTGCCATACAGTTTATTATTTTCAACCCGCACCGATATGTAGCCCTCAACCGTATCCATGTGCCCGCACAAGAGAATAACCGGTTTTCCTCGACCGATTTCCCCAATTACGTTTCCAACCTCATCCTTACGAACACGAAAACCTAGATTCTCCATTTCTTTGGCGAGGAAGTTGGAAATTTCTTCTTCCCTACCAGATGGACTGTAAATCTCTAACATTCGAGTTAGGAGGCTAATCGGATAGTCGCTCATTTTTCGCCTTCTCCATAACCGTGTCGAGGGTGTCGATTACTCTGTCAATATGTTCCCTTTCGATGACTAAGGGCGGTAAGAATCGTAGAATATTTCTACCTGCATCAAGGATGAGAACTCCCTTATCCATCGACTCGAGAATTATATTCAAAACGTCGAATCGAAGCTCCATTCCAATCATAAGACCTAGTCCACGAACCTCCCTCACAATCTTGTGTCTAGCCTGGAGACTCTCCAGCTTTTCCTTAAAGTATCTTCCCAGTGTGGCTGCTCGTTCTGGAAGTTTCTCCTCAACTAAGACGTCTATTGCAGCGCATGCAGCTGCGCAGACGAGGGGGTTTCCACTGAAGGTGGTTGTGTGTTCTCCAACCTTGAGGGAGGACATGACGTTCTCTTTCGCAATCGTTATGCCCAGAGGAAGGCCGCCTGCCACCGATTTTGCAAGGCAAAGGATGTCAGGAACGACATTCCAGTGTTCGCAAGCAAAAATCTTTCCGGTACGGCCGAAACCGGTTTGAACCTCATCGAAGATTAAAAGAACACCTGTCTCGTCGCAGATTTCTCTCAGTCCTGGAAGAAAACCGTTTGGAGGAACTCTAATTCCGCCTTCTCCTCGAATTGGTTCCACGAGGATGGCGGCGGTTTTCTCTGTAATGGCTTTCTTCACCTTTTCGAGATTGTCTGGGGGAACATGCTTAAACTCAGGAACTAAGGGTTTGAAGGGTTCACGATACTTCTTATCCCAGGTTGCGGACAAGGCGCCCATGGTTTTTCCGTGAAAGGCGCCCATCATGGCGATTATTTCAGGCTTGCCGGAAAATTTGCGGGCTAATTTGATGGCGCATTCAACAGCCTCCGCGCCACTGTTTGAGAGAAAAACTTTGTTGAGACCTTTTGGAGCTATTTGAGTAATCTTCTGCAAAAGTTCTGATCGTGCATCGTTGTAGAAGGATGCGTGGCAAGAAATGAGAGCTTCCGCCTGCCTCTTTACCGCCTCTACAACTTTTGGGTGAGAGTGGCCAACTACGCAGACTCCGTAGCTGCCTGTGCAGTCTATGTATTCTTTGCCGTTGATGTCCCAGACTAGGGCTCCTTTACCTTTAGTGATGACTATCGGTCTTTTGGCGTAGACGTTCGCCATCAGTCTTTCTTCAACATTCATGATTTCTTTTTCATTCAAAGCTTATCACGGTACCACATTCATGTTTTAACGAAGAGGAAATTGGTAACCTCTCGAGTCCAGAGGAGATTAAGACTTCGCCGACACCTAGGTTGAGGGCTTCCATAGCGGCGTAAACTTTAGTAATCATGCCTCGTCCAATCTTAGGAAGTGCCTCCTTTATCTCAGAAACACTCAACTTCGACACCAACTTGCCATTTAGGATCAAGCCCTCTACATCCGTCAGGAGAATAAGCCGATCCGCGTTGAGGGCTCCAGCAATGTAAGCCGCAGTCCGGTCTCCATCCACGTTGAGGGGCTCAAATTCTTCGCTCATGGCAACTGGCGCTATGACCGGTACATAACCATTTTCTATGAGAAGCCGCAACAAAGAAGCGTTGACTTCACTTATCTTTCCAGTGTATCCTCCATCAACAACCCTTTTTCTTCCCCTTTCATCAACAACAACCAGCCGCTTTTTCCGTTTCGCCCGCACAAGGAAACCATCTAAGCCGGAGAGACCCACAACCAATATGCCTTGGCTCTGAAGTGTTGAAACTATTTGCTTATTGATTTTTCCAGCCATGACCATTGTAAATATTTCAATGGTTTCCTTGTCTGTATATCGACTGCTGAAACCGTTCGGCGAAACCACAAACTTCTGGTTCTTGCCGAGTTTAGAGGCTATTTCAGTAACCTCTTTTCCTCCACCGTGAACAAGGACGATTTGGTTCTTGGAAAGAACATTCTTTAAGTCGGAAACGAGTTCCGATGAAGCTTCTTTTGGTACGCTTCCGCCCACCTTCACCACGATTAACATCGGAATCACATCGGATGAAAACCCATGCTTTCTAGCCCGGTTTTTTCGTCAATACCAAGAAGGACGTTTAGGCATTGAACTCCCTGGCCAGCTGCTCCCTTCATAATGTTGTCGATCGCCGACAATATGACGAGTCGATTAGCGCGGGGGTCTAGTTCAAAGCCGATGTCACAGAAGTTCGTTCCCATCACAACTTTGGGGTCTGGCAATCGATATGGTCCTTTCTTGTATCTCACGAAGCGTACGAAGGGTTCTCTCTGGTAGTATGAACGATAAATTTTCCAAATTCCTTTGGTTGTTAAAGGTTTTGTGAGGAAAACGTGAATGGTTGCCAGGATGCCTCGAACTATGTTAACTGCGTGGGGAGAAAAGGAAATCATTAGAGGTTCATTCGTGAGCAAGTTGAGTTCCTGTTCGATTTCAGCGATATGTCTGTGACCCACTGTTTTGTAGGGTCTTACCCCTCCAAATCTTTCCGGGTGATGAGATACAAGAGAAGGTTTTCTGCCTGCACCTGAAGAGCCGATTTTCGCATCAACTACAATTCTGTCTTTTTCTATAACTTCAGCCTTCACCATCGGAACTAATCCCAGGATCGTTGCAATTGCCATACATCCTGGACCCGCTATCAGGCGGGCATTCTTTATCTCTTGACGATGAAGCTCAGTTAAACCATAAACCGCTTCTTTTAATAATTCTGGATGAGCGTGCTCCCACCCATACCATTTAACGTAATTAGCAGGATTTTTCAAGCGAAAATCAGCGCTCATGTCAATAATCCTTAGCCCCATTTCGAGCAGTTTGGGAACAAGGTTTACTGAACTGCCGTGGGGCGTCGCCGTGAACACTAGGTCACAATTCTTGGCGATGTGGGAAAGATTTAAGGGAAGGAACTTTAGCTGCGTAGCTCCTCTGAGGTTTGGATGAACTCCGAAAACATATTCACCAGCGTTTTTGCGAGAAGTAACCATTGTGACTTCTACTTGTGGATGGGAAAGCAACAGGCGTAGAAGTTCTCCGCCAACGTATCCTGAGCCGCCAATGATTCCTACCCTCACTTTATCTTCATCCTCCACAATCAGATTTGATGATGCTCTGGGCGCATTTGAGTAACGGCAACGCCAAATTGATTCCGGCAACCAGTCTAGTTTGCTCCCAGAATTCAGGACAGGCGTTTGCTTCATGGAACATTACGTTATGCTTATTTCTTTCCACGCTTTCTTCGATTATTTTCTTAATGTTCTCATACGCTTCTTGGCCTTTGTAGTTTTGAAAGGCTTCTTCCAGTCTCTTGTTCCAGTCCATAAAGGCCCTCTTCTTAGTTTTTTCGCTCTTAACCTTTTTCACCGCATCAAAGGACGGTTCAAGTTTCTCGAACTCCGACTTGACATACTCATCATCAGAAATTTTGTCTTCGCCAACTTCAATCATCGCGTCGAAGGCTAAGAGCCAGGCCTTGCTGTCTTTTCCAATGGTTTTGCCACACTTAACTGCAACATCCCTAATGTTGGGCGGCAAGTTAACGTCAAACACCATATTGCCTAGGAAGGTATTTGTTCTAAAGTCTTTGAATCCAGCCCGGCCTAACGCCGTTGGATAGCAATAGGGTGTCTTCCCACTTTCTTTGGTAACTATTATTCTCAAGTCGTAGAACCATTTTTGAACAAGCTTTTGAGCGAGAACGCCTACAGGGTTTATTATTGATGGTTTGTTTTCCCCCAGAATTGTTAAAAGATCGTTTCGCTCTCTGGCGAGTCTAACATTTTTTCCATGGGTGCCAGCGTCTGGTTTAATCACGATGCTTCCGTTGCCGAGTTCCTGTTGCATTAGATCAGCGATTTCTTCCTCGTTACGGATTTGGCCTCCATCAGCCCTAGGTTCATGGGAGTCGCATGGAACGTATACCGTTCGCGGGGTTTTGATTCCCGCCTTCCAGAAATGAAGTAGAGTCCTTAACTTGCTGAAGCAAACGTATTCGGCAGGCGAAGGGTTTATCACATTTTTACCGAATGCTTCTAGTACGTTTGCTGCGAGGAACCTGCGATTTTTACTCTGTGCTCTGTTTAACACCACTGTAACATCTTCGATGACTTTGGAATAGTTTTTCCCCTTGGTCCTAACGCTGTATCCGTCTTCGTCTATGCGGATGGCAACCTTACGGAAGGGAATGTATACAAGGTCTATTCCTAACTCTTCTGCTGTTAGTTTTATACCCATTTCATCGGTTTCGGAGCGCTCATACAGAATTCCAATGCTCATCTGTTTCCTTACATCCTACCTTCAAACATCATTCAAATCCTGTAGTGTTTCCGCATCAACTCTCATTTCGCTACGGGTGAACGTTAAGAAAGAAAAGTTGAGCTATTCTCCCCAGTCTTCCCCTTCGATTCCCAGTTCTTGGAGCTCCACGGATTCTCCCTTTATCTGCTTCACTTCCAGTTCTAGTCCACAGCTGGGACAGCTCAGAATTTCCCCTTGCATGATGTCTTTAGGGATCTCAAGCTCCGCGTCGCAATCAGGGCACCTACCATTCTCCAATGCTTCCACCTCTTGATTTAGTTTGACCCATTATAGAAATCGATGCTCTTTATAAAAATTTCGGAATTGGAAGCCGTCATTTTAACTAATTTCCAACAAATTATACGAAATTCGTATACAACATCTGCAGACAATTCCGAATCAAAAGCGTTTTCAGTTCTTAGCACTAGACATTTCTGGAAGGAAAAATAAAGAAGCTGAATACGAAATTCGTTCCAGATATGTTTCTGATGTTCAGAAATCGTTAAATTTTTCCGCATCTAATCATGTAAGAGAAGTGAGGAAAATGGATGATACTGACAGGGAGATAATTGGAATTCTGAAAAATGATGGACGAGCCACTTATAGTGACATTGGAAAAAGGGTTGGTTTATCTGAGGGGGCTGTTAGGAAAAGGATTAAGGCGCTCGTCCATTCTGGCGTGATAAGACGGTTCACTATTAAAGTTGGGCTCACGGAAGGCGCGGAAGCGATAACTTTGCTTTCAATAAACCCCTCTTTCCCAACCTCAGAGGTTTCAAAAACATTAAAGAAGTTCTCTAATGTCGAAACCGTTTACGAGATTACGGGCCAATACGATATTGCCGTGATCATATCTGGTTTGAACATAGCAGAGGTTGACGAATGCCTTGAGAAAATTCGTCGAGTAGACGGGGTTGTAAACACTAACACAATGATTATTTTGCGTAGCTGGTAGTTGAAAGCTAACAAGAATCATCGCCCCTTCGCCACATCATTTGGATCATGTTAGAGAATTCACACTTCACATTCGTTCGTGTAACCTCACACTTCGCCTTTCTTCACCGTGAATTCATCCAGTTTCTATTATTTTTTCTTTATATACTCTCAACGTTCGTCGGTGCAGTTGCGATACATTCGGGAGATTTGTGTCACCAAGAATGTTGAGGCTATAGCTCCTTACTCTAGAGACGAGGACTATAAAATTTGAACACCATCGCTGCGGAGGTTTATCTCATGGCGACGGGAGTTAGGTTTGGAACTAGGTTTGGTACGAACGTGTCCACGTGGGTAACCATAAGGAAAGCTGGAAAGTTCTGTCCTCAGCGTCTTCCTCTATGTCTCGCGTTCCTCATGTCTTTGGTTTGCCTTTTTCTCCAGTCCCTCTTCCTCTGAGTCTCTATCCTTTGTCTAGGATAGGCATAGTGTTTGGAACCCTGTCTCCTATATTCATCTAACCTCTTGTAGAAGCTTGAATAGCTTATCTCTTCCTTGGAAAGTGATGACATGATTTCGTTCAATTCCGTTTTCGTCTCTTGTGAAGTGGTTTTGTCCCAGGTCTCAGAATAGGCCAGATAAGCCGCGTGAAATCTAAAGTCGGATGGTCTGTCAATCATAAGTTTTGTTACTTCTTCTTCATTGGATTGTGGTTTCGATTCTTCGGTCATAGTGCTCTATACCCTGAAAGCGGTCGAAATAGTATATGTAAAGCACCACTATAAATGTTGTCTACGGCAACATAGCCGTCAACATACTTGCGTGCGCCAGTAGAAAACTACATTTTACCTTCTCCGCAACAGAAGTGAGTGATATACTCCAGTGCCACCTGTGCAGCGTTTTGTAAAGTTTCTTCTCCGATGCCTGGAACTCCGCAAACCAAAAGCATAACGTTTTTCGTTTTCTCCGTTATCTTCGTGCTATCTGCATCACGATACGGGTATATGGCTACGAGCTTTTCACTGTCGGAGATAACTATTTCGCCTCCTTGAAGAAGCATTGGTTTTTCCATGCCGATTCCTAGGAATTTCTCGCCCTCTTCCGCAAACCGCATGAGGAGATTTCCCTTCAGCTTGTTTGCGTCGAAGGCTGCGAGGGCTATTTCCGTTTTGATGGACGCTAGGTTATAGGCGTCAACAAGGGTGTTTATGCAAGGTATGGTTCTCCCTCCTAAAATCCTTCTGACTAAAGCCTCTGCAGCTGGGCGATTTTTTGTTGGATCTATTCCCACCCTCCAGAAAAAATCTCGGTAGGCTCTGAAGGCTAGCAGATTCTTTACCGAGTCTAGATCATACTTTTCTCTAACCTGCTTCATTATTTCCTCCTTAAATTTTTCCAATTCAAAGTTTTGTTTCTCGACCTTTACGCCCCTAACGTTGCACGTTAGAACGGTTAAATCTGGAAAACGAGTTTTGAGTTGAGCGTCGATTTTAAGGTTCATGGATTTGCCTCATCCCCGAAGGTCAGATTATTTATGCAACCAATTCTGCTAGATAAGATCTTCAAAAGGATTCTGGATAGTCGAAAACTTCCCATTCTTCGAAGGCTTCAGGTTTTTCTGGTGGTTTTCTTCGCGTTGCCAAAGTCACAACGAGGAGAACGACCAACAAAACGATCACCATAACTCCCATCATCAACCACTCAAGGGGAACAACTATAAGCGTATATACGCTGCTATCTGCACCAGCATAATCATCATCTCCCGACCAACTTGCTTTAACGGAACATGTACCGACTGAGGAGGGACGCCACGTATACGAATACCGTCCCTCGGAATCTGTTACAACCGTTACCAACACACTTAACGGAGAACCACCTAATGGAGAACCACTCGAACTAACATACAACGTAACGTTCTTACCTGACAAAGCAGGCGAAATAGAACCACTCATCGTAACGGCGCTTCCAGCAATCACAAATCTCGTGGAAACCGCCAAGGACAAAGAAGAAGCATCTAGGTCGCCGTAGCTTGATGAAACTTGTCCAGGCGACGATTGTTCGCAGTCCTCGAGGGTAATGATGCGTGCCGAGGCTCCCCTGAGGGTGTCTGGGCATTCACCCACACGCCATCCATTCCTCCAGTCGTCTCCGGTGCATTCAGCCACGTAGTATCGCTTTCCATCATAGGTGTAATAGGAAACAGTAGACCTAGCATCGCTTGGTTCATTCGACAAATTAACCCCCACATTCATGTGACTTTCCGTCTCATAAAGCAACAAGACGACATCTAATCCACCAGCCTTCATTACGGACGCAACTAAGAAGGAAAAAAGGTCACAATCACCTTCATTCTCAACTATGGTTTCAACAGGATATTTCTGAGGACCGCTCTCCACGTATGGAATCTGATGAACAAACATCAGCACGCCATTGGCAAAATCCTCATCGTCGCTGTAGATGCTCCAAAGATCATCGGCTATGAGCTCCAAAGAAACAGGGGTCACGAACTTCGCGAAATCGTACAAATAAACATTGTGATCCTTGCTGCGATAATATTCGTACAAGGAGGAAGTCACTGAAACAGTTAACCGATAGTTCACGGAGCCATCAGGATGGTCGAGGAGGTCATAAGTGTAATCGTAGTTAGCGGCGAAACAAAGATTAGGCAGAAGAAACGCTGCCAAAAGGAAAAGGGTAATGACGAATTTCTTCGTTGGATGCCTCGATACAAAAGCTAAATGTTTAACCAATCTTCCTCATAGAAATGAGGGAAATCGGCGTCTTAAATCTTATGTCTCACGAAAATAGATTATGAGGCCTGAAGTTACCAATAAACCATTACAAATCAGTTGTGAAGGGATATTATGCATTGTGAATCGACAAAATGCAAGAGCGAAATTGTCACGTAGCGTTGAAAGCAAGAATAAAGGATATTATCTTTTCCCTCAATTAATACAGTGAGGCTTAGATTTGTCCTTTCGACTCAAAATGAATCGCTCCGCAAAGAAGATAGACTCAAACATAGTTCTAGCCTTAGATCTTCCCTCTGATGAGCCACACAGTCTTTTATCTCGAAGCATCCAAATACTGGAGAAAACACGCCCACACGTTTGTGCGGTTAAAATAAATCGGCAGCTGGTTCTTCCCCTAGGTTTGTTTAACGGCATCCAGAAAATATTGAGTTTAGCCCAAGATTTGGAACTGCCAACCATAATGGACTGCAAAATCAACGATGTTGGGCACACCAACAGAATCATCGCAGAATACTATTACAAAGCTGGATTTGACGCCGTGACAGCCAACCCCTTCGTAGGGTGGGAGGAGGGACTTCAACCTGTTTTTGAAGTTGCCAAGCAGATGCGCCGAGGAGTTATTCTTCTCGTCTACATGAGCCATAAAGCTGCCGAGGAAGGATATGGCCAAACAATACAGAATCCTAAGACAAGACGGTTGAGCCCTCAATATGTAACCTTTGCTGAAAAAGCATTGTCTTGGAACGCTGACGGAGCAGTTGTCGGCGCCACCTATCCGGAGAAAATAAAAGAAGTGTATGAAATTTTAGGAGAGAACGTTCCCATTTACTCGCCTGGTGTAGGTGTTCAGGGCGGAGACGTCGAGGCAACCATCAAGGCCGGAGCACGCTACCTTATTGTAGGGAGAACCGTAACGCTCTCCGAAAATCCAGCTAAAACAGCGAAGCTCATAAGAGATGCTGCGAAGCGCTTCCTGAAATGATCATATTTGGGCACTAATAACAGCTATATGTTGAAAACAGCGTTTTTTCGGAGAATTCATAGAACCAACTTAGATGGCGTTAACTTCTTGGCGGTCGGGTAGCCTCGGTTGTCCGTCCNNCAACGGGCTTCTTCACAGGCAGACCGCCAAAAATATGGATAAAGTTTCAAGTTAAAAGGCTTTCACTATTCACGCTTGGTCCATAGCTCTCTCTTCAGCATGTCTCTAACAGCTGCCCGAATGGCGGCGCTTCGACTTGGATACATACCTGACCTCACAAGTTCGTCAAGCCCTTCCAAATAAGCTTCAGGAAGCAAAACCGTTACAAGCTTCATCAACGTCTCACCTAACACCTAACATGTTATACAGCTAATATGTAGCGATAGCCTTAATAGCGTTTACTAGTCCAATATCGGAACCGTTTGGTGCTTATAAGGGTAACCGACATAAAATGTTAAGCGTTAACCCTAAGGCGCGATGTGATAAGTATTGGAGCGGTATGCCTTCATCCTCTTGAACATAGAAAAATTTTGGAATAGACTCTGCAACCGAAACAGAGCGGGCAAAACCGTACACGTGTTCGTTCGCAAAGGACTGGTTGGTCCAAAAAATGCGGAGCTACTCCTCTTTTATGTGACACACCCCCACAAAGAAATTCGAGGCGTCGGAGAATTCATCGAACGGATCACTGGAGACGCAAAAGACCTTTGGAAAACTTATGGTCACGAATCTTTGTTAAGATCATATAAAGAATACATGGATTTTATGCAGGGAAGAAGAAAAGCGACATTCATTAGGTTCAAAAACCTACGCGAACTCCCTACACCCGTTCGAGCAAAGGTTATATCCCAAGTTACTGGAATAAGAAGAATGTCTCGAATGGGCAAATACATTTCCAAGGAAATGGTGCATCAACTAATCTGAAGGAGCTGTGTAAACTGGAAGAATTTGATCCTAAAGAATTTGTGGACAAGCAGGTGGGGGAGATTAAAAGAGCCGTTGGAAACGAGCGAGCCCTCATCGCGGTTTCGGGAGGCGTAGACAGCACGACCTCTGCTGCGCTAACCCACCGCGCCATAGGAGAGAATCTTCTCTGCGTTATGCTTGACGATGCCTTCATGCGAGACAGGGAGCCTGAAAGGGTTGCTCAACTCTTGTCTCAGCCTCCCCTAAACCTACCGATAAAGGTGTTGAACGTTCAGCAACGTTTCTTAAGCGAATTAAAGGGCTTACGAGATGCTGAGGAGAAGCGGAAGAAGTTTAGAGAAAACTTCTACAAAACCTTGAGCGAAACCGCTGAAAAAGAAGGGTGCCGATTTCTAGTGCAGGGAACTATCCAAGCGGACATAGTTGAAACAAAGGGAGGCATAAAAACTCAGCACAACGTCCTAGCTCAAATAGGAATAAGTCCTACTGAACGCTACGGATTCCAAGTTATCGAACCAGTTGCATCCCTTTACAAGGAACAGGTGAGAAAAGTAGCCAGATACTTAGAAATTCCCACAGAAATGTCCGAACGGCAACCTTTTCCTGGGCCAGGTCTCTCGGTGCGAGTTGTGGGAGAAATCAAAATCGACAAGTTGGAGTCGCTTAAAAAAGCCACCACCATAACTGAGAAAAACTTCGCCAAGCATAGTGCCAGCCAATATTTTGCAGCGATCATTGACAACTTAGAAACGCCTCAGCATCCCTGCAGAGTGCACATACAAGAAACAGCGGCTCGGTACCTTAACGTTCCAGCAAGATATCTCTCTGTGAAAGTGTTTCAGGACAAGTCGACTGGAGTCAAAGGCGGTGAACGACGCTATGGAGAAATCGCCGCCATCAAAGCTCAAACAGCAGATGGTCGCATCCATCAGGCAACCATCAAAAATCTNNAACTAAAGTCGTCACGGAAAATCCCTCCTTCACCAGAATCTTATACGCCATCCAAGAAAAACCTCAGAAGCAACCTTACGTAATCTCTTTGCGAGCAATCCAAACCCTTGACTTTTTGACCGCCCAGGTAGCTGAAATTCCTTGGACAACCTTAACTGAAACTGCAGGAAAAATTCTTGAAACTTGCCCAAATGTTTCTGGTGTTTACTACGACGTGACGCCGAAGCCTCCGGCAACCATCGAGATGGAGTGACGCAGCTCGACTTCAAGAAATGTATAAAGCTTCCAAGCTGTGTAGTAGTAGCTGAAGGGACTAACATGACACGAGTTAGGGTTCAGAAAATTGAGTCTATACGAGATCCTGAAGGAAACCTTGGAAAGCGTATAGAGTTGATCGAGGACCGGGTGATTCCGAGGTTTGCTGTTAGACCTGCAACAGAAGAGGCGAGGATGGTTCAAGAAGTTGTCAGAACGTTACAGCAGCAACTTCCCATGCTTACTACGCGAACCCAGTTCGCCCTCCCAAAGATGATCTTGTTTCTGACGGAGCGAGAATATGAAAAGCTTGGCATCGACTTTGATGTGAATCAAGTTTACGAGTTGGAGTTATCGGGGCAGGCTATCAGGTTTAGAAGAACACCCTAGCCAAAACATCTCGCATCTCCGTTCAACCTTTGAAATCCTTATCTTGAACTAGGTTAACCATTTTATGATTGTTTAAGGACAACAGAGTGAGAAGAAATATGAAGGTTAGAGCCCACATCTTCGTGAGCGGTAGGGTTCAAGGAGTTTTCTTTAGGTCAGAGACCCGTTACGAGGCGAAGAGAAGAAACGTTGCTGGCTGGGTTCGAAACACGTCTGATGGGAGGGTGGAAGCTGTTTTTGAAGGAGAAAAAGAGGATGTGAAAAAATTGATTGATTTTTGTCGAAGAGGCCCTCCAGGATCCAGAGTAACGAAGGTTGACGTACAATGGGAAAACTACATTGGAGAGTTCAAAGATTTTAGGATAAGGTACTTTTAAGTTACAAATATTCTCTCATCCTATGCATGCATTGTCAACAATAAATTAATAACTTCTAATGGTTCATACTAAATTTCTATACTATTCTGTTCGATGAATTATGTTCATTGATGTTGTGGCTTTTACTTAATGTAGCAATACTGGGAATCTCTACTTCTTCAATTATTTGGAGAGCATTGTATATTTCCCTGACGTTCTTGAGTGCTGTTAAACCATTTTTTGTAATGGAGTAAACAACTCTTTTTTTGTGCAATGTGTGTTCTTTAATGAGGCTCTGCTGGATTAACAAGTCCAAGCATTGTCTCAGAGCACTACAGCCCAAGTTAGCTTTATACATGATGTGAGTTGGCTTTAACCGTCCATGAAAAGCCAGAGCCTTAAGAATGTCGATATGCATCTCCAGCTTTGATCTTCGCATATCCATGAAACCCATTTGCTATAGTTATTGTGACTTGTTCTTATGTTTTCAGAATTCTAGCTCATAACCTAACTTAGAATTTCTCCATCCTTATTTTTCATAACTTTTTCCACATCTAGGACAATGTACATGTCTTAGAGAAGATTGAGAATCATAACCAGGAATAGTAGCATCTTCTTTAGTAAAGTTGGATAGAGATTATATTATAGAAAATACACAACAATATTCTGATTGAATGTGAAAAAGATTGTTTTGTTGGTTTTTGTATTATTGCTCTTGTCAACAGCAGTGGTTGTGCGGTTCATAAGACCTGCAGTAGCAGAGGGGACTATCTACATTAGGGCTGATGGGTCTGTTGAGGGAACGGATAAGATTCAGCGAGACGGAACCGTCTACGCCTTCACAGCTAACATTTATGATTCGATTTTTGTGGAGAGGAATAACATTGTGGTTGACGGGGTAGGCTACACCCTTCATGGCACTGGAATGGGAGCCGGAATAGACCTGTCAGGCAGTAACGTGATTGTCAGAAATATGAGAATTAGGTCATTCTACTCTGGCATCTTGCTCTGTCATTCATCAAACAACAGCATTTTTGGAAGCACCAAAGGAAATAACGAATATGGCATCAGACTCTATGGGTCTTCAAGCAACAGCATGCATACATGCATTCGTCTTATTAAGAGTCACTTATTTTCGTCATACAGTCCAATACTTTTGGGCAGGTTAGGCATTCTTGCGGGATAGGCGCATCCTTAGCGCGACTCCCCAAATATCCGAAATGATGAGGACACCTTGAAGGACCTTTTTCTTCCTTCTCTGGTGGTTTAACCGGAAGCTCTTCTTTTTTCTTCTTTTCCTCTTTTTCCTTTTGAGGTTGAGTAGAAATCGCGTCCAGAACCTTTTCTGACGACGGACGTATAGGTGGACCAAGTGTAGATTCTTCTATAACGTCTTCCAGTTTGGCTCGGCAGTAAGGACAAGCGTAGTACTGTTCCGCCGGGGTCTTCGATAAGTCATTCAAGAGAAGAGGCTCTTCAATCTTTCTTTGGCAATCAGGATTCGGACAAATAATGACTCCATGCGCGCGCGCACGCGCATCTGGCGGCAATTTTATACTCATGGGTGGTATGTTTATCTTCAGGTGTCGCCCGCTCATGGTTGGTATCCTCGTCTTTGGTTTTCCGACTCCAAAATCTTGATTTGTTCAAGGATATAGATTTAATGAAGACAAAATATGTAGCATGAGTATGCCTAGAAATGTACTCTGGAGGCTTTCCGCCTGAACGCTGCGCGCGCGCTCGATATTATATAGAACTTATGGTTTGTGACTTAACAAAACGCTATTTTAAAATAATCATGAAGCGTTCATCTAATGCAACCGGAGAGACTTACTTTGCCAACCATTCTGGTAATCAACGACGATGGAATCCAATCGATTGGTTTGATCACTTTAAAAAAGCGGTTGGAGAAACTGGGAAACGTTATCGTTGTCGCTCCAAAGGATGAGAGAAGCGGTATCGGAAAAGCCCTAACCACAGGTCACATAGAAATAATGGAGGCTAGGCTGAGAGACGGATCAAAAGCATACGCAAC
>JABAOH010000187.1_pt4 | contig 14467 bp, 11 predicted proteins | sample 7062181 | NCBI WGS metagenome assembly JABAOH01 (sample SAMN14538630, study PRJNA623070) | marine sediment metagenome | biome: marine biome [ENVO:00000428]; feature: marine pelagic biome [ENVO:01000023]; material: deep marine sediment [ENVO:00002113]; isolation source: pool of 5 deep marine... | reverse complement strand
CTATATTTGATAGGTGCGAGTGGAGGGGGGAGATAGGAAATTGTTGAAGAGAGTTATATAAGATGTAGAAAACTACATCATCTTTCCTCCAACTCGCAATTATGAATAAGAAATGGTGCACGTATATTCTTTGTTATCAAATGAGAACTGCATTAAATATCAATAAGGAAACTATTCACTGATAATGACATAAACGATACAGGTAGATAAAGATTCAGTATTGATGGCTAATCCTGCAAACTGGCCCTTTTGAATGGTTCTTTCAAGCAACCTTTTTCAACCCTTGTCGCATAAAACAATCCGCAATGACTGTCAAACTTGTGATCTTCGATGTTGATGGGACAATACTTAAAAATTCCAGTTGGCAACACATTCATCATAACCTAAACACGTGGTCCCAAGCCAAAAAGCACTCCGACCAATTCTTCAGAAATGAAATAACCTACGAACAATGGGCAAAACTGGACGCTGCTCTCTGGAAGAATCAGCCATTGGCAAGAATCAACCAACTCATTAAGGGGATGCCATATATGAAGGGTGCTAAGGAAACTCTGGCAACGTTGAAATCAAAAGGGCTCAAAGTATACCTTCTAAGTGCCGGCCTCACCCGAGTTGCACACAGAATCCAAAGCGAAACGTGGGTTGACGGGAGTACCGCTAACACACTCATAGTTGAAGATGGATGTCTCACAGGAGAAGTCGAAGTAAGCGTATCCTTTTACAACAAGAACAAGCATTTGCGCCCCATCCTTCAGAAATTTCACTTAGCAGCTAAAGAGACCGCTGCCATCGGTGATGACCCTACTCTTATCCCCCTCTTCGAAAAGGTCGCCTTCTCCATAGCATTCAATCCCGTCGATAGAAGCGTAGAAAAATCTGCTGATATAGCAATTAACAGCAACGACCTTCGTGACGTTCTGCCTTACATTCTCGAACAAGGCTAAAATAGAGAGAGCCACTACCCTTATCGCACGGTCATTAAGCGGGGGTTCCCAAGCCAGGTCTAAATCGGGTGTCAAACCCCAAGGATAAGGGGGAGGACTTAAGATCCTCTGGCGAAGGCCTTCGCGGGTTCAAGTCCCGCCCCCCGCACTTTTTTTACTTACGCTTCCGGAAATATAACCGTCCATCCGCGTAGACTGTGCAAATGTATTCGAAGTAGCCTAGGAGTCTGTTCACTATGTCGTCGTATGTCTTGCCCTTCTTACCTATGCTCCTTAATGTGTCTCGTGTAACCTTCATAAGATTGATGGTTGCGATTCCTTACTTATAGCACGCGTGTCAACTAATGCTTAAATCACTACCCACCCATTAACATTTAGAAAGTTGCAGATACATTTGGATAAAGATGATTATACGTTTATTGGAATCTTCGTGTGTATATCAACTGTCTGCATTGTAGGCTTTATTCTTCCAACCGAAATTCAGAATCTTCTGAAGGCAAGGCACTCAGTATTTAATCCTTTAACCTATATCACTGCGAGCTTCATTCACGGTGATGTGGAACATCTAATCAGTAACTTGTTTGGGTTTAATCTCTTCTTATTCCTGAATTATTATTTTTCAAAGAAAGCTGCAAAACGACGAGCATACTTTGGGACCTTAATGGTCCTCTTCATAGCATTACCGATTCTAAACTATAGCTTGTTATTTTTTTCTGGACTATATAGTTCTAGGGAATCTAGCTTTGGCTTTGGTCTGTCATTAGTGGGTAGTGGATTGTTGGGTTCTTGCATCACATTCCTACTTTTGTATTTTGAGCGAAGAATTAAAAACTTTGATGCTCTGTTTTTTATGCTTTCAACTTCTCTCTTCACCTTCTCCATCATCTTTCTTCCTTACCCCTCCTCGTTCCGAGAAGTATTATTTTTGCTGTGCCTAGTTTCTGGTCTCATAGTCGGAGTATCGCCAGCAAAGAAGATTCTTAAATTCTCGTTGCGATTATGGAAAGATCCAAAAACGGTCTTGGAGACTACCTTGGTTAGTATGGTGTTCCCCCTTTACTTGCTATCCGTCTTTCTGCTGTTTCCCCAAATAATCGTAATAGAGGGGGGAATCATCGACATTGCATCACGCCTCATCGGTCTTCTTTTTGGAATCTTTATCATTTCTATTCTAATACGTCTTTCAGTGCGCACGTATCGTTATGCTACAGATGTCATAGAAAGAGAAGGAAAAAATGCGCGGGCGCATGGAGAAGAAATCTCTGAGGAGGACTCACTATGTCCTCATTGTGGCGCCCTGATAGAAGAACCAGCTTATGATGCAATCTCAGATGAAATGGATCATGATGCATAATAAAGAGGTCCGGAATCCTAGTAGGCAGGAGAATTGTCACGCTGTAGGGTTACCTGTCTTTTTTCTCATGGTGTCTATTGCCTTGAAAGCTGCAAAACGCATTTTTGGATACTCAAGAAGATGAACGTAGTTTCTTGTCACAAGGGCCAATCCAACTTTTGAAAAGCCCCTCATTTCAATCATTTTTTCAAAGTTGGCTAGGTTTATGGCATGCATGCATGCATGCATAACTTGCAGGAATTAACTTTCTAGTTTATAGCATTGTTATTTTAAATTTGTCTAAAGGATAACTTTGTGCGTGTGGAATATGGATAGTTTAGGATTTTGATTTGGGGATTCCGATACGAGGACTGATGAAGATTATGGGTTGCTTAAGGTGAGCTTATGCCAGATTACGTCTGATATTCTTTAAACCATGCTTGAATTTCTTCTGAATACTCTTCTTTAGTCATCTGTAACTCGATAAGTGAGAATTCTTTATTGTTTTTGGTATCTTCCAGTGCTCTGTAAAGGGTTTCGCAAGTGTCGCATGTGTAACCTTTTCCTCCCCAAAGTTCCGCTATCTTTGCGTATGGCCAGTTGACTAGCTCGTTGAAATGAGCTGTGGGGTGAAAAAGCTGTTGCATCCCCCATTGTCTGTTGTTGAAGACCATGAAGATGGGGTTAATGTCAAAATTGGGGCAATGGCTTATTTCCTGTCCTGTCATTTGGAAGGCGCCGTCGCCGATTAAGACAAGGGGGCGTTTTCCTGTTGTAATAGCATAACCTATAGCTGAGGGAGGTCCGAAACCCATAGTCGCGTAGTATGCTGAAGCCATTATAGTAGATGTCTGAATTTTTGTTGTGATGAAAAGGCAGTCACCGGTATCAGATATTATGGGCATCTCTCCATGTTCGCTGAAGAACCAATTTATAGCATCAATTACCTCGGTCATAGTGATTGCTCGGTCAATATATTTACAAGTTCGGTTGATGGCAGGTACTATTTTGGCAGGAAATGAGAATTTTTTCTTGTCCGCTTCTCTTTGTAAAAGCTCATCAATTAGAGGTTTCAATGGCACATCATTGTAGATGTGATGACCGATTAAGACTTGTCTTGAAAAGCACAAGATCAGGTTCTTGCGTTTCAGCCTTTTCAGTTTTATTCCGAGGTTTATATCAGCGATTATGACGCCAAACATCAGAAGGCAGTCTGATTCTTCCACTAGTTTTTTCGCAACTGGGTTTCCAGCGAACCCAAGGTAAGTTCCAAAGTAGTGAGGGTCGTCGATGGGCATGATATCTCGAGCTAGAAATTCGCTGACGACGGGTAAGTTCAGTTTCTTTGCGAACTGAGATATATGATTCTTTAGGTATAATCGGTCAACTTCAACTCCAACAAGTATCACGGGCATTTTTGAATTAGCAGTTCTGAGTAAAATTTCATTTGCTGCTTCTTTCAAAGCGCCCTGATCCGTTGCGTAGAAAATTTCGTTATTATCTTTTGGTATCAATATCTCTTGATCTACCATATCTCTTGGAATCTCGATGTACACAGGTCGCATGAACTCTTGGCAAGCAGAAAGAGTTTTCTCAATTTTTGTGTAAGCTGTTTCTAAACTATCTAAAACTTCTGCTGCCTGAGTTACTTCTCTATATACCTTAAGTTGAGAATCAAAATCTTTCACCACGTGGTGAAGAAAAACGTCTTTTTGTTTTTCTGCTTGTCCTGGGCCTCCTGATATCACTATTAGAGGCGTTTTCTCTGCGTAAGCACAAGCTACGGAGTTGACCATGTTTAGTCCTCCAGCTCCATATGTAATGCACGTAGCAGCTGGTCTATGTGTGGCCCTCGATGAGCCAATAGCAGCGAATCCTGCCCCTGGTTCATGAGAAAAAGTACATAAATTTAAATCCTTATCATCCTCAATCATTTTAAAAAACCTGATGACCATATCGCCAGGGATGCCAAACACTTGCCTTATACCTAATTTTTTTAGGGCCTGAAGAAGATATTTTCCTATTGTAAGTCTAGCTTCCATTCTCCTCATCTGCATTTACTTTATGTGGCTCATCTTATTCAGGTTTGCGCGCGCTATATCAATGTTAAGCGGGTTTACGGGAGATATCTCCACTTTTTTGTGAAAGCAGGATTTTAACTAGCTCCACATCGCGTCCAATTCATATAACCATTATGAACTACAGAAATGTGGAAATAGAGAATCATACATCTCTGTGTAAATTCCATATAATTTGACTGTCTAATGTATACCTACAAGCTCGCTGAAATTTTTCCACAAAATCCATTAAACGCTTTTTTACTAGTAAACTCGCGCTAAAATCTCGCCCCCCGCACTCTTGACCACTCTGCTTCATCTCCACTGTGAGTTTCACGCGCGTGCGCACTCTGGTCGTGGATATACGAAATGAACGCTCCCCATGTTTTAATTGCTGATGGACCTCCCTCCAAGAACCCTTATCAAAAAATGCCTGCGTTCTGACTATCTTCAGTCAGAATTGTTTCTTGACTCCTGAAGGTTCTGAAAACATTGCTAAGTTAAATTCTGTTCCCACGTTTTTCAAGTGTTGTTGTTGCCTTTGTTCACTCTTGCTTTCAACGCTTGTATGTAGTCGGCAAAGTTATATCCTTCCTCAAATTTTAATTCTTGTCCAAAGCCAGTATAGAGATCATCTAAAATCACTTTTTCCACCACCTTCGCGCCTGAACTGAGAAATTTATCTAGTCCTTCAGTAAAGAGTTCCAGCCTTTTCGGGATCTCATCCTGCTGTAATGAAAGGGCGTTCTGCATGTAGTCGTAGATGATTGATGTTCCTTTTTTTCCAAAAATCCGCATAAGCTGCTCATCAATAGTCTTCATAAGGGATTTCTCAAACTTGAACTCTTCACTCATAAGCCTTCCCAGCTGAGTTGTACTCTTATGCGGCATGTAACTTAACAGTTTCCAATCCCTCGTGCGTGTTTCTGGATTTTGCTGTACGGCTTCGGTATATGGAAGCGCATGCATATGGCGTCATGTCTGGCCAGAGGCAAGGCTGCTGATTACGCCTAGCCTCGTGAAATTAGTAAAAGTTTTAATGTTTGGATGAGGAATTGAACCTTTGGTGGCGGGCCTTAGGCGGGGGGCTAGGGGTCCTCTGAGAGGCTTAATGCCTTGACCGTAAATCCTCTACATGATGGGCTGACATCTGAGGCTGAGACGTCAAAGAGCTTCGAGCTCCGCTTGTCCTTGCGGTGAATATCCGTCCCTTGGGGCTGGTGGTCATGGTGCTGTCTCTGTAGGGAGGCAGTTTCCATGTCTGCTAGGTGAATCCGGCCAGGCCCGGGAGGGAGCAACCTAAGTCTAGACGCTTAGCGCTCAAGGGGGTGCGGATACGAGACAAAGATGAGTAGTGGGTTCGAAGGAAACTGGGCGCCGAACCTCAGTGGTCCGCTGCCTCTTCAATGCCTACGTGACGTTACTTCACTTCAACCGGAATTTCCTGAGATCCACGACTGTTGGCGCGCGCATCGAGAATGCGATGTTAAGCTTCTTCGTCAACACTCTTGTGGGTAAATGCTCTTATGCTTCGTCGACTCTGATGGCTCATGAAGTTCCAATTTTAAATCTAATCCACTCTTTAGCATCGAATAAGAGCAAGTGGCCAAGCTTCTGAATTGTTTGAGCTGGTTGCAGGGATATTCGGGGCTTTCGAAACCGAAGTTCTGTGCGGTGCGCGCGCAATACGAGTGGCTGCACGCCTGCAGAAGCTTAATGAGCATAACAGTCAGGTTGGCGTTGCAGCGGTTTCTCTCTCTTCTATCACATTGTCCAGAATGAGAATAAACCTACAGCTTTCACAGAGCTCATCTTCGCCCATTACGTCTCTATGACCGCACTTTTTGCATTTATTTTTAGAAGGCAATTCTCTAGCTCCCCTGATCCTATTGGTAGGGGATTGCATTAACTATTATGAAGAAGCGATAAAGATTTTCAGTATGGTTCTGCATGTGCTAGTGTTAAAGGGATTAGTTTGATCGTTGGGAGCAACCACTGAACACTATAAGATTAGAAGAGGGAATCTGATGGCTCTGCCGCAAAGCCACGGGTTCTCCTATAAGTACACTTCAGAATGCCTAGAAGCACTGGTTCAGATGCCGAAGAAACGCAAAGACTGCCTCAGAGCAGTCTGGTAGGTGATAGATTTTTGTCAACTTTTATAACTCTGGTCTTTTAATGTCAATTATAGATGATACTAAACATTTACAGGGCTGAGGTCTTTGAAACAAGTAGGTCTGATTTCGGATACGCACATCCCAGCGCGTGCCAAAGCAATACCAAATAAAGTGTTTGAAGTTTTTCAAGACGCCAGCCTGATCCTTCACGCAGGAGACTTGACTAGAGTGAGTGTATTGGAGGAGCTTGAACAGATGGCGCCTGTTATTGCTGTCCATGGAAACATGGACGCGCGAAAGGTCAAGGAGAGACTTCCAACAATCAACTCGGTAGATGTTTATGATTGGAAAATTGGTGTAACTCACAGCTTAAACTTCTTTTTTCGAAATAGTGGATTCAGGGAAATAACAGAAAAGCGAGGCTTCAATGCTTTTGTTTCTGGACACACACATCGACCTGGATTGAAATATAAAAGTGGCATGTTACTCATCAACCCAGGCAGCCCTACTAATCCAATTCCACCATTTATAACCAGGTCTTCAGTTGCACTGCTGAAGATAACAAAGAAAGAAATCGAGCCAGAAATTATTAACCTATGAGTGCATCCCCAAAAAATGGAAACGGTGCTTCTCTGATTTACTACCGTCCGCCTCAGGGTAAGCCTTAGCGTCACTTTGAGCTCGCATGTAGAAACGTGTAATTCACTTTCAGCTATGTCTCTCCCCTTTGCAGGATGCTGATGCCTCGACTGCTTTAAACGTAGAAGTGAAGCTGTCTTGCAGTGAGGAGTAGTCACGTGGCTCATTTGATTGAGAAGTGTCAAAATCCATGGAATATTAGTTGCAGAAACACTAACATTGAGGTTTATATAATGCTCAACGAGCATCAATTACCCATTTGCGCTCGTTGCTGGCGTAGGATCGCAGAGGCAGAACATCATTGGAGAGATTGAAAAATGGGGATGGACCGATTCAACTTGAATGTTGCTCGCGCATTTATCGGACGCCATGTCAACCTTCATCTGAAAGATGGGTCAGTTCTAATCAACGTTTACATTTCTGATGCAAAGCGGGAAGATGGAAGAAAGCCAGCAGTTTATTGTATTGCACAACATCGAAAACTCCCCCTGAGAATTTTCTTGAAGGAAATAAGATGGATGGAACAATTAAATCCGCATCTATTAGCATGAATCAAAGACACTGTAGGTTTATACTATTGGACAGGTAGGTCACACCTTCGAGAACTTTGCGATTATTGTACATCGCGCACTAACTAGGCACGAGGCACCATTGCTGTAGACCCTTCGTTGAAAACCGCAACTTCTACTGAGTGGTTCTCTTTTCTATCTTGGTTCAACAAGCTGCCGGTAACCGCGAACCATTTCGATTCGACCGCAAAAGATTAACATGTTCTTATTAAAACAGCTGTTCTTTACACATAATGTTGACAAATAAATTTAAATATTTTCAAGAGTTAAATCGTGCTAGGCGGTGAAAAAGAGTGGGTTGCACTGTAGTGGCGGGCGCGTTTTGGGGAGACGAGGGAAAAGGCAAAATAATATCTTATTTGGCTTTGAAAGACAAGCCAAGTGTCTGCGTACGCACAGGTTCTGTTAACGCTGCCCACACTGTGCATTTTGAAGGAAAACGTTATGCATTGCACATGGTTCCGGCGGCATTTGTTTACGAAAAATGTCGCCTATTAATTGGACCTGGCGCCAATGTCCATGTTGGTCAATTCTTAAGAGAGGTGGAGGAAACAGGCGTTGAAGGTCGGATTGGAGTGGATGAACAAGCTTCGATCATTGAGCCAGCACATTCAGAAATCGACAAAAGCAACGGTCATTTGAGAAGTCTTGGAACTACGGGATGGGGTGTTGGTCCGGCGGTGCAAGAAAGAGCTAAGCGGTCAGCTAGGCTGGCTAGAGACCTGGTAGAATTGAAAAGGTTCTTGGGAGACACTGCGAAGGAAGTGAACTTTGCTATTGATGCGGGCACAAATGTCATTTTGGAGGGGACACAGGGATTGATGCTTTCACTTTATCATGGATCCTATCCATATGTTACGAGCCGAGATACAAGCGCCGCAGCTATATGTTCCGAAGCAGGTGTAGGTCCAAGTCGCGTTGACACCGTTTTGGTGGTATACAAAGCCTTCATAACACGAGTGGGCGCAGGAGTTTTGCCGGGAGAGCTGAGCAAAGAAGATGCTGCAAGGCGTGGATGGTTTGAAACGGCAGCTGGCACTGGAAGAGAACGTAGATCCGCACCTTTCGATTTTGATTTAGCGCGGAAAGTAGCGAAAATCCATGGGGCTACTCAAGCTGCAATAACTAAGCTGGACATCTTGTATCCTGGATGCAAAAACGCAACAAGCTATGACGCATTATCTGAAGACGCGAAAGAGTTCATTGGCAAAGTGGAGAAGACAACAAGCATTCCTGTTACTTTTGTTGGGACAGGTCCAGGCGCTTTGGATATTGTGGATCGACGAGAAATGCTGTAGTACGAAATTGCTGACGCTTGACCTATCCCTTTCTAGCTGTCGATTCTATCACTTTGCTGAAGGGAGAATCGCAGACTCCAAGTTGAATGGGCGCCGAGAATGTCGATAACAGCAGGCTAAAATACGCTCGGCAGATTCTCTAGGACTTTCTTGTTGTATCCGCCGAAGACGTTAGTCGCGTGCCGAAGATAGCCAATTTTTTCATGATCTAGGCCTAGGAGCTCCGCTGAGACAACATCCGTTTCCAGCGAATTCTTACTGCCTACAAGAATGCCCAATTCCTTTAATTCGTTGATCCAATAACATGGAGAAAAAAAGCTACGATAGATTTTATTGATGTCCACAATGCTCTGAGAACTGCGTCTTTCGTTTGTGCCATGCACTGCATAGCGCGCAGGGTTAGGGATCAAGCTGAACAAGTTCTTGGTGGATAAGGATATTTGGTCTCGGTTTCGGAAACTACTACTTAGACTAATAAGAGTGCTACCCTTGAGCTCGTAGATTCTCGTCGGAACAAAACCATACATTTTTTGTCTGACCAATACGCCAAATTTGGAGTCGACGTAGTCTCTAACCTCATCTGCCTCAAGAGTTCTACCTGACCACACTTCTTCGGTAACATTTATGTATTCAGCGTCATGTCTTACCAAGACTTGGTCAATGCCACTAAACCTGAGAAACCACGCATCTTGCTCCTTGATCCATCCCCATTTGGCTTTCGCGTTATTTGGAGTAAATACCTCTTTTGGCCTTGAGCCAGTGTTGAGCTCGTTTCGCCATGCACTGTATCCATCAATCACTTTGATTCTACCGTTTAAAGCAGAAAAAAGCGAATCCAGCGTCTCAGCAGAAGTGAATGCGCTTGCATTCATCCAATCAGGCTTCACTACAAAAATTTCTCCCCGAATACCCAGCTTCTTAAGAAATTGACGAAAATCTTCCGACCGGGTAATTCGACTGATGACCACCATAGTATACATCTCAGGAGCTACAGACTACACATTACTTAAGTTAGTAAAATAGTGTTCTGCTTCGCAAGATGCTTGCATGTTCTTTGCCCATGTGGTTGATATGCGAATCCTCCTCAGCAGCCGTCTTTCAAACCTCGGTCTCCTTCCTGATGATCCTCATTTTCTCCAACACTGTAAAGAAATGTGCGGGCTGAAGAAGATCCAAAATGATGAAACCTCGCACGAAGTTCTTTTATCACATGAGAATAGCGCTGTGATTTATCAAGGCCACTAAGATAAGATTGAAATGAGCCCCACTGACTTCTAATTCTCTGAAATTCTTTAGCATCGCTTATCGTTGCTTCAATCTTGCGCTCATTCCGCACTATGCCTGTGTTGGACATTAGCTGCGACACATTGCCTTCGTCAAACTTCGCAACCTCATCTATCGCAAAGTTAGCAAAAGCCTTCTTGAAACTTGGCCATTTATTACCAATAGTTTCCCAGCTCAAGCCCGCTGGCGCGCGCGCCAAATTCGTGATCCACACACCAACTATGTCTAGTCCTGCTATGCATGTAGACGGAGAGAGTGTAGCACTAGCTATGAAAGGTGCTCTTGAATGCGCTCAAAGACTAAAAATTCGGAGTATGGCGATTCCCGGTTTGGGGACTGGCGTCGGAGGAGTCCCAATGAGAACTGCAGCAGCTATCATGATGCAGAATCTGAAAGACCATATCGAAAAATTCGACTTGTTACGGTTTGTGATCTTTGTCGGGTATCAAGATATGGCGACCAAAGAATTCGCAATCGCTCTGCAAAAAATCTTTAAAATGTCGGGTCGATGAAGCCATCCGCAGGATTTTTCTCTAAATGTAAGGTTTCGATGTCGGTACCTTTCCAGTTTAACCATGATTTCCGACAATTTTAAATAGCACATTACCGTAAGATCATACAAGGACTTCATTATGTCGGGCAACATCGGCAAAAAGCCAACGCGTAGAGAGGAATTCATCCGACAGTTAGGTGGGGCCATTGTTACACAAATTCAGAAAAAGAAGAGACCTACGATTGCAGGCACTGCAAAATCTTTGGATATTCACCGAGACACACTGTACCAATGGATGAAAGAGTTTGACGTGAAGTTTAATCAAGTTTATAAAGAAACCGTGATGTCCATGAAAAGAACGACGACTGAGAAGCCAGTTTATCTCATCGGAGAAGCGTTGGTGGGCGAGGGAGATGAAGTTGCTCACGTTGACTTGTTGGTTGGCGACAAGGATGGCCCAGTGGGTGAAGCGTTTGCTCAAGGCATGTCAAACCTGTCAGCAGGGCACACACCCCTTCTTGCCGTGATTAGGCCAAATCTTCCCCCAAAACCACACACTCTTCTCATACCGAAGGTTACAGTTAAAAACCTTGCAGAAGCGGGGAAGATTTTTGGTCCAGCCCAGGCAGCAGTGGCTAAGGCAGTAGCTGACTCTGTCGAGGATGGGATTGTACCTGAAGATAAAGTGGAAGACTGGGTAATTGTGTGCAGCGTCTTTATTCATCCTAAGGCTAAGGATTACAGAAAGCTATACCACTTCAACTATGGTGCTACGCGGTTGGCGTTAAAACGCGCCTTATCCAAGTATCCACCAATTGATAAAATCATGTACGACAAAGATAGAGCGAAACATCCCATAATGGGCTTCAAAGTACCCAGACTTTGGCGACCGCCATATCTGCAAATCGCCTTGGACGTTCCAAGCCTAAACAAGACCAGAGAAGTAGTGCAGCAACTCCCAGAGAGCGATAGAATAATTCTCGAGGTTGGCACACCGCTTTTGAAGAAGTATGGTGTCAGGATAATTCGTGAACTGAGAGAAGATGCAAAAGACGTATTCATCATCGCAGACTTGAAGACTTTGGACGTTGGAAAGGTTGAAGTTGACTTGGCTTTTGAAGAGACCGCCGACGCTGTTGTGGCAGCCGGAGTGGCTGCAAAAGAGACGTTGGACGGTTTCATCTACGAAGCGAAAAAGCTTGGAATCTATGCAGTAGTTGACATGATGAATATAGAGGATCCGGTGAAAAAACTTGAGACGTTGAAGGAACTGCCCAACATAGTCATTCTGCACCGAGGCATTGACATGGAAACAGGAAGAACACTGGGATTAGAGCGCATCAACGAATTGAGATATGCTTTTCCAGATCAAAGATTCTTAGTGGCCGTAGCTGGAGGCATCATTCCAGAAACTGCAAACGAGGCAATTGAGAAAGGGGCCGACATCATTGTTGTGGGACGCTACATAACACAATCTAAAGACGTTAAGCGGTCTGCGAGAGAATTTTTAGAACTAACGCGGCTGATGAGGGAAGACATAGATCTCTATAGGGTCCACGTAGAATAAAGGAGCAGCTCTTAGGGAAGCTAAACTGTTAAAAACAGCGTTGACCTAAAGAGTTGCCACAACAGGTTCCTTTGAGTGGAAATAGCCATGGTAGATGCTATAATGGTGTTTTCAATAGTGGCTGTAATTATTGCCATAGGCTTTCTGGCCAACTTGTTCTTCAAGAAGGCAGGGTTCCCGAGCAGCCTGTTCTTAATAGTAATAGGTGTAATTTTAGGTCCAGTACTGAAAGTCTTTTCCACAGCTGATCTTGATCCTATAACTCCTTTCTTGACAACTCTGACTTTGATGATGATCCTCTTTGAAGGCGGGCTCAACATGGACATATACAAAGTGATTTCTCAGAGCTTCAGGGCTGCAATCCTTGCCTTGTTATACATTACCTCTGCAGCAGCTTTCGTCACGGTGTTCGCTCATATCTTCCTAGGTTTTGGATGGCTCGAAGCACTGATGCTGGGCCCTATGACAGCTGGAACGAGTTCTGTGGTCATCATCCCACTCGTCTGCAAACTAGATATCAGCAAAGAGGTTGAGGTCACGTTGTCGTTGGAATCTACAATAACTGACGTGCTAAACATTGTTTTGGTGTTGGCTATTCTGCAAACTTATGTGAGTGGCCTTCTTGATATTCAGCAGACTTTAATTACAATTCTGGAGAAATTCGCGATAGGCGCGGTTTTTGGGGCTGTTGTTGGAATCTTGTGGATTAGGCTGCTCTATGAGGTAAGGAAGGAAGACTATACTTACATGCTCACAATTGGTGTTCTCATCGGTTGCTATGCAACTTCTGAAATGTTTGGAGGGAGTGGCCCCCTATCTGCTCTGCTCTTTGGTCTCATGTTAGGAAACGATAGAGAGATTTTCAAGACATTGAGACTTCAATTAGACCTAGGATATTTGAGCGAAATCAAGAGCTTCGTAAAACAAACTCAAGGAGAACTTGCTTTTCTAATACGCGCCTTTTTCTTTGTTTTTCTTGGTCTCATTTATGGTGTGGGTGGAGGCGAGTTTCCCATCTGGTTAGGCATTCTCATAGGCGTAGCAATTGTTTCTGTAAATTTGGTGTTTCGACATGCTGCTGCCACCATTGCTACGTGGAGGAGCAACATGTTTCAGTATCGCCATTTCATGACCTTCATGTGTGGAATAGGATTGGCTAATGCTACTCTTAGTATCCTGTTGTATCGGGAGTTGACTCCGACGGTGCCTTATGCGTATTTGTATCCAGCTATCGCAACAAATGTGATTATAGTGACAAACATAATTACTTCGATCGCACCATTTCTAATTAAAGTCCGCGAATGAGCAGGGAACTCGATATGAAAAGATCAGGTGCGTTTGTCAAATTGATTCGCCCCATCAACTGTGTAATGGTAGGTATAGCTGTAATTGTGGGCGCAGCGTTGACCGGAAAAGACATGTTTGCTAACCAATTTTCGAATTCGCTCCTTGGTTTCTCAACCGGTTTTCTCTTAACTGGCGCAGCCATGGCTATCAACGACTTCTACGATCAAAAGGTCGACGCCGTAAATGAACCCAACCGGCCAATTCCAAGTGGTTCGATAAGCCCTAGAGAAGCCTTGCTGCTCAGCTTCGTGTTCACATCTCTTGGCCTAGTGATAGCCTTGCTGACGGGTGCAACTCCAAATTTACGGTGCTTAGCAATCGCATCTGCCTCTTGGGGTGTTGTCATTCTATATGTGACGAAAGGGAAAAGCTCTGGTTTCCCTGGAAACTTGCTTGTAAGTGCCTGTATTAGTGTGCCTTTCATCTACGGGGCTTTTGCAGTTGGAGAAGGACTCCCTGCCACAACAAGCATTTTCATCGCTATCGTTTTTCTTTCAAACACTGGACGGGAAATTACAAAGGGAATAGTGGATGTTCAAGGTGATGAGATGGCCAACATAAAAACAATCGCCATGCTTTATGGTCGGCAGAGGGCGGCGTTCGTCGCCACTGCATTTTATCTTTCCGCCGTATCCTTAACTCCACTACCTTGGATCCTGGGAATCGTGTCCTTCTGGTTTATGCCGTTTGTTGTTTTAACAAATATGGGATTAATTTTAGCTTCCGCTTTACTTCTCATGAATCCCTCGAAGGAAAACGCTAAAAGAATAAAAAATCGAAATTTGCTGTGGTTTTTCACGGGGCTATTGGCTTTTATCA
>JABAOH010004931.1_pt1 | contig 14470 bp, 20 predicted proteins | sample 7062181 | NCBI WGS metagenome assembly JABAOH01 (sample SAMN14538630, study PRJNA623070) | marine sediment metagenome | biome: marine biome [ENVO:00000428]; feature: marine pelagic biome [ENVO:01000023]; material: deep marine sediment [ENVO:00002113]; isolation source: pool of 5 deep marine... | reverse complement strand
AGAAAGAGGAATTCCCAGGAGATGTGGCGATTAAGCAGATTAATTGGGATAAAATAGAACATCCTGAGAAATATACCGAAGATGGTTATTTAAAAGTAAGTCCAGAATTATTTGAAAGTATCGCAAATGAATTGCAAGATTTGCGAGATGTAAAAGACATTATATTGGAATTAAAAGAAGGCCGAGTTCTAAGCACTAAGAACAGAACGCTTGTCAAGGATATCATGGATAAACTAGGCGAGCTTAAGGGCAAACTAGAAGAGCTGTACAACGCTACCGAGCCACCCCAGCGAGAAGAAGAAAAAGAGGTTGACATAGAAGAAGAGCCAGAGATTGAGATTGAAGCAAAGCAGGAAGAGGACAAGATTGATATAGAAATAAGAGAACCCGAAAAAGAAAAAATTAAAAGCAAAATCGAGATAGATGCCAAGAAATTGGTTAGGGATATATTGCGAGAAAAGTTAGATAAGGCAAAGGGCAAAATCGGTTAATTTATGTTAGCCGGAGTGATTAAGGTTTACCAAACATATTGGCTATAAAACCAGTCTGTTTGGTAATTAACCGCTAGGATGGGCGGTATATAAAAGGGGGTTTAAATGAAAAATTGGAGAAGCCACTTTTTAGAATGGCTTAAAGAGATTGTTTATTATGGCGATATTGGGGATTATGTTGAATTTGTTGAAGATAGCAATCCTCCCAATATTACCAAAGTCAGGGTTTATACGCATGACTATAAATATGTGATTGTAGCAAAAGAAAATTATTTGGGCTGTGTTTATGTATGTAGGAAACCACGAGCAGGCGAAGGCTGGTCACGAGGAAGGGATTTGCCTGATGGCAAATTTAATAGAAAGACATGGGAAAAAATTAAGAATTCCATTATTAAACATGAGCTTGTAAAAATAGCCAAATCTGCACGGCTTTATGACAATGCCAATGTAGAAGAACCGATAAATGAGCATGGCGATTTCCATGCTGACATGCCATGTCTGGTAAAATAATATAAATAAATACCGCCCATCTTTTGCTTATCGCTCTATAGGCTGAAGCCTATTCTAGCTTGAGTACAATCGTACTCAATTCTGAGTACATATTCAGCCTATTGACCGATAATTCTCCCTCGGCAAAAGGGGGGTTATGAAATCTGCGAATTAGATGGCAGAAACATAATGCTAGAGATGTCCTTGAGGCATTAGGCATTTAAGTAGCCATTGGGGATTCGAGAAAGTAATTAAGCCCGATTAGTTGAAATCTCAAGGAGAATTTTATGCAGAAAAATGAAATTAACCGAAGAGCAATTAAAAGAATTAATTCGAAATACAATACAAGAGGAAGGCCCGATAGATGCCGATGATGTAAAACAGCTTGTTTCTGAAGAGCTTGGAGAATCTTTAAGTTCTGAGATTGAAGCCAAAATTGCCGAGCTGGCCAAAACCCCGAAGGATGAGGAAAGAGATATTAAGCCCGATGCAGAAGAGGTTTCGAAAGAGATTGATTCCAAGGGTGGATATGATTCTTTTGCCGAATTCGCTAAGGATGTGGCCGATGCTGGCAATCCCCATCGTGGAATTAATCCCAAGCTGAAAAGCTATATGGGCGAGATTCAGAAGTTCAATGAGAGAGCCAAGGCTGCTGGCGACCCAACCCTAGAGATTGGCGATCCAGAGCAGGGTGGATATCTAGTCCCCACTGAATTTGCCAACCAGTTATTTATGACTGGCATTGAGCAAAGTAATTTCTTCAGCAGGGCGACCAAGATACCTATGGCCAAAAACTCCATTGATATTCCCTATATTCAGGATTCCGACCACTCATCTGGTTATGTTTATAGCTCTGTCCTGCTTTACTGGCTAGACGAGCTAGGGGCAAAAATAGCCAGCAAGCCTAAGTTTGGAAAGGTTAATCTACGGCTCAACAAACTCATTGGCATGGCCTTTGCTTCGGATGAACTCTTGGAGGACTCTGCCGTTTCTATTCAGCCATTGCTGACCGATGTTTTCTCTAGGGCATTTACCTGGACATTGGATAACGTGGCATTGAACGGAAGTGGCGCTGGTCAGCCTCGAGGGATTCTGAGCGACCCCGCCCTAATTACCGTAAGCAAAGAGTCTGGGCAAGCCGCTACTACCATTGAAGCCGAAAATATCATCAAGATGTATGCCAGAATGTGGCCTGAAGGCCAAAGAAATGCCGTCTGGGTTGCTAACCCCGATACATTCAAAGAACTGGCTACGATGAGCCTGGCTGTTGGTACTGGTGGGGCCCCTGTTTATCTGCCTGCTAACGGCTTAAGCGGGAAGCCCTATGATACCCTCATGGGCAAGCCATTGATTTTCAGCGAACACGCACAATCCCTCGGAACGCTAGGAGATATTTTCTATATTGATTGGACGCAGTATTTGGTTGGACAGAAAGCTGGAAGAGGGGGCGTTTCTTTCGCCACTTCAATCCACTTGAAATTCGACTATGACCAAACTGCATTCCGTTGGGTTATGAGAATTGACGGGCAAGGTTGGTGGCCATCCACTATTACACCTCGATATAGCTCAGATACGATTTCCCCATTCGTGGTTCTGGAAGCAAGGACATAAGACAATGGCACATAAAGAAATTCAAAAAAACTTTGATCTCGATACTGTTCAGACTTATAAGGTTCCTGGTGGGAACATAGCTTCGGCTACGACCAAGACCGGGACTCCTAATATTTCGATGCAGAATAGCCATGCCATTGCCTTTATTATCACGGCGGCTGATACCAATCTAGCTGGTGCCGTTACGGCAAAAGTTTTAGAGGCTACGGCCTCTACGACCGGAACTAAGGCAACGGCCATAACCAGCACTACGTTTGGGGCTGGGACGACTTCTGGTGGAGTTGCCAAGATTCTTGAAATCGAGGCCTCTCAATTAGATGTGGCTAACGGATATGATTACGTTACTCTCTACCTCAAAACTGCTGGAGCCGATTCTGTTGTTGTATCTGTTATTCGAGGGCCGAATCGCTATAATCCCCTCTAATCTGATGAAAATTTTCTTTTTGCCCTTTTTTCTTAAAGGCAAGGATTTTCTGAAAGATAAGGAGCAGGAAAACAGCGAGGAGGATAGGCGAGTCAAAGCGGTTGCCCATCCGGCTCGGGACAAGATGATAAAAAGGGCAACCATTAATAAATAGATTGTCATATTGGATAGGGGGGCATGGAGGGATGCGTTGCAACCCTGCGATGCCCCCAGATTCCATTGACCTAAAGGAGATTCACTATGGCAAATGAACTGCAAACTAGAGGCTACTGGAAGTGGAATAATTTCAGACACAGAGATGAGCACGCTGGCCCAGCCGAGGGCTATTCACTTATGCAATATGTTCCTTATTCCGTGCAATTCGACCCAAGCGTTGGGTTTTATTTCATCGATGATTTCTATGTTTTCGATGCTACAAATAATCCCCATTGGAGCGTGACCGAGGATGCCGGAAAATCAGGATCGGATGCTGTGCAGGATAGCGGTGGTGGCTGGTATAGGCATTATGCTGATAGCGATGATAACGATGAAAGCTATGTGCATTTGACCAATGAGGTTATCAAGCTACAGGCAAATAAGCATCTGTGGTTTGAGGCTCGAGTTAAGCTAACCGAGGGCAATACCGATGCAGCCAATTTCATTGTTGGCCTGAGCGAGAATGTTGGTGCCGATCATCTCCAAGATGATGGTGCTGGCCCGCCTGCTAGCTATGATGGCATTGTCTGGTGGAAGCCCGATGGAACGATGTCGCTTTCATTTGAGGCATCGCTGGCTGCTGCTCAATCGACTCAATCTGCATTGCTGACTCATGTTTCTGGCCATATTTATAGGCTGGGAGCGTGGGCATTTCCAACCTCTGCAACAACTTTTAATGTATATCCTTGGTATGTAGATGAGAGTGCGTCTAGCTCTGTTCCCGTATTGGATACGACCAATGTTTCTACCCTGACCCTTACCGGGCATGGTGAAATGGAGGCTTTCTTCGGGGTAAAAGATGGGGCAACGGCTACTACAACCGAGGAATATATCGAAATTGACTACATTTGGGTAGCTCAACAGAGATAATAGATAGATAAGGAGAAATGCCAATATTGGCTGTGCCAAGCCCGAAGGAAGCAACTCGGCCCTAAACATGGAGTGGCACTACATTAGGGCTTAAAATTTTCGCCTCAGCCGAGATACGGGGTTGCTTGCGTTGTGTGCTAGGAGAATAAAAAACTAGCCGTAAGTCTCGGAATATTGGCATCTCCACTCTATAATGCGAGAAATAAAGACTTGCCTACTTATCAAAAGTGGGCTTATTTATCGCTTGTTTGTATTAGCGATATTCTTCTTGTTCTGCATTATGGCAAAGATTCGATTTGAGGTATCGCTAGTATGGGCAGGGATAAATCTAGGGCTTTATTACTTGTATCACTATGTATTTGCACGGATGTTTAAGATTGGGAAAGAATGATTGATAAGCCATACGAGAAAATCTGGAATTTCTCAGCCAACCCGATTAGCATTGAGCCAGCAGTAGAATTTACCTGCCCATTCCATAAGCAAGAAGCAAAAGGGGTTATGGAGCGTATGTATGGCAATGCATTCCAGTTCGAACTCAAGCTACATGGGGATGCCGAGAAGCAGAGCCATGCCATAGATACATGGATGCGATGCGATACTTGCGGGTATACCGTAGTGCATGGCGTAGCCGTACCGAGACAGAAATATAATGAGTTTATAGCTCTAGTTCTAAGCCTTCCTCAATATGATGATGATGGCAAGCCAATATCGGCAGATAAGGTGCCAGATTATAAGAATGCCGTGATCTTCCATATTGATAAAACGAAAGAGAGGAAGATGAAAACAGCAAGATTAATGTGGGGAGAAACAATTAGCCCACAGGGACTTGAGCCGTTATTTAGGATTAAATGCCTACAATGTATGTGGGAAGGGCCAATGTTCCTTCGCCACAGCAGAATGCATATTGTCAGGCGAGAGCAGATTTTAAGGCGACTGAGGCTCTCAAAAAGGCTTAGTGTTAGATTTGTAAAATTTCTTGGGGAAGCAATTGATGTTTATGCTTTTAGGATTAGTTATAAATGCCCTGTTTGCGATTGGTTAGCTACTTTTGTATGGCCAGTAAAGCCAGATTATTTCAACAGGATTTTGGATTTGCGAAATGGCGAGCCTTTATATTATCCCCCATTATCAGAATGGAAATCAATCGATCCCCTGATAAAAGAAAAATTAGAATCTCTTGGATATGTTTAGGAGGCGATTATGGCAGGAAGTGTAACTGCAACAGAAATAACTCATGGAACGATTAAGAAGGTAAAATTTGCTTGGACATCTTCGAGTGGCGGTGCTGCCGATGCTACAAGCACCAATTATTATGATGGCAAAATCCTACATTTAGTTACCGTACCCGATGGGACGGCTGTTCCGACTGCTGATTATGACGTAGCTGTTAATGATAGCGATTCTGTTGATGTGCTGGCTGGGGCTGGCGTAGATCGAAGTAATACGCTGACCCAGCATGTTGTATCGGCATCGCTCGGGGCTATTGCCCATAGCAAGCTAACGCTAGCCGTTACCAACGCTGGCGATACGAAGAAAGGTACGGTTTATTTGTATATACGATAATATGGCTTATATGATTTTGGAGAAAACGACAGGCGATACTTGTGGAGATGGGCGGATAGATTTGCCTTTTCGCTGGCGGGTTAAAGAGTCTACATTTGAAAAGCCATTGCCAAGCCAAGATATTGTGGGGATGGAATTTACTGAAGCCATACCGATCACCCAGGAAGATATTGAGAATTTCCCGAACGAATTCAGGGTTGACAGGATAGGAAGCTGTAATAAATGCGGATATTGTTGTGAGTGGATAAAAAATAAAGCAGCCGACCATTGTTGCGCTCATATCGTTCGGGCAGGCCCCAATAAAGGCGAATGTGAAATATATGAGAGCCTTGGTGATTGGTGCGAGACTTGTCAAGACGATCATTCTACCTGTATTCCCCCGCCCCATCAGCCGTACCCGCTAGATATATGTGGCTATAAATGGATTGTAGCTACTATTGGCTTGCCGATAACAGACAAGGAAATTTCAAGAATATATTGGGCGAAAGATAAAGATTTAACTGGAAAATGGATTCGTGAATGAGGCTTCCCCTAGATGAACTTAAATATACAATTATTCGCAAGGGTAAATGCAAGAAATGTGGAAAATGTTGCGAGGGATGCAGGCATTTAGATAAGAAAACAATGCTTTGTGAAATATATGAAAAAAGGCATAAATATTGCGAGGAATGTGGGAAAAGCCACATGAATTGTATGGGCTATCCATTTAAGCCAAGAAAGGGATGCGGATATAGATTTTTTATTGTTGAAACAAAACGAGAAATTAAAAGCATGGAATTAATTTAATGGCAACCAGATTTTATCTACCAAGCACGGGCTCTCCAGCGGTAAGCCCATCTTTTGAGCCGAGCTGGCAAAAGACTTCGGATGCCGACAGAATCAAAGCTGTTTGGACAAAAATCAGCTCTGGTTTCGCTACGAAAACCTGTACTGAAAACTCAGCCATTGACAATTATGAAGTCTTGAATCGCCAATATGTAATTGGCCCTATTAATGCAGTAGACCTAAGAAATACTACTCATAAAATGTATATAAGATGTATGGAAGACAATGGCGCAGCGAATTTTTTGAGTAGAGTATATCTCCAGCCATGTGATAGTAGTGGCAACCCTAGGGCAGAGGAAGATACGGACTTTGGGTCTACTGAATTTGATAATAAAACCTTAGAAAATAGAGAGATGTGTGCCTTGGGGAGTATACCCAATCATAGTGATTGGAATATGTCAGATGGGGAATATATGGCGGTAGAAATAGGAATCCTTGCTGGCAATACCAAGACTGATGTTTATACTGCAACGATGGATTTCGGGGATAATAGCGGAACCGATTTGCCAGAGGATGAATCAGAGCAAAGCCAGTATAATCCCTGGATTGAGTTTAGCGCAGACATTACAGAATATGTTCCTTCCCCATTATCTATCAATGTTTCCGAATGCGAACCTGGTTGGGATAAGAGAATAAGCACTAATCCATAAAAAGGCGTAAATATCCTGTTTATGCTTTTCTATTGATTAATGATTAATCAGCAAAAGGGGGCTGATAGCCAGCCCTCGCATCCTATAGGAGGTAAAAATATGGCTAGAAAGAAACAGGTAATTAAACCAGAACCCAAAAGTACTGGAATTAGAGTTCACGGCTTCTACAGAGTACGGCTTACAGAAGAGGGCAACCCGGCTAAAATTGCCGGTGATTCGGGATGGCATGAGAATACTGTTGTCAATGAAGGCTTTGATGATTATCTATGCCGACTGCTTGCAGCAACGGCTAGTTCCAAACAGGTTCGCTATATTGCACTCGGAACAGGAACGGCACCAAACGCAACCCATACTACTTTAGATGGCGAGATTATGGGATCGACCCAACGCAAAACAGCCACAATATCAGTTAGTAATTCCAAAACGGTACGATTCCTTGCTACCTTCTACAGTTCCGATTCATTCCTAACTGGCGCAGGCTCCAACCTAAGAAATATTGGCCTATTCGAATCGAACCAGACCGATAATATTCTATTCGCAGGCAGCACCTATGCTAGCTCAAGTTGCAATACCAACCAGAACGTCAACGTCACCTACGATATTCAATTTAGCTAATTTCTGAAAGGGGCCAATTTGACCGAAGATATTCGGAAAATTCTTGATTTTAGGTCAGGCATAAATCTGGATATCGGCTGTGGCAAGAATTGCCAATCCGGGTTTGTTGGATTAGATATAAGGAAGCTTCCAGGCGTGGATATAATCCATGACTTGGAAGTTTTCCCTTATCCATTGCCCGATGAGTGTTGCTTAGCCATAGTTGGCTCGCACATTATTGAGCATATCAAGCCTTGGGTAACGCTACGGTTCTGGGATGAGCTATGGAGAATAATGAAGCCTGGGGGTCAGCTTATGGTAGCCACTCCCTATGGTAGATCAGAGGGGTATATCCAAGATCCGACCCATTGTACTCCGTATAACGTAGCATCGTTTCAGTATTTTGACCCGACCTATCCTCTATACGAGATTTATAAGCCCAAGCCCTGGCGAATTGAAAAGGGCTTTCCTGTTTGGCGAGTTATCGGGAATATGGAATGTGTATTGCGAAAACTGACAATGGAAGAGGCTAAAGAGATAATGGAGAATGCCGAAGAAGAAAAGTAAAGCAGAAGAGCTAGTTGAGCAGATTGATTTAAAAAGCATCGGCATTGGATGGATTGGTAGGGTTGAGCCGGGAAGGTGGCTTATGATTAGCAAGGAAAGATTGACAAGAATTGTGGATAGGTTTCTAAAGGAAAATGGGGGCATTACCTGATTTTATGATAATCGGGGCTTCCCGATGCGGGACGACCTCGCTTCATATGTATCTGGGGGAACACCCGAATACGATGCCACCGACTACGGGGAAGGAGCTTGGATATTTTTCGCTTCAATATAATATCTGCTCGATTCGCTGGTATGAACGGCAATGGCCATCAGAAAGCACCGGGGGATTGCTAAAATACGAATCCTCTACGGATTATCTACATGAGGCTGAGGTTCCCAAGCGGATACAATTTTGGATTCCTGATTGCAAATTTATTGTTTTGCTTCGGGATCCGGTTAAGCGAGCCTGGTCGGAATATTATAATTTCTGGGTTAAATTTTACCGAATAACGATTCAAGAATTTCAGGAGCTTCCCAAGTTGGTCAACCGGAATACACCAGAGGCTAAATATAGCCCATATACTAAAAGAACAAAATACAAGCTAATCCAGAAAGGGATGTATGCCAAGCAGTTAAAAAGATGGTTTAAGTATTTTCCCCCAAGGCAGTTTTGCATTATAAAGGCAGAAGAGTTTTTTGCCAATCCGGGGCTGGGCTATCAAAGATGTTTAGAATTTTTGGGATTAGAACCATATTCGCTAGAAGAATTGCGAAATTATGATCCCCTGCGAGCCCCCGATCAGCCTTATCCAGATATGCCCCCGAGCCTAGAAAGGCTATATGCGGATTATTACAGGCCGTTCAATGAAGAGCTTTATGAACTGCTAGGAGGGGAGTTCGGATGGTAATGGATAAATCCGATATCGAGGTCATAAACAGATTCCATGAGATTTATTATTACAGCGAAGATGATACCTGGAATCGGACAAAATGGTTCGGCTTTGCTATTACAAAATGCCCACTTGATTTATGGATATATCAGGAGATTATCCATGATACCCGGCCTGACCTAATAATCGAAACAGGAACGGGTGGCGGTGGCGGGGCTCTTTATCTTGCCCACCTGCTCGATATTTGCGGGAAGGGTGAGGTTGTAACGATAGATATTTCGCAATCCGAGTTCTCTCCCAAGCATGACCGTATAACATATTTGCAGGGCTCATCGACCTCGCCAGAGATTCTTCAGGAAGTAAGTAAGGTGGCCCATAAAAAGCGAACTATGGTGATTCTCGATTCCAATCATAATAAAGACCATGTGCTAAGAGAGCTGCGGGCATACAGCCGGTTTGTTAGCGGGGGGCATTATCTAATCGTTGAAGATACCAATGTAAATGATCATCCTGTTAGCCCCAATTTTGATGATGGGGGGCCGATGGAAGCTGTTGAAATCTTCCTGAAAGAGGATAAGCGGTTTATTTTGGACAGGGGGAAGGAACGGCATTTTTTGACATTTAACCCCAAGGGCTATTTGAAGAAAATCCGAATGGATTATGGCCAAGCTACCTGATTTTTTGATTCCTGGCGTAGCCAGGGCAGGGACAACATCGCTGTTTTATTATTTAGCGCATCATCCCAAAATCGTACAACCGAAATGTGCTAAAGAGCTTCATTTTTTCGATTGGCAGTATGATGAGAATCGAATTTGGGATTATATAAATGCATGGCCTCTTTGCGAACACAAAGATGTATTATATTTCGAGTCTAGTCCAGATTATATATTTGAGCCAAAAGTGCCAAGGCGAATTCAATATTGGATTCCCGATTGCAAGTTCATAGTGCTTTTGCGTGAGCCAGTACAGAGGGCTTGGTCGCTGTGGTTTAATTATTATATGAAATTCTATGGGGTTACGCTTCAAGAATTGCGAGAATTGCCCACGCAGATAACATACGATACAAAAGAAGCATCGAAAAATCCGATAAACAAATTCAGCAAAAGGCGAATCCTGCAGACTGGAATATACGCAAAGATGCTAAAGCGATATTTCAAATATTTCCCGAGAACGCAATTTTTCATTATTGATAGCGATTATTTCTTTGCCCACCCAGATGAGATAACCAATCGCTGTCTTCAATTCCTTGGGCTCGAAGAGCAGAGTTTAGATAAATACGATGTCTATGATCCCCTTCGGCACAAGGGGGTAACAATGCCCCCGATGCCAGAAGATATTAGGCAAGTATTTGCCGATTTCTATAAACCATATAACGAGATGTTATATGAATTATTAGATTGGGATTTCGGATGGTAGATGAAAAAATAATCAAAAAATATGCCAAAAAATATGCCAAAAAATATGCTCAAATGCATTTGGCTCTTGAGGAGAACAGGACAAAGATTGCCAAGGAGCTATCGGATGAGCTGAAAATGATAGCTGTTATAGAACGAGAATTGGAGAATGTAAAGATATTCGTGGTAAAAGAGCCAGGTTTGGTTGAGCGATATAAATTCAATTTTAAAGAATTGGGGGCATAATGGAAAATGATTTAGGCATTAATGTAAGCGACAGGGCTGGGATTGGCGAAAGCCTTGGTCAGGGCGAGAAAAGGAATTTTATCCACTTCAATGCCATTGGGCTTTTATATGTGAACCCCGAGAATGGCGAAACCGAGATTATTCGCAAGAAATTTCTCAGCGATGATAAAAAGCCGATGGTTCTGTGGAAGGGTAAAAAGGCTAAGCTCGAATACGAAATCGAACTAAAATGAAGCGAGAGCGATCTAGGCGAGCCAAGGGCTATCGAGGGATGGCCATTTATAAGAATACCGAACCCCAGCGAAGGCTTATGGTCGGCATTCCTATGACTGGCAACCTAAGATGCGAGTGGCATTTAGCCAAAACGCAACAGGTTATTCCCTGTAACTGGTCGCAACAGGATTTTGTTCAATTCGTTGACCAGTATTCCCCGATCAAATTTATGGTTGCCGATGCCAGGAATATCATAGCCCAGGCTGCGGTCAGGGAAAATTTCGAATGGCTTTTATTCATTGACCACGATGTATGCTTGCCCCCGCTATTTATGGTAACGATTAATGACTATATGATTCGGGCAACAATCCCAATATTCGGGGGGCTATATTTTACCAAATCCGTTCCCTCCGAACCGCTTGTATATCGAGGCCGGGGGACTGGATATTATGCCGATTGGAAGATTGGAGATAAAGTCTGGGTTGATGGCATGGGAATGGGGGCAACCGTTATTCATGTTTCCATTTTGAGGGCATTATATGAAGAAAGCGAGGAATATACCGTTGCTGGCGAAACAATAAGGCGAGTATTTGAAACCCCATCTAGGGTTTTCTATGATCCTGAAAGCAAATCCTTCCATACGCAGATTGGCACAGAGGATTTGGAATTCTGCTCTCGAATTATGAGGGATGGCATATTTGAGAAAGCTGGTTGGCCTAAATATGCTAAAAAGCGATTCCCCTTTATGATAGATACTAAGCTATTCTGCTGGCATATCGATGAGAATGGGATTAAGTACCCGGCAAAGGGTGAGAATTTAAGATTTGTGAGAAAGAAAAAGGAAAAGAAAAAATAAATGGCTCAATTTGGACGACCCGACTCTGATATTGCTAAAGGAAGCTGGTCGCCCTATCCTGCTAGCCCAACTACGCTTTGGGATAAGCTTGATGAAGAAACCCAAAATGGCGATACCGATTATGCAGTAAGTAGCACAGAGGAGGATGAATTCGAGGTTGGCTTAGCCGATGTAACTGACCCTACGGTTGGAACAGGGCATTATATTCGATGTTATGCTAAAGCACCAGGGGGAGGCGGTGCAAAAGAAAGACTTACTATTTCCCTGTATGAGAACGGAACTCAACGTGCAGCCTCAAGCTCAACGGATGTAGATAGAACTGCTTATGGATTAATTGAACACAATTTATCCGAGGCCGAAGCTAATTCGATTTCTAATTATGCCAATTTAAGAATTCGCATCCATGCAGATGTAATAGGTAGCGGAGAAGAAATACGGGTTACTCAATGTGAGCTTGAAGTTCCTGATGCTGCGGGCGACCTTAGTATTGATAAATCAGATTCAGTATCGGCAAATGAATATTTAAAAGAGCTTATGGAGTGCATGATTTCTCCATCTGATTCTGTTGGCACTAGCGAATATCTAAAACAGCTTTTAGAATCTGAGACCTCCATTCAAGAGTCCGTTAATGTAGATGAATATATTAAACAGCATATTGGCCAGATATTATCAATTCAAGAAACCGTTAATGTAGATGAATATATAAATCGATGCCTTGAATGCGTGGTTTTGATTCAGGAATCCATTAATGCCGATGAATATATAGCTCAGCATATTGCGTGTATGCCATCGGTTCAGGATTCTGTAAATATAAGCGAATATGTAGAGGGCTATATACTCGAGCTGGCTCGCTATATTGATGTATCTACATTGATTGGCGAATCAGAAAATTTAAAGATGATGGTTGATCTAAATGCTTATGCAATAAGGTAAATAAATGGGCGTAACGGTAACAGAATATATTGATGTTTCGGTATCGGAACTCGAGGGTGATCTGAGCATCAATAAAGCCGATAGCCCTAGTATAAGTGAGAATATTATTGCCATAGCCGGGGCCTGTATTTTAACTTTAGCTACCTCAGTTAGTGCTGATGAGTATGTTAGTTTAACCCTTTCTGATTTAGCTGTTGATAAAAGCGAAACGGTTAGCCTCAATGAATATCGAAATTTAGCTCTTTCTGATTTGGGGATTAATGTTTCTGACGGAATCGATGTCGATGAGAATATTGGCTCTATCGGAGGGCTTTTAGCTTTTGATGTAGATGATTCAATAACACTAAGCGAGTACCTAAAGAATGTTGTTTGGGATCTCATTAATGTTAATGAATCGGTTACGCTGACCGAGCAAGTTACTTCTGCCTTGGGTGACTTAGCCATAGATAAGACCGATTCTATATCCATATCTGAAAATGTAGATGTTGAGGGCGAGGTTGAGGTTTGCGATTCGGCAACCCTATTCGATGAGCCTGATGTTAGAATTGATTTAAATCCCGATGTTTTTGATAGCCTGACCATTGGCGAACAGGCGATATTAGCCCTTTCTGATTTAGCTATAGACAAAGCTGATTCAGCATCGGTAAGCGAGAATATTGATGTTGATATTATAGAGATTACCGATCTTGATATTGATAAATCTGACACCATTGCTATTTCTGAGCAGGCTGATGGTTGGATTATATTCGAGATTGATGTTTCTGATGGCATTGGAACTGGCGAGCAGGCCATTGCCAGAATTGGCTTGCATCCTGATGTTGCTGATAGCGTTACGATTTCGGAATCTATTGGGGCAATACTTTCCGATTTAGAAATAGATATTCAGGATTCAATTTCCATCGGGGAAAACGTAGATGCCGTAATCGGGATAATTGAAAATCTTTATATTGATATATCTGATTCGGCATCGCTATCAGAAAACATCCAATTGCAGATATCTGCATTGCCCGATCTCGATATTGTCAGGGCTGATTCTGTTGCCGTTGGCGAATCGCTTACGCTCGATTGTTACAGCATATTTGTTAGTGAATACATCAATGTTCAGGTTGAAGAAGTTGCCCTACAGCCCAATGTTCAGGATTCCGTTGGCATTACCGAATCAATTGATGCTAGCATATCTGATTTGCAGATTGGCCTGGCTGATGCTGTTTCGGTTGGGGAATATGTTGAAGTTTATACGGTAGCCATAGTTGATCTTGATATAGATATTGATGATTCAATTGGCATATCTGAGGTCATCGGTTCTGAGCTAGAAATACTTCTATCAGTAGCCGATCAGATTAACATTGGCGAATTAGCCCCAATCCTAATAGCCGAGCTTGTGCCCGGGGCTTCGGATTCAATAGCAATATCCGAGTCGGTATTGGCAGGGATTGTTGCCTTGCCATTGGATGTTGCCCAATCGGTCAACATTGGCGAATCTGTCAATATTGAGCTTGAAGCCCCTGATATATCAGTATCAGATGGCATAAGCATAAGCGAAAGCATTGATTCGCTTGTGCCAGAGCTAAATCTTGAAGTAGCCGATTCAATTTCGATATCCGAATCGCTTGACCTGGATTTGCCAGCTTATGTTTATCAGATAAGCGTATCGGATTCGATTAGCATTGCCGATGT
>JABAOH010078767.1_pt1 | contig 14473 bp, 16 predicted proteins | sample 7062181 | NCBI WGS metagenome assembly JABAOH01 (sample SAMN14538630, study PRJNA623070) | marine sediment metagenome | biome: marine biome [ENVO:00000428]; feature: marine pelagic biome [ENVO:01000023]; material: deep marine sediment [ENVO:00002113]; isolation source: pool of 5 deep marine... | reverse complement strand
CACGTTAGGGGTCAACCTGACGATTCGTCGGGGCCAGGCGGAGCTCAAGCGTGTTTTGGATGGCCTGTTTCCGTAGAGGTGAAGGGTGAAAGGGCAACCTTGGTGGGTTGACGTGGCGACCTATGCGCTGGCCTTGGGGGTGGCCTTTCCCGTTGCCTACCTCCCCTTGTGGATCGCGTACCGTCTCGGCGAGACCTTGGCTCGTTTCGTTTTTTTTGTGGATCGCCGCCACCGAAGGGTGGCCTATGAAAACTTGCATCTGGCCTTCGGAAGCTCCTGCACGCCGGACGAGATCATGGCGATGGCTCGGTCTCATTTTCGTTCCCTTGGCCAGACTTTTGTGGACACCTGTCGCTTGCTTCGGCTCAACCCGCAGCGCTTGATGGATGGGCTTGAGGTCGAGGGACTTGAGGTCCTGGAGTCCCCCAAGGGGAAGGGCCAAGGGGTTCTCTATGTGACGGGACACTTTGGCCCCTGGGAGTATCTTCCAGCGGTCTCTACCCATTTGGCAGGCGAGCCCCTGACCGTTGTGGCCCGTCCCCTGGACAATCCCTATCTGGATCGGTTGGTGAATGACATCAGACATCGCTGGGGCAGCCGGGTGGTTGAGAAACGGAACGCCATGAGGGCCCTGATGGACGTCCTCCAAAAGGGCGGAAAGGTCGGTGTCCTCATCGATCAACACGTCTCCCGGAAAGAGGGGATCTTTGTGAATTTCTTTGGCCATCCGGCGTGCACGACATTTGCCCCCGCCCTCTTGGCCCTTCGAAGCGATGCCGCCGTCATCCCTGTGGTGGTTCTCCGAGAGGGGAGGGGACGGTTTCGAATCCTTCTGGGAAAGGAGGTCAGTTCGCCCCGCACGGGGAATGTCAAAGAGGATGTCGCCGCTTTGACCGCCGCCATGACAACGGCACTGGAAGAGCTCATCCGGCGCCGTCCAGAGCAGTGGCTTTGGGTCCACCGGCGGTGGAAACTCCTGAAGAAAAGAAGCAGTCAGCCGTCCGCTGTCAGCGACGGGTAAGCTGGAAAGCTAGGACGCTGGCAAGCTAGCAGGCGGGAGGGCTCGAACGCTAGCAAGCTGGCATGCCAAAACGCGAGAGGGCTAAAATGCTGGAAGCTTCTGAGGCAGCTTACTTCGCCTGGCTGGGAGCGTTCTGGTATGCTAGTTGTGCAGTTTCATGACATTGTGAACAGATGCTGACTGTGGATTGCTGACAGCTCTGAAGGCGAGTTATATGAGGATTGTCGAGCGGAAGGTGATGAATCCGAACGACATCCATCGGATCCTGATTCGGGGTGTGAACTGGGTCGGGGATGCGGTGATGACGACGCCGGCGATCGCCGGGATCCGCCAGACCTTTCCCCATGCGAAAATCTCTCTGCTAGTCAAGCCACGGGTGGCAGGAGTCTTTGCGGGGAGTCGTCATATCGACGAAATCCTCCTCTACGAGCAGAATGGCCGTCATGGGGGCCTGTCCGGGTTGTTCCGCCTGGTCCAAGAGCTTCGTCGTTCCCATTTTGACTTGGCCATTCTGCTTCAGAACGCATTTGAAGCAGCCCTCCTTGCGTTCCTGGCTCGAATCCCCCACCGGATTGGCTACAATACCCAGGGAAGGGGTCTCCTTCTGACTACGATGGTAGTCCGAAATCGATCGACGCGAGAACTTCATCACGTCGACTATTACCAGACCCTCCTAAGGACCCTCGGCTGGTTCGTGGGAGAGCGGGAGCCACTCCTGCACCTCAGCCGCGAAGTAGAGGAGAGGGCAAGAGTTCTGCTTGGGGAAGTGGGAATACATCCAGATGAAGCCCTCATTGGCTTTAATCCCGGCTCGACCTATGGCTCGGCCAAGCGCTGGCCGGTAGACCGGTATGCAAGGTTAGCCGATCGCCTGATTCAAAATCTGGGGGTGAGGGTGCTGTTGACCGGGGCGCAAGGCGATGGGGCGGTGGCCAAAGCAGTTCGATCGGCCACCCGGCATCCGGAGCGGGTCGTCGATCTCACGGGGCGAACGGATATTCATCTTCTCGCCGCGGTACTCAAGCGTTGCGCCGTATTTGTGACAAATGATACCGGAGCCATGCATGTCGGGGCAGCCGTGAGCGTGCCAGTCGTGGCGATTTTTGGACCGACCGATCCCAAAGCAACCTCGCCTGTGGGGGGGCACCTGCTCCTCAGGCAGCCGGTCCCTTGCAGCCCCTGCCACCTCAGAGAGTGTCCGATTGATCACCGGTGTATGACGGGAATCTCTGTTGATGATGTTTCTTCTTCAATTGTAGATATTTACAATACAAATGTAAAGTAGTATGTAAGGTTTAAACGCGGGATGAAGGGCACACCAGCGGTCTTTCTGGATCGGGACGGAACAATAAACGAGGACCCGGAATATCTCAAGGACCCCTCCGAGGTCTGCCTTTTGCCAGGCGTCGGCCTAGGCCTCCGGCTGCTTCAAGAGGAGGGCTACCGTCTGGTGGTGGTGAGTAACCAGTCAGGGGTCGCGCGCGGGATCCTGACGGAAGCGGTGCTCACTGAGATCCACACGAGGCTCGAAACCTTACTCAGGGCAGAGGGGATATCGCTGACTGGTACGTATTACTGCCTCCACCACCCGGAAGGCACTCCCCCGTATCGGCAGGTGTGCAGTTGCCGAAAGCCGAGCGGAGGATTGGTGGAGCGCGCAGCGAGGGAGCATGGAATTGATTTGAGCCGCTCGTACGTCATCGGGGATAAACTCGTCGATATCGAGCTCGCACGGCAAATGGGGATGCCCGCCATCCTCGTCCTCACCGGACAGGGACAACTCCAGGAGTGGTCGGGACCGATGCAGCCGGATCACGTCGCCTCGGACCTGACGGCTGCCGCCCGATGGATCCTCCAGAGGCGGTTTGCATGAGCGAGGCGGATATCCGGGCTCTGCGAATGGAACTCTCTGCTCTCCGGGAAGAGATCCGTGCCCTGCGCGTGAGCACGGGGACAGGACTCGTTTCCATGGTAGAAGTGCTCCGCCGTCGTGGGATTGCAGTGGCCCGTTCAAATCCGGCTGATGATCTTCTTTTTTCTTCCCGCCTTTCCACCCGGATGTCGCAACGCTTCTACGATTTGCTCAAAAAATATTCCTTTCGCCTCTTTCTTCGAGATGTCATTACTCACCGGCACCACCTGACGCAAAAAAGGCTTACCCGGTTCTGTTCCAGCAAGACGGCTGCGGAATACCTGGAGGTACTCTGTCAGGCCCGGATCGTCCAGGATAATGGGAGAGGGAGGTACCGGTTAGTCAAGAACCTGCAGAGCTTCGGCCCCACATTGGAGTGGTTTGTCGCCCAGGTCTTTCAGCGAGAATTTTGCTCGCCAGCACTGTGGGGGGTGCGCTTGCTGGATATGTCGCCCGGGGGCGATTACGATGTCCTGAGCTTGGTGGAGGGTGATCTCTTGTATGTCGAGGTCAAGTCCTCGCCCCCAAAGCACATCGAGCAACGTGAAATCGCCGCCTTCCTAGATCGGGTCGGAGAATTGATCCCGAACGCCGCCCTTTTTTTCGTGGATACGGAACTCCGCATGAAAGACAAGATTGTAGTGATGTTCGAGGACGAGTACCGGCGGCGGGGCAGGACAGTGCATGCCAAACGGTTAGTGGATGAGCTGTTCCTGTGCGAGGACCGGATCTTTTTGGTAAACAGCAGACCGGGGCTCGTGAGCAGTTTGGGCCGCTGTTTGCGGTACTGGTTAGGGAATCGATGACCGACGACGACTCGACTGAGCTCGCCGAAGTCCGACAGCCAAGAGCTCGGAGGGACCTTCCTCGGGGGTGCCATATTCTCGGAGGACTTAATGCGAAGAGGCCACGTTCCGCATGTTTAGGCCTTGTAATTTGCCAATGCGGGCCACCCCCGCCTGCGCTTAGCTTTCCGAATGCCTTCGGAACCGACGCAAGCCAGATGTCGCCTGCCTCGGAAGGAACCCCCCTCCTCGCTCTTTGCGACATCGGACTTCGGACCTCGGATAGGAGTGAGCCATGATACGGCGTGCTGCGGTGGCAGGCCTGTTTTATGACGGTAGCGCAAAATCGCTTCGACCTCAAATCGAGGACCTTCTCCCGAGGATGGAGGAGAAAGTCGAAGCGGTCGGGGTTGTGGTCCCGCATGCGGGCTATATCTACTCCGGCGGGGTGGCCGGAGCGGTGTACACTCGCCTGGCGCCTGTCCACAGTTGTGTCGTCCTGGGTCCCAACCATACAGGGCTCGGGGCGGGGGCAGCCATCATGACTGCCGGAACGTGGGAAACCCCTTTGGGGGAGGTCACCATCGATACTGAGCTTGCCCGGGCTATCATGGATCGATCCAGGATCCTCGAGGAAGATGATAGGGCCCATCGAAAAGAGCACTCGATCGAAGTCCAACTGCCGTTCCTGCAGGTTCTGTTCCCCGCGGTACCATTTGTTCCTATCTGTCTGATGAGTCACGAGTATGGCGCGTGCCAGGATGTGGGACGGGCCGTGGCCGAGACGATCCAGACTTCGGGAAAGCGGGTGCTTCTAATCGCCAGCACGGACATGAGTCATTACATTCCGCAGGCAATCGCGAAAGTCAAAGATCAGTTGGCGATCGACTCGATCGTGGATCTGGATCCCCAACGGCTGCACACCACGGTTCTGCGAGAGCGGATCAGCATGTGTGGATTCCATCCGACCACCGCGATGCTGGTCGCGGTCAAGGCGTTAGGAGCGACCCGCGCCGAGCTGATTCGCTACGCCACTTCGGCCGATGTGACCAAGGATTACGACTCCGTGGTCGGCTACGCCGGCCTCCTGATACGATAGGGCTGACCCTTACTCGATGAAATAGCTTTTCTAACGAGGAGCAAACGAGATGCGGATGGATGGACGAAGCATCCTGAGATCGTGAGAGACCTCCCGACGGAGGGCGGGTGCACGTGTTGCGAGCGTAGAATGATTCGCCCGTTACGAAGGCAGGGATAGGGATGGTCGGGAAACAGAAGGCCAGGTGCCGAGCGAATGGACCCGGTATTATTCAAAATCGGTGAGGTTCGCGTTTGGTATTACGGGCTGGCATACGCCATAGGTTTCCTCAGCACCCACCTGTGGGTGTTGAGGAGAAGAGGGAATCTTGATTGGAGCCGGGCTGATGTTTATGACTTCTCGCTTGTCTTCATTCTCAGCGTGTTGTTTTTTGGTCGTGCCTTCGATATTGCGGTGTATGAATGGGATTATAACCGAGAACATTCCTTTCATCTGTTGAGTTACTGGCGCGGAGGAATGGCCACGCATGGCGTCCTTCTCGGAGCTGTTGTCGGTGCCGGGCTCTTCTGCTGGATCAGGAAGAAAAACTTCCTTGCCCTGACAGATGAAATCGTCATTCCTGGGGCCTTGTTGATGGCTTTGGGGCGGATCGGAAACCACATTAACGGTGAGGTCTGTGGGTACATCACGAATGTCAGTTGGGCGGTAAAGTTTCCCTATGCTCCCGGCCATCGGCATCCGGTTGCCCTTTACGAGTTTGCCAAGAACCTTGCAATCATTCCCATTTTGCTCTACGTACGAAGGACGCCCGAGCGCCCGACGGGTCTGCTCCTCGGACATTTCATATTCTGGTACGGATTCCTCCGTCTGTTCAGCGATTACTTTCGAGACTATGATTCCTACTGGCTGGGGATTGGGAGAGGTCAATACTTCAATTTGCTGATGGCCCTCTGTGGCCTCGGAATCATTTGGATTCTAACGAAGTTTGTTCAACAGGAAGGCATGGCTCTTGATGCATCCGACCGACAAGCGCGGGATCGGGCGGAGGTTTCATTGTGGGTCAAAGGGGCCCTCTTTTACGGCCTGGTGCTATTCTGTTTGACTATCCCAAGTGGATGGACACAGGATGTTCTCGAGGTTTTGCGGTCGCGGAACAGCCCATAACAGCGAGTTGGCCGACTCTCGGGTTGCAGTTAGACGTTGATAGATGAAGGTGGTTCTGCGATAAAGATACGAGGAGGTTGCCATGCGCATCGGAGTCTTTGGCACAGGTGGCGCAGGTGGCTATTTTGGCGGACGGCTAGCCCAGGCTGGAGAGGATCTGGTGTTTATCGCCCGTGGAGAGCATTTGAAGGCTCTGCGGACACACGGCCTCCGCGTGGAGAGTGCGAAGGGCGACTTCGCATTGCAAGCGGTGCAGGCGACCGATGACCCAGCCCAGGCAGGAGTCGTGGACGTGGTCTTGCTGGGAGTAAAGACCTGGCAGGTGTCGGAGGCGGCACAGGCCATGCGACCCATGGTAGGACCGGAAACGTTTGTGGTGCCACTGCAGAACGGGGTGGAGGCGCCTGCTCAATTAGCATCGCTATTGGGTGTCCAGCACGTTTTAGGTGGATTGGCCAAGATTGTCAGTTTCACAGTTGGACCAGGCCGTATTCGGCATCCCGGATTAGAGCCTCACGTGGTTTTTGGAGAATTGGATAACCATCGGTCCGAGCGTACCGAGCGGCTGCGTCAAGCTTTTGAGCGGGCACAGGTATCGGTAGAAATCCCACCGGATATCCAGGCAGCCCTGTGGGACAAGTTTTTGTTTGTGGTCTCATGGGGCGGGGTGGGGGCTGTGACCCGTGCGCCAGTCGGGGTGTTGCGCAGCCTGCCCGAGACGCGCCAGATGCTGGAACAGGCGATGCACGAGATTTTCACAGTCGCCCGGGTACGCGAAGTCGCTTTGCCAGAAGATGCAGTTCGCAAGACCATGACGTTCATGGACGGCATGCCGCCAGGTGGAACGACATCGCTGCAGCGAGATATTGCGGACGGGAAACCTTCAGAGCTCGACGCGTGGAACGGTTCCGTCGTACGTTTAGGTCACGAAAGCGGAGTGGCCACCCCCGTTCATGCCTTTATCTACCACAGCTTGTTACCGCTCGAATCGCGGGCACGAGGCCAGGTGGAGTTTACAGCGTGACGCCTGCCGGGGAGAGATTGGGTAAGCCAAAAACGGGAGGGAAGGTGGCGAAGGCTCAGCGCGGGTCAAAGAAATCTTTGAAGGCCGCAGTGGTTGGCATTTTGCTGTCCGCGTTCCTCACCGGCGCTCGTGTCCCGGGCCAGGTACAGGAGTTGCCCATATTTGATGCCCATATTCACTACAGTCAGTCCGACTGGGATGTCCTGCACCCTCAGCAGGTGCTGGCTATTCTCGATCGCGCCGGGGTCCGCGTCGCCCTCGTGTCGAGCACACCGGACGATGGGACGCTGAAACTTTATAAGACAGCCCCCCACCGGATCATTCCCTTCCTGAGACCCTATCGCAACCGTGCAGACATGGCGGGCTGGCACAGCGATCCAGCGGTGCAGGCCTACGTCGAGGAGCGGCTCAAAAGGGGAATTTACAAGGGAATTGGTGAGTTTCACCTTTCGGCGAAAGATGTTGATACACCAGTCGTCAAACGTTTCGCAGGGCTGGCAGCGGAGCAGCAGCTCTTTTTTCACGCGCACGTCGATGAGGTTGCGGTTGAAAAGCTCCTGACGCTTTACCCGCGGGTCCGCATTCTCTGGGCTCATGCCGGGATGTCCACGCCGGTCGAGGAGGTGGGACGGCTCCTGGGCCGCTTTCAGAAGCTCTGGGTCGAGCTGGCCCTTCGTTTGGATGTGGCACCGGGCGGCACCCTGGACCCAGAGTGGCGTGCCCTCCTCCTGCGTTACCCGGATCGCTTCATGGTGGGCACCGATACGTGGGTGACCTCTCGTTGGGAAACGCTGGTGGAAGAGGTGCAGGCGACCCGCGGCTGGCTGCGTCATCTCCCCCCTATGGTGGCCGAGCAGATTGCCTACAAAAACGGTGAGCGCCTCTTCGTGAACCCATAGAAACGTGACCCGACTGGGAGACGTCTCGGCATTGTAAGTTGCAATCCTGTCATGCCTTTGGTAGCCTCCTCTCTTGCCATGACACCGAACACGCAAGACGAGACGCCCAAAATTCGCTTGCTCTTCGTATGTATCGGCAACATCTGCCGTAGCCCAATGGCTTCCGGTCTTGCCCGGAGAATGCTTGAGGGACACGCAGAGATCGAGAGTGCCGGAATTGCGCCCTATGGCGATAGTGCCACGGAAGAAACGATTCAGGTGATGGAGCAGGAAGGCATTGATCTCTCTGGCCACAAACCGAAAAACGTCGCAGCGCTGTCACTCCGCGACTTTGACTGTATCGTGGCCATGGACTCCCTCGTGTACCGCTATTTGAACGAGAACTGTCGCGTCCCCAAAATCAAGCTCATTGGATGGAATATTCACGATCCGTTTGGCCAGAACATCGACGTTTACCAGCAGTCCTTCGAGGCGATCCGTTCCCACATGGAGGATTTTGTCGCTCAGCTTGGGGTGGTACCTGGTGAGGATAAGTAAGGTGGAGAATGTGAAGAGACGAGCAGGCTCAGTCATCGTGGCGGTCGCGATGGGCCTAGGTATTTGTGCAGGAGCCGTTGTTGCACGTGCCAGAGAAGCCGAGCTTACGGAACTCATAACCGACGCAGACGCAATCGTCGCGGCAGAAATCCTCAGGACAGACTATACAGCCACAGCAGCTGATGGCCCCATGTATGGAGAGGCAAAGATCCTCAAAGTAATAAAAGGTCGACTGACCCACAATTCTATGCTCCGTTTTGGGGCTAGTGGCTGGTGGAGTCCTACCTACAAAGCGGGGGAACGTAGGATTCTTTTCCTACAACGCGTCACCTCGAAAGATTACTATTCTTCGGCCCGGTGGGCGACTCTCCATGCGGATGGAATTGATTTTTTCTTTTCGATGGATTCCATCGATGCCTTGTCCGGCGGCTCGTTGAGGGCCTTCTTGAGAAAAATTGAGGATACGCACCGCACTCCCCTAAAAATACAAATCGTGCAGAAGGAGCCCTCGGTGCGAATTCTGTCCGTTACGCTGATTAACGAGAGTGATCAGCCTATATGGTTGAACCCGTCAAGGGTGACGGCCAGTTTTGAGGCGAACAACATTCATTACTCGCGGGATGTTAAATTAGGCGATGGAAGGCAACGCGCTTGGGTCAAAATAGTGCCCGCAGGACGTATCACTGGCACCGTGAGGATCGCAAGCAGAGAAGTAAAGGGTACAAATCAGATTATGCTATGGGTCGTTCATAGAAGCGTCTATTTCCCAAATCGGTGCTGGGTTGGCACCCTGTCAGCCCTTGTTCGCTTGGGCGATTGATACACTCCGATCGTAGGAGAGTGTGGTGAGGAAGATATTCGGGTTATGTTTCGTACTCATTGTTCTATCGGTTTGGGGTGCTGTGCCGGCTTGGGCCGGGGAGGCAGACGTATTGGCCGTGGAGGTCACTAAGACGCCCGACGGGAAGTATGGTTTCGCGGTGACCGTCCGGCATGATGATGCAGGGTGGAATCATTACGCTGACCAGTGGCAAGTGCTCGACCCCGATGGCACGGTGCTGGCAACGCGAATCCTTTTCCATCCTCATGTGGATGAACAACCCTTCACCAGATCCTTAAACGGCATAGCGATCCCCGAGGGTGTCCGCCGCGTCCGCGTACGAGCCCATGATAAGGTCCACGGCTTTGGTGGTCTGGATAAAGAGGTTATGCTGCCACAATAGGCTGGAGTACTGGTCGAAAGATATTCCGGATCTCCATCGAACATCAAAGTCGGCCCTCCATGGTTGCTCGCGTGTGCCGAACCTGACATCTGTAAGGGGCATCGGTCCCCATCCCTCTTTTTCAAAACGAGCAGTGCCTGCGATCGATACAAATCTTTAGTGATATATATTTATGCATTACTTGTTAAAGTAGAAAATTATAATCTCTCCGTGCCTTTTTCCGAACACGGAAAGCGCGTAGCTTTGTGAGTCAGCCAGAAGGGTAAAGGAGCCTGATAGAAGTTGGAAAAAGAATCGCCACCCTGTAAAATAATTAGTTATCACGCGTCGAAGTCTTCTGATGTGATATGCGAGACGTGAAAAGCGTAGTCATCTTCAGTTTCGTCCTAGCCATAGCTCCAATCGCCTGGGCGGGAGGGTCCAACTACGGCATCACTCCCGGGGCGAGGCTCCGAGTCGAAGGCAAGATTACGGAATGGAGAGTTCCTACACTCCAGTTCCCACGCGACCCCACTCCAGGGAGCGATGGCAACATTTACATCGCGGTTATGGCTGGTAGCAAGATTGCACGCTTTGACCTGGTCACTCAGTTGTTCACGGAATGGGCTTTGCCGCCAAGGGCAAAGCCGCATGGCCTCCTCGTGGATCACAGTGGCCAGGTTTGGTATGCGGGCAACGGAAATGGCACCATCGGTCGCCTGGATCCCACCACGGGCACGGTTGTAGAGCACAGGCTTCCTTCAGGCGGCGATCCGCACACGCTGGTCATCGACGAGCGGAGTGTCATCTGGTTCACAGTGCAGCGCGGCAACCGGATCGGGCGGCTGGACACGCGGTCGGGGGTGATCACCGAGTACAAGGCGGCCGGCCGGCCCTTTGGGCTTGCGATTGATTTGGGAGGCAATGTTTGGTTCTGTCTGATCGGGGCCGATAAACTAGGAAAGCTGGATCCCAGAACGGGGACGATGACTGAAATCTCCCTCGAGCGTGAGTCGCAGCCGCGGCGCATGGCGACGGCCCCCGACGGATCGCTTTGGGTCACGCTTTTCGGCAAGGGGACTTTGATCCGCGTGGATCCTGTTGGTGAGAAGGTGGTCAATGAGTACCCGTTGCCTGGCGGTCCTAGCGGGGGTCCCTACGCCGTGACCGTGGACGGGGCGGGCATGGTGTGGGCCAATGAGTTTTACACCAATGCGGTTATACGATTAAACCCAAGGACCAATCAAATCCGGGGGTACACACTTCCCTCCAGGGGTTACGGGATCCGAAAAATGATCGTGGATGCAGAGGGGCGACTCTGGTATGTGGGCAGCCATAACGGTCGCCTCGGCGTCATCGAGTAAGGGTGAGTATTAGGAGAGCCATGATGGCATACGATGCAGAACGACAGGTGGCTGTGGAGGCTGTCCTCAAAGCCTGCCGCCTCTGTGAGGCAGTCCAGGCTGCCCTCGTCTCCGATGAAACGATAGCGAAGGGGGATCAGTCTCCGGTCACCGCTGCAGACTTCGGCAGCCAAGCCGTGATCAATCTGGAGTTGCTCAGAGCCTTTCCCGAGGACCCCATCGTGGCAGAAGAGGATGCCGCTTTTCTGCGGACTCCCCGGGGTGCGGACTTAAAGGGTGGGGTGGTTCGTCATGTCTCTGCCATCGTTCCGGGTGTCACGGAAGAGGAGATTTTGGGGGCGATCGACCGTGGCACCTGGGGCGGCGGGCCCACCGGCCGTCACTGGACCCTCGATCCCATCGACGGCACCATGGGGTTTCTCCGTGGTGACCAGTATGCCGTTGCGCTGGCCCTCATCGAGGAGGGCGAAGTGGTCTTGGGCGTCCTGGGATGTCCGAATCTCCCCGTACACGCCAGTGCTCCCGAGGGACCCCGAGGCTGTCTGTTCATAGCCTTAAGGAGTCATGGAGCGACCGTGCGAGGGGTCGATGACCCCACGGAGAAGAGGATCACCGTCACGGATATTGCCGATCCTACGATGGCGTCCTTCTGTGAGTCCTTTGAAGGAAGCCATTCCTCGCAGCGCGACGCGGCCCGCATCGCAGCAATTCTTGGTGTGACCGCACCGCCCCTTCGCATTGACAGCCAGTGTAAGTACGCCGTCCTCGCCCGCGGCGATGTCTCGATCTACTTGCGGCTTCCGGTTCGGGTCGACTACGAAGAGAGAATCTGGGACCACGCGGCTGGCTCGGTCATGGTGAAAGAGGCGGGGGGCGAGGTGAGCGATGTCCATGGCCAACCGCTAGACTTTTCGCTCGGTCGGAAGCTTCACCACAACGTTGGTGTCGTCGCGACCAACGGCAAGCTCCATCCTCAAGTCATCGGCGCTCTCGAGTCGGCTCTTGGGCCCGATTGAAGGAGGGGAGGCCGGTAAAATTCCTTCCTGGAAAGTACATTGAATCCAGGGGAGCGGCGTGGTATAGGAAGCGACCGGTTTCGCCTGTTTCAGTTGGTGTATGGAGTGACCCGTGTCGGAACTTCGCCGAGATCCCATCCATCAGCGATGGGTTGTCATCCTGGGGCAAAAATGGAAAGAGGTGGCTCGCAGACTGGAGCAGCCTCGTCCCGGTTCGCAACAGCTATGCCCCTTCTGTCCAGGCCAAGAGGGGCAGACACCGCAGGAAATCTTTGCCCTCCGTGACTCGGAAACCCGGCCAAATGAGCCGGGGTGGAGGGTGCGGGTGGTGCCGAACAAGTTCCCCTTCTTGCGGATGGAAGAGGAGCTGGTGCGGACAGGGGAGGGGGTCTACGATAAGGTAGCCGGGACTGGTGCCCATGAGATCGTGATCGAGTCCCCGACCCATGACCAGGATTGGGATGGCCTTGGCCCAGGAGGGGTTAACGAGGTACTGCAGACCTACCGGGAGCGGGTCCGCAGCCTACCCGGGGATGTCCGGTTCCGCAGTATCGTCGTCACCCGGAATTATGGACCAGGGCTTGCTTTCCTCCCCCATCCCCACTCCCATATCGTGGCCTTTCCGGTGGTGCCTCGGCGTATTGAAGAGGAGCTTCGAAACACGCGAGAGTACCATCAACGGAAGGAGCGCTGTGTCTTTTGTGACACGGTTCGCGAGGAGATCGGGGAAGGACGACGGCTTGTTGCGGAGGGGAGATCCTTCGTGGCCTTTGTTCCCTACGCAGCCCGTTATCCGCTGGAACTCTGGTTCCTCCCTATTCAGCATGGACACGACTTTGGAGCTACATCGGATGGAGACTTGCCGGAGTTGGGCGAGCATCTGTATGAGATCATCCGCCGCCTCCACATCCTCTTTCCTTATCCGGCCTATAGCTTAGTGCTTCACAGCTCCCCCTGCGGCAGCTACGCTGAGGCTCGGTATCATTGGCACATCGAGCTGCGCGTCCGCCTCCCGCTCGCCGAAGGGTTCGAATGGGGGACGGGGTTCTTTGTGAATCCCGTTGCCCCCGAAGAGGCGGCCCACTTGTTGCGGGCGATCGAGCCATAAGGCCTCCTACACTTTCTCCTTGACAAGGCCAGCGGGACAGGGATTGACCTGCCCCCCTCAAATCGGTCCGAGATGTGGTAATGCTTTTTAGACCGATTCGAGGAGGAGTCTAGCATGTCGAAGAAGCGATACCGTCCCGAAGAGATCATCGGCAAACTACGTGAGGCCGACGTCCTGCTCAGCCAGGGCAAGAAGGTGGTGGATGTGATCAAGGCCCTCGGCGTCACCGATGTCACCTATTACCGCTGGCGACAGGAGTACGGGGGAATGTCGGTTTCCCAGGCCAAGCGCCTCAAGGAGCTGGAGAAGGAGAATGAGCGGCTTCGGAAGGCGGTCTCCGATCTGACCCTGGACAAGATGATCCTGAAAGAGGCGGCCAAGGGAAACTTCTGAGCCCCTCCCGCCGCCGGGCCTGCGTGCAGGCCGTGTGTGAGGGGCTGAAGATATCCGAGCGACGTGCCTGCAAGGTTCTGGGGCAATATCGCTCGACCCAGCGACACGGGGCGGTGGTCAAGTCGGACGAGACCGCGTTGACGACGGCGATCGTTACATTGGCCCCACAATACGGGAACTACGGCTATCGGCGGATCACCGGCCTTCTGCGGGAGGCCGGCTGGAGGGTCAACAAGAAGCGGGTGGAGCGGATCTGGCGACGGGAAGGGGTCAAGGTGCCGGCCCGGCAACCAAAGCGGGGCCGGTTGTGGCTGAACGACGGTTCTTGCCTTCGATTGAGACCGGAGCGCCCGAACCACGTATGCGCGTACGACTTCGTGGCGGACCGAACGCATGACGGCAAGGCGTTTCGGATGCTGACGGTGATCGACGAGTACACGCGGGAGTGTCTAGCCATCGTCGTGGGCAGGAAGATCAACTCCAATGATGTTCTTTACACTTTGGCGGACTTGTTCATCCAGCGAGGGATTCCGGCGCATCTCCGGTCGGACAACGGCCCGGAGCTCTGTGCCAGAGCAGTGCGCGAGTGGCTGATGAGACGGGGTGTGGGAACGCTGTTCATCGAGCCGGGCAGTCCGTGGGAGAACGGATACGTCGAGTCGTTCATCGGGAAGCTGCGGGACGAGCTCTTGAACCGGGAGATCTTCTACACGCTGAAGGAGGCTACCATCCTGATCGAGCAGTGGCGACGGCACTCCAACGGAGTAAGACCGCATAGTGCGTTGGGATACCGTCCGCCAGCTCCCGAAACGATCGCATTCCCAGTTCCGGTGGCTCCAAGTACCTATAGTTCGATAGAGACTTCTGGAGGGCTCGTACACTAAGATACGGGTGGACCGATCATTGGGGGCGGGTCACTTCAATTCATAGATGGGGAAGAGGCGTGGTGAGTCACCCGCAATTGATTTTCGACTGGCTGGCTGTGGTGGATCAGGAGAAGAAGAAAATC
>JABAOH010026864.1_pt1 | contig 14482 bp, 11 predicted proteins | sample 7062181 | NCBI WGS metagenome assembly JABAOH01 (sample SAMN14538630, study PRJNA623070) | marine sediment metagenome | biome: marine biome [ENVO:00000428]; feature: marine pelagic biome [ENVO:01000023]; material: deep marine sediment [ENVO:00002113]; isolation source: pool of 5 deep marine... | reverse complement strand
AGGGCTGAATAAAGGGCGGAAAATCCCCAAAAAAATTCCACCACAATCCTTGGGACGATTGCTAAAACATTGATTATTGACAATTGACTATTGACAACAGAAAATAGTCAATAGAAAATAGTCAATAACCAGTTGATTTTTTCGTTTTTAGCTTTTCAGGGATGAGCGTTGAGCGAGAAAAGCAAATTATCACCTATAGGTACAGCCGCAAAAAAAGCTGGCATTTCCCGGCAATCTCTGCAATATTACCTTATGGTCGGTCTGCTTGAGCCGACAGAAGTGACTCCGACCGGAAGACGAATGTTTGATGAAAAAGGTATTGAGCGAATTAAACTGATAAAAAAACTTAACGATAGCGGCTATCCTCTGCGTGCCATCAGAGAGCTGTTTATGGAAGGCCGCAGTGATTTGAAAGGGAGTGAACAGTGAGTGACTATGAGACCACCCAAAGAAGACGCAATATGATTGTGGGCGTTTTTGTGATAATAGGTATATGTGCGCTCGTGTGGCTGATATTTAAGTTCGGTGATTTGCCATCTGTTGTTACCAAGATGGGTTCTTTTGAGGTTTTCGTTCAGTTCCCGACAGCACCGGGAGTGCAGACGGACACGCCCGTGCGCTTTTGTGGCTATCAAATCGGTCGAGTGACAAAGGTTATGTCACCGGAGATACGAAGGGATATGGTGAGCGGCTTAGAGTATTATCAAACGGTGGTTGTTCTTAGCATTGACGAAAAGTATGTTAATATTCCCTCCAATATCGAGGTAAAACTGATGACGCGAGGATTGGGGAGTAGTTATATCGAACTTAAACAACACCCTGATATGCCTCAAGTACCGCTTGACCCTAACCGTCCAGCAACAAAATTTTTGGTGGACGAGATATGGCTGCAGGGCTCAACCGGTATGACCAGCGAGTTTTTTCCGGAAGAGAGCCAGAAAAAACTGGATGAAGTGGCTGAGGGCCTTAGAAAATTTATTAGTAACGCCAACGATATCATCGGCCTGCCCAGCAACAAAGAAAATCTTCAGAAAATGTTAGCCAATTTGGCTGATGCGTCACAGCAAGCTACAGAGACGATGCAGCAGGCCAAGCAGACAATAGAAGAATTCAGAAATTTCGCTGTCGCAGGGACCTCAACGTTGAAAAACGCAGATGCCAAAGCAGAAGAGCTTGTCGTTGCGATGGTCAATACGAGCGAAGAAATAGGTAAAGCAGCAGCAGGATTGCGGCTAATCCTGGAGAAGGTAAACGACGGCCAGGGAAGTGCTGCCAAGCTCATTAACGATGGACGATTTTACGAAAGACTGCTTGAAAATACTCAGCAATTGCAGCTACTTTTGGAAGAGATAAAGACATTCGTAGCACAAGCCCACGATAAAGGAGTGCCTATCAAATTAAAGTAAAAAACTGATGTCGTATCTCGATTAGTCCGATTTATTTTTCCAGCGTTTTTACGATACGGGTAGTTACCCGTTCAACGCAGTCGTAACTGTCATATCTTGCGGCTCGAATCTCTTCCATGAATTCACCGGCTTTGTCGCCGAGCTCTTCCAGTTCCAGGGCGGCATAGTGACGCACAATCTTATTTTCTTTGTTTTGTAGCTCCCGTGCCAAAAGTGGCAAGACTTGCCGGGCTCTTCCCATCCGGCAGAATGCTCGCGCTGCGGCAATGCGAACCGAAGCGGATTTATCTTGCAAAGCTTTTTGTAACGTGGCCTTTGCCGCTCCGACATCCGGTGCCATATTACCCAGACCGATTGCTGCCCACCAGCGTATCGATGCTCTCTTGTCTTGCATTGCCTGTATGAGGTTTGGTATCGCCGCTTTACCTTTTTCTCCGAGTTCTATTACCTCACGTATCCGCTCAATCAAGCCGTGGTTTTCCGGCTGGGCCAGTATGTCATAGTCATTGCCGTGCTTTAAATAAATTTCCTCCAGTTCCGGCTCCGGGATAAGACCTAAGTCTTCGGTTTGACGCATCCATTTAATATGGGCCGCACGCATACGCTTGAGAATATTTTGAAGCTCAGGTGAGCTGACCAAGTTGTGCAATTCATAAGGGTCATTTTTTAAGTCGTATAATTCCTCCGGCGGCTTGGTCGGCGCCAGGAATTTCTTCTGAGCAGGAGTAAGCTTGCCCTCGGCGTGCAGGCGGCGTAAGAGCTCACGCATTGGATAGCTGGTGTCCTTATAGCGATTAGGGGCCATCCAGGGGCGGTACGCCATGTAATTTCGAATGTAGCTGTAGCGTTTATCATGCACACAGCGAATACACTCTATGGTTTCATCGCATCGGCCGCGGGCGGCAAAGATATATTTTCGCTTCTTTGCATCTGGGCCGAGAAAAATCCGACCTTGAATATGTTTTGGTGGCTTGATGCCTGCGATGTTCAAAACTGTCGCCGAAATATCGATCGCGCTGACCAGGTCTTCATTCACACGGCCCGGTTTTAATTTGCCCGGCCAGCGAACAATCAGAGGAATCCGAATCCCTGCGTCGTAAAGCCATTGCTTGCCGCGGACATGACAGCGACCGTGGTCGCCGATGAAGATGACGACCGTGTTATCCGCCAGCCCCTCTTTATCGAGACGCTGCAGAATCTTTCCCACGTATTGATCCATCATCTGGATAGAATTAAGGTATGTAGCCCAGTCTTCTCGCGCGATAGGGTGATCAGGATAGTAGGGTAGCAGCTTAACCTTAGCTGGGTTAACAGGATTGTCGAGCTTTTTGTCCAGGCCCTGCCATTGTTTGCCGCGGTGTGTCATTTTAATTGATAGCTGTGCGAAGAACGGCTGGCCGGGCTTGCGCTGGTTCCAGTCGCTGCCGTCAAAGGCGTTACCGAACATAAAGTTGAAATCCGTCTTACCCGAGCCTCGCACACCTGGGGCGGCTGTTTTGACGTTGGCCGTGAAGTATCCTGCCTGGCGGAAGTATTCTGTTATCAGCCGTACCGACTCCGGTAACATGTATCCATCCTTACGATGGCTTCGGTGGTGGTGAGCGCCAATGGAACCCTGGTGCATACCAGTAATCATAGCCGAGCGGCTGGTAGAGCAAACGGGGCTGGTAGTAAATGCGTTGGTGAAACGGACACCCTGGTCGGCAAGTTCGTCGAGATTTGGGGTCTCTACTTCCGGAGTGCCATAGCAGCCCAGGTCAGGGCTGATGTCCTCGGACAAAATCCACAGAATATTGGGCCGAGCACCTTTGCCGGAAGACTGTTGAGCGCTCATACATGCCGACAGAGTCACAGATACGGCACCGGCCCCGATAACCTTGAGAAAATTACGTCGTTTCATAATGTTATCTCATTTTGCTGAAGTCTGGTTCTGTTTTTCCTTTACCTCTTTCTATTTTTGTTTTTTTGCGGATTAGCATCCGGTTCATAGTCAGGATTTGGTCTGGGAATCTTGGCGCGGGAAAGTCTCAGCCATCTGGTCAATTTGGCATTGAGACGCCTGACTTTTGCCGGTAGTACCTCTGAGAGGTCGTTGCTTTCAGACAAATCTGCCTTTAGATTATACAGCTCAAAAGTTTTGCCTGATTCTACCGAGCTTGCCGAAGTGTCGTATCTTTTGATAAGCTTCCAGTCGCCTTCTCGAATGATGCTATAAGGCACAATATTACCGCGATAGTGTGGGAAGTGCCAGAAGAGGGCATCACGGTTCAGCTTTTGGATGCCGTTTGTTCTTAGATGGTCAAGAATCGAGACGCCATCGATGTCACGGTCTTGCGGCAGCGGTACACCGGCAGCTTCGCAAATGGTCGGAAAATAATCGATGCTCGTTACCGGTTCGTGACTGACTGTGCCGGGTTTTATAACCTTCGGCCATCGTACAATCAGTGGCTCGCGGATTCCGCCTTCGTATGGGTAGCCCTTACCCGCACGCAGGGGGAGATTGCTCGTTACGCCCATAAGGCCGCCGTTGTCACTGGTGAAAAAAATGATTGTCCTCTCAGCCAGATTAAGCTCATCAAGTACGGAGCAAATTTTGCCCACGGCATCGTCCACACTCTCAACCATCGCTGCGTATGTCGGATTCTTCTGGTTTGTGGGTTTCTTGGCCTTGTATTTGGCGACCAGGTCGGCTTTGCCCTGGATGGGGGTGTGGACGGCATAGTGGGCCATATACAGGAAAAACGGTTTATCTTTATAGCGGCGAATAAATTTTACCGCTTCATCAGCTTCTCGGTCGGTTAAATACTCGCCTTTGCGACGAGGATTTAGTGTTGGGATTAGTCCCTGGTTCTTTCGATAGTATGGGTCGAAATAGTTCGGTGGCTGGCCGAAATCGCAGCCGCCGATGTTGAAATCGAAACCCTGCTTTTCCGGGTACCAATCGTCTGCGCCAAGGTGCCACTTTCCGATGTGGCACGAAGTATATCCTGCCGATTTGAGAGCTTCGGCAATAGTGATTTCATCAAGCTCCATCCAAAGCGCGTTGGGCGGGCATAGCAGCTTCCTGTTTTTGTCGCCGATGTATTCTGTTGGGTTCTTCTTATCTGCGGGAATTTTGCCTCCCTGGAAACGGGCGCGAATCCAGTCGGTAATGCCGAGGCGAGCCGGATAGCGTCCTGTCATCACAGCCGCCCTGGTCGGTGAGCAGACTGCACAGGCGGCATAGGCATTTGTAAATCGCATACCCTCAGCGGCAAGTCTGTCGATATTAGGTGTTTCGTAGAACCTGCTGCCGTAACAGCCGGTGTCAATCCAGCCTAAGTCGTCAACGAGAATGAAAACGAAATTGGGTTTTTTGTCCGTCGCCTCGTTTGCCAAAACTGTTGTAACACTCTTGGAGCCTTGAATAGCAAAAGCCGCAGCACCCAAACCAATGGTCTTCAAGAAATAACGACGGGAATATCGGTATTTGCCCATCTTAATTACTCCTTTTTAATTATGACATTTGATTGTTAAAACAGCTTACTGACGACAACGGTTTGATTGATGTTGGGTGCGGTCGCAGGGAAGGCAATCTGCCGACCGTCGGTTGAGCTTGCCTTCACATAGTACTCCAGGTCGGCTTTAATCCAGTTAGCAGGAATCTTAACGGAATACACTCCACGCGCGATATGCGTGAGGGTGATTTTGTTGAACTTGCCTTTGCCCATTGTTCGCCAGTAGAGCGCCGCGTCTTCTGGCTGGTTCTGAGCCAGGATGATTACCTTGAGTTTTAAGTCCTCGCCAGTGGCCAGGCTGGTGCGCACTGTCGGTAAAAATATTCGTAATGGGCCGACGTATTGGTTCGAAGGTACTGCGTCAGCCGGCAGGTCTTCGCCTAAGATATTTGCCAGCTCCTGGCCGGGCTCAGTTAGTAATGTCGGCATTATGTGCTGCTGCCAGTTGGTAACGTTGCCCATCGCACCGTTCGTGTTAACAGTTGCCAACAGATACCGGTGCACATCGGCAACCTGAGCGACCAGCTCTCTTCTGAATGGCAGAGTGAGCTGCCGGGCTAATCGCTTCTGCTCATCAGGATTCTTCCGGTCTTTGACCTTCTTCATCGCTGCGTTGAACTTTGCCCAGGTGCAGTTGACCTCTCCGACCGCCCGCAGATAACGGAAATTGTTCAGCCAGTAGTCGAACCGCTCCAGATTGCCTGCCCCTTTGATCTGTGGGCGGAGTTTGGCCATTTTCTCGATGAATGTATATTCCTTGCTTACCTGTTCCCACGGTCTTTCATCAGGTTTGATGCCTCCGGGACCTTTGACCCAGGTAGATGGCCGCGGCAGGTTAGCGGCTCGCTGACCTCTGTCTTCTGCCGTTGGTCCTCCATCGAGCCTTGTGAACAATTCGGCGATTGGTTGAAACACTTCGGGCCCGAACTGCGTCACCGCCCAGTCGGCGTAGAAGTCTCGTACCGGCAGGTCGCGAGGTCTATCGTCGGAGTCCGAAGCCGGCAGGTCGGCCTGGTAGTCTTTGTAAGCCGAACCGCCACAGTTTATTTTCCTTATGATGCCTTGGCCCTGTACAATAAAAGCCGCGATGCACGGAAATTCTACTATGTTCACAAAGTCGATATTAAATAGGCCGTCATCTACCTTCACATCTTCGAATGTGTAATCAAGTGCCCTATTCCTGCCGACTTCACCGAAGATGTCCAGTTTATCAATAACCGCATTGTTCTGTAGCTTCACTCCAAAAACTCGTTTGTCCGCGGCGTTGTAATGGGGCTCACAAAACTTGAGTGTTACGGTATAAGAGCCGTTCGGCACTTTCAGCCGATATGCTTTTACGTCCCAGATGACTGTTTGGTAAAGCGGGTCCATCTCAGTATCAGCTATGGGATTATTTGGGAACTGAGCAGCGTTGCCGCCCTGCCGGGACTCAGGAAGTTTTGGCTCCGGTGGTTTTATTTTTTTGCCGAAGTATGGATTCCATCTTTTCTGCTCCCAGGCGGCGTGCGCCAGTGCCGATACATTTGGTCCGAGGATGCGTGTTCGCCAGTGGATGCCCATCAGGCCCGTGCATCCGTAAGCGAGTGCATCGGCAGCGTCACGCCTCATTCGGCCGGCCCAGAGCTGCGGGATAATCATAGCAGGGTCGTCCTCAAGCCAGGGAATGGCCCACTTCGGCCGTCCCTTGACACGGGCAAAGCCGGGCTCAACCGGCGCAAAGCCAACATTGCGGTTGATACAGCTTAGAGGCATTTCCTTGGGCAAGACATTGTCGAACAAAGCTCTGTCCTTTGGCGGTCCTAATACCCAGCCACAGGTAGCTAAAGTGAACGGCGGTTTGACTTTTTCGGCTGCTGCAATCGCGGAGCGGAAGTCACTCAGCGTAGCTTCAATCTGCTCATCTTTCGGGTCACCCCAGGTCCAGCCTTCGGGCGTCCAGAACCAGTAATAATCCAGCGGATATGCTTTTGCAATTCGCTGGAACATACCTTCGTACACTTCCTGCACTACAGCCGGGTCGGATGGGTCCTTGCCTATAGTTTTGATGCGTTCTTTTACGATGTCCGGTATGATAAGTGGTGTTTCGGTCCCGACGCAGGTTTTGACACCGAGGGCGTGGGCATACTCAAAGGCCTCTTTGAGGGTCTTGCCCATGAGGTCGAACAATTCGTTGGCTTTTACTTTAGAAAGCTGTGGCCAGGGATTCATTCCGCGCATATAGTCCGGGCCGTAGTCGTCGCGTTCAAACATTTGCGCCGCACCGAAAGTGTAATCGCCCGTCTTTGCCGGCTGATAGCCCCAGGAACCAGTGGTGTTGGGCGTCGCGAAATGCCTTGACGGGTAGCTGAACTTCACGGTTCCATCTTCGTTGAAGTCACCGGGCATGCCAATCCAGACCGTTGGCTCCGGCCCCACACCGCCCTGAGGATATGTATGTAATCCGAAGAAATTCATACGCATCTTGGGTAGCTGTGCAATGATGGCTTTGTAGTCGTCGGTGTTCCACCAGTCCGGCCCTTCGGGGAAATCGTGAAACGGCTGAATACCCCGCAGGTTGAATAATGGTTTGCTCTTTTCATCGACTTTGGGCATTCTCAAAGCAATGCGTTTATCTGGAATTGTGTCACCGTGCATATAAAAACGCACACCCAAATGTTCGGCGAATCGGTAAGCGGCATAAAGCGTCCCGATAGAATCGCCGCCGGCAATAAGTACAGCCTGACGGTCTCCGAAAGCTATCGTCTTAAGCAGATATTGCTGAGGTTTTAATGAATTTAACGATGATGCCAGAGCTGTATTTTTAGCAATTAGAGTTTTGACGGCAGGACGGTCCTTTTGCCCGACGACAATCAGGGAGGTTTTCGAAGGTAGTTTATTTTTACTTTGGATAATTGGGAGCAGCTTGCCGGTCCGAAGATACAGATAACGGCGAATCTCTTTTGCCGCCAAATTTTCTGCCGCCGTTGCATCCGAAGGGCTAACAATGGTTACGTCGTCCGCCACAGTCGAAACACCCACTTCGGACATTTGACAGCTAATAGAAATTAAGGGCAGTGAAAGCAGTGCCAAAGTTAACAAACAAGTGACTTTTTTCATTTTACCGATCTCCTTATACTGTCGTTATGCTTAAAGATTTTACTGCGAGAGCACGAAGTTGGCCAAATATGCTTTCACTTTGTATCGACTGCCACCTTTGTCCCTGTGGCAATATGCATTCTAAAATCGATACAACTACGCCCGAGAGGACTCGAACCTCTGACCTTCGGTTTAGGAAACCGATGCTCTATCCTACTGAGCTACGGGCGCTCCAATCTTAACTCATTGCAGTATAACGACTTCCTATACAAGCTGTCAATCCTTTCTTCCGCTTCAAAAGGGGGCGTACCAAAACGTACCAATTTTTGACGCAAGCCTTGGGCAGTTGCAGCCCTTGCACGGTCAATTAAATCATCTGCCACGGCAAGATAATATTTATGTGTAGTAGAAAAATCTGAGTGTCCTGCAAGCCTCATTACTTCATACTCGCTCATGCCGTTGGCAAACCACATGCTTATGGCCGTTCTTCGGATGTCATGGAAGGTCCCCGTTTTTACACTCGCTTTCAAGAGGATTTTGTCAAAACTTCTCTTGAAATTATTAACTACTCTGAGTCGTGAGTCTTCGAGGGTCCAGGTGCCTTTCGGTCTGAGCACGTTTTGAATGTGATCATACCTTGCCGTGGGAACGAAAACATAAGGGTACCCTTCAGGCTGCTGAGCTTGGTGATCTACGAGCATCTGAACTATTTCTCCTGTCAATGGGAGAGTCCTGTGGTGGGCATCTTTGATACGCCATTCCCATGTATCCCTAGTGTTCCCCTTGGGATTGACTTCAATAGTCTGAGCATCGAAATCAACATCTGCCCAGATACAGTTCATCAGTTCTGAACGTCTCATCGCAGTGGCCAAAGCTACGGTGATCAGCAAATCCCAGTTAACGGATGTCTCTCGATTCCATTTGGCAGTGTATTCCTGTGCGGCTTTCTGAATCCTCTGGCATTGGTCATCATGATAAATATTGATTTTCTTGTTTTGTGATTTCGGCATAGCAATGTGCCGTATAGGATTTTCTTCAAGTTGTCCGCGCAGGACCGCCAGCGTGAATAACCTTTTTATAGCCGCAAGGTCTTTTTTTATAGTTGCGTTGCTCTTGCCACGGTCAAGGCACGCTTGCCGATACAATTCGCCGTGTGCCAATGTGACCTTCTCAAAATCAATATTTCCGATTGTTCTGATGAAATCATTCATAGCCGCTTCCGCTATACGCCGTGTACTTTCCCTTATCTGGTCACCTGTTCTTACCAGGCTATCTTCCAAGAAATCCCTTAGTCTCATCGAACTGGATTCAACATAGCCCATCCTAAGCTCCTTTTCTTTTTGGGCACGCTGTCTTTCGGCTTTTCGCCGGTTTGTATGTCCAAGGCTTTCACATTTTCGTTTACCATTTTCATCCTTATAACGCAGGGCATAAGTAAATTCCCGGCCACCACACCGTGGCCGTTTGTTGAGCTTAACCAACTGTTTCATATTACCTCCTTTCTGATGTCAGTTCAGCTCACACGATATAAGCTGAATTCTACGCATTCTAAACCAAAAGCGCAAGGTTTATTTTCCGACATCAGTTTCTTTTTCCATCCATTCCAGAATGGCTTTCTTGGGGTATAAAGCCTTCCGACATATATGAATTCTGGGCAGGCCTCGAAATTTCTTTAGGTGCTCGATGACATTATGATAGTTCGTTGAATTACTGATCTCAGGTATCCTAAGAAAGTGGATAAGTTCAGATTCAGTCATCAACTCAGAACTCCTTTCAATCTTCGTTGAAACATGCCCATGTGAATTTTTGCAGTCATCTGAATTCATGGAATAACCTGTATTGTTTGCTACTCTACTCTTAGGAATTTGTGGATTTTAACCTTATGTACTTGTAGGCCTCATTTGCTACCAACGCTACTTTAGGGAGGTCTTCGATGTTAAAACTATTCGTGTGCTTCCGATCCTCTCCGTCCTTATAAGCCTTATTGATTGTTACAGAGTGAAACTTGACCTTTTCACCTTCTACGGTTTTGGTTCTTGCCCAAATGCTTGCTGAGATCGGGCCACAACTGAATTTCTTTTCTGGTTTTCGTATTGCGATATTCTCCCAATAGTTTTTTTACATTTACCATATTGAAAATAAATCAATCAAATACAGTAGAGATCCCGGTTGCTTAGCCAATCGGCTGTATTTCCGGGCTTGTTTTCTGCTTCCTTTTTCGCCTCAGCGGCTTTTGTCCAATTGATTCAGCATTTCTCATGCTTCACAAGTGAAAGCGGCAGTTTTTTTATTCTCGTTTCATGTGTCTGTAAATTTCTTACAGATTTCTTCGTTTTGGGGCTGGAAACGGTGGAAAAAATATTTTTTTGCGCCACCTGAAACACGGAGGATTATTATGCCGCTATCACTACAGAGAAGATAGAAGTGAATAACGTTATTGTTTAATTCATGAGGTAATAGCTATGGCCTTTAGACTGCGAGAAAGAGATTGCATGACTCTTGAATGTCTTGCGGACTATAGAATCCTTACAGTACCGCAGCTTGCAGCAATTTTCCGGAAGAATAAGCAGGTGATCAGGAGGCGCTTTGGCGACCTTGAAAAAGAGGGATTCATAAAAGTACTCAAGCGTGATTTTGGGCGGGCTCGTGGGCGTCCTGAGAAATTGTTGGGATTGACTACGCGAGGTCTTGATGTTCTCAGAGAGAAAAATCTTATCGGCAGGGATGTACCCTATGAAAATGCTGGCCCCGTGAGCAATCGTCTTATTGACCATCAACTCTTACTGAATTGGTTTAGAATACATCTTAATGAGATTGACAAAGTGGAACCGAGGCCAACTCTTAAATTTTTTGCTTATAATTCGCCTTTTGTCCCGCGAGAGCCGGATGGCCGCATAATTACAACGGATTCTTCACCAATTGGTCGTAGAACTGTGCGCGAAGTCAAATTTACGCCAGATGCGGTGTTTATCATGACCAATGCAGCTCGGGACAAATCTTTGCTATTTTTTCTTGAGGTGGATTGTGGTACCGAGACCCTATCCAGCCCCCAACGTGATATGTCAGACATTCGGCAGAAGATACTCAATTATCAGTGGTATTTTCAGAGCCTTAAATACAAGCGATATGAAAAAATATTCGAGGTCCCCTACTTACACGGATTTCGTCTACTTTTCTTGACGAAAACTGTCGGTCGACTGGCGGCTTTGTGTAAATTGACGCAGGAGATGCAGCCTTCGGAATTTGTCTGCCTGACAGAACAAGAACGCTTATTTGCAAATGGGGTTTTCGCGAAAATCTGGGCCAGGGGCGGCAATCTGCAAGTAGCACAGCGATCCATTATCGGCAGGTTGCACTGTCGAACGCCATTATCCTAATTATGTATCTCAAAGTTTAGTAGAATCTCACCGTATATCTTGTCTATCAATTCCTGTGGGAAATCGAGTATGATCTCACGGGTTCGCCCATATCTACCGCGGGAAAGCACCCTACTGCGTAACAGTGAGTAGATGTCCAGTTCGGATATCAGGTCACCGAAGGCACGGCCGGTCAATGGCCGCATTTCAGCCCTCTTGCAGAATGCTCTGTAGGCATCATAAGCTTCTCCAGTACCTATTGAGCCATCTTGGCTTTGTCGAGTGGCATCAATAACGGCAGCCATAGCAGCCAGTAATTGTGAAGGTGCTGAACGCAGTAATGTTAGGTAGCGATCCTGGTCGAGCTGAGTAGCGGCTTTATCAACCAATTCGAGAGTGATTCTCGTCCCCGCCTTTTCCGCTAGATAAGCACTTTTTGCCAATAGAGCAACTGCTTTGCGTGCATCTCCGTGCTCACGGCTGGCCATAGCAGCAATCTTTTCGATTACACCTGGCTCTATAGCTTTCCTATGTAGAGCTTTTTCCACACGGATTCGGAGGATGTGCTGCAGGTCGATGGCATCGTAGGGTTTGAAGATCAATTCATTCAGTTTTAGAAACGATTTTACCCTTGGATCCAGGTGGTCGGGCCAATCCAAACGGTTCGATACGAATACCAGGATTAGTTTGGCAGGGATTTTCTGAGGCAGTCTTCGCACCAGGAATGTCATAAAGTTATCTTTGTCGCGGCGTACATTATCAACCTCATCGATAAAAAGAATTAGATAACCGTGATAGTCAGCCAGCTTTGTTTCAATTCGGATCATCATTTCTTCAAGTGATATTCCTTTTTGATATCGTTTACTCGCATTTAGCAAACAAGCCAGATCATTTAAGGCTCGAAAGCAAGGTCTTGGATTAGACAAATCCAGATGTTCGTGGCGGATGGGTATGTTTTTAGCAGTACACATCTCGGACAAGAGGTTAAGAAAATAGCTCAAAGTCAGGGTCTTGCCTGTTCCGGTCTTACCCCATATAGCCAAATGGCAGGGATGATCACCACGCAGGATTGCGGCGAAATGACTGCTGAGTTCCTGTATCTCCGTGTCTCTGACATTGGCGTTGAAGATCTCTTCGAGAACAGCTAATTGTTCAGCCTTGATAAGCTGCTCATCATCCAGGAAACGTCTGTCTTTTATAATTGCACAGCCAACCATATGCTGTATCCGATTGACTATTTTGGTCCGGATATTGGTTGATTCCATGCGAAAATCACCTCCATATGCGTTCACTGGAAGTGCGACTATAAAAATGTTTTGTTTTAGAAAACTCAACATAATTTCCAGCGCAACATAGGGGGAGTAGTTTTCCAGTGGAACCTGAAAAAATACTTTTTAGAGGTATCTGTTTTTTCACTTTTTGTTTGTTTTTACTGCCAAGAGAAATCTTCCTTGCATAGTTGCTTCTACAAGGATTTATAAGCGTTGCCTTTTAGTAGTAGTAAGTAATAATAGTAAGAACATATATTATATATATCCCGGCCGGTTCCAGTAGAAAACTACTCCCCCTGGCATAATTGGCAGTCGAGCGGCTCGTTCGGGAATTCGTTACTGTCAAACAGGAAGTCACTATCGTTAGCGTCAAGTTTGATGACGAAGCGGTAGCCAACTTCTTTGAAGACCAAGTTGACCTTGGCAGAAAGCCGGAGCAATTCGCGAGAATTTGGTTGCATTCTCACCCGGGTGATTCGCCCGAACCAAGTATCATTGATGAAGAGACATTCGAGAGAGTCTTTGGCAATTGTCAATGGGCTGTGCTGTTTGTTGTGGCGCAGGACAATAAGACTTATGCTAAGCTGAGTTTCAATGTCGGGCCAGGTGGCCAAGTGCTGATTCCCACGGCGATAGACTACGGCATGGACTTCGGCCCCAGTGATCATGAACTATGGGATGCAGAGTACGCCGCTAATATTAAAGCCGCAGAATGGCTCAGCGCCAGCACTGCTAAAAACGACAAATCAACCAAACATGACCTTACTGGTTATGCTCTTCCCTATGACTTCCTTGAGGAGTTTGAAAGGATGGAACCGGAAGAACGTCAGTTTATTCTGGATGAGTTAGCAGAGAGGCCAGAGTTGTGGGATGAAGAGGGGGTGATGGCTTTATGAGTAAAGTTCAACCAAATGAAAGGTATAGTCGCCAGCGTGATATTGTTCCTGCTGAAAGGATTGTGGATTGCGGGGCTACTGTTATTGGTGTCGGTGCTATCGGTAGACAAGTCGCCCTGCAGCTCACCGCTATGGGTATCCCATGGCTCCAACTTATCGACCATGATGTTGTTGAAGAGAGCAATTTGGCAAGTCAGGGCTATTTGGAAGACGATTTGAACAAGCGCAAAGTGAATGCCACTTCGGATTTGTGTTGGCAAATCAACAGCAATATGGAAATTCAAGCAGTCCCGGAGCGTTTTCGCAGGAGTATGGAGATCGGCAACATTGTTTTTTGTTGTGTGGATCGAATTGATGTACGGCGGTTGATTTGGGAAGCAGTGAAGGACAGAGCAAATTTTTACTGTGATGGCAGGATGAGCGCTGAGGTCTTGCGGGTGCTGACCGCCTGCGATTTTGAATCCCGCAAGCACTATCCGACCACTCTGTTTAGCGCAGATGAAGCTTTTGTTGGGCCTTGCACGGCAAAAACAACAATCTATTGCGCGAATATCGCAGCAGGATTGATGGTGGCTCAGTTTACGAAGTACTTGCGCCAACTGCCAATTGATGCTGATATACAGCTGAATCTCTTGGCTTCAGAGTTGAGTATCGGGTGATTTCTATTCTTTTTTCACCGCAGCTGATTTCTAGCTGCGGTTCTTTCAGCAACTAGCGAGAGCTATAATATTGTTGGCTCTTCGAGAGATTGAGAACGCTGGACATTAACGGTGTGAGGAGATATTTGTAATTTTGGGTGGTTTTTTTCATAACTTCTTTTGTGGTTGGGATTTACAATGATTTAGCAAGAGCAAGATGAATCAACTTAAAGTTAACGTGACAACGACCGTTTTTAGCCCAAAAACGAGGATTTTTTTGCGTCGGATTAAGTATCCTGACATATGTCTCACCGGTGGGTGTGTTATGATGTTTTTTGCCTTA
>JABAOH010005458.1_pt4 | contig 14487 bp, 9 predicted proteins | sample 7062181 | NCBI WGS metagenome assembly JABAOH01 (sample SAMN14538630, study PRJNA623070) | marine sediment metagenome | biome: marine biome [ENVO:00000428]; feature: marine pelagic biome [ENVO:01000023]; material: deep marine sediment [ENVO:00002113]; isolation source: pool of 5 deep marine... | reverse complement strand
TGAGCTTTTTGCCCCCTCAGACGGGATTTTGGCGCAACCACTCGCGCACCGCCGCTTCCAGGGCGCGACGGCCGTCGGCATCGAGGCCCGCCGGGTGGAAACGGTAGCGGTAATGAAGCGGAAGGATTTCGCGCATCAGCGCCGCGGCACCCGGGAGCACGCCGCTCTGCGCCAGTCGCCGTAGCCAGGTGCTCGCGCACTCGCCGCTGCGGCGCTCGTGGCCGGCCGCGCTCAGCCTCTGCTCGATGGCGAAGAAAGCGGAATCGGCGCCCTGGCGAACCATGCGCGTGCTTTCCGCGCCGGCGCTTTGCCGTTCTCTTCGCACCCGCTCGCGGCGCGCCATGCGCCAGCCCAGAATCAGCAGCAGCGGCAGCACCAGCCACAGCATCCAGCTGCGATCCTGCTCCTCGGTCTCTTCCCAACGCCACTCGGCGAAAAGAAACGCCAGCCACGATCCCACGTCGTAGACCGGCTGCCACCAGGCGGATTGCGCCGACTCGAGCGCCACCCACCCCGCCGGCGTGGTGTCGACGTCGCGCCACGCGCCATTCACCCAGGCGAGGGCCCAGGAGTGCGCGTGGCGGCGTCTGACCAGATAACGCTTTTCGATCTCGCTGTACTCCTGCACCGAGTAACCGGTGGCGTAACGCGCCGGAATGCCGGCGGCGCGCAGCAACAGGACCGTCGAGGTCGCGAAGTACTCGCAGTGACCGCGGCGCCACTCGAGCAGAAAGTCCGCGAGCGGCGTCGCCTGAGCGCGCGGCGCCTGCAGATCGAGCGAGTAGGCGAAGTTGCGAGCGAAGAAACGCCGCACGCGCTCGAGCGCGCGGCCCTTGTCGCCGACGTCCAGCTGAAGACGCGCGACAAGTTCGGTGAAGAGCTTCTCGTGCGCCTTCGGCACGATCAGGTCGCCGGCCTCCGGTGCCGGATCGGTGAGCTCGAGAGGCGTGTAGCGAGCGCGAAAGTTGACGACCTCCGGGCCCTCCAGCACCTTCAGCGCACCCAGCGCGTTGCGGTACACGCCGTCCACCGGCAGGTTATCCAGGCGGCGCGTGCCGCCCGGCACGGCGAGCAGACCCTTGCCGTTACGCAGGTACGTGCCGATGGATACCGATGCCATGTGCGCCGGTTCCTCGGCGATATGCCAGGCGGTGCCGACGGCACTCGAGGGCAGCTCCTCGAAACGCGTGCGCCGGGAAACCCACATGTTGCGCGCGAAGCTCTGGTAGCTGGCCTGATGGAGCAGCCGCGGCTTCTCTGCACCCGGCTCGGGCGTGACGCGCAGAACGATGCGATCGGAGACCTTGAGCTCGCCGATATGGCCGATGGCGGTGTAGGCGCGGTAGGGATCGCCGCGCGCGGCGATGCGATCCTGCAGGTACGCCATCGCCAGCGGCTCGATGTAGCGGCGCGCCTGGAGCGTTCCGGCCTTGAGCACGAAGCACAGAGCGAGCGCCAGGGCAACGGCGCAGGCCCAATGCGCGCCGGCGTAACGACGCGGGCGATTGCTCCACAAAATCCAAACCGTGAAGGCCGCGACCGACGGCAGCAGCAGCGACCCGTGCGCCGCGCCGCCCGAGGCGGAGACCATGCACACCACGACGAACGTGAGACGAATGTCGGCACCGCCCGGATCGGCGATGTTGCCGCGGGCGACGGCGGCGCGCACCGACCAGAAAAGCGCCTTGTAGTCGATGCGGTCCCGGGTGCTGTAGACCTGGGTCGCCACCAGGGGGAAAAGCGCCACCGGCAACCAGCGCAGAATCGCGTAAATGCCGCTGGCGCCGTGGGCATCGAACTGATAGGCGGCCAGCAGCACGAAGCCCACCGTGCTCGCATCCGCGAGACGCTGGAAGTCCTTGTCCGAGAGCTGCCAGCGCCACGGCGTCCAGCGCGGCAGCTCGATGATGACCGCGAGCGGCGCGGCCACCAGCAGCAGCCCGTTGTGCCAGCCCCAAAGCACGAGCGCCGCTGCCAGAGTGCCGCTGACGAGCCTCACCGGGTGAGCCCCGCCAGCGCCCCCGCGAGACCCTGCGCCGGGAGCACCTTGAAGCGCTGCGGCTGGTCCACCATCGGACCGGGGTCGCGCACGCGCCCGGTGGGCGCATCCTCGAGCACCAGCACCAGCAACGGCACGCCGATGCGGCGCAGCCGCGAGACCAGCGCGCGGCGCTCGTCGTCCCACGCCAGAAGCACGCACACGCACGCGCTCAGCTCACCGGCGCTCTCGTCGATGCACTCGGTCAGCATGGCAAATTGCCTGTGCGGCTGCGGCGCGACGCAGGCGAGCGCCTCGAGCACGCCGTCGAGCGAGCCGACGCCGGTATTGGCCGAGACCCGGTGCACGCTGGTGCCGACGAAGATCAGGTCGAGCGCGCCGCGCAGCGCCGCCGGGCCCGAGGCGACGAAGGACGCCGCTACCGAGACCGCTGCTTCGAAACGCGCCCGGGGCGCGTCCGTTGGCAGCCAGGTGTCGAGGATCAACGCCTGGCGCACGAAGCACGTTTCGAAGTATTCCTTGACGATGGGCGTGCCGAGGCGCGCCCAGCCCTTCCAGTCGATGTGACGCAGCGCATCGCCGGGGCGGTACTCTCTGAGCGAGGCGAACTCCTCGACGCCCGAGGTCGATGCCGCCTGCTTGAGCCCGCCGGGCTTGTCGCGCATCTGGCCGGTCCAGGCGGTCCAGTCCACCGGGTAGCGTTTCGGAATCACCAGCAGTGAATCACGCAGCCGGATGCGCTTCACGGCATAGAACAGGCCGAGGGGATCCGGGCAAAGCAGCGCGCAGCCGCTGAGGCGCACGTATCCCCGGCGAAGCGGCCGCCACTCGAGCGCGACCTCGACGCGCCCGCCCGGCGGCACGTCCGGCACCGGCACCGGGCGCGGGTGGGCGCCGCCGCGCCGGCGCCGCGCGGCTACCCAATTGGTGTAGCCCACCAGCCGCCCGCGTGTCTCGCCGGCCCCCGGCGCAGGCACGCCGACCAGCTCCTGAATCAGCAACCCGCGCTGCACGCGCCGGGAGTGGTTGTGCACCTCGATCACGTAGTGCACCGGATCGCCGTCGCTCGCGTAGCGTGGCAGGCGACGGCGCAGGCTCACATCGGCGCGAAACCAGAGCGCACTCAGCATGGCCGCTGCAAGCAACGCGATGGCGAGCAACGCCAGCTGATAGGCGAGATTGGCGCGCGTGTTGACGCCGAACACGCCGGCCAGCACCAGCAGGCCGGTGAGCAACATGCCGCTGCCGGTGAAACGCTGCTTGAACCAGCCGTCGATGCGGTGAACGAAAGCGTGGATGCGGTAAAGCGGTCGCTCGAGCACGGGCTTGCGCGGTCGATGCACCGCTCAGGTCGGAACGGGCACCTGGTCGAGAACCTTCGAGACGACGGACTCGGCGTCGTGCCCCGAGTACCGTGCCTGGGGATCCATGACCAGTCGATGGGCGATGACCGGTCCGGCGATCTCCTGCACGTGCTCCGGGGTCACGAATTCCCCGCCGTCGAAAAGCGCCAGCGCCTGAGCACACTTCATCACCGCCAGCGAGGCGCGCGGGCTCGCGCCGATCAGCACTCCGTCGGTCTCGCGCGTGGCGACGATGAGGTCGACGACGTAGCGTTTGAGCTCGTCGGCGATGGCGATAGCGCGCACGGCATCGCGCAGACGCTCGATATCGTCGTGATCGCTCACCGCCTCGAGGCCGTCGAGGGGATGACGGGCGCTCTGGTCATCGAGAATCTGCACCTCTTCCGAGGCGGCGACGTAGCCGAGGCTGAAACGCAGCGCGAACCGATCCATCTGCGCCTCGGGCAGCGGGTACGTGCCCTGGAACTCGATGGGATTCTGAGTCGCGATGACGAAAAACAGGCTGTCGAGCGGGCGTCTCACGCCGTCGAGNNACGCCGTCGAGACTCACCTGGCCCTCGCCCATCGCCTCGAGCAGCGCCGACTGGGTGCGCGGCGAGGCGCGGTTGATCTCGTCGGCGAGCAGGATGTTGGTGAACACCGGCCCCTGGTGGAACTCGAAGACCTGCTCGCGCTGGTTGAACAGCGACACGCCGAGAATGTCGGCCGGCAGCAGATCGGGGGTGAACTGAATGCGCTGAAAATCAGCGTCGATGGAGCGGGCGAGCGCCTTCGCGAGGGTCGTCTTGCCGGTCCCCGGGACGTCCTCGAGCAGCACGTGGCCGCCGGCCGCGAAGGCCGCCAGCAGCTTGCGCACCGCCTGGGACTGGCCGCGCATGACCTTGCCGATATTGTCCCGGATGCGGGCGTAGGTGTCGGCGGCGCTGCTCCACAGGGGCTCTGGGTCCGGCGTGCTCATGTCACCGGAAAGTATGCGCCGAGTTGCCATCGATTTCTTCAAAGACCATCATCCTTATACGATGCGTGAAAAAATTTTGCGAAACATCAGGCCGTTGAGCGACGCGCCGGCCGCGGACGCGGCGCTGCCACCGGCCCCGGTCGGCGACCACGACCTCAACCGTGCGCCGCGGCCCGAGACACCGCTCACCCCGGCCGCGGTGCTGGTGCCGCTGGTGGCCCGGCCCGCCGGACTGCAGGTGCTGCTCACGCAGCGAACCGATCACCTCCACGACCACGCCGGCCAGGTGAGCTTCCCCGGTGGCCGGCGCGAGCACTCGGACGCGAGCTCGGTGCAGACCGCGCTCAGAGAAACCCACGAGGAAATCGGCCTCGCCGAGGATTTCATCGAGGTGGTCGGGCTGCTCGACGACTACCAGACCGGCACCGGCTTCCGCGTCACACCCGTGGTCAGCTTCGTCACCGAGGGCTTTACCCTGGACCTGGACACCTTCGAGGTCGCCGAGGTCTTCGAGGTGCCGCTCGACTACCTCTTCGATCCCGCCAACCATCAGACCCGCAGCCGCGCCTTCAACGGCCGGCGCCGCAACTACTACGTGTTCGAGTATGGCGAGCGGATCATCTGGGGCGCCACCGCCGGCATGCTCATGAATCTGTATCGACGCGTCAGCGGCGAATATTGAGGGGCCGTCAGTATCCGAGCGCCGCGCCGTCGGTGCGCGGCTCGCTGCCGGCGGCATAGACGCCGCTGTCGTCGCGCAAAATGACCTGGCCGCGCCCGAATCCCAGCGCCTCGGCGGCCACCACCGGACGGTGGCCGCGGGCGCTGAGCGCCGCCAGCAGCCCCTCGCCGGTGCCGGGCTCGAACCTCACCTCGAGACCGGCGCCGAGCCGCCAGCGCGGGGCGTCCAGGGCCGCCTGGGGGTTGAGGCCGTGATCGAGCAGAGAGCTCACCACCTGCAGGTGTCCCTGGGGCTGCATCTCGCCGCCCATGACGCCGAAGGCACCGACCGCCGCGCCGTCGCGGGTGATGAAACCGGGGATGATGGTGTTGCGCGGCCGCTTGCCGGGCGCGGCCTCGTTCGGGTGTCCCGCTTCCAGGGTGAAGCCGGCGGCGCGGTTGTGCATGGCGATACCGAGCCCGGGGACCACCACGCCGCTGCCGAATCGCCCGAAGTTGGACTGAATGAAGCTCACCATCATGCCGTCGCGGTCGGCCGTGCACAGATAAACCGTGCCGCCTCCCGGCGGCCGGCCGGGCTCGGGCAGGCGCGCGCGGTCGCCGATCAGAGCGCGCCTTGCACCCAGGTACGCCGGGTCCAGCAGCCCGCACACCGGCACCGCCGCCTTGTCGGGATCGGCAACGTAGCGGTAGGCGTCGGCGAAGGCGAGCTTCATGGCCTCCATCTGCAGGTGCCAGGCCTGCTCGCCGGCGTGGGGCAGCGCCGCCATATCGGTGTCCGCGAGCAGCCCGAGGGCGATCAGCGCCGCGATGCCCTGGCCATTGGGCGGCAGCTCCCAGATGTCGTGGCCGCGGTAGGCGATGCTGATGGGCTCCACCCACTCGCTGCGATGGGCCGCCAGATCCTCGCCGCTGATGGCGCCACCGGTGGCGTTGGCGTAGGCGACGATTTGAGCGGCCACCTCGCCTTCGTAGAAGTCGCGAAAGCCGCGTTCGCCGAGCGCGCGCAGACATGCGGCGTGGCCCGGGCACGGCCAGCGCTCGCCCGCCGACGGCGCCACGCCGTCGCGGGTGAACACCTGCCGCCAGCCGGCCATGCCCGGGTCGCTGCTGTCGCCGAGGCGCGCCCGCTCGCTGTGCCACAGCTGCGAAACGACGGGCGAGACGGGGTATCCCTGCTCGGCGTAGGCGATGGCCGGCGCGATCAGCTCGGCGACGGACAGCCGGGCGAAGCGCTCGTGCAGATCGTGCCAGGCGGCGGGCGCACCGGGCACGGTGACGCTGATCCAGCCGCAGTCCGGCACGGCCGCGTGCCCGTCGGCGCGCAGCGCATCGGCGCTGCAGGCCGCCGGCCAGCGCCCGGAGCCGTTCAGGCCGTGCAGCCGCTTGCCATCCCAGACGATGGCGAAGGTGTCGCTGCCGATACCGTTGCCGGTGGGCTCGAGCACCGTGAGCGCGATAGCCGTTGCCAGGGCCGCATCCATGGCGTTGCCGCCTTTTTCGAGCATCGCCAGACCGACGCGCGCCGCCAGGGGCTGGCTGGTGGCGACGACGCCGTTAGCCGCCAGCACGACGCTGCGTCGGGACGCGTACGGGTAGTCGGTCAAGCTCATGGGGCGGGGATTCTATCACCCCCTTTTTGCACCGACGCAGGACGCTCGCCTTTTCCCGATCGCGCCGAGTCGGTACGATCGAAGCGCGCGACGCGCGCGCTGTTTTCGGCGCATGCCTGAATGATTCGAGAACCCGCTTGAAATACCTCCCGCCGCGCCTGCTATGGGCCCTGATGGGGCTCGGTGCCCTCGCTGCCCTTGCCACGAGCCCCGCCAGTGCCAGGGTGGACGGCGACACCATCGTGCTGGGCTCGACGCTCTCGTTGAGCGGCAAGTTTTTCCGCATGGGCATCCGCACCAAGCGGGGCTACGACGTCGCCGTGGACAGAGTCAATCAAAGCGGCGGCATCCGCGTCGGCGGCGCGTCGTACCGGCTGAGGATCGTTTACTACGACGATGAATCCGTGCCCGCGCGCGCGCGTCAGCTGGCCGAGCGCCTCATCGAGCAGGACGGCGTGAGGTATTTTCTCGGCCCTTACAGCTCGGGCCTCACCAAGGTCGTGGCGGCGGTGACGGAAAAGCACGGCATTCCGCTGATTGCGTCTCAGGCGGCCTCCCGCGCCCTGTTCGACCAGAGCTACAGATATCTTTTCACCGTGCCGTCCACCTCCGATCAGTACTTCGCGAGCACCATCGAGCTCGCCGCAGAGGTGGCCGCGAAGAACGGCAAACGCGTCTCCGACATCAAGGTGGCAATGGCATTCGAAAACGACCTTGCCTCGCTGGACAGTCGCGCCGGCGTCATCGATCGCATTGCCGACTACGCCATGCAGATCGTCGTCGACGACAGGTTGCCGCGCGATCTCGACGACATGACGGCGACGCTCAAAAAGGTCGAGGCGGTGAAGCCGGATCTGCTGCTGGTTTCCGGTCACGCCATGGGCGCCACGACCGCCGCCCGGCAAATCGAGAGCCTGGGTATCGACGTGCCGATGATCGCGATCACGCACTGCGAGTCGGCGGAGCTGATCCACCAGTTCGCGCGGGCGGTGAACGGCTTTCTGTGCCCGACCCAGTGGTCGGAGACGCTCGGCTACCGCGACGATCTGTTCGGGGCCGCGGCCGATTACGCCCGGCTTTTCAGGGCACGCTTCCCCAACTACGCGCGCGTGCCCACCCAGGCGGCGCAGGCCTCGGCCGCCGTGATGGTCTGGAAGGACGCCTTCGAGCGGGCCGCGTCGTTCGAAGCCGAGGCGCTGCGAGACGCGATCGCCGGCACCAACATGAAGACCTTCTACGGTGCCATCGCCTTCTCCGACGACGGCAACAACACCGCCAAGCCCATGGTGGTGCGCCAGATCCAGGACGGCCGGTTCAACGCGGTGGCGCCTTCCAGGTGGGCGCCCCACGCCCTGCGCTGGCCCCGCAAGCCGCGCTGAGGGCCTCCGGCGCGTCTCGCCAGGCTCGCCGCGGGCTTGCCCGGGAACGCAAGGCACCCCGACACTCACCCAACAATCCTGCCAAAATCCCGGCTTTGACCGGGACAATTTTTAAAATTCGGGTCATAATGGCGGCAAGTTGTCGGATTGACCGGACATTGTCCCGGTACTATCTTGCTCCCCATGCAGATCACCATCCAACGCCACGACGCCGGCGCGGCCGACGCCCGCAAGCCCGTCTACCAGCAGATCGCCGAGCAGGTGAGCCGGGCCATCGGCGCCGGTGAGCTGCGCGCGGGCGACAAGCTGCCCACCATCCGCGCTCTGGCCGGGCAGCTGGGTGTCAACCGCGACACCGTAGCCCTCGCCTACGACGCCCTCGCCCGCGAGCGCCTGGTGGAGACCACCGTCGGGCGCGGCACGTTCGTGCGCCAGGCGACGCCGCGCGCACGCCCGCAGCGGGCGGCGCCGCCGCTCTCGCCGCTCGTCGACCGGCTGCTCGACTTCGAGCGGGCTCGCCCCGACTACGCGGCCCGCGACGGCGCCGTGCCCCTGCACTCCCTGATCCCCGACCCGTCGCTGTATCCGCTCAAGGCGTTTCGCCGATCCCTCAACCGCGTGCTCGACGAGGGCGGCACCGAGCTTCTCTCCTACGGCGGCCATCAGGGCAGCGCCGCGCTGCGCGATGTCATCGCCGAGCGCCTGCGCGGCCACGACGTCGACACCGGCGCCGAGCAGCTGGTGCTCTGCCAGGGCGCCAGCCAGGGCATGTCACTCGCGATGCGCCTCTACGCCGAGCCCGGTGACTGGGTCGCCGTGGAAGAGCCGACCTACCACAACGTGCTGGGCGTGCTGGTGGGTCTGGGGCTGCGCCCGGCGCCGGTGCCCATGACCGATGACGGCCCGGATCTCGAGGTGCTCGAACGCACCCTGGCGCGACCGGAGGTGCGACTGTTCTACACCATGCCGAGCTTTCACAACCCACTCGGCACGACCACCAGCCTCGCGCATCGCCGCGCGCTGCTCGACATCGCTGCGCGGCTCGGAAAGCCCGTGATCGAGGACGGCTTCGAGATGGACCTGCGCTACGACGGCCGCGAGGTTCCGCCGCTCGCCGCGCTGGATACGAGCGGCGTGGTCGTACACCTGTTCTCGTTCTCGAAATCGCTCTTCCCCGGCGTTCGCATCGGCAGCATCTGCGCCCGCGGCCGCGCGGTGGACGGACTGCTCGCGCTCAAGTACACGACCGATTTGAGTGGCGTGCTCGTGCTGCAGGCGGCGGTGGCGGACTTCGTGCGCCGCGGTGGCTACGACCGGCACCTTGCAAATCTGCGCGGTCGGCTGCGCGAGCGCCGAGACGTTCTGCTCGCAGCGCTCGAAGAGCACATGCCCCAAGGCACCCGCTGGACCCGCCCCGAGGGCGGCTACCAGGTCTGGGTGGATCTGCCCGAGGACATCGACTCGCGCGCGTTGCTGCGCGAGGCGGAGAATGCCGGCGTGATGTTCTCGCCCGGCCATCAGTTTCATCACGACGGACGTCCGTCCACAGGGCTGCGGCTCACCACCGCGCTCGCCGACAGTGACGAGATCCGGCGTGGCATCGAGATACTGGCACGACTCGTAAGCACCCAGCTGGCGGCGCGCGCTCCGCGTGTGGCCCGCGATACCAGCATTCACGTTTGACGGAGGACGGCAAATTGAGCAAGTCGAAAGACAAGAAAGGCAACGGTAACGGAGCGCAGCGAAGCGACGCACGCTCGTTCGAAATAAAGGTCGGCCTCGCCGAGATGCTGAAAGGCGGCGTGATCATGGACGTCACCACGCCCGAGCAGGCAAAGATCGCCGAGGATGCCGGCGCGGCTGCGGTCATGGCGCTCGAGCGCGTGCCGGCGGACATCCGCAAGGAAGGCGGTGTCGCGCGCATGTGCTCCATCGAGGTCATCGAGGGAATTCAGAAAGTCGTCTCGATTCCGGTGATGGCCAAGGTCCGCATCGGCCACTTCTCGGAGGCCCGCGTGCTGGAGGCGCTCGGCGTCGACTTCATCGACGAGAGCGAGGTGCTGACACCCGCCGACGAAGCGCACCACGTGGACAAGCACGACTTCCGCTCGCCCTTCGTGTGCGGCGCCCGCGATCTCGGCGAGGCGCTGCGGCGCATCGGCGAGGGCGCGGCCATGATCCGCACCAAGGGCGAGGCCGGCAGCGGCAACATCGTCGAGGCGGTGCGCCACCTGCGTCAGGTCTTCGGCGACATCCGCGCGCTGACGGTGCTGCCCAGCGAAGAGCTGCCGGCGCGGGCCAAGGAGCTGCGTGCGCCGGTGGATCTGGTGCGCACGGTGGCGCAGATCGGCAAGCTGCCGGTGCCGAACTTCGCCGCCGGCGGCATCGCGACGCCGGCGGATGCGGCGCTTTGCATGTCGCTCGGCGCGGAAGCGGTTTTCGTCGGCTCCGGCATCTTCAAGAGCGACGATCCGGAGAGCCGCGCCCGGGCCATCGTCAGGGCCACCACGCACTACCGCGATCCGGCCGAGGTGCTGGCCGCCTCCAGAGGGCTCGGTGGTGCGATGCCCGGCATCGAGCTCGAGACGCTCGCCGAGGAGCAGCGCCTGGCGAGCCGCGGCTGGTAAAGACCAGAACCGGACCTCGATGACGATCGAGCGGGTCGGCATCCTCGCCATCCAGGGCGATGTCGCGGCCCACCGGCGCATGCTGGAGGGCCTCGGTGTCCAGGTGTTGGATGTTCTCTGCGAGCAGGATCTGAATGCCGTCGATGCGCTGGTGATCCCCGGCGGTGAGAGCACCACCATCGCCAAGGGCATCGCGCGACTGAAGCTGCACGAAGCGCTGCGCAGGCGCATCAGCGACGGCATGCCGGTGCTCGGCACCTGCGCCGGCGCCATCCTGCTCGCCAGCCGGGTGGAAAATCACCCGGTAGCGGTGCTCGGCGCCATGGACGTGACGGCGGTGCGCAATGCCTACGGCACCCAGGTGGACTCCTTCGCGGCGCCCGTCGACGACGACGCGGCGCCGGGACTCGAGGACATGCGCTGCGTGTTCATCCGAGCGCCACAGCTCACCGAGCCGGGACCCGGTGTCGAGGTGCTCGCCCGGGTGGACGGCCGTGCGGTGCTCATGCGCGAGCGCAANNTTCCCGGAGATTTTCTGACTCGGCACCGGGAAACCAGATGCGCGACGTCTCCCAATGGCTCGTCGGGCTCGGCCTCGACGAATATGCGGCTCTTTTCGACGAGCACAAGATCGACTTCGAGGCGCTTGCGGAGCTCGACGGATCCGACCTCAAAGAGCTCGGCATCCCGCTCGGTCACCGAAAGAAGATCCTGAAAGCGATTGCCGGCCTGGATGCGCCGCAGGCACCGGCGGGCGTGGCCGCCAGCGGCGAGGCGGAGCGGCGACAGGTCACCATCATGTTCTGTGATCTGGTCGGCTCGACGGAGCTCTCGGCAGAGCTCGACCCGGAAGATCTGCGGGCGCTCATCAACGAGTACCAGGATGCGTGCCGAGCCGCTGTCGCCGAGTACGACGGTTTCGTCGCGCGCTACATGGGCGACGGCGTGCTCGCCTACTTCGGTTATCCGAAGAGCCACGAGAACGATGCGGAACGAGCCGTGCTCGCCGCGCTCTCGCTGCTCGAATCCCTGCAGGCTCTCAACCAACGATCGACGCGGCGCGCCGACTCCGCGCTCGCCGCACGGGTGGGGATCGCCACGGGCCTGGTGGTGGTCGGCGATCTCATCGGCGAAGGTGCCTCACGGGAAAGCCCCGTGGTCGGCGAGACGCCGAACATCGCCGCCCGGCTGCAGAGCGTCGCCGAGCCCGACACCGTCGTCATCGCGCAGAGCACCTACCAGCTGACAGGACGCACCTTCGAGTGCCGCGCGCTCGGCACCCAGGCGCTCAAGGGCGTCGCCGAGCCGGTTCAAGCGTGGCAGGTAACGGGAACGCGCTCGGTCGAGAGTCGCTTCGAAGCGGCCAGGCACGTCGGCCTGACGCCGCTGGTGGGACGCGAGGAAGAGTTGACCCTGCTGCTCAATCGCTGGAAACGTGCGCGAGACGGAGACGGACGGGTCGTGCTCATCACAGGCGAAGCCGGTATCGGCAAATCACGCCTGACCGAGGAGCTTCGACGCTCCGTTGCCGCCGAGCCGCATGTGCGCATCGGGTATCAATGTCTGGCGCACTATCAAAACAGCGCCTTTCATCCCGTGATCGCCGAGCTCGAGCGGACCGCCGGCATCGATCATCGCCATGCGCCGGCAGAGAAACTCGATCTGCTGGAGACGTTGCTCAGTCGATCCGCCGATGCGAACGACGAAGATCTGGCCTTGTTCGCCGATCTGCTGTCGATTCCGAACGACCGGCATTTTCCCGATGCGCACCTCGAGCCCGCGCAACGAAAAGAGAAGACCTTGTCGGCACTCGTTCGCCGCCTCGAATCCCTCGCTGCCGCGACTCCGGTCCTTTTCATATTCGAGGACGTGCATTGGATCGATCCTTCGACCCTGGAGCTGCTCGAGCGAATCGTCGAACGAGCGGCCACCTTGCCATTATTGGTGGCGGTAACCAGCCGCCCGGGCTTCGAGGCGGCCTGGACCGGCCAGCCCAATACCAGCCTGATATCGCTCAGTCGCATCGATCGGCGCCAGTCGCGCGCGCTGGTCGATCGCATCGCCGAGCACACCGGGCTCCCCGAGTCGGTGCTCGCCGACATCGTCGCCAAGGCCGACGGCATTCCTCTGTTCATCGAGGAGCTCACCCGCACACTGCTCGAGTCCGAGAGGGATACGACGGGTTCGTCGCTGGATGTGCCGGCGACCCTTCAGGATTCTCTCATGTCGCGGCTGGACCGTTTGACGGTGGGTAAACCCGTCGCTCAGGTGGCTTCGGCGCTCGGTCGCGAGTTCACCCACGAGCTGCTCAGCGCGGTTTGCGAGGAGCCGCCGGGGAAAATCGAATTGGCGCTCGACGAGCTCGACGCATCGGGGCTCGTCCAGCGCCGCGGCACCGGCAGCCAGGCGTCCTGTGTGTTCAAGCACGCCCTGATTCAGGACGTGGCCTACCAGAGCCTGTTGCGCTCGGCGCGCCAGGCGCTGCATCGGCGCATCGCTTCGGTCCTGTGCGAGGAATTCACGGATACGGCGGAACTCCAGCCGGAAGTCGTGGCGAGACACTTCACCGAAGGAGGAGAGACCGAGCAGGCCATCAGCTACTGGCAGCGCGCGGGCGATCGCGCCGCCGCCCGAGCCGCACATGCAGAAGCCATCGGACACTATTCGCGCGGGCTTGATCTGCTCGGCGACATGGAAGATGCAGAGCGGCGCGCGACAGCGGAAGTGGATTTCAATCTCGGATTGGCCGCGAGTATGCGGGTCGTGGAACGATGGGATGACGCTTTGCAGGCACTCGACCGTGCGGAAAGCGTCGCTCGAAGTCACGATCGCCCGGCGAAGCTCGCCGAGGTGCACTACCTCAAGGGTAATCTGTACTTCCCGCTCGGGCGATTCGAGGACTGCCTGCACGAGCACGAGCAGTCACGCGATATTGCCCGCCGGGCAGGACTGCTCGAGAAGGAGGCTCGCGCTCTGGGCGGATTGGGAGATGCCTATTATCAGCGCGGCAGAATGATCACCGCCGAAAGGCACTTCGACAGCTGCGTGAAAATTTGTCAGGCGCACGGTTTCGAGCAAGTCGAAGTCGCGTACCTGGCGATGAGAGGCATCGCACGATTTTACGAGCTGCGATACGAAGAATGCATCGCAGACGCAATGAGCAGTGCGGCGCATGCGCGCAGGATTCACAACCTGCGGGCAGAGGCGGTCGCGACCCAGGTCATATGTTACTGGGGTACGGACATGGACAGGTTCGACGAGGCATTAGAGGCCAGTCTGAGATCGATGGAACTGTGTCGACGCCTCGGATCCGTAAACCTGGGCGCCTCCGCCCAGGCTCACCACGGCAAGCTGCTGACCGAGATGGGGCGGCGAGAAGAGGGTCTTCTCGCGCTCAGGGAAGCCTACGAGAGTGCAAGAAAATCGGGATTGATTTTCGTCGGTCCGACGATTCTCGGATACCTCGCAGCCTCCACCGACGACCCCGACGAACGCGCGCGAGCCTTGCGCGAAGGCGAGCAGATGCTCGAGACGAACAGCCTCAGCCACAACTATTTGCGATTCTACCGATTCGCCATTGAGACCAGCCTCGAGTCGCGCGACTGGGACAACGCCGAGCGATATGCGGCCGCGCTCGAGGAGTTTACTCGCGAAGAGCCCCTGCCGTGGGCCGACTTGATCATCGAGCGGGGGCGTGCACTCGCGGCGCACGGCCGCGGTGACCGAAGCACGGCCACGCACGGGACGCTCGCTCGGTTGCTCGAGCAGGCCCGCGCCTGCCGCCTGGTAACCATCGCCCACGCCCTCGATGCCGCGCTCTCGGAACCGGGCTGGTCTCGACCGGGTGCGTGAGCGGACATGGCGCA
>JABAOH010130103.1_pt1 | contig 14490 bp, 13 predicted proteins | sample 7062181 | NCBI WGS metagenome assembly JABAOH01 (sample SAMN14538630, study PRJNA623070) | marine sediment metagenome | biome: marine biome [ENVO:00000428]; feature: marine pelagic biome [ENVO:01000023]; material: deep marine sediment [ENVO:00002113]; isolation source: pool of 5 deep marine... | reverse complement strand
GCCGCGTCACCCCGGGCGAACATCCGGAACACGAACTCGAAGAAGCGGCTGGAGGTTTCGAGATCGCTCTCGAGGAAGATCCCGCTCAGAAACGGGCGTAGGAACCGTTCGATCATCGCCTCCGAGAATCCCCACGCCTGAAGCGCTGCCAAGGTCGAGCGCTCGGGCCGCTGGAACAACCCCTCGATATCTCCCTTCTCGACTGAGGCGCGCAGGCGCGCGATGCGAAGCTTGTCCGCCAGCGAACCCACCGGCGCTTTCAACGTCGCCGGGAGTTCGCTGGGCCGCCGCCGGGGATCGGCGATGCGGTGAAAGCCCCCCTGGGTCCGCACCAGCGCACCGGGCAGGAACGTCCGCAGGTCGAGCGCCTCGAAGTCCAAGACACGGCGCGCCTGTGAATAAGCCGTCAGCAAGACCTGGAAGCCACGGTCCAGAAGGAACCCGTCCACCGAGTCCGTGCGAGCCCGACCTCCCACGCCGTCGGATGCCTCGAGGACCGCCACCCGGGCTCCCCCCTCTTCTAAGCGCGTCGCGCAGGCCAGGCCCGCGAGCCCGGCTCCCACGACGATCACATCGTACCCCACAGCGACGACCTCCGGTTTGTCGAGCCCCGACTAGGCGCTCACTCGTGTCCGCACGGTCGACAGACCGCCGTCGATGCCTAAGGTCTGTCCCGTGACCCAATCATTCCGCGGGTTTAGGAGCCAGGCCATGACCGAAGCGATGTCTCGCGGCAGACCCAACCGGCCGATCGCGTGCATGGCGATCGATGCCCGCTCGGCCGTTGCGTTTGAAGTAATCATCTCCGTCAGTGGCGTGCGAACCAGGCCCGGTGCGACGCCGTTCACCCGCACCCCGTAGCGCGCGTAAGAGGCGGCGGCAGCGCGAACGAGTCCCTCGATGCCCGCCTTCGCGGCAGCTATCGCCTCATGGTTGACCAAACCGACACGGGCGGCGGCCGAGGAGACCAAGACGATGGATCCGCCCGACTTCATCATCGCCCGCGCCCCTGCGCGAACCGTGGCAAAAGCAGAACCGAGATTCAAGTCAAGCGTCGCCTGCCACTCGTCCTCGCTCGTCAGGTGAGCCGGCTTCAGCAGGACTGAGCCGACGCAGTTTGCCACCCCATCGACGCGACCGTACCGCTCCACAGCCAGTTGCACGCCGCGCTCCACTTCTTCGAACCGGGTTGCGTCGAGGACATGAGGCATCACGTCGATCGAGTGGGCCAGTTCCTCCAGCCTCTCCGGGTTGCGGGCCGCCACCAGCAATCGGGCCCCGCCTGCGGCGAGCCTGCGGGCCAGCGCCGTGCCGATGCCACCGGTGGCGCCGATCACCACATACACGGCTCCGGGAGCAGGCTCGAGCGGTTCAATCTCGTTCATCGATCTATCCTCCACCTAGCGCCGAGACCGGCGCGCTCATCTCGTGGCGTACGAACGGGGAGAAGGTGCAATCCCTTCTCCCCGTGTCGACGTCTACTGTAGTGGCGGACCGAAGTCCGCCACCTGTGAACGATCACAACTTACTTGCTCGGCAAGATCACAGTGTCGATCACGTGAATCACACCGTTGCTCGCCATGATGTCCGTCTTTATAATGCGAGCATTGTCAACCATGGGCTGCCCGTCTTTCAGCGAAATCTTGACCGACTGACCCTGGGCCGTCTTCGCCGACTCGAGCTTGAGCACATCTTCTGCCAAAACTTTGCCCGGAACGACGTGATACGTCAGCATGGCCTGCAGCTTGGAGCGATTCTCCGGCTTCAACAGTTCTTCCACCGTGCCCGCGGGCAGCTTGGCAAAAGCCTCATCGGTCGGCGCGAAAACTGTGAACGGCCCCTCGCCTTTCAGCGTCTCGACGAGACCCGCCGCCTTCACGGCCGCGACCAACGTCTCGAAGGAACCAGCCGACGCGGCGATGTCAACGATGTCGTTCTGACCCTTCTTTGACTCATACTTGTGCTGTGCCATAGCGGTACCGGCGAATGTCAGAATAGCGGCTACGGCGACGAGAGAAGTGCGCTTGAACATGGAATTCCTCCTGAGTGTTGAGTGAAACAAAAACATCCAACGGGTAGTCATCGATTAGGCACGAGTCCGGGCGAGGGCCCACCGCCGCTGAATCGCCTTCCAGGTCACGGCCTGATACAACGCGCCGAGCCCGACGAGGCCGTAAACCAGACGGCTAAAGAGGCTCATGTCGCCGAACAGCGTGCCCACCAGGTCGAAGCCGAACATCCCGATCAGCCCCCAATTGGCACCGCCGATCACCAGCAGCACGGCGGCGATGACGTCCAGAGTTTTCATGGTCCCCACTCCTCGCTGCTTCCTGGTTAGCCCAGCGCCCAAGGCGCCTTGGCGTTCCGTTGTTTGCTTAACGTCCAGCAATCTACATGGACACTTCTATCCTGTCAAGGTTTTATATATTATATTCATCGACACATAGTGAACAACATGTGCAATGACCCAGGGAGCCCTGGGATAAACCTCCTCATATACCACGATGAGCCAGATAAATTGTAAGAAACAATACCCGATTCGAGCCGTTTCCCGGCGGACCCGCCTCTCTCGCGACGTCTTGCGGGCCTGGCAACACCGGTACGGAGCGATGCACCCTGAGCGGAGCCCGGGTGGGCAGAGGTTTTACTCGGACGCGGACATCGAGCGGCTCCATTTGATCTGCCAGGCCCTCGACGCGGGCCGCCGAATCGGCCAGGTCGCTGACTTGACGACCGAGGAGCTCGAGCGGCTCGTGGGCGAGGATCGGCGAGCGGAGGCAGAACTGGATGGTGGCGGCGCCCGGCGAGCTGATCGAACGCGTCGTCGCACCGCTGATGACCCGGATCGGCGACCTGTGGTGGCGCAATCAGCTAACGCCGGGGCACGAGCGTCTGGCCACCACTGTGGTGCGTCGCACCCTCGACGACATCCGGGCTACTGTCCAGAGCGATGCGGGGCCCGTCATGGTCGTGGCCACGCCCTCTGGTCAGCCCTGAGATCCGCGCTAGAGCGGATCGGCAGCATCGAACCGCGCGAGGTCGGCCGTGGCTGACTCGCGCGACCTCGGGCACGTAGCGAACCCGGGCGTGCCCCGGGAACGAATCCTTATTGGGAATGACGCGGCCGTCTCCCAGCGTGCCGAGTTTGTCCTCTACTGGATGATCGCCAACCGGCGGGTGGCGTGGAACTTCAGCTTGCAACGCGCCATCGAGTGGGCCACACAGCTGAACAAGCCGCTCGTGGTCTTGGAGCCGCTACGTTGCGGTTATCGCTGGGCCAGCGACCGCCTGCACCAGTTCATCCTGGACGGCATGGCGGACAACGCCGCTCGACTCGAGCGGACCCCGGCGCATTACTACAGCTATGTCGAAGCGAAGGCCGGCGACGGCCACGGTCTTCTGGCCGCCCTCGCCGAGCGCGCGTGCGCGGTCGTGACCGATGACTATCCGGCGTTTTTCTACCCGAGCCTGCTGCACGCCGCGGCGCAACGCTCCCCAATTCGCTTCGAGATAGTCGATTCCAACGGGCTGTACCCCATTCGCTCGTCGAAGCGGCTGTTCGGAACCGCTTACGCATTCCGGCGCTACCTCCAGAAGAACATTCGCACTCACCTGTCCATGCTCCCATACCCCGAACCGTTGGCCGCCGCGCGCCTAACTCGCCTTGAAGAGCTGCCGGCTGAGATCACGGAACGGTGGCCGGATTTCACCCGGCGTCTGCGGGACGGATCGGGCCTTCGACTGGACGAGCTGCCAATCGATCACTCCGTAGGCGCCGCGGGCATCCGAGGAGGCACCACCGCCGGAGTCGAAGCGCTCGGGCGCTTCGTGTCTCAGCGGTTGCCTCGCTACGCGGCCAATCGGAATCAGCCGGAAATCGAGGCCACAAGCGGTCTCTCGCCCTACCTACATTTCGGCCATCTTTCCAGTCATCAGATCTTCGCCGAGCTGATGGATCGAGAGAACTGGGATGTGGACAGACTTGGATCGCAGGCCACGGGTCAGCGTCGCGGCTGGTGGGGCGCCAGCGAGAACGCCGAGGCGATCCTGGATCAACTGGTAACTTGGCGCGAGCTCGGCTTTAACATGTGCGTCGAACGTTCCGATTACGACACGTTTGACTCGCTGCCCGACTGGGCGCGCGACACGCTGGCCGCGCACGCTTCAGACCCGCGGCCCCACGTGTACGCGTCGAGCGAGTTCGAGGAGGCGCAAACCCATGATCGACTGTGGAACGCGGCGCAGAATCAGCTCTTGCGAGAGGGACGAATGCACAATTATCTGCGGATGCTCTGGGGTAAGAAGATTCTCGAGTGGAGCACCACGCCCACGGATGCTCTTGAAACGATGATCGAGCTCAACAACAAGTACGCGCTCGACGGTCGAGATCCGAATTCTTACAGCGGGATTTTCTGGTGCCTGGGCCGCTACGATCGGCCCTGGGGACCGGAGCGGCCGATCTTCGGGAAAGTCCGCTACATGAGCTCGGAAAACACCGCCCGGAAGCTCCGCGTCAAGAACTTCATCGAGAAGTACGGCTGATGAGCAGCTTCGTTTCGCGCCTCGCAGAGCACGGTTCGGAAGTCAATGGCCGGCGCTGGATCTATGTGCCCTACGACCAGCTCTCGGACCGCATCGGTCCGTTGGCCGAGGCAGAGCCGGGCGATGTCGGCATCGTCATGATCGAGAGCAGTTGGAAAGGCGAGTGGCGACCGTACCACAAACAGAAACTGGCCTTGATCCTTGCCAACCAGCGGCACTTCGCCCTGGAGCAGGCGAAGCGGGGTGTGGCCGTTCGATACGAGACGACCGATCAGCCGTATAGCGAAGCGCTGGCACGGGTCATCGCGGAGCTGGGCCCGCTGCAGGCGATGGAGCCGGCGGAGCGCGAGTTGCGTCTCGATCTCCAGCCGCTCGTCGACGACGGGGTTCTCAGACTGCTCGACCATGAGGGTTGGCTCACCACCACCGAGCAGTTCGAAGTCAGCCAGAAGCGCGGACCCCCTTGGCGGATGGATGCCTTCTACCGTCACGTCCGCAGGGAGACCGGCATCTTGATTCGAGACGGTAAGCCGGTGGGAGGAAAGTACAGCTTCGACGCCGAGAATCGTGAGCGCTGGGACGGTGAGCCGGCAGCACCCGCCGCACCAACGTTCCCGGTAGACGAAGTGAAAGAGGAGGTCGCCGACCTCATCCGCGACCGCTTCGATCATCATCCGGGTGAACTCGACCTCCCCTCGCTACCGGCCACGGCAAAGGATGCGCGGAAGCTGTGGGATTGGGCAAAGAAGGATTGCATGGCCAACTTCGGTCCGTTCGAGGACGCGATGTCGACGCGATCGAGAAGCCTCTTTCATACACGGATGTCGGCTCTGCTCAACCTACACCGGCTGCTCCCAGCCCAGGTCGTCGCTGAGGCGCTCGAGTTGGACATTCCCCTCGCCAGCAAGGAGGGATTTGTCCGCCAGATTCTGGGCTGGCGCGAGTTCGTCCGCCATGTCCACCGCGCGACCGACGGCTTTCGAGAGCTGCCAGGCCGCGAGGTCACGGTGGCGGAGGCACCCGGCGATGGTGGGTATGAGCGCTGGTCGGGTGAGCGCTGGTCAGGAAGCGCGAAGCTGGACTGTCTCGACGGAGGGGCCGCACCCTCCGAGCTGACGAGTTCCGACCCGCTGCCGCCGGCTTACTGGGGCGAGACCTCCGGCCTGCGCTGCCTCGATCATGTCGTGGCCGACGTCTGGGCGAGCGCTTATGGGCACCACATCACACGCCTCATGGTGCTGTCCAACATCGCGACCCTGATCGACACGTCGCCGCGGGAGCTAACGGACTGGTTCTGGGTGGCGTACGCCGATGCCTACGACTGGGTGGTCGAGCCGAACGTTCTGGGTATGGGCAGCTTCGCGGTCGGCGAGCTGATGACGACGAAGCCCTACGTGTCGGGCGCGGCATACATCAATCGGATGAGCGACTACTGTGCGGAATGTGAGTTTGATCCCAAGAGCGATTGCCCCATCACGAGCCTTTACTGGGCCTTTCTCTCACGCCATGAGAAGCAGCTAAACGACAACCCGCGCCTCCGCCTGCCGCTCGCCAATCTGCGCCGTCGTGGCAAGAAGCGTCAAAACCACGACGCCAGCGTTTTCCGCTGGGTTCGCGACACGCTGAGCGCGGGTGGAATCTTACACCCCGTGGACGCCCCCAACGAAGACGATTGACGCGATGCCAGTGTTCACGCGACGTGTTCTCGTCGCCGCGCCCGCGACGCACGTATTCGATTGGCATGCGCGACCCGGCGCGCTCGAGCGTCTCATACCCCCCTGGGAAGACATCCGCGTGCTAAGGCGGACGGGCGGCATCGAGGACGGCGCACGTACGGTCATCCAGATGAGAAAGGGCCCGTTCAAGCTTCGCTGGGTGGCTGTCCACAGAGACTTCGTGCCCGGCCGCCAATTCGTGGATGAGCAAGTCAGTGGACCCTTCGCCACCTGGCAACACGCGCATCGGGTCACCCCTGAGGGTCACGACCAGGCGTACCTCGAAGACCAGATCACTTACCGTCTTCCCGGCGGCAAGCTCGGTCAATGGCTCGCGGGTCCCAAAGTGCAGAGTGATCTCCACCGCACCTTCCGCTTTCGCCACCGACGCACCACCGACGATCTGAGCCGGCACCTCGCGCAGGCGCACAGGCCTCGTCTTCACGTGGCGATCAGCGGCGCTTCCGGTCTCATCGGGCGGAACCTTGCCGCGTTTCTCACTACGGGGGGCCACACGGTGACGACGCTGGTGCGTCGTTCCCCGCGACACGGCCGTCGGGAAGCGGGTTGGGACCCTTACGCCGGATTGATCGACACTGTCGCTCTCGAAGGCACGGACGCTGTGATCCACCTGTCCGGGCGAAGCGTCTCCGCCTGGCGCTGGACGGAATCGGTGAAACGCGAGATCTGGGACAGCCGCGTAAAGACCACTCGGTTTCTCGCCGAATCGCTCGCTCGACTCGATCGACCGCCCCGCGCCCTGATCACCGCCTCGGCGGTCGGCTGTTACGGGGACCGAGGCGAAGAGGCGGTCGACGAAGACAGTTCGCCCGGCGCCGGCTTCCTCGCGGAGCTCTGCCGAGAGTGGGAGGCCGCAACAGAACCGGCTCGGGCGGCCGGCATTCGCGTCGTCAATCTGCGGGTCGGCCTGGTCATCACCGCGGCCGGCGGCGTTCTGCCGCGCTTGCTGCTTCCCTTCGGCCTGGGGCTCGGCGGCGTGCTGGGCAGCGGGCGACAGTACATGAGTTGGATCGCCCTCGACGACCTGCTCGGCGCCGTTCTGCATTTGCTGTATGCGGACGAACTCGACGGTCCCGTCAATGCCGTGTCGCCCCAGCCGCTCACCAACCGGGGGTTCACACGCACCCTCGGGGCGGTTCTCCGCCGTCCGACCGTTCTTCCCATTCCAGCATTCGTCCTCAGGACGCTGTTCGGAGAGATGGGTCAGGCACTGTTCCTCGACGGGGCTCGGGTCGAGCCACGCCGCCTCCAGGGGCACCCGGAATTTCGCTACCTCTACCCGACGCTCGAGAGCGCGCTGCGACACGAGCTGGGCCTTTATACTCAGGACGAAGGCGATGGCGGAGGGGCATAGCATCCTCCGCTGGGCGCGAGCGCTGCGGCCCCTCGTCGGGCAGCCGCTGGTCCAGGTGGACCTTCCCAAACGTTGGGCCGACCGGGCGGCCGGCTTGCCAGGCCAACATCTTCGCGAGATCCAGACCCACGGTAAGCACCTGCTTCTACACCTGTCGGAAGGGTTGTCGCTTCATTGTCACGCCATGATGTACGGATCATGGCAGTTCGGGACGCCGGCGATGAAACTGCGCAAGCCGGAGAAGAACGTGCGGCTGCGGCTTCGTACCGCACGTCACGAGGCGGTGTTCTTCAACGGCCCCGTCGTTGAGCTGCTGAGCGCAGAAGAGCTGCAGGCGCACAAGCGACTCTCCGCCCTCGGCCCGGACATCCTTCACCCCGACTTCGAGCGTGCGGAGGCTTGGGAGCGATTACGTCGTGCAAAGGAGCGCCCGATCGGCGATGCGTTGCTCGATCAGCGGATCGTGGCCGGGATCGGCAACATCTTCAAATCCGAGGGTCTGTTCCTGGCTGGCCTCGATCCACGGGTGCCCGTGAAGCTCACAAGCCAAAGTCAGGTCGAGCAGTTATGGGACCGCTTGATCCCCGTGATGCTCGAGAACTCGCGCCGCTCCGGACCAGTGGTCACCTTGCACCGCAGCCTCCGGCGCGGCGGTGAGCGCTACTGGGCCTACCGCAGGACCGGCCGTCCCTGCTTTCGCTGCAACGCTATGATCGAGATGGTACGTCAGGGCGAGCTACGAAGAACCACTTATTTCTGCAGTCGCTGTCAGGGTAACCGAGGCGTCTTGTAGGGGCGGCCCGCTCTCATCTTCGACCGGATACCGCTATGAGAGGCTTATTCTTGTCGGCTCTTAATCGGCTCTTAATAAGATATATGTGTCAGCGGTCCCAGCTAAACTGCCGTCCGCACCTTGGCGGCGCCGATCGAGTTTTCATCGCTCTCCGCCTCCATCGCCTTGACGATCCCGCGCAGCATCCCGGCAAAGACGAGCTGGTGCAGGGGGTAGAGTCCATACCAATAAAGGTTACCGAAAAGTCCGACAGGGTCGAAGATCGCAGTTTGCCGCACCGTGCTCCCGTCGCCCTCCTCCGTGACCTCGAACTGCAGCCAGGCGCGCCCCGGCAGCTTCATCTCCGCCGAAAGGCGAAGTAGCTCGTCCGGACTGAAACGCTCGACGCGCCAGAAATCCACCGTCGCGCCGGGGGCGAGGTGTTCGGCGTCACGGCGGCCGCGCCGCGAACCCACACCGCCGAACCAGAGGTCGATAAAGCCCCGGAGGCGCCACAACCAATCGGCGAAGTACCAACCAACTTCTCCACCTAGCCTCCGAATTGGCCGGAACGCCTGCCGGGGCTCGTAAGGAACCCATACGGACCGGGAATCGACGATGCGGGAACCGAATTTCTCGCCTCCCCAACGTTGCTGGTCGCCGGAAGAGAGGGCATCGGACCAGCGGGTCTCCGCGAATTCCTGATCTTCATTGACCAGCGCGCGCTGAATGGCCTCGCGGATACCGCGGGGGCGTATCTGGAAGGTCCGCAAAGCCGCGTCGTCCTCCACCACCGTCGGATTGCGAACGCTGTCGATGAGATCCTTGCCCACCCGAGCGTAGACGGGCGTGACGAGCCCCAACCAGAGGCTCGAGAGTCGAGGCGTGAGCACGGGCACGGGGATCATCAGCCGTCGCAACCCACGCTGGTGAGCGTACTCCTTCATGATATCCATGTAGGAGACCTGATCCGCGCCACCGATCTCGAACACCGCGCTACCCCCGGCCGCGACATCGAGCGCCTCGACCAGGTAATCGATCAGGTCTTCCACGGCGAGCGGCTGCGCTGGTACCCTGACCCAGTGGGGTGTAACCATCACCGGCAGCTTCTCAACCAGCGAACGGATCATCTCGAAAGACAAGCTTCCCGAGCCGATGATGATCGAAGCGCGAAACTCCAGAGTGAGCACCCCCGACTCACGAAGGATTCGACCGACTTCTTGCCGGCTTCGCAGGTGTTGCGACAGACCGGGCTCACGACCCAGTCCGCCCAGGTAGATAATCCGTTTCACCCCGGCTGCCTTGGCCGCACGGGCGAAGTTCTCCGCAGCGCGCCGGTCCTTCTCCTCGAAATCCTCCTTGGATCCCATCGAATGGATCAGGTAGTAGGCGACATCTACACCGGCGAGCGCCCGCTGCAGCGACGCGAAGTCGGCCGCATCGCCGCCCACGACCTCCGTGTCCCCCTCCACCCGCGGTTCCAGAAACTCGGGCCGCCGCGCCAGGCAGCGCAGGCGGACGCCGCGCCGACCTAGCGCCCGCATCAGGCGGCCACCGACGTAGCCGCTCGCCCCGGTCAGCAATACGCGCTGGCGCCCACGCCCCTCCGGCTCGCCGTCTGAACGAGCCGACCCAGCCGGCCCTCCCTGGACGGAGCGCCCGCAGCTGGTGTTCGACCCGGCGGGGGCCGGAGCGATTTGCTGGTCGTTGTTGGCGGCTTTGGCCATGCTTGTGGGCCCATCCCGGTTGCGCTTAAGCTGGCGGGGTGGCGCTCAACGCGGCGCGCCACCCGCACTTGTCGTATAACGTAGCCTGGACAAGATTTACTGTCAATATAATGTCTAATTATTAACTTTACACATTTTGCATACGCCCGCCGGCGCCCTCAGATTCGCCGACAGCGGGCGCTGTCAGGTCTCGAGCCCCATATCTCGGGCTCAGGAATAACGGAGGTGGTGGTTGATCGACAAGCAGGTTAAGCCCGTCGTAGTGCTGAGCCGGTGCCTGGAGTTAGAGCCTGTTCGCTACAACGCCCAGGTGATCCCTTACGACTTCGTGCGCGAGCTGGAGCCCTGGGTGACGTTCGTCCCCGTCTGTCCAGAGCTGGAAATTGGCCTGGGGGTGCCTCGCGAGCCCGTCCGGATCGTCGCGGTCGCCGGTGAGGCGCGGCTGCTGCAGCCGGCGACGGACCGGGACGTCACCGCTGAGATGCGAGATTTCGCCGAACGGTTCCTGGGTTCCCTGGACACGGTGGACGGCTTCATCCTCAAGAATCGATCGCCGTCCTGCGGCATCTCGGACGTGAAGCACTATCAAGGACTCGACAAGTCGGCATCGTCCACGCGTGGCGCCGGTCTATTTGGCAGGCGGGTGCTGGACCGCTACGGCGGGCTGGCGATCGAGGACGAGGGGCGCCTACGCAACTATCGGATTCGCGAGCATTTCCTCACCAAGCTCTTTAGCCTGGCCCGGTTCCGCATCCTCAAGAGGTCGGGATCGTTAGGCGAGCTGGTTCGTTTTCACTCGGTGAACAAGTTTCTACTGATGGCCTACAACCAGAAAGAGATGCGCACGCTGGGGCGAATTGTTGCCAATCACGAGAAGCGCCCCTTCGCCCGCCTGATCGACGAGTATGAGCAGCACTTCCAGGCGGCGCTGGGGCGGGCGCCTCGCTACACGTCGGTCGTCAACGTGCTGCAACACGCCTCGGGTTACTTTTCCGACCAGCTGTACGCCAGTGAGAAGGCTTTCTTCCAGAAGTCTCTTGAGCGCTACCGAAACGGGCGAACGCCGGTGAGCGCCGTAACCTCCATCCTCAGAGCCTGGATCGTCCGCTTCGATCAGGACTACTTGATGCCGCAGACGTTCTTCGACCCTTATCCGGAAGCTCTGATGAGCGTCAGTGATTCCGGCAAGGGAAGAGATCTCTGATGGAAGTCGGATAGGGTCAGAGCGCCTTGAGTCTGCGGCCGCCAAGCGAGGGGTCATTTCAGCTTGGAAAGAGCGGCACGTAGATCACCCAGGTCGGAAAGCTCGATCGCTTCGATCTCGTCCAGAACCCTACGATAAGTGGGCGCGGCCGCACCCCCCGCCAGAATCGGCACCGCCGGGGGCAGCTTGAGCCGCAGCTCGCGCAGCTCGTTCTCGAGATCGGCGTCCCCCTCCGGAAAGACGAGGCTGATGGCGACGGCCTCGGCACCCGTGTCACGGACCGCGGCCGCCAGATCGTCAGCCGGCAGGTTGGGGCCGAGATAAGTGACCCGCCACCCCTCCGCCGCCGCGATTACTGCGACAAACAACGCACCGAACTCGTGCCTCTGACCGGCGGGTGTGGCCACCACTAGATTGGCAGCGACGCTGGGAGACTCCGTCGCCTCGAGCACCTTGCCCACGACACGCAGGAGCAATGCCGACGTCAGGTGCTCGTGCGAAGGCCGCACGCCACCCTCGCTCCAGCGCTCGCCGACCGTCCGCATCAACGGAGCCGCGACCTGCTCGATCAGAACCTGAGCACTGAGGACGGCCATGGCGCGGTTGAGCACCCGTTCGAGTTCGCGGCCGTCGAGGCGCTCCGCCGCGGCCAGCGCCGCCTTGAGGTGCATCTCGGCCGCCTCGGCATCGTCCCCCAGTGCCTGGGGTCCAACCACGGCCTCTTCGCGCTCATCCTCGTGCACTAGCGCCGCGAGCTCTTTGCTACCCAGAGTCGCGATCTGGCTGATGCGACGGCCGGCGCGGCTGGCGCGGCGCAGCAGACGCAGCCGCTCGATATCATCGTCCGAGTAAAGGCGCCGCCCGCCTTCCGAGCGACCGGGCTCGACGACCGAATACCGCTTCTCCCAGGCGCGCAAGACGTCGGCGCTGAGGCCGGTTCGGCGGGCGACGACCTGGATCGGGTGGCGCTTGCGGCTGCTGTCGAACTTGTCTGTCATCATTTGTCGAACCGAAGTGTAGCACAAACGCGCGACAGGCGTCAACCCTGCACGGCGCACCGGCCCCGCCCCAGCGATTTAGGGTGAAAACAGGGGGGAGCCGGTGACAAGCTCGCTCTCCCCGCAAGTGTTATCTTCGGGTGCTTCCCGAGCGTGCGCGCTCGATTCGGCGCTTGAAGAGGGTCGGTGCGCGAGCTGTCGGCCCCAGAGGAGGAGACGATGCTGCTCAGGCGCTTTTACGACGACAAGTTGGCCCAGGCCTCGTATCTGGTCGGTTGCTCGGCCACGGGCGAGGCGATGGTCGTGGATCCCAACCGCCGGGTGGACGCCTACCTGAGAGCGGCGGAGCAGGAGGGTTTGCGGATCACGCACGTCACCGAGACGCACATCCACGCCGACTTCGTCTCCGGCGCCCGGGAGCTGGCCCGCTCCAGCGGGGCGACCTTGTTTCTCTCCGACAACGGTGACGCCGACTGGAAGTACCTGTTCGCCGCCGAGGAGGGGGCCAGCCTGCTCGGGGACGGCGACGTCTTCATGGTGGGCAACGTCCGCGTGCAGGCTCTGCACACGCCGGGACATACGCCGGAGCACATCTGCTTCCTGATCACCGATACCGCCGCGGCCGACCGTCCGATGGGCGTGTTCACCGGCGATTTCGTCTTTGTCGGAGATGTGGGTCGACCCGATCTGCTGGAGCGAGCCGCCCAGGTCGAGGGCACGATGGAGGAAGCGGCGCGATTACTTTACGAGTCGATTCAGCGGTTCAAGGACCTTCCTGATTATCTGCAGCTTTGGCCCGGACACGGTGCCGGATCGGCCTGCGGCAAGGCGCTGGGTGCCGTTCCCCAGTCCACCCTTGGTTACGAGCGGATGTTCAACTGGGCCTTCGCGGCCGAAGGGAAGCGCGATTTCGTCGAGGCGGTGCTTTCCGGTCAACCCGAACCGCCGAAGTACTTCGCCGAGATGAAGCGGATCAACAAAGAGGGGCCCCCCTTGATCGGTGGCTTCAGGCGGCCGGAGCGCTTGCCGGAATCACGGCTACCTGATCTTCTCGCCAGCGGTGCGTTCGTCCTCGACTCACGTCATATCGGCGACTTTGCCGAGGGTCATGTGCCCGGCACGATCAACATTCCCCTGGATCGATCGTTCCCGACCTGGGCGGGTTGGCTCGTACCCTTCGATCGCGATTTCTACTTGATNNCTGCTCATCGGCCTCGACCGCATCGCCGGGTACTTCGGGCCTGGCGCCATCAATGCCTGGGCCGAAGCTGGCCGCCGACTCGCGACCACGAGCGAGATCACCTCGAGCGAGCTGGCCAAAATGCTGGAGAACGGGAACGTCGCGGTCGTGGATGTCCGCAGCCGCTCCGAGTGGGAGGCCGCCCACATGCCTGGAGTCCCGAACGTGCCTCTCGGGTATCTGACCGACCGGTTGGGGGAGATTTCCAAAGATCGCGACGTCGTGCTCCACTGTCAGACCGGCTGGCGCTCTGCGATCGGGGCGAGCCTGCTTCAAGCTCACGGCTACGAGCGCGTGGCCAACCTCAAAGGCGGGATTCGCTCGTGGGTGATCGACGGCAACGCGGTCGAGCGAGGTTGATGAGCCTAACGGCGCTGGCTGGCGGCGGCGGCCGGGGCTAGAATCACCTGGTCCAGTCGCCGGGTTGGCGGCTCCAGGCCAACGTCACGGTCGTCACCGTAACCCGAATGGTGCACTAGCGACCCAGCAAACGACGGGAGGAATCGCATGGGGATCGCCCGGGAGATCCTGCTGCGCGGATCGCGGAGCGAATGGCTCGCCGGCCAGCTCACGCGTCGTAAGTTCACGCGCAGCGCGGTCGAGCGGTTCATGCCGGGTAAGGACACGACGGCTGCGCTCGACGCGACCGAGTCGCTCCGCCACCACGGGATCGGCACGATCCTGACCCTGCTGGGCGAGAACATATCGCAAAGCGAACAAGCCGACGGCGTGACTCAGCACTACCTGGACGTGCTCAACCGCGTTCAGGACCTCTCACTCGATACCGACATCTCGATCAAGCCGACTCAGCTCGGGCTCGACCTCGACTTCGATCAAACCCTGTGCCGCTATCAAACCCTTGTTTCCCGCGCGGCGGGGCTTGGCCGGCTGGTCGCCATCGACATGGAAGACAGCTC
>JABAOH010060377.1_pt1 | contig 14495 bp, 14 predicted proteins | sample 7062181 | NCBI WGS metagenome assembly JABAOH01 (sample SAMN14538630, study PRJNA623070) | marine sediment metagenome | biome: marine biome [ENVO:00000428]; feature: marine pelagic biome [ENVO:01000023]; material: deep marine sediment [ENVO:00002113]; isolation source: pool of 5 deep marine... | reverse complement strand
CTCTTTCTGCGTTGGAAGGAGGAGATGATGGTCTCACCTTCTATCAGCGCATAATCCCGGAAGCCTCAAAATATTTGGTGGATGGTGGTTACTTAATTATGGAGATTGGAGATTCTCAAGGGAAAGCAGTGATGAATATTATTAAGAAAGAGAAACAGTTCTGTCCACTCCAATTAGTTAAAGATTATGCTGGACTGGATAGAGTAGTTGTGGCTCAGAAGGCAAGATTTTAGATACGAATGAGAACCCTTAAGGAGGGGAGAGAGTGGAAAAGATTCTCATTACCGGGGGAAAGAAACTCTCTGGCATGGTGAAAATCAGTGGCTCCAAAAACGCTTCTTTGCCAATACTGGTGGCCACTCTTTTGACGGATGAGGACTGTGTGGTGAAGAATGTGCCTCATCTGCAGGATGTGGAGACGATTTTGGCATTGTTAAGAATTTTAGGCAAGAGGATTTCTCACCATAATAAAAGGATAAGAATTTCTTCTACCTATAGACTGGATAGCGAAGCTCCCTATGAGCTGGTAAAAAAGATGAGAGCTTCTATTCTGGTAATGGGTCCTCTCCTGGGCAGGCTTGGTCGAGTGAGAGCTTCTTTACCCGGAGGATGCGCCATTGGGGCCCGTCCCATCAATCTACACCTTCGGGGATTCAGGAAGCTGGGAGCAAAGGCGAGTTTTGAGAGAGGATACGTTCAGCTGGATGCCCCCAGGCTCCACGGAGCAAATATATATTTAGATTTTCCCAGTGTAGGGGCGACAGAAAACTTAATGATGGCAGCAACCAGGGCCAGGGGAAGAACAGTCATAGAAAATGCTGCTTCCGAACCAGAAATTAAGGACTTAGCCAACTTTTTAAATAAAATGGGGGCTAAGATTAAAGGCGCAGGGACCAATATTATTGAAATTGAAGGTGTAAGTGTGCTTTCTGGTACCGTTCATGAGGTTATTCCTGACCGAATAGAGACAGGCACGTTTATGGTAGCAGCAGCAGTCACCGTAGGTAATGTGGCTATTCGCGGGGCAGACCCCGAACACCTGGAAGCAGTGATAACCAAACTTAGAGAAGCCGGGGCAAAGATTACGGTAAATAATAAAGAAATTAAAGTTACCTCTGGAAAAAATCTTAGGGCGACCGATATTGAGACAATTCCTTATCCCGGCTTTCCCACCGATATGCAGGCGCAATGGATGGTACTGATGAGTCTTACTAAAGGTACCAGTATAATTACAGAGACTGTATTTGAGAATAGATTTCTTCATGTTGGCGAACTTCAAAGGATGGGTTCCAATATTCAGGTTAAAGGTAATAGTGCGATTGTTAAAGGCGTCCCTAAGCTCAGTGGCGCTCCGGTAATGGCTACGGACTTGAGAGCTTCGGCAGCATTGATTCTGGCAGCTCTGGCTGCAGAAGGAAGAACCGAGATATTTGGCGTTCACCATCTGGATCGGGGTTACGAAGATATCGAGAAAAAGTTAAAGCGTTTAGGAGCGAGGATAAAAAGAGTAAAGGAATAAGAATTGGTGATGAGAAAGTCTGCAGTGGAAAGGAGTAGCGAAAAGGTTTGAAAACAGTAGAAAAAAGAGTTAGAGAAATTATAGAAAGGGTGAAGAATCAAGGCGACAAAGCTTTACTCTTCTATACCAGGAAATACGATGGTCTTTCCTTAAAGCCAGCCGAACTGAGAGTGAAAAAAGCAGAAATTGACAGAGCTTTCCAGATGGTTGGCTTAAGTTTTATCAGGGTAATAGAAAAAGCAAAGAAAAATATAGAGAAATTCCACCTTGGCGAATACAGGCAAATTACAAGAAAAAATCGACAATTCTCAACAGGCACTTCAAAAGGGATTCGCTTTGTTGAGCTCTGGCGTGCCGTGGAGAGAGTGGGTGTCTATGTACCTGGAGGAAAATTTGCTTATCCCTCTTCAGTGCTGATGACCATTGTGCCAGCAAAAGTAGCAGGCGTTGGCAGGATTGCCGTGGTTTCTCCTCCCGGGAAGTTGAATTCTGAGGTTTTGGTGGCTGCCCGGATATGTGGGGTAGAGGAAATCTACAGAGTCGGTGGCGCCCAGGCAATTGCAGCTTTTGCCTATGGAACCAGGACTATTCCTAAAGTGGATAAGATTGTGGGGCCGGGAAATGTTTACGTGACTACTGCTAAGAGACTTCTTTTTGGCGATGTAGGAATTGACATGTTGGCCGGTCCTTCGGAAATACTGATTATTGCCGACGGGAATGCCAATCCTGACTATATAGTATCCGATCTATTAGCACAGGTAGAACATGGTGGGGGTGCTAGTGCGCGATTAATCACTACTTCAAAAAGAATAAAAAATATCGTTAAGAGAAAGGTGAAAAGAAAAGGAGTCCACCTGGTGTGGGTGGAGAGTATCAAAGAAGCCGTACGTCTTGCCAACGAGTTCGCTCCAGAACATCTGGAAATTCTGCTGGAGAAGCCAGAGAGAATTTTACCTGAGATAAAAAATGCAGGGGAAATATTTCTTGGTAAATGGTCTCCCGTTGCCGTTGGCGACTACTATGCAGGGCCAAGCCACGTTTTGCCTACAGGAGGCAGCGCGAGATTCTGTTCAGGCTTGTCGGTCAAAGATTTTTTGAAAAGAATGGTAGTAGTAGCCTGTTCGGAAAGAGGGTTGAGAAGTTCAGCTCAAGATATAATCAATTTTGCAAAGGCGGAAGGACTGGGAAGTCATGCAGAGTCAATAAAAGTAAGACTGAAAAAGTAACAATGTTGGAGGTAAAATGAGAAAGTCAAAGCTAGATAGGAGGACCAAGGAAACGCGGATTCGATTGGAGCTAAACTTGGATGGTAAAGGGAGTTATCAGATAAATACGCCAATTCCATTTCTCGACCATATGCTGGAAATGGTGGCAAGATTCAGTTGCATTGACCTGAAGATAAAAGCTTCCGGTGATGTTCGCATTGATGACCATCATACTACGGAAGACTTAGGAATTTCTCTGGGACAGGCGATAAAGAAAGCATTGGGAAGAAAAGGGAGGATATCCCGCTATGGTTTCTCCCTGGTGCCAATGGATGAGGCACTTTCCGAAATTTCTTTGGACATTTCTAATAGGCCTTATTTAGTATTCAATGTCAAGTTTAAGAAAGAAACTAAGAAGAAGGAAGGGTTTAATTTTGGCCTAATTGAGGATTTCTTTCGAGCATTATGTATTAATGCGGGTATTACTTTACATGTTAATTCAAGGTATGGCAGGAACAATCATCACATCGCTGAGTCAATCTTCAAAGGCTTTGGGGTAGCTTTGCGCGAAGCGGTTAAGATAAATCCAAAGTTAAAAGGGATTCCTTCAACCAAAGGGCGACTGTAGATATTCTCGTTACACTAAACCCCTCCCATTAAGAAATATTAAATGGAAAAGTTGGCGTTGCAGGAGGTATAATGCTTGTTATTCCGGCTATTGATATCCGGGGTGGGAACTGTGTTCGCCTGGTTCAGGGCAAATTAGAACAAGAGACTATATTTTCCAGGGACCCTGTCTTTGTGGCCAAGCTCTGGCAGGCTCAGGGAGCGAAGAAGCTACACATAGTCGACCTCGATGGCGCTTTCTCTGGAATAATCCAGAATCTTGAGCTGATTGCGAAAATTGCAAAGAGTATTAATGTTCCTGTAGAAGTCGGTGGCGGCATACGGGATATGGATACTATCAGAAGAGTATTATCCGGCGGCGTGGCAGAAGTTATCCTGGGCACTTCGGCAATTTATGACACAGATACCGTAAAGAAAGCGCTGAAAAAGTTCAGGGATAAAATCATAATAAGTATAGATTCAACGGGCGGGAAAGTGGCCATCGGAGGCTGGAAAGAAATTACTGCTGTTCGGTCGACGACTCTGGCTAAGAGAGTAGAAGAGATGGGAGTAAAAAAGATAATCTTCACCGATATAAAAAAGGACGGAATGTTGAAAGGGCCCAATGTGAAAGGAATCAAAGCTTTTGCTGAGAAGGTTAAAGTTCCAGTTATTGCCTGTGGCGGTATATCCAGCTTAGATGATGTAAAAAGAATCAAAGAACTGGAAGAATATGGTGTTTCTGGCATGATTATTGGAAAGGCGTTATATACAGGTAACATAAAGCTCCAGGAGGCTATGGAGATAGCAACGAGATGAGGGTGTTAAGAAGCAGAGAAGGTTCAGGGAGGTAATGATGAAGTTTATAGAAGAATTGAGATTTGATGGTCAAGGTTTGATTCCAGCGATAGTGCAGGATTATGAAGATGGTCAGATTTTGATGCTGGCTTATATGAATAAGGAGTCTTTGGAAAAGACAATGGCCACCGGAAAGACCTGTTTTTGGCGTCGTTCCCAGGGGAGATTGTGGACTAAAGGGGAAGAATCGGGACATTTTCAGCAGGTCAAGGAGATTTTTTTCGATTGCGATGGCGACACATTACTGGTAAAAGTGAAACAACTCGGCGGTGCTGCCTGCCACAAGGGATACAGGTCGTGTTTCTTCAGAAAAGTTAATGAAAAAGGAGAATATGATATTATCGGGGAAAAAGTTTTTGACCCCAGCAAAGTATATAAAAAGAAATAAGTAAAGGAAATTTATGTTCCATCCAGGTTTTAGTCAATTCAAAAGATTGGCAAAAAAAGGAAACTTACTTCCCGTCTATAAAGAAATCCTCGCCGACATGGAAACCCCAGTCTCTGCATTCACCAAAATTGGTATGGGAAAGCACGCCTATCTTCTGGAAAGCGTGGAGGGAGGAGAAAAGCTGGGAAGGTACTCTTTCTTATCCAGTAGCCCTGCATTGATCTTTGAGAGTAAGGGAAAGAGAGTTACTCTGAGTCTTAAGGCTCGGGTAATGCGACAGGTGAAAGAGACGGATGATCCTCTCGAGGAATTGAGAAAAATCATGCAGAAATATAAACCAGTAGAAGTGGAAGGATTACCACGATTTTACGGAGGAGCCGTAGGTTATATTGGATACGATATGGTGAAATTCATTGAAGATATACCAACCACTAATCCTGATGACCTCGATCTGCCTGACTGTAAGTTCATATTTACAGATAATCTCTTAATATTCGACCATATAGCACATACAATTAAAGTTGTATCCTGCGTTCATTTAGATGCAAAAGAAACCAATCTGAAGACCTTGTATGACGAAGCCTGCAAAAAGATCGAAAAGTTAATAACTGAATTGAGAAAGAAACCAAAGAAAAGACCTAAAGTGAGACGGTCAAGAAGCTCAAAGATAGTCCCGCAATCGAATTTTACTAAAAACGGTTTTGAGAGGATCGTGGAAAAAGCCAAGCAATATATAAGAGCGGGAGATATTATCCAGACTGTTCTGTCGCAGAGGTTAGAAACAGAGGTTAGTGCTCATCCCTTCGATATTTATCGAGCACTAAGGATTATCAATCCCTCGCCTTATATGTATTATCTTTCGCTAGGCGGGATGAATCTTGTCGGTTCTTCACCCGAAATTCTCGTCCGGCAGGAGGGAAAAAGTGTCGAGGTTCGACCTATAGCGGGTACCAGACCGCGCGGGAAAGACGAAGTTGAGGATAAGAAATTAGAAAGAGAATTGCTAAAGAGTTCCAAAGAGAAGGCGGAACATCTTATGCTGGTTGACCTGGGAAGGAATGATATCGGTCGTGTATGTGAGTACGGTAGCATTAAAGTGCCAGAATTGATGGTCATTGAGAGATATTCACACGTAATGCACATTGTTTCAGGAGTAATTGGTAAACTAAGAAGAGGAATGGACAGCTTCGATGTCCTCAGGGCCTGTTTCCCCGCGGGCACAGTTTCCGGAGCGCCGAAAGTCAGAGCGATGGAGATAATAGAAGAGTTGGAAAATCTAAAAAGAGGACCCTATGCTGGAGCAGTGGGATACTTTAGCTTTCAGGGAAATATGGATATGGCGATTACAATCAGGACAATCCTGATAAAAGAAAAAAAGGCTTTTCTCCAGGCCGGGGCAGGAATTGTGGCTGATTCCATTCCCAAGAACGAATATGAGGAGACAATAAATAAAGCAAAGGCATTATTCGAGGCAATTGAAATGGCGGAGAAAGGATTTGAATAATGATTCTGGTAATCGACAATTATGACTCTTTTGTCTATAACCTCGTGCAGTATTTGGGAGAAATGGGAGGGAGATTGAAGGTCTTTCGGAATGATAAACTCTCCCTTTCAGATATTGATGAATTAGCGCCGGAAAAAATAATTATCTCTCCCGGACCAGGCCGACCCGAAGATGCCGGGATATCCTGCAGTCTGATAAAGGAGTTCGCAGGAAAGATTCCCATCCTGGGGGTCTGTCTCGGTCACCAGTGCATCGGCTATGCCTTTGGGGGAGAGGTGGTCAGGGCAGAAAGGATTATGCATGGTAAGACTTCCATGGTATTCCATGACCAGAAAGGGATATTCGAAGGGATTACCAGTCCTTTTGAGGCGACACGCTACCATTCGCTGATTGTAAAGGCAGATAACCTGCCTGAATGTTTGGAGGTTATTGCGCAGACTGACCGAAAAGAGATTATGGGGATTAAACATAGAGACTACTCGATTTGGGGAGTCCAGTTTCATCCAGAATCTATTCTCACTAAAGAGGGCAAGAATCTCTTAAGAAATTTTTTGAAAATGGAATAAACTTGTCAAAGGAGAAGAGAATGATCAAGGAAGCAATCGCCAAAGTAGTAAAAGGTGAGAACCTTCAAGAGAAAGAAGCAATTCAAGTAATGGAAGAGATTATGTCCGGTAAATGTACTGATGCCCAGATTGGAGCTTTCATCACTGCCCTGAGAATCAAGGGAGAGACTGTGGAAGAGATAACAGGATGTGCCAAGGTGATGCGGGCTAAGGCGACTAAAATTAATGTGTTGCCACAAGTGGACATAGATCGGGAGGAGATAAACATCGATTGGGAGACGATAGTTGATACCTGTGGCACAGGGGGGACAGGGACGAACACCTTTAACATTTCTACTACTACAGCATTTGTTGTGGCCGGATGTGGCGTCAGGGTAGCTAAACACGGAAACAGGGGAGTCTCCTCAGGTTGCGGAAGTGCCGATGTTATAAAGGGCCTGGGAGTTAACCTTGATGTTCCTCCTGAGGTGGTTGCCGGGTGCGTGAGAGAGATTGGGATAGGTTTTCTCTACGCTCCCCTGTTTCATGGAGCTATGAAATATGCTATAGGTCCCCGACGAGAAATTGGTCTTCGTACGGTATTTAATATTCTTGGCCCTTTAACTAATCCTGCCGGCGCCACAGCTCAGGTTCTAGGAGTTTACGATGGTGAACTGACGGAAATGATGGCTCACGTATTAAACAATCTGGGAGTAAAAAGAGCCTTCGTTGTTCACGGTCTAGATACTTTGGATGAGATTACGATTACCGGGCCAACCAAGGTTTCTGAACTAAAAAATAAAAAGGTGGAAACCTACCATATCAGGCCGGAAGATTTCGGTCTACCTGTGGCCCATCCTGGTGAAATAAAGGGAGGGGGCGTTGAGGAAAACGTTGAGATAGTATTGTCAATTCTCAAAGGCAAGAAAGGTGCACAGCGGAACGTGGTGCTACTGAACGCCTCTGCCGCTCTTGTGGCCGGAGGGAAAGCGAAAGATTTTAAAGAAGGGATTAAACTGGCTGAAGATTCAATAGATTCCGGCAAGGCAATGAAAAAGCTAGAACTCCTGAAAGAGTACACCAATAAATCTGCATAGAATGATAACTGTAGTGTAGGCCACGGATAAATCGGGGCGCTCATAAAGGGCTACACTACTTCATACCCATCAGTTGCTCAACCGCTTAATGTTATGGATATTTTAGGGAAGATAGTCTCATATAAAAAGAGCAGTGTCCAGGAAAAGAAGGGAAAGATTCCCCTGGCTAAACTGAAGGAAAGGATTGATAGTCTTCCTGCAGCAAGGGATTTCAAGGGGGCAATTTCTCTTCCGGGAAAAATAAGTCTAATCTGCGAGATTAAAAAAGCATCTCCTTCCAGTGGTCTTATCTGTAAAGAGTTTCACCCTAAAGAGATAGCCCGGACCTATGAGAAAAATGGTGCAGGGGCTATTTCTGTATTGACAGAAGATAAGTATTTTCAAGGAGATATCTCCCATCTGTTCTCTGTTAAACAGATTGTTAACATTCCCATTCTGCGTAAGGACTTTATTATTGATGAATACCAACTCTATGAATCGAGAGCTTTTGGTGCAGATGCTCTCCTTTTGATTGCTTCTCTTCTGGATGCTGAACAGATAAGCCAATTCTTGAAGATAACCAGGGGCCTGGGAATGGAAGCTCTGGTTGAGGTTCATAGCGATGAAGACCTGGAAAAGGTCCTCGCCACGCCCGCAGAGGTTATCGGTATAAATAATCGCAATTTGAAAGATTTCACTGTTGACCTTAATACAACTAAGAATCTAAGGAAGAAAATTCCTAAGGAAAAGATAGTCGTTTCCGAAAGTGGCATAAAAACGAGAGATGACGTTTTGTTGTTGAAAAATACAGGAATAAATGCTATATTGATTGGACAAGTTTTGCTGGAAAGTGGAGACATCGGTAAAAAAATGGGGGAATTGAGAATTTAAAATTTTAAAAGGAGGTGGTTATGGAACAAACGAAAATTGTTCTATCTGAAAAGGAGATTCCGCAGGCCTGGTACAACATCCAGCCGGACCTGCCAGAACCTCTGGCTCCGCCATTGCATCCCAAGACTTTTAAGCCCTTGGGACCCCAGGACCTGGCACCTATCTTTCCTATGGAGTTGATTAAACAGGAGGTAAGCCAGGAGCGCTGGATCGACATACCGGATGAGGTTCTCAATGTCTATAAACTCTGGAGACCTACACCTTTACACCGGGCTTATAGATTAGAGAAAGCATTAAACACTCCTGCGAGAATCTATTACAAAAATGAGAGCATAAGTCCCCCGGGAAGCCATAAACCAAACACAGCAGTTGCCCAAGCCTACTACAACAAGCAGGAGGGAGTGAAAAGGCTTACCACTGAGACAGGAGCGGGGCAGTGGGGAAGTGCCCTTGCTTTTGGCTGTAATCTCTTTGGACTGAAGTGCACAGTTTATATGGTAAAAGTGAGTTATGGACAGAAACCCTACAGAAGGGTGTTAATGGAGACATGGGGGGCAGAAGTCCATCCCTCGCCAACTAATTTGACCAATGCTGGAAAGAGTATCCTGAAGAAAGACCCCGAATGTCCAGGCAGCCTGGGTATTGCCATATCAGAAGCAGTAGAGGATGCAGCGACACACGACGATACCAGGTATTCTCTGGGCAGTGTTTTAAATCACGTTATCTTACATCAAACTGTTGTGGGACTGGAGCTTAAAAAACAGTTGAAACTAGCCGGAGAGAAACCCGATATTTTAGTAGGCTGTGTAGGCGGAGGGTCCAACTTTGCCGGATTCTCATTCCCATTTGTAAAGGATAAGATGAGTGGGAAAGACATACAGATAATTGCCTGCGAGCCAGAAGCCTGTCCCACTCTAACCAGAGGTCCTTACCGATACGACTTCGGAGATACTGCTAAGATAGTTCCGCTGATAAAAATGTTTACTCTGGGCCATCCGTTTGTTCCACCACCGATACATTCTGGGGGACTGAGGTACCATGGTGATGCTCCCCTGGTTTGTCTTCTGGTGAATAAAGGGATTGTTGAGGCTAGAGCGTACCATCAGAATCCTGTGTTTGAGGCAGCTGTTCTCTTTGCCCGCACTGAGGGAATCCTTCCCGCTCCGGAAACAGCCCATTGCGTTAAGGCGGGAATCGATGAGGCGAAAAAATGTAAAGAGACCGGAAAAGAGAAATGCATTGTGATAGCCTTTAGTGGACATGGACACTTTGACCTCGCTGCCTATGACGCTTACCTGCATAAGAAATTGGAGGATTACGCTTATCCAGAGGAGAAGATAAAAGAGGCTCTGGCAGCAGTTCCGAACATCAAGTGAAAAATTCTGGATTCCTTCCGAAAGGAAGGATTTCTAAGTGCCAATGTAGGGGCGACCCTCCCCGGTCGCCCGAGGGAAGCTACTGGGCCCTGGTATCAAAACGAGAGAATCCATAAGAGGCATTTGAAAGTCTGCATCTGATGGTCAGAATAAAAATTTGTGGTATTACCAATGAAAAAGATGCTTTGTGGGCAGTCAATCTGGGAGCCGACTATATAGGCTTCAATTTTTACAAAAACAGCCCTCGCAAAATTTCTCCAAAATTGGCAGCCCAGATTATTGGGAAGATTCCCTCCTTCACCCAACCTGTGGGTGTATTTGTAAATGAAGAAACGAAAGCAGTAAAGAGGATTGCCGAAAAATGTAGGCTCAATCTGGTACAGCTTCATGGTGAGGAGACTCCTGAATACTGTCGCCAGTTGCAAGCTCAAAGCCCCAGACTAAAGATAATTAAAGCGTTCAGAATAAGAGATAAAGAAAGTCTGCAAGGGATGGAAAAGTACAGTGTAGATTATTATCTTCTCGATTCCTATGTTCCGGGCATAGAAGGAGGAACGGGAGAAGTTTTTAACTGGGACCTGGCAGTGGAAGCAAAGCAGTTTGGTAAGCCAGTATTTCTGGCAGGTGGTCTTACTCCTGACAACGTCATTCAGGCCATAGAAAAGGTCAATCCTTATGGCGTAGACGTAGCCAGCGGCGTAGAGAGGACTCCCCGGCGAAAAGGCTACGACCTTATGCGCGAATTCATAAATCGAATTAGAACAAAAAGACTATAACTCTATGCGGGATATTAGTATGGAGAAAGTTTTGCCAGACAAATCAGGTTATTTCGGTATCTTTGGAGGAAAGTTTGTCCCCGAGACCTTGATGTCCGCTCTCAAGGAGCTTGAGCAAGTCTACAATAAGGCAAAAAGGGACAAAAGTTTTCAGGATGAGCTCAAATACTATCTCTCGGAGTATGGAGGAAGACCTACACCATTATATTTTGCCAGAAACCTGACAGAGAAACTGGGTGGTGCGAAGATATACCTTAAGCGAGAAGACCTCTGCCATACCGGCGCCCACAAGATAAATAATACTCTCGGTCAGGCACTTTTAGCCAGGAGGATGGATAAGAGAAGGATCATTGCCGAGACAGGAGCTGGCCAACACGGAGTAGCCACAGCTACTGCTTCTGCCCTTTTGGGATTAGAGTGCGAAATCTATATGGGAACTGAGGATATAAAAAGGCAGGCGCTTAACGTTTTTAAGATGGAACTCTTGGGAGCGAAAGTTATTCCCGTCTCTTCGGGAACTAAAACTTTAAAAGATGCAATCAACGAAACGATCAGGGACTGGGTTGCCAATGTAAGAACAACGCATTATCTTTTAGGCTCCTGTGTCGGTCCACATCCTTATCCCATGATGGTAAGGGATTTTCAGTCAGTTATTGGTAAGGAGGTCAAGCGTCAGATACGGGAAAAGGAGGGACGCTTGCCCGATTATTTGATAGCCTGTGTGGGTGGCGGGAGTAACTCTCTTGGCCTATTTCACCCTTTTTATGATGATGCAGTAAAGTTTATCGGCGTGGAAGCAGCTGGACTAGGAATAAGAAGCGGCAGACACGCTGCTCCTCTATATGTGGGAGAGATAGGAATCCTGCATGGTTCAAAAAGTTACGTTCTCCATGACAGCAATGGGCAAATTCTTCCCGCGCATTCTGTTGCTCCTGGCTTGGATTACCCGGGAGTTGGACCTGAACACAGTTTCTATAAGAAGACAGGACGTGCTGATTACTTTGTTGTTACGGATAAGGAGGCGCTGCAAGCTTTCCATCTCCTCTCTGAAACCGAAGGCATTATTCCCGCGCTGGAACCAGCTCACGCTTTGGCCCACTTGAGGAAGATGACGAAGGATACTAATAAAAATGAGATAGTTGTTCTTTGTCTCTCGGGGCGAGGAGATAAGGATGTGGAGATAGTAAAGAGATGAAGGGATAGTTATCGGAGGCGCTCGGCTAGAGGAATGCTCGAAATTTGGTTCGCTCGCTGAGAATTTTTTCCTCTTCGAGCACCACCAAAAATCTCAGGAGTTTCCCCCGTCTTCGCGGGGATAAACTCTTTTCTTCGATTTTTGGCTAAAAATTCTAATGCTCGCTATACCAAATCTCCTCGCATTAAGGGAGTTGTAGATGCAGAGCAATAGCTCTGCGTATGAGTCCTCCCGAAAGGGAGGGATAAACCAGGGCCTTGCTTTCGCAAGGAGTCCACTGTTATGAACAGGATTGAAAGGAAATTTGGACAGTTAAAGAGAGAGGGTAGGAAAGCTTTAATCACTTTTATTACTGCCGGAGACCCGGATTTAGATACGACATTTGGGTTGGTTCTGGAGATGGAGAAAAAAGGTGCGGATGTCGTTGAGTTGGGCGTCCCTTTCTCCGACCCTTTGGCTGATGGCACTACCATTCAGAGAGCATCTCAGAGAGCGTTAAATAATAAGACAAAATTAAAAGATATACTCAAATTGGTCTATGAATTGAGAAAGAAGACAGAGATTCCCCTCGTTCTGATGAGTTATTTGAATCCTGTTTTCAAGTACGGATTGGAAGAATTTGCTAAAACGTGTAGAATGATGGGAGTGGATGGGGTTATAATTCCAGACCTTGTGCCCGAAGAAGCAGAAGAGTGGCTGAGAGTGGCGCGGTTGAATGAGCTATCCACGATATTTCTGGCTGCTCCCACCAGTCCCCTGGAGAGGATAAAAAAGATTGCCGGCAAAAGCACGGGCTTTTTATATTATGTATCTTTAACTGGTGTGACCGGTGCTCGCGATAAATTGAATAGTAACATAATTGAGGCCTTAAGAGCTATTAAGAGGGTAACTAATAAACCTGTAGCCTGCGGTTTTGGAATCTCCAATCCCCAGCAGGCAAGAAAAGTATCCAGATATAGCGATGGTGTCATTGTGGGTAGTGCGATTATAGATTTGATTGAAAGAAGCAGTACCAGAAGGGCTATTTTGAGGAATGTGGGCAATTTTGTTGCTTCTTTACACCACAAAATGGTAGGTGATTACAATGCCAGTCGAAAAACCCGGTGATAAAAAGAGCGTACCAGGTGGTCTGTGGACGAAGTGTGAAAAGTGTAACGAGATAATCTACAACAAGGAACTGGAAAAGAACTTCAAGGTTTGTCCCAAATGCGGTTATTACTTTCGTTTAACGCCAAAACAGCGCATCAGGTTACTTCTGGACAGGGGGAGCTTCAGGGAGAATAATGCCCATCTTAAACCCAGTGACCCCTTAGGATTTGTGGCTGTTCAGTCTTATAAAAACAGGTTGAAGAATGACCAGAAGAAGACAGGAATGAATGAGGCGGTTATTACTGGCGAAGGTAGTATAGGAAAACACAGGGTAGCTTTGGCTATTCTTGATTTTGATTTCATGGGTGGGAGTATGGCTTCCGTGGTGGGCGAAAAGGTGACTCGCCTGATCGAAAAAGCAATCAACAAAAGAATTCCTGTAGTTATTGTCTCTTCTTCTGGCGGGGCGAGGATGCAAGAGGGAGTTCTTTCCCTGATGCAGATGGCAAAGACAAGTGCAGCTCTCGGTCTTTTGGACCGGGAGAAGATACCGTTTATTTCCATTCTATCTAATCCTACTACAGGCGGGGTGAGCGCAAGTTTTGCCATGTTGGGTGACGTAATTATTGCCGAGCCCAGAGCGCTTATCGGCTTCGCTGGCCCGCGGGTTATAGAGCAGACCATAAGGCAAAAATTACCTGAAGGATTTCAGACTTCAGAATTCTTATTAAAACATGGTTTGATAGATATGATTGTGGAAAGAAAAGAACTAAAGAGCAGCGTTGTAAGAATATTAAATCTTTTTTCTTCTGCTTAAACCGAAATTGATGACCATCACATCTACTCTTTATGATTAAGAAATTGCAATATGACCTACCCCCAGGTTTTAGATTACCTCTCGGCTTCGGAACGTTTAGGTATTAAGTTTGGACTCTCCAATATCAGGAAGCTTTTGAGAGCCACTGGCATTGATGAAGATAAATTCCAGATAATCCACATCACCGGGACCAATGGAAAAGGGTCGGTGGCTATTTTTCTTTCCAGCATTCTTAGAGAAGCTGGATTCAAGGTCGGTCTATATACTTCACCACATTTAATCGATTTTCGCGAGCGGATTCAAGTAGATGGAAGGTATATTCCCAAGAGAAAAGTCAGCGAACTCTTCCCGCAGTTATTATTTTTCACCAGAACTCCTAGTACAAGATTCTCCCTGAGGCCGACCTATTTTGAAATAATGACGGCATTGGCGCTTAAGTATTTTTCTCAAGCCAACGTGGAGATAGCGGTTTTGGAAGTAGGTATGGGTGGTCGTTTAGATGCCACGAATGTATTCAACCGTTCCCTGGTGTCAGTCATCACCAACGTTAATTACGAGCATACGGAATATCTGGGCAAGAGAATTTCCGATATCGCTGGAGAAAAAGCAGGAATCATAAAAAGGAACGGAATCGTAATTACCGGGGTGAA